>Ga0210402_10000060_pt1 | contig 111569 bp, 110 predicted proteins | sample IncBWC7MmetaG_FD_161055 | JGI IMG/M metagenome (GOLD analysis project Ga0210402, IMG submission 161055) | Forest soil microbial communities from Barre Woods Harvard Forest LTER site, Petersham, Massachusetts, United States - Inc-BW-C-7-M | ecosystem: Environmental > Terrestrial > Soil >...
GCTCGGCTGGTCGGGGAGATTGACGTTGCCGGACCAGACCTGGCGCAAAGCCTGACCGACCTTGGTCTTGTTGATGAGTATCGACTCTATTTCCGCCCCTTCGTGCTCGGTCACGGCACGCCATTCTTCGCCGGCCCCCGGCCGCCGCTCCGCCTTGTGGCCAGCGATCCAATTGGCGAGGACACGATCAGGTTGACGTACGTTCCAGCTTAACGACGCAACTCGCCCGACGGACTGCGCCAACGCGTCAGGTCCGATTTGGGTCGAAAGGGGACGTTCAGACCCCACCGACAGCCAGTTCGCACTTTCATACCGTCCGGCGCGCCATTCAATTGCGTTCGCGTAGCGAACGCAATTGAATGACAAGGGGCGGCGAGCGTCAGCGTGGCAGCCGCCCCGCGTCAGGGGAAAACTCCTGCCTCTTCATAAATCGCCCTACGAACGGAATTGAATGCCGAACGGCCGCTTTTGCTCTGGGCGAGTTATGTATAGTGTCCCCGGAATTCGATCTGGCGGCAACCGCGGAAGAGACATTTTCCCATGCGGCGTCTCTGATCCGAACTGGCACTCCTTATACCTTTTCAGTGTCAAGTATTTTCCGAGCAATCTCTTCCGCAACATCAGATATGTTTAGGTTGCCTGATAAAAGATATGGCTTTTCAGGCTCTGTTTCCCATCCTCGCGGATAAATCTTTTTGACCGGACCAAAACGATATGTCGCGCGATCCTTCTGCACTGTCCAGCAAGAGGCTCCTTTTTCGAAGGCAGCCGGTGACGATACTCCCGCATGCCGCAAGACGACCCATTTTTCGAGCTTAGATACCGGCGGGGTGGGAATAGTTACACAACCGCGGCTTAAAATCTGAGCTATCGACCGCGCCGTGCTTTCCAAGTCCGACAAATCGGATACAAATACTGGCTCTCCACTTACATAAAATCCCGCCTCGGCTTTGAACTGTGTGGGAATAAAAACTTTGCCACGTCGAACATATATACCCCACATACAATTATCTCTCATTGTCCGCCATCGCTGGCAACCGCAAACTCTGTCACGCCAGGCTCCTATTTTTCGCCATTGACGAAGGTGACGCAAACGCAGAATCCATCCTGGCGAAAAATGGAAGCCAGGCGCCGAACGGCGCTAGCGCGGCCTAGCGCCAGCGTAGCGGCCGCGCGATGAGCGCCGTGAGGGTGGCTCGGGAGAAATGACGACAAGAATACTCTTACCAAAAAGGGAAGCATTACTTCGGTCAGCATATTTTTATGTCTCGGAATTCCAAAATTCCTCAATTGGAGGGTTTGAGATCAAACTCCGGAGGAGAAGGGGCCCCTATTGTCAGACGTGCGCCGGCGTTCCAGGCGTCGAAAGCTTCTCGCCCGACAAAAAATTCCTGGCTTTTCTTGAAGTGTTTACGAATTTGCTTTCCAACAAAATCGTATAATATTTTTGACGTGACCGCCTGGGAAGCTGTTCCCATCATCCCACAGAGGATAACAGTATTTCCATATTTACCAGCAGGGCGAAGAACAATCGTATCTGCGTTACAACTTTGATCAACACCAAACAAGATTCCTCCGGCCTTCTGTAAAACTTTTCGACTGCGCAATTGTGCTCCTTGGAGCGACAATAGGTAAGATGGATTGGCTGCTGCAGTAGGGTTAGATGCCCGTCCAAAGTCTGGGATACCGGCATAGGACAGATGTGTCTGGGACCTTGTAGTTTCAAATAGTCCCATCAGCGTGTATTGCAGCGGCCTCTCTGTTTCAATTGGCGACAGCACCGCGCTAAGGTCGGCTGCTGTGGCGTAAAACATGATCTGATTTTTTGCCATCTGTTGCTTCTGGATTCCCGCTTACGCGGGAATGACAATTTGGGCAGTGTGATTCTATCTGAAATAATTCCGCTCTAATATAACGTCGGGGCTCAGCAAAGGAATTTAGACCACAATGAGACCCTGGCTCTTCATCGCCGCCATGATGGGCGCGCTGGCGGTTGTCTGCGGCGCTTTTGCCGCCCATGGGCTTGAGGCGCAGCTGGACGCGCGGGCGCGCGCGATCTTCGAAACCGGGGCGCGCTATCAGATGTATCACGCCCTGGCGATGGGGTTGGCGGCTTTGGCGATGCGCGGGGACGCAACCGGCCGCGCCCGGCTGGCGGCGATGCTGTTCCTGGCAGGCATCCTGCTTTTTTCCGGTTCGCTTTATCTTCTTGCCCTGACCGGGATTGCCGGACTGGGCCTGGTCACGCCCATTGGCGGCCTCGCCTTTATCGCGGGCTGGATCTGTCTGGCCCTGGCGGCGCTGCGCCAACCGTGAGCGCGGAGGAGAATTTTTCCCATGCGGCGCTGGCGCATCTTGGCGGCGGGCGGGCGCCGATGGATCATTTGGGCGGACTGACCTATGGTTTGGCACGCGATGGTGCTTTGTCGCCCGCACGAGATTAAGGCTATTTAACTTTCATGAACAGGATGCTGCTTGCTGTTGCGTTGCTGCCTGTTCTGGCTCTGCCTGCCTTTGCCCATGCCAGGCTTCTGAAGTCCGTTCCGGCCGCCGGCGCGAAAGTGACTTCACCCTTGCATATCAGCTTGCGTTTCTCGGAAGCTTTGGAACCTGCCTTCAGCGGCGCCCTGCTGCTGGACGAGGACGGGCGCAATGTCAGCGGCGAGCCGGTCAAGATCAACGGACCCCTGATCACCTTGACGCCCGGGCCTCTGCCCCCCGGCGTCTATCATGTGTCCTGGCATTCCGTGGGACATGATACAAACCGGCTGGACGGCGATTTTTCCTTTACCGTCAAACCGTGATCGCGCTTTTCGCGGCCGCCCGCTGGCTTTATGAAGCCGGACTTATGGCGCTGTTCGGCGATGCCGGATTGCGGATGTTGTTGCGCGCCCGTATGCCCGGCCTGGATGTGCCGCGCGGGGGCTGGCGGCTGATCGCCGCGCTCATGGTGCTGGCAGCCGCGATGCTGTGGTTTTCTTTCGTCAGCGCCCAGATGGCGGGCGATCCCAGGGCCATGACCGATCCCGGGCTGTTGTGGCTTGCGGCCCGGCAAAGCCTGTTTGGACAGATTTTCCTTGTCCGCCTGGCGCTGCTGGTACTTCTCTGCGCGGGTGTGGTTTTCCAATGGCGGGAAAGCGGTCTGGCGCTGCTGTCCGGCGCGGCGCTGGTGCTGATATCCGCCACCAGCCATGCCGCCGCCGCCAGCCCCGCCCATTTCACCGCCATCGGCGCCACCAGCGACGGGCTGCATCTTTTGACCGGCGGTTTCTGGATCGGCGGCCTTGTCCTGCTGGCCATGCTGTTCGCGCACCGCACCGAACCGGTTTTGCTGGCGGGCGCCACCAACCTCTTCGCCGAATGGGGCATGATCGCGGTGATGGTGCTGATCCTGACCGGAATGCTGAACGCCGCCACCATCCTTCTGGGTGGAGCAGGCCGTGATACGGGGCTTTACCTGGCGGTGCTGGGCGCAAAGCTGGCGCTGGTTCTGGCGATGGTCACGCTGGCGCTGATCAATCATTTCCGCCTGCTGCCCCGGCTGGCCAAGCGTGGAACAGCGGACAGGCTTTTCTGGCATATCCGCTGGGAGCTTGGGCTGGGACTTGTGGCAGTGGGGCTGGCGGCTCTCCTGGGCCTGCTGCCGCCGACACTATAAGATTCGGCGGGCGCGAGGAATTTTGCGACTTGAGCAGGGTTGCCTAGTGGCAGTGTAGGCAACGGAGCGTCCGATACGCTGGCGCTATCGGACGGCCAAGACGGCCATGAGCGACGAGGTGAATAGCGTCAGCGTATGAACAACTCAAGGCGTAAAATAACCGCACCCTAGTGCGGAAGGCTGGTGGGCTTGTGCCAGTGCCGGGTTTCGGCGGCCGTGATGTCGAAACTCTTTGTCCCCATCAGATTGGAGAGGAACCGGTCGCCCCATTTGGAAATGTCGTTGGCCAGCAGGGTGGCAAAAAGCGCGGCATGGCGCGATTTGCGCTCGGCCAGCGGCATCGCCAAGGCGCGCGCGATCGCCGCCGCGACGGAATCCGGATCATAGGGATTGACCAGCAGCGCGCCCTGCATGAATTCCACCGCCGCGCCGGTGAAGCGCGACAGGATCAGCACGCCCGGATCGGCGGCGTCCTGGGCCGCGACATACTCCTTGGCCACCAGATTCATGCCGTCGCGCAGCGGCGTCACCAGACCCGCCCGCGCGGTGCGATAGAGGCCCGCCAGGGCGGTGCGGCTGTAGGCGCGGTTGACATAGCGCACCGGGGCCCAGGCGGCCGTGGCGAAGGCGCCATTGATGCGGCCGGCCATGCCGCTCACGGTCTGCGCCATCTCGGCATATTCCTTGATCTGGCTGCGACTCTTGGGCGTGATCTGCAGATAGGTGATCTTGCCGTGCCATTCCGGATTGGCGGCGAGAAAGCGCTCATAGGCCTCAAGGCGCAAGGTGATGCCCTTGGAATAATCCAGCCGGTCCACCCCGATCATCAGCTCGCCGGGGATGCTTTTGGCGACGTCGCGCACCAGTTCGGTGCGCACCGCGCGCCGCGCCAAGCGATTGAATGGCCGCGTCTCGATGCCGACGGGAAACGTGCCGATGCGCATGACGCGGTCGCCGGTACCCAGCCGCCGCGAGATATGGCTGGGCGTGCCCAGCTCCCCCGCCAGGTAGCGCGCGAAATTGGCCGCATCGCCATCGGTCTGGAAGCCCACCAGGTCGTAATGGCAGAGCGCCGGGATCAGGTTTTCATGATTGGGCATCGCGGTGATGATTTCCGGCGGCGGCATCGGGATATGCAGGAAAAAACCGATGCGGTTGCTAAGACCCCGCGCCCTGAGCGCCCTGGCCAGCGGGATCAGATGATAGTCGTGCACCCAGACGATATCGTCGGACTTGAGCACTTTTGCCAGATCGTCCGCGAAATGCTCGTTGACCCGCAAATAGCCGCTGAGATCGCGGTGCGAGAACTCCGCCAGATCGAGCCGGTAGTGCAGGATCGGCCACAGCACGCGGTTGGCGAAGCCGTTGTAATATTCGTCGAAATCCTCCGGCGTCAGATCGCTAACGACATAGGAGTTGCCGCGCCTTGTGACCGTGCGGGTCCTGGGATGGCGCTTGACCTCGCCGCTCCATCCCATCCAGACACAGGGATGATTCTTCAAGGTGGCCTTCAGCACCACCTCCAGCCCGCCGGGCTGCAGGCCGTGATGGGGCACCGAGACGCGGTTGGAAATTATGAAGATGCGTGCCAATAGCGCTCCTCCCAACTCTTGGAAAGCCGCATCGCGCTGAAGATCAGCCCGGCCATGGAATAGGTCTGGGGGAAATTGCCCCACAGCTGCCCGGTGTCGCGATGAATGTCTTCGGCGAAAAGTCCATACTGGTTGCGCAAGCTGAGGGCATCGGCAAAACGCTCGCGCGCTTCGTCCCGCCGGCCCAGCAGGTACAGCGCGTCAATCAGCCAGAAGCGGCAGACCAGAAACTCCGCCTCGGGCATGCCGAAATCGTCCGCCGCCGCGTAGCGCAGCACATGGCGGCCGTGCACCAGATCCTGTTCGACCGCCGCCATGGTGGAGACGAAGCGCGGATCATGGGCATCCAGCAGTCCCAGCTCAGGCAAGAGCAATGCGCTGGCGTCCATGTCGTCGGTGTCCGCACCGGCAGAGTAGGCCTGGCGCTTTTCGTTCCAGCAGCGCTCCAGGATGGCCTGGCCCACCTTGGCGGCAAGCCCATTCCAGTGCCTGGCCCGTGCCGCCAGGCCGAGGCGGTTGGCGATGGCGCCGGCGCGCGACAGGCCCGCCCAGCACATCGCCGCGCTATGGGTATGGATGCGGGCGCGGCCGCGATATTCCCAGATGCCGGCGTCGGGCTGCAGCGCCAGTTCGGCGCATTGCTGCGCCATTTTTTCGATCAGCCGGAACAACGGCTCGCCGCCGGGCCTGGGCAGCCGCCGGTCAAAGAACATCGGCACCGCCGACAGGATCACGCTGCCATAGGCGTCATGCTGGGTCTGGCCCGCCGCCGCATTGCCGAAACGCACCGGTCCGTGATTCTGAAAACCCTTGAGGTCGGGCGAAATCCATTCCGTCAGATCGGCATTGGGCACGATGCCATAACAGGGCTTCAGCGTCTCATCCCCGCCCGCGATGGAGAGGACGAAAGTGATATAATCCTCCATGGTGCGGGTGGCGCCGATGCGGTTGAGCGCCTTGACCACGAAATAGGCGTCGCGCAGCCAGCAATAGCGGTAGTCCCAGGTCCGCCCCGAATTGGGGCTTTCGGGCAATGAGGTGGTGAGGGCGGCGACAATGCCGCCCGTCTCCTCGAAATTCAAAAGCTTGAGAGTGATGGCGGCACGGATGGTGGCTTCCTGCCATTCAAAGGGAATGGAAAGCCGCCGCACCCATTCCTGCCAATAGGCGCGGGTGCGCCGCTCGAAATCAAGCACCGTGGCGGCTGGCTCGCCCGCGAAAGGCTCGTCGGCCCCCAAAACCAGATGCAGCCGGTGGGTCAGGGCGAATGACGTCTCTTCCTCGATATAGGACAGGGGGGCGTCGGTGGTGAGCCGTACCAGGGCGGGCTCGCCATAGGTGATATGGTTGCTGCCCGAGACGCGGCGCTTGATGGGCTTGCCATAATGCTGGCAGAGCCGAAGGCGGATGGTGATCTGCGGCAGGCCGGCCACCGGCTCGATGATGCGCATCAGCTGCGGCGGACGCATCATCCGTTCGAAATTGCGGAAACGCGGCGCAAAATCGGTGATGCGGACCTGCGCGCCGTCGGCGGCGGTCAGCAGCGTCACCACCATCGCGGTGTTGGCGATGTAGCGGGATTCGCTTTTGATGAAGCCCGTCAGGACCACATCGCTGAAGCCTTTTTCCTCGTCGCCCGCGATCAGGCGGCAGAACACCGGATCGCTGTCCAGGCGCGGAAAGCACCACCACACCAGCCGCGCCTTGGTATCCACCAGCGCGGCGATGCGATTGTTGCCGATGACGGCAAGGTCGAGAGCCTGAGAAGGACGATCCATTGTCATGCCGCCAGGCCTTCCTGGGCCAGGCGCGACAGCCATTGGCGGACCGCGCGCGGACTTGAGAAGACATGCTCGACCCCGGGGTAGTGCCGGCCCACGGAAAAGCCCGTGCCGCCGATGCCCGGCAGGATCCGGAAAACATCCAGGTCGGTGGTGTCGTCGCCACCGAACAGCGCGCGGCGGCCGTGAAAGGGCTTCTGTGCGGTGAGGGCGATGACACCGACGCCCTTGTCAATTTCCGCGCGCCGCGCCTCGATCACAGCCTTGCCTTCGATGACGGCAACATTTTCCGCCGCGAACAGCTGTGCCTGCTTTCCCAGCGCCACCATCAGGCTTGGCTTTGCCTCAGGCGCGAGGCGGTAATGCAGCGCCACGGTATAGACCTTGTCCTCCAGCAGGACTCCGGGATGGGACCCTGCCAGGTCGCGGAACAACACCCGCACCGCATCCGAAATCGGCGGCGCCAGCGCCAGAACCTTGCCGTCCGCCCCCCGCACCTCGGCGCCATGGCAGCCAATGGCGGCGCCGCGCAGGGGGGCGAACAATCGATCTATGGAATTGAGCGAGCGGCCGCTGACAAAGGCCAGGGCGCCGCGCAAATCCTCATGCAGCCGCTGGAGCGTGCGGTGCAACTCGTTCGGCACCACGACCGCATCGGGCGTGCGGGCCAGGTCGAGCAGAGTGCCGTCTATGTCCAGAAATAGGGCCGAACTGCCGTTTACGGGCGGCGTCATTGGAGAGGGTCCAAATCATGTGTTTCAAAAAGCGCCAAATCCGAAGGCAAACCCATCGGTTATCCGGCAACGTGCGCGGAACCGCAAAGTTCCCTCGATCCATGGCCGCTTGGCCCGTGGAGTTGCCTAAGCCTTCCTGGGCAGCCAGACGAAGGCGCCGCCTTCCAGGCCCGCCTCGTTGGATACAATGGAAACATTGCCGGGCAGCTTGAATGTCACATGCCGGGAATTGCCGCCGCCGAGATAAAGATGGTCGTAAAAGAACACCTTGTTCAGCATGACGATGGTTTTATTTAACCGCTTGCGCCACGCCTTGTGGCCGATTTTCTTCAGCGTGCGGTCGCCGAGATAGGCGTCAAAATCGTCTTTTGCGTGGGGCGCCATATGGGCGAGGTCCATGTGCGGCATCAATTCGCCGTCGCGAAACCAGGCTGTGCCGAGACCTGTGCCCAGGGTGCAGACCAGTTCCAGGCCCCTGCCCTTGATGACAGCCAGACCCTGCACATCGGCATCGTTGACCAGGCGGGTTTTTCGTCCAAGCCTCTTTTCCATCGCAGCGGCAAGATTGAAGCCGGCCCAGAGCTCGGTGCCCAGATGCGGCGCGGTGAAAACCTTGCCGTCCCGCACATAGCCGGGAAATCCGATGGCGACACGATCATAAGCCTGGAACGGCTTGACCAGGCCGGCCAGGGTAGTCACCATTTTCCTGGGCGTGCAGTGATGCGGCGTTGTCTCCCGCACCTGATCGCTGAGGAATTTTCCGGTCGGCCCGATGACCGCGGCCTTGAGGCCGGTGCCCCCGATATCGATCGCCAGAATCCGCCGGATGGCGGATCTAGTACTGGACGATGACTTTGCGGATTTTCTTGCCACGATTTTGTTCCTGCGTCATCAGACCCAGCGCGGTGTTGATCAGCGCGACATGGGAAAAGGCCTGGGGGAAATTTCCCAGCATGCATTTATTCACCGGATCATATTCTTCCGCAAACAGGCCGACATCATTGGAAAGTTTTTTCAGCCGGTTGAACAGGCGCCTGGCCTCGGCCACCCGGCCCTGCAGCAGATAATTGTCGGCCAGCCAGAAACTGCAAGCCAGGAAGGCGCCCTCGCCCGGCGGCAAGCCGTCCACCCCCGTTTCTGTCTCATAACGCTGCACCAGACCCTTAAACAGCAGCCTTTTTTCGATCTCACGCACGGTTTTTTTGATTCGCTTGTCCTGGGGCGGCAGAAATCCGACCAGCGGCAGCAGCAGCAGGCTGGCGTCCATGCGCTCCGAGCCATAGGCCTGAACGAAATAGCGGCGCTTTTTGTCCATGCCCTTGGCGCAGATGTCCCTGTGAATCTGGTCGGCGATCCGCCGGTAATGCGCCTTTTCGCGCTTGCCGGCATCGTCATTTTGCGCGGCGCGGTCGAACGCCACCCAGGTCATCACCTTGGAATGGACGAAATGCTGCGGCGCGCCCCGAATTTCCCAGATGCCCTCATCCGGCTTGTTCCAGCTTTTCTCCAGATGCTGAAGGAAGGCGGCGCGGATTCCTTCGCGCTGCGGCGGCGGCTTCAATCCCCCCTTGCGCGCCTGGGCCATGACATCGGCCAACTCGCCGAAAATATCGAGCTGGAGCTGTTGCGCCGCGCCATTGCCGATGCGCACCGGGCGCGAATTCCTGTAGCCGGCCAGGTGCGGAAGCTCGATCTCGTCCAGCCGCTTGTCGCCCATCACGCTGTACATGGTCTGGAGCTGATCCGGCGCGCCCGCGATCACCCGCATCAGCCAGTCCTGCCAGACCTTGGCTTCCTCGACATAGCCGGCATTGAGAAACGCCAGAAGCGTGAAGGTGGCATCGCGCAGCCAGCAATAGCGATAGTCCCAATTGCGGGTGCCGCCGATCTTTTCCGGCAGGGAGGTGGTCACCGCCGCGATGATGCCGCCGGTTGGCGCATAAGACAGGCTTTTAAGCGTCAGGAGCGAACGCATGATCTGACGCCGCCATTTGCCGGTGACGCGGCATTTGTCCGCCCATTCCGCCCAGTATTTCTCGGTCTCTTCCAGCGCGATATCGGCATCGATTACCGCGGCGATGGGGTGGTGCGAGGGGCCGTAGCTCATCACAAAGGGCATGCGCTCGCCCTTGCGGACGCGGAAATCAGCCACGGAGTGCATGTTTTCGCCGCGCAGGTCCGCCGGCGTGCGCAGGCAAAGCATGTGCGGCCCGGCCACCGCGATATGGGTCTTGTTGTCGATGCGGCGCATCCAGGGAATGGTGACGCCATAGTCGAAGCGGATCACCAGTTCGGTCGCCATCTCGACATGGCCCGAAAGCCCTTCGACCAGGCGCACCATAGTGGGGCTCTGCGCATTGCGGGGCATGAAATCCAGCAGGCGCGCGGTGCCGGTGGCGGTGGCGAAGACGGTTTCCAGAATCAAACTGTCGCCGCGATAACGGCGCGTGGTCTTGCCTGCCGGTTTTCGCGGCGCGATCAACCAGCGGCCGTTCTTGGTGTCGCCCAACAGAGACGCGAAACAGGCATCGGAATCGAAGCGCGGCATGCACAGCCAGTCGATCGAGCCGTCGCGGCCGACCAGGGCGGCGCTGCGGCAATCGCCGATCACCGCATAGTCTTCTATGGCGAGGTTAGCCACTGGCGCCTGCCGCAGTCCGGTCAAGCAGCCAGACCACGTCTCCCAACGGCCTCAGCGACCCGGCCGGAATCGCGGCGTCACCCGACCTGGCGCGGACGACCGCCTGCGCCTTGTCGGCGCCAGCGACCAGGAAGAGCGTGAGGCGGCTGGAGTCCAAGGCAGGATAGGTCAGCGTCAGGCGCACCTCGTCGCGCCCTTCCGGTACCGGCGCTACCCAGCGGGTTTTTTCCTTCAACACCGGCTGGCCCGGAAGCAGGGAGGCAATGTGGCCATCGGCGCCAAGACCCAACAGCATCAGATCGAACAGCGGCACAGCGGGATCCAGAACCGAGGCGCCATATTGCTGGCGCAGAATCTCTTCGTAGGAATCGGCGCAGCCTTCCGGGGTTCCATCCGTCGGCATTGCCAGCAGGGCACGAGGCTGGACCGACGCCAACAGCGTTTCGCGCGCCATGCGGTAATTGCTGTCGGGATGATCGGGCGGCACCATGCGCTCATCGCCGAAGAAAATCTCGATGCAATCCCAGGCGATGTCGTTTCGCCTGCCCAGCAGCCTGTAGGTGGCGCGCGGCGTCGAACCGCCCGCCAGGCAAAGGCGGAACGGCGCGGCGCAGCCCTTCATGGCATCGGCAATGAAATCCGCCGCCCGCGCCGCCAGGGCATCGCCCGTATCGAGAATTTCGGCCCGTCCCTCGATCCTGGGATTCGCGCTCATTTGATGGCGCGCCAGGAACGGCCGTCACGGGCCAGAAGATCGTTGGCGGCAATGGGGCCTTCACTGCCCGCCGCATAATTGGGAAAATGGCGCGGCGTGACGCTTTCCCAGCCGCGCAGAACCGGCTCGACAACGCCCCAGGCCTCTTCCACCTGGTCGGCGCGCTGGAACAGAGTGGTGTCGCCGATCAGGCAATCATAGATCAGGGTTTCATACCCAACCGCGGGCGCCTGTTTGAACCAATCCTTGTATTTAAACTCCATCGCCACGCTTTCCAGCGCCATGGTTGGTCCCGGCCGCTTGGCATTGAAGCGCAGGCGAATGCCTTCATCGGGCTGCACGCGCAGGATCAGCCAGTCGGCGTCCAGCTCCTCCATCGGCGTTTCACGGAACAGGGCAAAGGGTGCGCGCTTGAAGCGAATGGCGATTTCCGTGGAGCGGGTGGACAGCCGCTTGCCGGTCCGCAGATAGAATGGCACGCCGGCCCAGCGCCAATTGTCGATCAGCACCCGGACCGCCACGAAGGTTTCGATGTTGGAATCGGCCGCGACGTTGGTCTCGGCGCGATAGGCGGGTACCGCCTGGCCGGCTGCCGCGCCGGAATCATATTGGCCGCGCACCACATCGCCCAGCGACAAAGGATGCACCGCCTTGAACATTTCGGCTTTCTTCGCCCTTATATCTTCGGCATCGAAGGAGACCGGCGGCTCCATCGCCACCATGGCGACAAGCTGGAACAGATGATTGGGCACCATGTCGCGCAGGGCCCCGGTTTTTTCATAGAAATTGCCGCGGCCCTCGATGCCGATGCTTTCCGCCACGGTGATCTGCACATGGTCGATGCGGTCGCGGTTCCAGATCGGCTCAAACAGCCCGTTGGCGAAGCGCAACGCCATGATGTTCTGCACCGTTTCCTTTCCCAGGAAATGATCGATGCGATAGATCTGTTCCTCGGTAAAATATTCCAGCAGGCATTTGTTGAGCGCTCGCGCCGAGGCCAGGTCGTGACCGAAAGGCTTTTCCACAATCAGGCGGCGAAATCCCTTGTTTTCCGACGAGGTCCCTTGCTGTTCCGCCAGGCCTGCCTTGCCCAGCTTGCCCGCGATGGTGGCGAAGAAACGATCCGCCACCGCCATATAGAACAGCACATTGCCGCCCAAGCCGTCTTTTTTGTCCAGCGCCGCCAAAATGCCGGCAAGCTTCTGATAGGCGCCGTCATCCTGAAAATCCCCGGTGACAAAACACATGCCCTGGGCGATCGGCTGCCAAAGCTTTTCATCAACCGTTTCGTTGTTCCTGGCCAGAATGCCCGCGAGAAACTGCTTGAGACTGTCGCGCCACTCATCGGTGCTTTTGTCATTGTGATCCATGCCGATCAGCGCGAAACGCGGCGGCAACATGCCGGTGCGCGAAAGATTGTAGAGCGCCGGCACGATCAGCCTTTTGGTCAGATCCCCATTGGCCCCGAAAATCACGATCGCCGAGGGCGATGGCGGCGGTTTGTGGGACGAACTCATTTCTCGCCGCTTTTCGATGGAAGGGGCGCCCTTTGCGCCGGGACCGGGCTTTCGACATGGCCGCCGAATTCATTGCGCATGGCGGAGAGCAGCTTTTCGCCGAAACTGTTGTCGATGCGGGAGCGGAAGCGGGTGTAAAGCGCCGCCGTGATCACCGGCGCCGCCACCGCTTCGTCTATCGCGGCATTGATGGTCCAGCGGCCTTCGCCGGAATCCTCGACCCGGCCGGTGAATTCAGAAAGCGCGGGCTGCCTGGCCAGGGCGATGGCGGTAAGGTCGAGCAGCCAGGACGAGACCACGCTGCCGCGCCGCCAGACTTCGGCGACGTCGGCAACGTCAATGTCAAAACGCTCATCCTCCGGCAGGGTATCTTGGGCGCGGCCCTTCATGATATCGAAGCCCTCGGCATAGGCCTGCATCAGGCCATATTCGATGCCGTTATGGATCATCTTGACGAAATGGCCGGAGCCCGCCGGGCCGCAATGCATATAGCCATTGGCGATACGCGGATCGCGTTGCTCGCGGCCGGGGGTTTTTTCAATGAGGCCCGCGCCCGGCGCCAGAGCCGAGAAAATCGGATCCAGGCGGTCGACAGAGGCCTTGTCGCCGCCGATCATCATGCAATAGCCGCGCTGCAAGCCCCACACCCCGCCGGACGTGCCGACATCGATATAGCTGATGTTTTTTCCAGCCAGCGCCTTGGCGCGGCGGATATCGTCCTTGAAGAACGTATTGCCGCCGTCGATCACGACATCGCCCGAGGAAAGCAATCCGCCCAGCTCGGCAATCGCGTCCTCGGTGATCCTTCCCGCCGGCAGCATCACCCAGACCGCGCGGGGGCCGGCGAGTCTGGCGGCCATGTCCTTCAGGCTGGAAGCGGTTTCGGCGCCGGCCATGGCGGCCGCCGCTTTGGGGTCGCGGTCATAGCCCACGACCTTGTGTCCATTGGACATCAGGCGGCGGCCGATATTGGCGCCCATCCGGCCCAGCCCGACAATGCCGATCTGCATGAAATCTCCCTAAGGCCAATATTTCTCAGTCGAATGTGCCGGAATATGGCATGGCGGGCGCCTGCGGGGAACGCCGCGCCGGAAGCGCGGCTCCGGCAGGCCGCACGACGTCAGAATGCCAGCAGCGCGCCGCTCTGGTAAAGCGCCGCGGACACTGCCAAGTCCAGCACGATGGGATGATGGTCGGAAGCGCCCCGTTCCAGAACCTGTGCGCCCGCAAGGCGAATGTCACGCGCCAGGCAGCGGTCCAGCCGGAGATTGACGATATTGCTGGCCCGGTGCGTGCGCCGGCGCGGACCGATATCACGGAAGCCGGCCAGCACCGTGGGACCCACGGCGTTGAAATCGCCGATAATGGCGGCGGGGCCTTCCAGCGCGCTGGCGATATGCAAAAGCTGCCAGCGATTGAGGAACTGACCGTGCGACAGATGCACATTGGCAAAACTGATGCCGCTAAACTGCACCAGTTGGGCATGGCGCGGTGGCACGCGGCCCGGCAATACCGAAGCGGGCAGGCGCAGGGCGATGGTAGGCGGAAAGGGATGGGGGCTCCAGGCTGCCAGCCCGTAAATGCGCCGGTCCATGGGATGGCGGAAGAAATGCCCGCCGACCAGGGTGGGCAATGCCGACACATCCTCGGTCGCTTCCTGCAGGAACAGAAGGTCAGGATGATGGCTTCTGACCAGCCGGGCGATGTCCTCGACGTTGGCCCCTACCCGGCGAAGCAAATTCCAGCTGACTACCCGCAAATCCGCCTTGCGGGGGACTTCCCTGGAATGACGCGATGCCATTGCTGAACCCTGACTGAAGCGGTGCTACTGTTACTAAACTTGGTGACCTTGGAACCAGTTTCAAGCAAATTCGGGCCACAGCTCCGCAGCGATAAACTTAAAAACGGTGCCGCGCCAGATGTTTTCCCTGCCTTCCTCCACCCTGGGCGTCCTGATTGGGATTCTTTATATCCTTGTCGCCGCCTGGGTGACGGTCGACGTTCTGCTCAAGAAAAGCGATGTGCGGGGCGCGCTGGGTTGGATCGGCGCCGCCTGGTTCTCTCCGATCCTGGGCGGCCTGCTCTATTTCCTGCTGGGCATCAACCGCGTGACACGTCGCGCCCTCAAGATGAGCCGGCTGGACGACGCCCAGAGCGGTCGTCTGGGGACGGCCGCCAGGCCGCAAGCGCCGGCGCATATTTGCGAATTGCTGGAAATCGGGGGGCGCGTCACAAAAGGTCCCCTGGCCGCGGACAACGAAATTTCCGTGCTCGATGGGGGTGACATCGCCTATCCGCAAATGCTGGCCGCCATCGCGGGCGCCAGGAAATCCATCGCCCTGACATCCTATATCTTTCGCGACGACGCGGCGGGCAGGGTTTTCGCCGAGGCGCTGATCGCCGCGAAGACGCGCGGCGTTATGGTTCGCGTGCTGCTGGACAGTGTCGGTGGCGGCTATATTTTTCCCCGAAGCTTCCACCGCCTCAGGGCGGGCGGAGTCCGCGTAGCCCGCTTCCTGCACACCTGGCTGCCCTGGCGCATGCCGTTCCTTAACATGCGCAACCACCGCAAGCTGCTGGTGGTGGACGGCGCCACCGCCTTCATGGGCGGGATGAATATCGGCGCGGAGAACTCGATGTCCCTTCATCCCAGGGATTACATCACCGATATTCATTTCCGCATTCAGGGGCCGGTGGTGCGCCTGGTGATGGATGCGTTTGCGCGCGACTGGAGCTTTACCACCGACGAGACGCTGGACGAGGAGTTCTGGTGGCCTGAATTGCCTCCGGCGGGGCCGGTTTACGCCCGGGGACTCAGCTCAGGCCCCGATGCCGACATCTATAAGCTGGAAACCATCCTGGGCGCGGCCCTGACCCTGGCAAAAAAACGCATCCGCATCCTGACGCCCTATTTCCTGCCCGACGCGCGGCTGCAATTCGCCATCGCCCAGGCCTGCCTGCGCGGCGTGGAGGTGGACATCGTAATTCCCGAACGGTGCAACTATCTGGTGATGGACTGGGCGATGCGGGCGCATCTGCGCTTCTTCAGACATATTGCGGCCAATATCTATACAACACCCCTGCCCTTCGATCATTCCAAGCTCTGCACCCTGGATGACGGCTGGTGCCTGATCGGAAGCTCCAACTGGGACGCGCGCAGCTTCCGGCTCAATTTCGAATTCGACCTGGAATGCTACGATCCGGCATTGGTGAACGTGCTGGACGACATCATCGACGCCAAGATCGCGCGCGGCACGCGGCTGGAGATCAGGGCGCTGATCGCGCGTCCTGTGTGGATCCGCCTGCGCGATGCGGCGGCGCGGCTGATGATGCCCTATCTGTAAAAAAAAGCGGCGGGCCCGTATGGACCCGCCGCCTGATTATCCGTCATGCCGGCGCCAAGGCGGCGGCATCACATCTTATTTGCCGTTGCTGGTCACCTGCGTGGTGAGCGGCGCACCCTTGGGGGTCACGAATTCCGCGATGCCGACCGCCGGCACCGTGCCTATGTTGTGGCCCTCATGCTGCTTGCCGGTCTCGACGAAAAACGTTTCGCCGGCCTTGTAGGTGGTGGTGGGCTTGCCCTCATAATCGAGGGTGAAGGCGCCGGAGATCACATGGACGACTAGCGGACCGGAATGGATGTGACGGCCTTCCCTGCCACCCGGCGGGATGGTCACCTGCACCATCGACATGGTGTTGCCGCCGGGCGCATCTTCAGCCATCAGCGTGGTACGCACCACGGTAGGCCCGGGCGGCGGCGCGGGCTGCGCCAAACTCACCGACGTGCCCGCGACAACCAGAACCGCGGCGGCAATTGCATATTTACGCATTCATTCCTCCCAGCCGACATGTTCCAGATCGTCGGTCAATCGTCCGGATGAATAGCCTATGTCGGCGGCGAAGCGCAACACCGATATGGTACGCAATATCCGGGCTTCGGCCTGCACGCCGCGCCCGGCGGTTATCGCACAAATTCGGAACGCCAAAAGGTCTTCGGTGTGCACTGCGGGATGGCGGTTTTTCCCAAAAATACTGCTAATCTGGCAGCCCGCCCAGATCGGACAGAAAGACAGACCGCCGCATGACCCCCCATGAGGCAACCCAGCAGGGGCTTGCGGCACACCAGGCCGGACGGCTCGCCGAGGCCGAATCGCATTATGCGGCGGCGCTGAAGGCCGAGCCGGACTTCCACCCGGCCCTGCACCTGATGGGACTGCTGCGTTTTCACCAGCAGGATTTCGCCGCGTCATACCAGTATTTCTCGCACGCTATTGCGGCGGCGCCTCCGGAGGCCATGGTCATGTTGCTGGCCAATCGCGCCGAGGTCTTGTTGCAAATGGACCGCGCGGACGAAGCCCTGCAGGATTTCGACCGCGCGCTGGCCGCCAATCCCGGCCTGGTCGCAGCCTGGAACAATCGCGGCTTGGCGTTGAATGCGCTGGGGCGCCATGACGAGGCGCTTATCAGCTTCGACCGCGCCCTGGCCTTGGCGCCGCGCAGCCATGAGGCGCACAATAACCGCGGCGATACGCTGCACGAACTTCGCCGTTTCGACGACGCGCTGGCCAGTTTCCAGTCCGCGCTGGCGATCAGGCCGGATGATTGGGCGACCCTCAACAACCGCGCCGTCGCCCTCAACCGCATGGGCCGGATTGACGAGGCGCTGGAGGATTACACCAGGGCGCTGGCGCTTGAGCCCAATATTCCCGCCGCCCTGCATGCCCGCGGCAATCTCAGCTGGTCGAAAAAGGCGCAGCTGGGTCCCGCCATCGCCGACCTGGAGCGGCTGATCGAAATCGCGCCGGATTATCTCTTCGCGCGCGGCAGCCTGATGCGCCTGACCATGACGGCGGCGCGCTGGCATGACTACCAGGACCAGAAGGCCCTGCTGGACGAAGGCGTGCGGGCGCAAAGGCCGGTGGTCGAACCCTTCATTTACCTGGCTTTGTCGGAGCGGCCCGAGGATCAACTGCGCTGCGCCCGGCTTTATGCCCGCACACGATTTCCCACCCAGACGCCATTATGGAAGGGCGGCCCCCGCCGGCCGGGACGGATTCGCGTCGGCTATGTCTGCGGCGAGTTTCGCACCCATGCGACGCTTTATTTGATGGCCGGACTGTTCGAAGCCCATGACCGCAGGGCGTTCGAAATTTTCGCCTTCGACAATGGCGGCGGCGATGGCAGCCCCTTGCGCGCGCGTTTCGAAGCCGCGGTGGAGAGAGTCCTGGATATCCGCGCGCTGTCCGACCGCCAGGCCGCCGCGCGCATACGCAGCGAAGAGATCGACATCCTGGTGGACCTCAACGGCTATTCGGGCGATCAACGGCTTGGAATTTTCGCCTATCGTCCGGCGGCGGTGCAGGTCAGTTACCTCGCCTATCCCGGCACGCTCGGAACCTCGTACATGGATTACATCCTGGCCGACCGGGTCGTGATTCCAGAAGACGAGGAAAAATATTACGCCGAAAAAATCGCATGGCTGCCGCACTCCTATCAGATCAATGACGACAAGCGCGCTATCGCCCAAACGCCCGGCCGGACGGAGGCCGGGCTGCCGGCGGAAGGCTTTGTGTTCTGCAATTTCAATCATGCCAATAAATTCACGTCACCGACATTCACGGTCTGGATGCGGATTCTGGAACAGAGTCCGCAGAGCGTGTTGTGGTTGCTGGCGCCCGATGCCATCGCCCGGGAAAACCTGAAACGCGAAGCGGCGCAGCGCGGTGTGGCGCCCGGCCGTCTTGTCTTTGCCGAGACGCTGCCCTTTGAAAAACACCTGGCCCGGCTGAAACTTGCCGACCTGTTCCTGGACGGCCTGCCCTATGGCGCGCACACCACCGCCAGCGATGCGCTCTGGGCGGGGCTGCCGCTTCTGACCTGCCGGGGAACCACCTTTGCCGGCCGGGTGGCGGCCAGCCTGCTCGAAGCGGTGGGATTGCAGGAGATGGTGACGGAAAATTCCGCCGATTTCGAGGCGCTGGCGGTCAGGCTGGCGCACGAACCGGATTTGCTTTGCGGTATCCGCAAAAAGCTGGCGAAAAATCGCACGCGGATGCCGTTATTCGACACAAGGCGCACCACCCGCGATGTGGAGACGGCCTGGCGCACGATGTTCGAGCGCCGGGATTTACCGCCTGAAAGCTTCTTGGTGCCGCCCTGCTGAAAGCCGTATGGGAGGTCTTGGAGCAAGCTCTAGGCGACGCTTCTGGCCTGCGCCCGCGCGCCGCGCGGCAGGCGGAAGAATACCTGGGTACCGGCATCGGTCTCGCTTTCCAGCCATACCTTGCCGCTGTGCATCAGGACGATGCCGCGCACAATGGCAAGACCGAGTCCGGTGCCTTCAAAGCGCCGCGCGATGCGGGCATCGCCCTGGTGAAACGGCTCGAACACATTCTTCTTGTGCTCATCGGCGATGCCGATGCCGGTATCGCGCACGCAAACTTCGATTTCGTCTTGCGAGGTGCGGCAAAGCACTTCCACTTCGCCGCCCCTGGGGGTGAATTTGACCGCGTTGGACAGAAGGTTGATCAGCACCTGCTTCAAGGCGCGGGAATCGCCCTCGATCACCGGATCGCCTTCCAGGCGGAGCGGCAACAGTTTCACCTGGCCGCGTTCGGCCTGGGGACGGACCAGCATCAGGGAATCGGCGACCAGCCCCGCCATGTCGCACGGCTCGATGGTGAGGCGGTATGCGCCGGAATCGATCTTGGACAGGTCGAGTACTTCCGAAATCAGGAGTCTGAGATGATCGCCGCTCGAATGAATGGCCTTGGCATAGTCGGCATAGCGCACCCAGGCGTCCTGGTTATCGCCCAGCACATGGCTCCAGATCATCTCGGAGAAGCCGAGAATGGCGTTGAGAGGCGTACGCAATTCATGGCTCATGGTGGCGAGAAATTGCGACTTGAGGCGATTGGCGGATTCAGCCGCGTCTTTCGCCAGCGCCAGGACCGTTTCGCGTTCCTTCAGGACCGTGACATCGGAAAAGGTCACGGCGAAGCCGCCATCGGTGAAGCGGTTCAGCGCGGCCAAATACCAGCGTCCGCCGATAGCCAGTTCGGCCGGCGCGCCCCTTTGCATGTCGCTCATGCATTTGACGGCATCGGCATCGGGGACCAGGCTGCCCAGAAATTCCGTGAAATACTCGCCCGGCGCCGGCGGCCGCAATATGCTGGCGCACAGCGCGGTCATCGCGGAATTGACGCTCTGGATGCGGTGCGAGGCGGTGAGGATCGCGATGGGGCTGGGCATGCTTTCCAGCGTGTCGGCCAGCCGCTGTTCGGCCAGGCGCTTCACTTGCGCATTGGCCTCCTGCAGCTCCTCCTCCATCAACATGGCGGCACGGTCGGTAAGGCGGCGTTCGCGGTCGAATTCCTGGTAGGTCCGTTTCATCAAAGCCGTCAGCGCCTCGGCATCGATGCTGCCATCGGGCCTGGTGGCGCTGCGCAGCTGATGGGCGACGAGCTTGTGCACGGCGCGTCAGGCCGCTTCGCTCAAGGTGGTGATAGTCATGGTCTGGTTGTGCAACTCGGCCGAACCGGTCACCTCATGCGGGCTCACTTCGCCATAGGAATAAAAACCGGCGAGATGCGTGGAGCCGCCCAGGACGTTCTGCACCGCCTCGACTTCCTCCCGGATTCGCTGACCCAGGAGCAGCTTGCGACCGATGCAGCTCACCAGGATAGCCAACCGTTCGCCGCCGGCCTTGGTTTGCGCCTGTTCGGCGGCATTTGCCGCACCCTGAATCAGACGGTCGAAATTTCCGCGCATCAGCTGGGCGCAATGGCCTTGCGGCATGTCGCCCGCGAAAATCATGGTGCGGGCATTCTCATCGATCCCGACGACGGTGCGCACAATGGCCTGCTCGGGCTTTTCGGCGGGATAGATTCGCAAGGGGAACAGCAGGGCGCTGCCGGGAAGCTCCGCCGCGTCGGGGCCCAGATAACGCTTGTAGAGATCCAGCGCCGGCTTGCCGTCGAGTTCGTAAAGCACGTTGGCCTCGGACCGGGTAATGCGCCGTTCCGGTCCGAACACGTCCCAGCCGCCCGAACTGCCATGACCGACATTCAGCTTGTCGCCATAAAATCCGATGGCCGCCACTTTGCCCGGCGTCGGCACCGCATTGAGCCCGACATAGGTGGTGCCGAAATTTGGTCCGTCGCCCGCCAATCCTCCGGCCAGCACCACCTGGGGTCCGACGACCTCGCGCAAACCCGCGACCAGAACACTGCCATTGGTCCTGGTGCCGTCGGACAACACAAACAGTGCCCGAAGCCCCGGGCGCGCCAGTTCGCGGCCGATCTTGTTGCCGGCCTCGAACGATCCCTGGGCCACATCGGCTTCCGCGGCGGCGATCATGGTGTTGTCGAACCTGAGGGCGGTGGCGGAAAGACTTTCATCCAGCACATCGCAGCCGTGAATTTCGCCGCCCGTGGTGCAACCCAGAAGAATTGCGTTGGGGTGGCGCTGGCGCAGTTGCTGCCAGCCCTGGCCCGCCACCGTGCCGGAGGCGCCAAAAGCGAGTACCAGGCTGGCGCGGTCATTGCGGGAATTTTCGTCCCAACCCGCGGCGGACGTCCAGATCGATTGCACTGCTTGCATGCGAACCCCCAGGGTCATTCCATGGCCCGCCGCAACACAGACTCCAAGGGTCGGCGGGAAGGCTTAATAATAATGGGGCATGCCTTAATGCGGCGTTTGCAATGTTCGCTTCTGGCGCGCACGCCCGATGCGTGCGACCCTTGAAAGACATGGTTAAACCTTGCTTAGCGCTGTTCGGAAGGGCGCGGCCGCCGTGCCAGGCGGATGATGGAAGGATCAATGAAACAGGTCCGGATTTAACGCCGCGAAATTCCGCCTCGGACCATTCCGGTGGCGATCCCAGGACTCCAATAAGCGTCGGCGCCGGGACAGGCTGCATGCCGGCAATCCCGGCTCGCAGCCGACGGCGTTGCCAGCCTGGACTTGACGACACCCATCCAGCCCAGAATCGTTATTGACGAACCCGCAGCGCGCGATTTTTCGGGAACAGAAATTATTTCCAAAGGACCAAATGCCCGCCGCCGCCGCAACCGATCGGGACCCTGCTCGATATCGCGGCGGAATTATAACAGAAAATTTAACTTCTCAAATCCCGATCCAGTCAGTGGATAAAAACCCTGACATAGTAAGGGCCATTCACATTTTATCTTGCGTTGACTTCTTGTCATACTCAGTCATTCTGCCAACGGTTCCACGCTAAACATCACAAAATTGCAGCACGCTAAAGCGTGCGCTCCATCAGGGGAAATAATGGAAAATCTTGCGAAGAAACTGATGCTGGGCGGCTCGACGGTCGCTCTGATGGCGGCCATGTCGGTCGGTGGCGCGCAGGCACAGGGCGGCGATATCGAGCAAGTGGTCGTCTCCGCTTCGCGCGTGACGATCGCGGGTTATTCGCAGCCGACGCCGGTGACGGTGGTCGGCGCGGCCCAGCTTGAGAAAGACGCCTATGCCAACATCACTGATGCCGTGCGCAACCTGCCCCAGGTCAATGCGCCCCAGGCCTCGTTCGGTATCGAAAATGGCGGCGCCTCGCAGGGATCGGAAGGCGAAAACATTCTCAATCTGCGCAATCTGGGCGTCATCAGAACCCTGATCCTGTTCGACAGCCAGCGCGTGGTGGCCGCCAACATCACCGGCGGCGTGGATGTGGGCGTGATTCCCTCCGCGGTGATTTCGCGCGTGGATGTGGTGACAGGCGGCGCCTCGGCCGCCTGGGGCTCGGACGCGGTGGCCGGCGTGGTCAACTTCGTCCTCAACAAGAATTTCACCGGCTTCAAGGCCACCATCCAGGCCAGTGACGATTACAAGAACACCAATCGTGGCCTGCTGTTTCAGGGCGCCTGGGGCGACGACTTTTTCGGCGGCCGCGGCCACCTGGTGCTGGCGGGCGACATGACCATGCGTCCCGACGCCACACTCGGGATCAACGAGAATTGGAACCGCAACACCTTCTTCGTTTCCAACCCGGCCTATACGCCGGGCAGCAGCTTGCCGCAGTTGATCATCGCCAATGACGTGGGCCTGGCATCGGCAACCACGGGCGGCATCATCACCGCCAGCCCGGCGGTCACCGCCGCCAACAGTCCCACCGGCATTGCGACCGCCGCCAATGCCCTGCGCGGCATCGAGTTCGTCGGCGCCGGCATTCCGCAACTGGTGAATTTCGGCAACCTCACCCTGGGATCAATTTCCAATGGCGGCTCGCTGACCGCCGCCGATGGCGAAAAGCCATGGGCACTGATCTCCGCGCCCAATAATGTGTACACGGCCTTCGCCTATGGCCGCTCAAGATCACAGACACCATCCAGGCCTCGCTGCAGCTGAATTACGGCTACTTCACGGGCAAGGATTTTGCCCAGTCGAACCTGCAGACCGCCCTGACCATCAAGAGCGACAACGCCTACATCCCGGCCTCGGTGCGCGCCACCATGCAGACGTCGGGCATCACCTCCTTCACCCTGGGCACCGACAACGGCAACAATTTCAGCAACTACACCGATGCGCAGGGCGACGGTTATTTCCGCGAGACGGCGGGCGACATCGCACCGGCCACCGAGATCAACCACCGCCAGATGATGCGCGCCGTTTTCACCCTGGAAGGCACGCTGGGCGAGGACTGGTCGTGGAATGCCTATTACGAACATTCCACCGTGCGTTATTGGTCGCATATTCTCGGCGACGCCATCGTCGCCAACCTTAACAACGCGGAAGATTCGGTCGCCGTCACCGCCGCCAACCGCGGCAGCTCGGGTCTGCCGCTTGGCTCCATCGTCTGCCGCTCCACCCTGACGGGAGGTGCCTTTACACTCAACGGCGTCACCGCGGATTTGGGCTGTGTTCCGCTGGACGTGTTCGGCGACGGCGTCGCCAGTCCCAACGCCATCCGCTACATCACCGGCGGCCAGGGCCGGGATTTCGAGCATATGCAGACCAACCAGGACGTGATCGAAGGCTCGATGCAGGGTACCCTGCCCTGGGAATTGCCGGCCGGCAAAGTGGCAGTCGTGTTTGGCACCGGCTACCGCAAGGAGGCGGGTGTCAATCACGCCACCCAGTTGGGCCTGCAGGCCGGTTATGCAGTCGCCAATTTCACCAACTATCCATCGTCCAGCTACAATGTGATGGAAGGCTTCGTGGAAGTGGATGCGCCGATCCTCAAGAACAACGTCGTCGACTCGATCGATGTCAGCTTGGCGGGCCGCATGACCAGCTATTCGACCAGCGGACTGGTCGAGACCTGGAAATTGGGTGCCACCAGCCAGATCAATGAGGACATCAAGGTCCGCACCACCTGGTCGGTGGACGTTCGTTCGCCCTCGCTGACCGAGCTGTTCAATCCGGCCTCGATCAACACCGGCAGCATCAAGGATCCCAAGACCGGGATTACCGGGCCGGCCGTCACCAATGTTCTGGGTAACGCGAACCTCAATCCGGAAGTGGCCCGCACCATTTCGGGCGGCATTGTGCTGACGCCGCATTGGATCGACGGCTTCAGCATGTCGATGGACTGGTACAACATCAATGTGACGGGCGAGATCATCAACATTTCCACTGCCACGATCCTCAACACTTGCACCCTCAACCCCAACGATCCGCTCTGTACCCATCTGATATTTGGCAACGGCAGCGGCACCGGCCCATTGACGGGCGTTCTCAACGCGCCGGTCAATTTGGCGTCCTTGCGGACCTCGGGCCTGGATTTGCAGGTCAACTACACGATGGATTTCTGGGACGGGACGCTCGCCTGGCAGTCGGTTGCCAACCTGGTGGACGAGATCACCCAGACGCAGCCCGGCACGGCCACCAACGACTATGCCGGCGTGATGGGCGCCAACCAGCCAAGCATTACCTCCGGTTCGCCCAAGTGGAAGGGTATCCTGTCGGCGGATTATACGACCGGGCCCTATTCCGTCACTGTGCAGGGCCGCTGGTTCGGCTCCGGCATTATGAACAACGGCGCCAACCAGGGAAATCTGGCCACGGCGGCGACGGCCAACCTGCAATCCATCAACGAAGTGCCCTTCACGGCCTATCTCGACCTTCGGGCGTCGTACAAATATAACGACAATATTACTTTCTACGGCGCGATGGACGATGCCCTGAACAATCCGCCGCCGCTGTTGCCGCAGAACTCGGCCACTGTTCCCCCGGGCGTTCCCGCGCAATCGCTGACATACGATCTGCTCGGCCGCACCATGCGCCTGGGCATCCGCTTCAGCTACTAGGCGGCGTCAAAAGGGCTTCTGCTCTCTGCCTCCGGAGACACCTCCGGGGGCAGTTTGTTATTGGCCTCGCGGCTGTCGAACTACGAATCCGCGCGTTTTGCCGCGCCAACCGGATTAATCTGTATACAGATTTATTTCACAATGCCTTTTCAAGGCATTGCCAATGGTGGGCGATGCAGGTTTCGAACCTGCGACCCGCTGATTAAGAGTCACAATTTTCTTATAACAGAAGATCACTGAAGGCCCCGCAATATCACGGGGGCCTTTATTTTTCAGCGTTATATGCCCATGTGCTTCTTCGATCATCACTCGCGAACCTTCGGGAACAACGGACATGGACGGACACGATCATTGTTTCGGATAGCCCGTCAGACGGAAAAAAGAAGAAGCCCAAGTCGGACCGAAGGATCACCGCCCAGGTCGTGACCGCCCTCAAGCCGCCGCGCGACGGCAATCTGGCTGTGTGGGATAGCGACCTGACGGGCTTTGGCGTACGGATCACGGCGGCCGGCGCCGTCTCCTTCGTGTTGCGCTACGTCCTGGCCGGCCCGCGAGCGGCGCTATACCCTGGGCAAGCATCCAGACTTCTCCCCGAGCGCCGTCAGGGACCATGCCACGGTCCTGAGGGGCAAGGTCGCGGCCTGGCGAAGACCCCAAGGACGTCCGCGAGGAAGCCCGTAAAGCGGCCACTATGAACGAGCTGTGCGACGACTATCTGGAGCGCCACGCTCGCCCCAAAAAAGCGGCCCGCTTGCAGATATATTCGTAATAGACGCTTTCATCAGCGTCCGCCTTGGCTTTCGATCAGGCCTTCACGTAGAACTGGCACCAGCCCTGCGGGGCGATGGGATCGACGACTATTGCGCATGAGGCCGGCGCAACGAAACGCGAGCAGGTAGAGCACTGCTGCCCGTTCTTGGGCGTGTCCTGATATTTTGACAGTGCCTGCGACAGTTTTGTCTGCTGGGCCGTGGCTTCGCCTGGCGTCAGGCAGCCGAGTGAGACGGCTGTGGCGGCGACCACTGGAGCGCCCCTCAAGAGCGAGCGGCGCGAAATCATATTCTTGAATGCGACAATGTCCGGCATCGTACCCCTCGTTTTTTATAACCTGCGGCCTTGACGCTCAGGAGCGACATCGGCCGTTCGAACAAAATCAAGCTGGCGAGTTACGCAACAGGTCCAAACAGCCATCGAGAACATCGAATTCGCTGATATCCGCGATGGGCTTGTGGATGGAGATTTTCCTCGTGGGGCCCTCCTGGGACATCACCATAATCGCTGTATGTTGATTTGGACAGGTTGGCTTACCGCAGGAAAATTCGCTGACCGACACAATCTCTTCGTCGGTCAGCGCCAGGGCTTGACGGGTCCAGAACTTGATCGCTGCGGCCCTTTCAGGAAGAGAGACACTCTCGGGATCGACCACGGAGCTCATGCGATTTTCCTCTGGCGAGAAGGCAAGGCAGTAAAGAACTCTTTTATAGGCTGAACCGGCAAGCCCTGCAAATGCCGAAAGGCCGGATCGAACGTCAGACGATCCGAGGATCGTTCACCTTCACCTTCGCCGCGCCGAGCCGCTTGGGTCCCGGACCCGCCTCTTCGCGGATGGCAATTCTCTCGTCCTCTGCCACGACGCCGAGATCCACCTCCCGGTCCGGGAAGACCACGATGATCCTCCGCCCGATCTGCACAAATATTGTGTAGCCCGTCTCCGCGGCGTGACCGGCCATGCCGCGGATTTCCGAGTAGTAGGGCTCGGCCCGCCACGCATTGGGAACACCGGGATCGACGTGAAAAATTATTTCCATGCCATCCGGCTTGAACGCGACGACCAGTTTGCTGCGGGACGGCCGCCAATGCTCGCCGAGCTCTGGCCACAGCAGATATCCGCACTGAAACGCACGACACTCATCCGGCCAGTCGGGATAGAGCGTGCAACCGCGCCCCTGGACGCAATGCGGACACCATTGGCCGCTCGGATTGCCGAATGCCGGTATGGTCAACAGCTTGCAGCAGAGCGTGCAAGTACCGCAGCGCCTCGGCTCTGTGACCGGTGGCGTCATTTCCATCCACTCTCCGCGGGAAACGATATTTTTGCTCTCATTGCACGTCTTCCAAAATTTTTCCCGGCCAGACTGTCCTGACGTTCTATAGGCCTGATTCAAATCGCCGCAAAGCTTCGATCCGCCTGAGAACCCAGCCATTCACCGTCTTCTGTCGTGATGACAGCCTTGGCGCCGGGATACGCGGCGAGAATTTTTGCCGCATGTTCGCGTCCTGCGACATAGATAGATGTCGCCAGCCCGTTGGCGATCATTGCGCTTGGAGCGGTGACGGCTATGGCGGTCATCTTGCCGGCTGACCGCCCGGTGCGCGGATCGAAAATATGATGATAGCGCCCTGTCTCCTCAAATGGCGTACCGTAGCCGCCCGATACGGCCAGGCCGATATCCTCAAGGTCGAGCGTCCGTCCGAAACGAGCCGGATCCTTCGGGTCGCGCAGGCCGATTCGCCACGGCCTGCCCTCAGGATGGTCGCCGATCAGTCTGGTCTCACCGAGATCGGCGTAGACATGTCTGAAGCCCTGCTCGCCCAGCATGTCGGCGATGCGGTCGGCGATAAAACCCTGGCCGATCGAATTCAGCGTCACGCCCATCCCCGGACGCCCAAGGGTTATTCGGCGCGGGCCAATGTCGATGAGGCGATAATCGACCAGCCGTTCTGCCACGTCTCTCGCGGCAGCGTCGATGTCGGCTGACTTCTCTGATTGGGCCGGGCCGGCGCCGCTCCAAAAATGGGCCGCATAAAGCTCCCAGAGCGGCTGCACCGAGATGTCGAAGGCGCCGCCGCTCAGTTCGCTGAACTGGCGGCCCGCGCTGAGCTGATCACGCAATTCCCATGACGGATTGTCGAGAAAGCCGTCGCGATTGAGCCGCGAAATCTCGCTATCGTCGCGATAGAGGCTGAGGATGCCGTCGAGGCGGGCGACTTCGGAGCGGACTTGATCGATAGTGCGGCTGGCGACACCAGGATCCTCGTGCCAGAGCGCCAGTTCCGACAACGCACCCATGACTTCGAGCTGCCAATCATAAAGCTTGCCCCGTGGCGCAATCGCGCGGACACTTCCGGCGAGCGCGGGCACGACAGCGGCAGCCGCGGCGATTCTAAGGAATCCACGCCGCGACCGCAGTTTTTGGCCGCGGATCGCACGGAGCATCCCTATCGCCGGCAAAGTGTTCAGGCGCATTCCAGTCCTCCGGCCGCACGTTTACGGATGGCGGCAAGCGGCGGACAACGTTGATCGTCAAAATATTCGACCTGGCAATCGAGGCACTGGAAACATTCGGCCGTGTTGATTTTGCCGGTAACCGAAATCGCCTTTACCGGACAGGAATTCTCACAGAGATGGCACGGACTGCCACATTGGGGACGCCGCTTCAGCAGATCGACGAGATGCAATCGGCCGGCGAGCGCCAGGACGCCGCCCAGCGGACACAGAAAGCGGCAATAGGCACGTTCGGTGAAGAGGCCAATCATAAGCAGCGCGCACGCGTAAAAGACGTAAGGCCAGGCGCGGGTGAAATGCGACGTGATGGCGGTATCGAAAGGTTCCACCTCCGCGACGCGCGACCACATATCGATCGAGAGCGCGGCGAGGCCGAGGATGAGCGCCGCCGAAGCATACTTTCCAAGCCACAAATACTTTTGCACCGATTCAGGCGGATTCCATTGTGGCAGACCGATGAAGCGCGCAAGCTGCGCAAGCAATTCCTGCAGGGCGCCGAAGGGGCAGAGCCAGCCGCAAAAAACGCCGCGGCCCAGCAGCACGAGCGAGATGGCCGTGTATATGACTATCATTACAATGATCGGCTCGGCGAGATAGAAGCCGAACTCAAAATGACGAAATGGTGCCTCCATATAGTTGACGACATTCAAGATGGAGAGCTGGCCGCTGGCGATCCACCCTTCCCAGACCACCACAAAAAGCAGGAACGAATTGCGGATGATCCGATGGGCGCGCCGCGATTGCGCAAGTTTCGTTTGAAAGGCGAGGATCAAGGTCAAAAGCGCCAGCAGCGCGGCCTCGATGACGATATTTGTTCGGGAGTCGCTCCAGGCCTGTATCCAGGCGGGTGCCGGCGGCGCCGGCGGCGTCAGTATATGGGAGGCGGGAAGTCGGTAATTGACGGGGAAGGCAAGCGAAATGGGCGCACCGGATGCCGTCTGGCCGTTCACCAGCAGTTCGAGCCGCCATGGCTTCAGCGGATCGAACCGGGCATTTGCCGGGAGCGTGAAAACCGCCGCATGGTCGAGGGCCCTTATGCCGTCACGGCCGGAGGTAGCTATCCCCTGATATTGGCTGCTGGTGAATTGGTACGCCTGGCCACCTTGAATTACGCGAAGGCGACCAAACCGGTTTGTGCCCGCAAGATCATCAACAAAATCATAAGGACCTTTCGAGGCGACAAAGATCTTCCAGGCGGCAAAGATCATGCTTCTGCCGCGCGGACCGAAATAATTCGCATAGTCGCCGCCGAGGACATTCCTGCCAATGGAAGCCGGCGTCGCGAGACCCGTATAAATATCGATATACGTGTTATTCGGGCCGGAGAGCGGAACATCAAGCTTCCCGCCCGCAACATTGGCTTTGCTGAGCGCGGCGGCGACGTCGTTGCCGGTGATGGCTTTATGGACGATGGAGCCATCGGCGAGCAGATCGTCCCAAGACATCTGTTTGAAGCCGTCGACGTCGAGAGCGGGTCCCGAAACCTTCGCCTTCATCAGGCCGCGACCGATAAGGACACGTTGGGCAGAATCGAAAACCGCGTCTCGCATCTCGCGCGCGCTCACTGTGGCTCCGTCGACATAGTCGGGATGCAGGGCGCCGGAATTTCCGCCTTGTGACGCCATTCCGGCTGCTCGCGCGAGAAAGGTGTCAAGCTGAGGCTGCCGGATCTCGTCCTGATAGACATGCGGCTCGCGGTGAAAAATCACCTTGGCGCCGCTGATGTGGCCGGTGAGATCCACGCCCGCGATCACATCGAATGGAACGCCGGAAAAGCCGGGCGCATGGACGATATCCAGGGTGGAGAATATATAGCCGGCGATCTTGCCATCGCGATAAACGGCGATGGCCGGCGGCTTGCCCTCTTCCGGCCCGAGCTTTTCGGCACCCGGCCACACGATGGCCATGACCTGGGGCGTCAGACGGTCCAAGAGATGCCCGGCTTCGGCGTCTGCTTGTGAAGCGCCAAGGAGCATGAAGAGGAGCAAAACAGCCCCTGCCACGATTTTCCGGACGGCAAAGGTGACGGCGCCGCTCATCGGTGAAGGCCGGGCCGGCACGGCCTCCTCATTCAGCGCATGGACTGCAATTGGCATGCCGAAATGAGCCTCGATGGATCTCGCCCTGCGCGTGCTACAAGGCTCAGTGTGCTCCAGCCGGTTTGATGGCGCTATATTGAAGATAGCAACCTACCCCGTCGAGCACAGTGTAAGTTACATTATTTTTGTTTTTCTGATCCTGCCAAGTCTGAATGCTATATTGCATGTGGGCCGAGCCGCCGCCTTGTGGCGGGCCATAGGTGGTCTTTACGCTCAGCTGAAGATCGTGGCATCCCCCTTTATCCATATCCATATTCATATTCATATCCGCGCCCATATCCATATCCATACCCGCGGATTTATCATTCAAGACAAGTGTCACGGATGAAAGCCTGTCGGCCGCGTCGAAGCCAAACTGGGCCTCAAAGGAAAACTTTCCGCTTTTGTATGGCGCGACCAATTTGGTGACATTGCCGTCGCTATCCGGGTGAAGGTCGGAACTTTTTTTCGTCAGGTTCTTCGCGGCGCCGGCCACCTGCCTGGGGGTCATGCCCCATTTGGTGTACTCCCAGTCCGCTTTCGCTGCGCTTGCGCCGCAACAGATGAGTGCAAGCGCAATTCCAAACAGTTTCATTTAGCCGCCCTTCCGGAACATGCGAATATCTACGCGGTAATCGGCTGTCGAGCTCCGTGATCCGAAGGCTATGAGTCCATCGTGATGCGGCATGCGAGGCCTGACAAAAAACGGATCGCCGAACCTCAGACACCCATCCGAGCGTGACGCGACGTCTTGCGCCACACACTCGTCCGTTCAAACCAGAACCCTGCCGAACAATCCGGGCTAGTAGGGATACCCCGCAAGTCTTGGCGTTTTGGGCCTCCAATCAGGCACTCGGACCCACTCATCGCCGATCGGCATCTTGACCTTCGCCAGATTATTCTGGTCGAGGACCTGGTCCTCCGGGATTATCTTGTTGATGGCGAACAGGTAGGCCGTCAGCGCATATACCTCATTGGGGGTAAGAGTCCCCTCATTCCCGAGCGGCATGCCGCGATGGATGAAGTCCCACACGACCGTCGCGTACGGCGCCTTCACGGGTATGCCGTCCCCCCCGCCTTTGCGATCCCAGGCGTCAACCTCTGGGCCTAGCTTCGCTTGCAAATTGGGCGCCGATGTCACCCCTCCCACAGCATCGGGGCCGTGACAGACCACGCAGTTCTTCTGGGTAAAGAGCACTTTGCCTTCCGCGGCGGTGCCGTGGCCCGGAGGAAGTCCCACTCCCGTTGAACTGATCGTGATATCCTGGGCGAGTTCTGCTGGGGTCGGGGCGCGCCCAACGCCATATGTCTGCGCGAGCGCGGCGCTTGCCAGGAGCAGAAAAACCGGGACGATCCTAAGCGGGGCCATTGGTCATGCTCCCGTCGGAACTGGCGGAAGACCATTGGTCACGCTTCCGTCGCGGGCGACCTTCCACGGCATGATGGTGTTGTTGTTCATAGGCACTCTGAACTTTGGCGTATAAGCCACGCCCAAAGCCTTGGCGACTTCCTCGACGGTCGGTTGGACCTGCCCAATCTCGTCGGTGGCGCGCGAAAGAATCACGTGCTCGCCTCCTTCCCAGTTCCACATAAAGCCGAACCTTGTGTGCGCCATAGGATTCGGAGTCCCCTTGAGCTGGGCGGCGTGCCACGCCTTCCCGCCGTCGGTGGATATCTCCACCTTGCGAACGGCGCCCCCGCCGGACCAGGCCAGCCCTGTGATCTCGTACCATCCGCGTTCGGGCAGTTTCTGTCCGCCGGAGGGGAACGTGATGACCGACTTGGGTCCGATCTGGTAGCCGAGCGCGGCTTCCTTCGGATCCCGCCGCAGATGCCCGAAGTCGTTCATATTGAGCTGATACTGGTCGACGACTTTGATGTGGCGCAGCCACTTGGTGTTGAAGATGCCCTCGAAGCCGGGAACGATGAGGCGCACCGGAAACCCCTGCTGCGGCCGCAAGGGCTCGCCGTTCATACCGTAGGCGACGATGACGTCGGTCATCCCTTTGTTGATGGGTATGGTCGATGCGCCCTTAATTTCCTCGGCGCTTTCAGCAACGAACCAGTTCGCATTTTTTTGCAGGCCACACTCCTTGAACAGGGTTGAAAGGAGCACCCCGGTCCATTCGGCGTTGCTGGTCAGCCCGTGCGATTCCTGCACGGTCTTGTTACGATCACTGGCGCTGTTTCCCGAACACTCGATGAAATGAAACCGGGAGACAGACGGGAAACGCTTCAAGTCCGCCATGGTGAAAATCCGAGGCCGGTCCACCAGGCCGTTAATCATCAGAGTATGCTTCGCGGGATCGATGTCCGGGATGAAGGAGCCCTTGGTCGTCGCCACGTAGTGGAGCGACGATGCCTGGATCGTGCCAACAGAATCCTGCAACGGCGTGGCGATGTGGAACTCCAACCCGAAGTCGTCGGGTGACGCCCGGCCGTTCGCCGGTATGCGCTTCGACGTCACGTAATGAGAGCGCACGCCGTAGGCGATCACATCTTCGCTGGCCGGGACCATCGGCGCTTCGTTCGCCGCGTATGAAGGGAGTGAAGGTGCCGGACCCGATGCTGGGGTTTCGGCGAACGCGATCTTACCGACTGACGCGCCGGCGGCTACCGTTCCCACTGCCAACGCGCCACCCTTCAGGAGCTCCCTGCGGGTGCTTCGTTTCGGATCCATCATTTTCTCCTTGAAATTAACCCAGAAGACCCTTTCACGGTAGCGATAATGTACAACCTTTGCGTGAAGCGTCAATAACTGCCGGCGCGGCAGAATATCAGTGCTGGACCGGCGCGAAATACGATCAAGGGGCTTCCGGACGCATCACTTCACCCCGACGGCGACAAATGCCCGAGTACCGCCGCAAGCGCCAGGATCGGCGAGGCGCCGATCCGTTCAAGATAGACGTTGCGGGCCAGGAGCCGAAGCGCGCTCGCGGTCGGTCCGACGCCGGAATCTTGCCGGCATTCTGGAGCTCCAGAGTGCCTTGATCGTCCCACCCTTGATCGGCGGCTTTACGGAGTCCAGAAGCGGAAGATGTCGCTGCTGGGGCTTTCAATTCTCTCGGGCATCTATGGGCAGGCGTACCACAATTTTAAGGAAGTACTTGTCCTGGCGAATTTCACGATTGGTCCAAGACGCTTAGAAAAACGGGCAACAAATTGAGCCGCGAAAAGCGCCGAAAAAGGCAAACTTAGTGTGATTGTGCAAAAGTACACTCAGTTCTGCCCACGCTGTTACTGGAATGAATATGCGTCATCCCGCGCTGATGAGTAATTAGCGTCCAGCTCATCCCCCATCAGCACGATAGCGGAAAGACGACGGACCATTCCGGTATCCGCTCGACAGCTCCAAAATAGGCAATCCATGTTTGGAAAAATCTCACGGGTCCTAGCGATAACTGGGAATTATCGAATGTCCGCTTCTGGCGCAAGGCGGACATAGATAAGACCATGGGGACCACGGCCCGGCTGAGGATTGCATGGTGGTGCGCGCGCCCGAAGGGGAAGCCATACTTTATGTTGTGGAAGGGCGCCGGGGATCGGTGTCGATAGCCATTAACCAGGCCCAAGCGTGGAAGATGTTCCTTCGCATCCGGGGCCTGACCCTTGAATCCTATGCCGTGGCCTAAAAATATTTTTCTGGGACGGACACGAAGTCGCCACCCTGCCACGCTCACCCGCCAAATTATTGATTTAATGGTGGGCGATGCAGGTTTCGAACCTGCGACCCGCTGATTAAGAGTCAGCTGCTCTACCAACTGAGCTAATCGCCCGCACCACCCCATCCGCGTGCAACCCGCGCTTTGGGAGGGGGCTTATAGGACAAGGAATGTGGGCCTGTCCACGGTCAGGCCAAACAAGATTGTGACCTAAATAATCCCGCCGCTGTGACGGGGGATTTCGACCTGGCGATGGACGTGAACGCTCATCAGGAGGCCGAAACCGAACATCACGGTCAGCATGGCGGTTCCGCCATAAGACAGCAGCGGCATGGGAATGCCGACCACCGGAATCAGGCCCATCACCATCAGCCCATTGACCATGATGTAGAAGAAGAAATTGAGCGTGATGCCCATCGCCAGGAGCCGGCCGAACTGGCTGCGCGCCCCGGTGGCGATCTGCAGCCCATAGAAAATTACCGTGGCGAACAGCACCAGAACGGCGATGGCGCCGACAAAGCCGAACTCCTCGCAAAGGCTGGTCCAGATGAAATCGGTCTGCTTTTCTGGCAGGAAGTTGAGCCGGCTCTGGGTTCCCTGCAGAAACCCCTTGCCGGAAAGGCCGCCAGAGCCGATGGCGATCTTGGCCTGGGTGATGTTCCAGCCCGCGCCCAGCGCGTCGGACTCCGGATTCAGGAAGGTCAGCACCCGCGCCTTCTGGTAATCGTGCAGCACAAAGCGCCAAGCCATCGGCACCGCCACCGCCACCGCCGTCAGCGCGGGCGCGATCCAGTACCAGGAAAGTCCGGCCAGGAACAAAAGCGAGCAGCCGTCCATGACAATGATGAGCGTGGTGCCGAGATTGGGCTCCATCACCACCAGCACCGCCGGGATGCCGACCATGGCCAGCGCAATCAGCAACGGCAGGGGCTTGGAGACTTCCTCGATGCTCTTGCCATGCAGGAAACGGGCGAGCGCCAGCACCAGCGAGATCTTCATCAGCTCGGAAGGCTGAAGTTCGAGCGGGCCCAAGGTGATCCAGCGCTGGGCGCCAAGGCCGACATGGCCCGCCACCACCACCGCCACCAGCAAGAGAAGCGCCAACCCATAGGCGGGATAAGCCAGGCTCATCCAAACCCGCACATCAATCACCGCCACCGCCACCAGGATGAGAAAACCCAGCACAAAACGGATCATCTGTGCCGAGGCCCAGGGATTGAAACGCCCCCCCGCCACCGAATAGAGCATGGCGAAACCCGCCGTCGCGATCACCGTGATCAGGAGCACCAGCCCCCAATTCACGTCCAGCAGCTTGTCGGCGAAGGACAGGGTGCGCTTGGCCGCCGCATAGGCGCGAAGTGCCATCAGCCGCTCCTCGCTGGAACGCCGGCCTCGGCGTCCTTCACCGGATAGGCGGTGGGCTTGCCCAATGTATCGCGCGTCTGGGCGAAGGTGAGGATATCGCGCGCGAACTGCACCTGTGGCTCTGTGTGTGCGTTGCCGCCATGCTCAAGGACAACCGAAATGGCATAGCGCGGCTTGTCGACCGGAGCGAAAGCGATGAACAGCGCATGCTCGCGATAGGCCCAGGGCAGCTGACTCTGCGGTGTAAGGCCGCTGTGACGTTCTTCGTTGGTGATGCGCCGCACCTGGGCCGTGCCGGTCTTGCCGCCCATCTCGAAGCCGGTTTGCAGAATCCGCGAGCCATAGGCCGTGCCGCCCGGCGCGTTGACGGCCATGCCCATGCCCTCGCGCACCATGGCGAATGCCGTGTCCGAGAAGGGCAGCGGCGCGGGCAGCTGGTGCGGTCGAAGCGTGGCGCCGACCTGATGGGTCAGTCGCGGTGAGACCGCCTTGCCGGATGCGAGCCGCGCGGCAAGCATGCAGAGTTGGATCGGCGTGGCGAGCACATAGCCCTGGCCGATGCCGTTGACGAGGGTCTCGCCCTGTTGCCAGGCAACGCCGAACCGCTTCATCTTCCAGGCCCGGGTTGGGATGAGTCCCCCCGACTCTCCGGGCAGTTCGATGCCGGTTGGCGAACCAAGTCCCAGAAGATGGGCCGCCTCGGCCATCTTGTCGATGCCCAGCCGCCGGGCCACTTCATAGAAGTAGACGTCGCATGAGACCTGGATGCCGCGCTGCAAGCTGCAATTGCCGTGGCCGCCGATTTTCCACGCATCACAATAGAAAACATGGTCGCCAAGCCGAATCGAGCCGGTGCAATGGACGACAAGATCGGCCATCCCGTTGTCCACTGCCGCCAGCGCCATCGCGGTCTTGAAGGTGGAACCGGGCGGATAGGTGCCACCGATGGCCTTGTTCAGCAACGGCTTGTAGTCGGAAGTGGCGAGATCGCGCCATTGCGGGTCGGTGATGCCGTTATTGAACCAGTTGGGGTCGAAACCGGGCGTGGAGGCAAGCGCCAGCACATCGCCGCTATCCACATCCATCACCACGCAGGCGGCGCTTTCGCCGTCCAGGCGCTGGGCAGCATATTTCTGCACTTCGGCATCGATGGTGAGCCAGACATCCTTGCCCGCCACGCCGGGCTCATGATCGAGCTGTTTCATCACCCGGCCATAGGCATTGACCTCGACGCGGCTGGCACCCGCCTCACCCCGCACGTCGCGGTCGAACGCCTTTTCGATGCCGCGCTTGCCGATCCTAAACCCCGGTTGCGAGAGCAGCGGGTCGTCATCGCCCTTGATGTCTTCGGGCGCGACGGAGGCGACATAGCCCAGAATATGCACCATCGCATCATTGAAGGGATAATCGCGGGTTTCGCCGACATCGGGTTGCACGCCCGGCAGGTAAGGCAGGTGCATGTTGATGCGGGAGAATTCCTCCCAGGAAAGATTCTCCGCCACCGGCACCGGCACGAATTTCTTGTTTTCGGCGATGGTCTGGGCGATGCGTTTTTTCTGGGCGTCGCCGATCTGGATGACCTTGGAAAGCGTGTCGAGCGCCGCCGCTACGCCCTCACTGGCCTGTTCAGACACAAGCAGGACGCGGTAGTTGCGCCGGTTGTTGGCGAGTTCAACCCCGAAACGGTCCAGGATTCGTCCGCGCGGCGGCGCCAGCAGGCGGGCCGAAATACGATTGTCTTCCGCCGCCGCCTTGTATTCGTCGCCGTTGCGAATCTGAAGCTGGTAGAGCCGGCCCGCCAGCACCGCGAAGACCAGCGTCATGCCGCCGCCCAAGCCGACGCTGCGCCGGGTGAAGGTGGCGTATCGGCTTTTGTCTTTTTTGTCGAACAGCGGCATCGGATATCGCGGGTCCCTAGAATTCGCTTCTCAGCGGCCCGACCAGACGGCGGTGCAGGGCCCCGACCACAATGGCGCCAGGAACATAGAATAACACAGTGATGGCAAGCTCGGCGACGATCGGTCCCAGCGGCGTCAAATGATAAAGGGCGGCGGTGGTCAAATAGGCCACCACGCAAACGATCAGCATGGCCGCGGCGAATCCCAGGACGGCGGCCACCCCCGCAAGACCGGCAAAGGCGTCACGCTGGCGCTGGATCACGGCATAGGCCACGACAAAGCTCAGGGACCAGATACCCGGTGGGCCGCCCGACATCACATCTTGCAGCAGGCCGATGGCGAAAGTCGCGGCCGGCGTCATCAGATCGGGTCGCACCAGGCACCAGAAATAGACCGGGATGAAGCCCAACAGCGGCGGCGGCACGAAACTCCCGAACAGGGTCACCGGCAAGTTGGAGAGGAACACACCCAATAACCCGCAAATCACCGGCAAAAGCGCCGACAGCACCTTTGCCCCTATCACCAGCCTTGCGCGGTCCTGGGCGCCCACGGTCTAATCGTCCCTATTGTCGGGGGCTTCGGCTGGCGTTTGAATAGGCTCTTGCTGGATGGCGGCCGAGATGTTGGGCGCCGCACGGGGCATCTGGGGCAGCGGCGTCTTTGGCGGGGAGACCGGCCCTGCCGCAGCGGAGGCCGTGTGCGGCGCGGCGGTTCCCGCCGCCGCTGGCACCGTTGCCGGCGTCGCTGTAGCCGGCGGAAGGCCCGCGGCTACGGCCGGGAGCTGGCTGGGGGTCGTGGGCGGCAGCGTTTCGGCCGGATGACGGAACGCCAGGACCTCGACATCCTCGCTGGACGAGGCGTCGGCCAGGAGGGCGACGCGATAGGCGCCCGGACCTCCCATCACCGTGCCGATCGGCAGACCCGGCGGCAGGAGACCGCCATCGCCGGAGGACACCACCTGGTCGCCGGCACGTAAGGTCACCGATTGCGACAGGGTATCGAGCATGGGCGCGGCGCTGTTGTCGCCGGTCATGATCGCCTGCAAGGCCGTCGGCTTGCCGTCGGCGCTGGCGATGGTGACAGGAATGCGGCTATTGAGGTCGGTGAGCAGGATCACCCAGCTGGTGTGGTCGCCCGCCAGGTAAATGCGTCCGATCATGCCGCGCGCGTCCACCACCGCTTCACCGGGCTTGACGTTGCTGCCTTCGCCGGCGTCCAGGATCATGGTCTCAAGGAAAGGCCGGCTGGCGCGGCCGATGACGCGCGCCAGAACGGAATCGACGGCGGGATCGGGCACGGCATGCAGCAACTCCTGGTAATGCTGCACCCGCCCCTGCATCACCACGGCGACATTGCGCCATTGCTTCAGGCGGGCATTCTCGTCCTTGAGCGCCAGATTTTCCTGGTAAACCGAGAACAGCTCTTCAATCGAGCCGATCCAGCGGTTGAAGCCCTGAACGGGCTTGTGAACCGTTTCCAGGACCGGCGCCATCAAGTCGGTCATCCGCATGCGGGCGCGGTCGAACAAGCTCGCTTGCGCCCGGCCGAGCAGCACCAGAACCACCGCGAGCGCCAGCACAATGACCAGCGGAAGCTGGGTGTTGCTGCGGCGCGCGATTTTCCAACTGTTGCTGGACATTAGAAATGGCGGCCTCGCCCGCTAAAATGCCGTGGAAAGAACATGACGCATGCCCTTGGTGTTCTCCAGAACCCGGCCGGTGCCGAGCGCGACGCAGGAAAGAGGATCGTCGGCGATGGAAACCGGCAGGCCCGTTTCCTCGCGCAGCACCTGATCCAGATTGGCGAGCAGCGAGCCGCCGCCGGTCAGCACAATGCCCTTGTCCACAATGTCGGCCGCCAGTTCCGGCGGCGTGGCTTCCAGCGCCACTTTCACCGCTTCGACAATCGCGCCCACCGGTTCGGCCAAAGCCTCGGCGATGTGGCGCTGGGTTATGGTGATTTCCTTCGGCACGCCATTGAGCAGGTCGCGGCCCTTGATTTCCATGGTGATGCCGTTGCCGTCAGCGGGAGCGCAGGCCGAGCCGATTTCCTTCTTGATGCGCTCGGAGGAGGCTTCGCCGATCAGAAGATTCTGGTGGCGGCGGATATAGGCGATAATCGCCTCATCCATTTTGTCGCCGCCGACGCGCACGCTGCGCGAATAGACGATGCCGCCAAGCGACAGCACCGCCACTTCGGTGGTGCCCCCGCCGATGTCGACCACCATCGATCCCGTGGGTTCGGAGACCGGAAGGCCGGCGCCGATCGCCGCCGCCATGGGTTCCTCGATCAGGAAGACGCGGCGCGCGCCAGCCGACAAAGCGGATTCCTGAATCGCGCGGCGTTCCACCGCGGTCGAACCGGAGGGCACGCAGACAATGATCATGGGATTGGCGAAAGAGCGGCGATTATGCACCTTGCGGATGAAATGCTTGATCATCTCTTCGGCGACTTCGAAATCGGCGATGACGCCGTCGCGCATCGGGCGGATCGCCTCGATGTTGCCGGGCGTTCGCCCCAGCATCATCTTGGCGTCGTTGCCAACCGCGCGGACGGATTTCTTGCCGCCGCGGGTGGTGATGGTGGCGACCACCGACGGTTCATTCAGGACGATGCCTCGGCCTTTGACGTAGACCAGCGTGTTTGCCGTGCCGAGATCAATGGCCATGTCGCTTGATAAAGCGCCCAGAAGACTGCCGAACATTTTTTAACCGCCCAATTTCATGTCACAAAAGACCTTAAACCTGAAAAACCAAACAAATCCCTGCAAACCTTATATTTTTTAGCGCCGGCCCCGGCGGGAACCCCGCCAGGGCCGGATTGTCTCATCTTGCGACAGTCAGCGCCTCCGGGGCCTGTTTTTGCCGCTTTACCAGGAGCTTGTTCAGCGCATTGACATAGGCATAGGCCGCCGCCGCCATGGTGTCGGTATCAGAGGCCTTGCCGCTGACGGTCCGGCCGTTTTCCTCCAGCCTTACACTGACCGTGGCTTGGGCGTCGGTACCCTCGGTGACGGCGTTGATCTGGAAGAGCTGCAGGGTCGCGGCATGGGGATAAACCTCGCGAATCGCCCGGAAAATGGCGTCCACCGGGCCGTCGCCCTCGCACCGGACGCTGCGGTCTTCGCCTGCCACGGCCAGGGTGAGGGAGGCATTGGGCTTGATCCCCGTGCCGCTCTCCACCCGGATGGATTTGACGCTGATGGCGTCCTGGCCGCGCATGATCTCATCGTCCACCAGGGCCATGATATCCTCGTCGAAGACGTGCTTTTTCTTGTCGGCCAGGTCCTTGAAGCGGCGGAAGGCGTCCTCAAAGCCAGCCTCGGCCAGGCTGTAGCCCAGGGCTGCCAGTTTGTCGCGGAAGGCGTGGCGGCCGGAGAGCTTGCCCAGCATCAGGCTGGTGGCATGCACCCCCACATCCTCCGGCCGCATGATTTCATAGGTCTCGACATGCTTGAGCATGCCGTCCTGATGGATGCCGCTTTCATGGCTGAAGGCGTTCTTGCCCACGATCGCCTTGTTGTACTGGACCGGAAAGCCGGTGACGTTGGACACCAGCTTGGAGGCCTTGGCCAGCATGCGGGTGTTGATAGCGGTGGTGAAGGGCATGATGTCCCCCCGCACCTTCAGCGCCATCACAATCTCTTCCAGTGCGGCATTGCCGGCGCGCTCGCCGATGCCGTTGATGGTGCATTCCACCTGGCGCGCGCCCGCCAGCACGCCGGCCAGCGAATTGGCCACCGCCAATCCCAGGTCATTATGAACATGGGTGGAGAAGATCACCTTGTCGGCATTGGGCACGCGCTCCCGCAGCATGGTGATGATGTTGAAATATTCTTGGGGCGTGGAATAACCCACCGTGTCGGGCACATTGATCACCGTGGCGCCGGAATGGATGGCGACTTCGACGCAGCGGCAGAGAAAATCCGGCACGGTGCGGGTGGCGTCTTCGGCGCTCCATTCCACTTCGCTGGTGAAGTTGCGCGCCCTTGTCACCGAGGCGCCCACCGCTTCCAGCACAGCGTTTTCGCCCATATTCAGCTTGTGTTTCATATGGACAGGGCTGGTGGAAATGAAGGTATGGATGCGCGGCCGGCGCGCGCCCTTGAGCGCCTCTCCGGCCCGATCGATATCCTTGAAACCGGCCCGCGCCAGCCCGCAGACGGAAGCGCGCTTGACGATCCTGGCGATCTCGCTCACCGCCTTAAAATCGCCGGGTGAGGAAACTGGAAAACCCGCTTCGATGATGTCGACGCCCATTTCGTCGAGCAGTTCGGCAATCTGGAGTTTTTCCTCATGCGTCATCGCCGCGCCGGGCGATTGTTCGCCATCACGCAAAGTGGTGTCGAAAATCTGGATGGGCTGCAATGCGCCGGTCTTGATAGAGCCGGGCTGGGTATTGTCTGTCGACGTCATGACAAAAGTCCTTCTGTTCGTCGCTGCATAAGCGACTTCGTTTCTCCTTTCGCGTCATCCCCTAACCGAAACCCGCGCGAGACCATCCCGCCGGGAAAAAGGCTAGGGGCCGCTAAGAAGAAGAAGCGCGTGCGAAGAACCGAGGGAAGGACGGGGCTGCATGCCGGTGCGCGTGCGATCGCAAGCGGCAATGCCGCTTTTCGCAATCGTGATGTGCGCGCCGTTTGTCATAAAACCTTGTCGCCGTTCCGCCCGCCGAGATTTTCGGTTTGCCCATTGCAAATAACACGAAAGGCCTAAGCGGCGGTAAAATCACCGTTTTTTCCCTTCGTAGGGTCGGTTTTACGCTGAATTTGCGGGACCGCGCAATAGTGAAACTCTTAACAGGGACAGGGACTTCGCGGCTTCCACAGCCTAATCACATATTTTTCTGTGTATATATTTGGGGGAATTGGATCAGGCTCCCGTCACAAAGACGCGTCAGACAAACCCCGTCCGATATTCCTCCGGAAAAAAATGAAACGTGATGGTCCGCTTTTCAAAACGGTTGCCTCAAGCCGCGAACCCGCCTATCGGGGCGGACGAATAATCGCATTCGTGTTCACCCCCTTCGAGGCCCGCCGGATATGAAGATCCTGCCGCCCGTCTCGATCGAAGCGCGCCGCCTGCTGCCCAGCCGCTGGGACTTGCTGGCGGCGGTGCTGGTGCTTGGGTTCATTATCGCCTTTGCCGACGCCAGCCGCTTTTTGATGCTGCCGATCAGCTCCATCACTGGCCACAGCCTCAAGCTCAATCCCGCCGACCTGCCAGGCTATGCCCTGCGCACAGGGCTTCGCATGCTGATCGCCTTGGCGGTGTCGCTGGTATTCACTTTCACCTATGCCACATGGGCGGCCAAAAGCCCCCGCGCCGGCAACCTGCTGGTGCCCCTGCTCGATATCCTGCAATCAGTGCCGATCCTAGGATTCCTGTCGGTGACCGTGGTGTGGTTCCTGTCCCTGTCGCCGGGGCGCATTTTCGGCGCGGAACTGGCTTGTGTCTTCGCCATCTTTACCGGCCAGGCCTGGAACATGGCCTTCAGCTTCTACCAATCGCTGCGCACCGTGCCCGAGGAACTGACCGAGGCGGGCCGCGTGTTCGGCCTTAACGCCTGGGCGCGTTTCTGGCGCATCGAGGCGCCTTTCGCCATGCCTTCCCTGATCTGGAACATGATGATGTCCATGTCGGGCGGCTGGTTCTTCGTTACCGTTGCCGAGGCAATCAGCGTCGGCAACACCAACATCGCACTGCCCGGCATCGGCTCCTGGATCGCGGTCGCCATCGCGCAGAAGAACTTGCCCGCCATCTTTTACGCCATCTTCGCCATGCTGGTGGTGATCCTGATCTATGACCAGCTGATGTTCCGGCCCCTGGTGGCCTGGGCCGATCGCTTCCGGGTAGACAGTGAGCAGTCGGAGGACCAGCCCGAGTCCTGGGCGCTGACCGTCTATCGTCGCTCGCGGCTCCTGGACCTGATGACCGCGCCCTTCGAGCAGATGATGCGCTGGAGCTATCACTGGCATCCGCCGCATTTCGGCCTGCGCGCCGCCACCCGCGAGTACGACAACCGTCTCGCTGATATCCTCTGGTACGTGATCCTGGGCTTATTGGGACTTTTTGGCGCGTTCCGCGTCTGGGCCTTCGTACATGCCAACCTGACATGGCACGATCTGGCCGTCGCATTGGGGCTGGGCGTCCTCACCATGCTGCGTGTGATGGTGCTGATCGCCATCGCCAGTGTGATCTGGACCCCGATAGGCGTCTATGTCGGCATGCGTCCATCCCTGGCGCGCATCGTGCAGCCGGTGGCGCAGTTCCTGGCGGCCTTTCCCAACAATCTGCTGTTTCCGTTGGTAGTATCGGTGATCGTGGCCTACAGCCTTAATCCCGACATCTGGCTGTCACCGCTGATGATCCTGGGCACGCAATGGTACATCCTGTTCAATGTCATCGCTGGCGCCGCGGCCATGCCCAAGGAGCTGCGCGACGCGGCGGACAATTTCGGACTTACCGGCTGGCTGTGGTGGCGCAAGGTAGCGCTGCCGGCCGTGTTTCCCTTCTATGTCACCGGCGCGATCACCGCTTCGGGCGGCGCCTGGAATGCCAGCGTGCTGGCGGAAGTGGCAAGCTGGGGAAGCAATACCCTGCACGCCCACGGCCTGGGCGCCTATATTGCCGACGCCACCCTGAAAGGTGATTTCCACCGCGTCGTGCTGGGTATCGCGGTGATGAGCTTTTTTGTGGTGGTGGTGAATCGTATCTTATGGCGGCCGCTTTATTGGTACGCCGAACGCAAATTCAAACTGACTTGATTCAATGTCGCACGGCCTACGCAAAAACGTGGCACTACGCTGGCGCTAGCCACCGCTTTTTTTCTGGCCGATGATCTGGAGGCCCTGATGACAAACGCGAATCTTTTGGAAGTCAATCATGTCCGCCGCACCTTTCCGCGGAGCGGCGGCGAGGAATTGCTGGTGCTGGACGACGTTAATCTCACTCTCAGGGAGGGTGAGATTGTGGGCCTGCTGGGCCGCTCCGGCTCGGGCAAATCGACCTTGCTGCGCCTGATCGCGGGACTGGCGCGGCCCCAGGGCGGCAGTCTCAGCTATATGGGCGCGCCCATCGAAGGCCCGGCCCAGGGCGTCGCCATGGTGTTCCAGAGCTTCGCGCTGTTTCCCTGGCTGACGGTGCTGGAGAATGTCCAGCTTGGCCTCGAAGCCCTGGGCCTTCCGCCGGCCGAAATCCGCACCCGCGCCCTGGCCGCGATCGACCTGATCGGCCTGGACGGATACGAAAGCGCCTATCCGCGCGAACTGTCCGGCGGCATGCGCCAGCGTGTCGGCTTCGCCCGCGCCGTGGTGGTGCATCCCAATATTCTTCTGATGGATGAACCCTTCAGCGCCCTGGATGTGCTGACCGCGGAAAATTTGCGCACCGACCTGGTGGAATTGTGGGGCAACCGCAAGCTGCCGATCAAGGGCATTATCCTGGTCACCCATAACATTGAGGAGGCCGTGCTGATGTGCGACCGGGTGCTGCTTTTTTCCTCCAATCCGGGCCGCGTCAGTTCGGAAATCCACATCGACCTGCCCCAGCCGCGCGACCGCACCTCGCTGCAATTCGAGAACTACGTGGACCAGATCTATGTCGAGATGACGGCGCGGCGGGTGGAGCGGATGCGCCAGGCGTTGGCGACGGGCACCAGCGGCATTGCCATGCCCCTCACCCATGTTTCGCCCAACCAGATTTCCGGCCTGATCGAGGCCCTGGCGGCGCCGCCCTATGACGGCAAGGCCGACCTTCCGGACATCGCCTATGAGCAGGAGCTGGAGGTGGACGAGCTTTTCCCCGTGGCCGAGGCGATGCAGCTGCTGCGCCTGGCGGATGTCGAGGGCGGCGATATCAAGCTCACCCATATGGGACGGCGTTTTGCCGATAGCGAACTCAACGAACGCAAGGAGATTTTCTCCCGCGCCCTGATGGGCCAGGTGCCGCTGGCCGCCCATATCCGCCGGGTGCTGGACGAGCGCGCCAGCCATTCGGCGCCCAAGACCCGCTTCCTGGACGAGCTTGAGGATCACATGGCCGAAGACGCGGCGGAAGAATCGCTGAAGACGATTGTGAGTTGGGCGCGATTTGGTGAGTTATTCTCTTATGATGACGATGGGGCGATGTTCAGCCTCGAAAATCCTACCTGAGCGCCCGTTCGCGGCCCGCTACGCGGGTGTTCGGGCGGCGAAAGGTCCACTGGACCTTTCGCTCACCGCCCTCACGGGCGCGATTTGGAGAATTATTCTCCTACGACGACGACGGAGCGATGTTCAGCCTGGAGAATCCGACTTAGCCTTTAGGCTGAGAGGGCGTTGCGCTTGCGCACCGTACATTCCACAGGCAGCACCAGCCGCGCCAGCGTTCCGTGATCGAGCATGCTTTCGATTTCAAGTTTGCCGCCATGACATTCGATCAGCGATTTGACCAGCGCCAGACCCAGCCCCGTGCCCTCAACCTTGCGGGCAAAGAGCGAGGCGATCTGGCGGAACGGTTCCATCGCCAGCGGAATGGATTCCGGCGCCATGCCGATGCCGCTGTCGCGCACTGTCAGGATAAACCGCCCCACCCCGTCATTGTCGGCGCAAAGCTCCACCTTGCCGCCGGTGGGCGTGAATTTGATGGCATTGGAGAGCAGATTGAGCAGCACCTGCTTCATCCGCAAACGATCCACCATCAGGTTGGGCAGACCGGGCGGCAATTTTCCCGTGAGCGTCAGGCCTGCTTCCTGGGCGCGGCCGCGCACCAATTTCAGGCATTCGCCCACAAGATCGGCGGGCACCACTTCTTCCGGGGCCAGTTCAAAGCGGCCGGCCTCCGCCTTGGAGAGGTCGAGAATATCGTTGATCAACGCCAGCAAATGCCTGCCCGCGCCATGGATGTCATGGGCATAGTCGCGGTAACGGGCATTGCCGAGAGGTCCGAACATCTCCGATCCCAGCACTTCGGAAAAACCGATAATCGCGTTGAGCGGCGTGCGTAATTCGTGGCTCATCAGGGCAAGGAAATCCCCTTTGGCCTTGGCGGAGGCGGTGGCAGCCTTCAAGGCGTCGCGAAGTTCACTTTCCCGGTTTTGGGCCATGTCGACCTTGCTGCGCAGCAGGCCTTCGCCGGTGCCGATGCCGAAATACCGGCCCCGGCGCGTGACGATAAAACACTCGATCAGCGCATTGGGGTTTTCCATCAGCAAGGTGGCGCCCAGGTCGCCGACAGGCACATTTTCATCCACGATCAGCGGATTCTGAGTTGCCATCCGCATCACCGGCTTCTTGCTGTAAAGCTCCGGAGCATATTGGCGCGCATAGCGCGCCAGGTAGATATGCCGGTTCGCCAGCCCGGCGATGCCGCCCTCATCGTCCAGGATCGTGGCGGCGGAGACATCCGGATTGGCCTGCAGCCAATTGAACACCTCACCGCAGGTCTGGCCGGCATGAAGCGAGGGCCAGGGGAATGCGAGGTGTCCTGCCGTCTGAGCTGGCCCGGCCATTATTGTTGAATGTTTCACGGACACCAAATCCCGCCATTTCTTGGCGGAAAGCTAAGCAGTTGAAGGTTTTGGGGCAGTTAACCGTTGTCCGGAAAACGGGCAAGAATTGTGAAGTTATTGTGTCAGTTCCCCGCCGCTCGCCCAAGCTCGCGACGTTGGCTTAGCTTTTCTTGGCAGTCCGTAGCGGCAGCGTACGGACGCGATCCCAGAAAAGCTTGCCCGTGCCTAGCGGCAGCGTAGCGACACAAGCAAAGCGAGGATGCGCCGCACGGCCCGTCGCTGATGCTCCGGGCGTTCGTCGCTCGAAATGGTCCGGCGGACCATTTCGTTCGCAAAAGCGAACCGCTCCTCACCCCCTGGGCATGCTCGCGCGCCCGGCGCGCCGGTGGCTCACCCATAAACTTTGTGGAACGCATCCATCAGGATCTCGCGGCTGCTGGGCTGGCCCTCGATCTTGAGCGCATCGGGGTGGAAATGCGTGCCGGGCCGCGCCCTTTCTATCCAGATATGCGAGGTCGGCACCGCCCAGTTGGATTGATCGAGCGTGCCCGCTGCGATGAAGATCAGGGCGGGGTTGGACAAAGGTTCATGCCAGAGACGCGTGCCGCAGGTCTTGCAACGGACGATATCGATCTGGCGGCCGAAATCGGCGGTCTTGCGCCAGGACTCCACCTGACCATTCTCCTGATGGAAACCCTCACGATGGGCGAGGATCATCAGAAGACTGGCGACGCCGGTCAGCTTGCGGCAATCGGCGCAATGACAGGCATTGATCGCTAAAACCGGCGTCTCCAGCCGGTAGCGCACCCCGCCGCACAGACGGCCGCCTTGATAGGGCGGCTTTGGGATGGGGGGCGCTCAGCCATCAGTTCTTTGCGACGTCGACCAACTTATTCTTGGCGATCCAGGGCATCATGGCGCGCAGCTTCTTGCCGACCTCTTCGATCGGATGCGCATCGCCCTTGGCGCGGGTGGCCTTGAAGCTGGCCTGGCCGGCCTTGTTCTCCAGCACCCAATCGCGGGCGAACTTGCCTTTCTGGATATCGTCCAGCACCCGCTTCATCTCGGCCTTGGTTTCCGCCGTGATGATGCGCGGGCCGGAGACATATTCGCCATATTCGGCGGTGTTGGAGATGGAATAATTCATGTTGGCGATGCCGCCTTCATAAATCAGATCCACGATCAGCTTCACTTCGTGCAGGCATTCGAAATAGGCCATCTCGGGCGCGTAGCCGGCTTCCACCAGGGTTTCAAAGCCGTTGCGGATCAGCTCGACCAGCCCGCCGCACAACACCACCTGCTCGCCGAACAGGTCGGTCTCGCATTCCTCGCGGAAATTGGTCTCGATGATGCCGGCGCGGCCGCCGCCGATGGATGAGGCATAGGCCAGGCCCAGATCATGGGCGTTGCCGCTGGCATCCTGATGCACCGCGATCAGGCAGGGCACGCCACCACCCTTGAGATATTCGCCGCGCACGGTATGGCCGGGACCCTTGGGCGCCACCATCAGCACATCCAGGTCGGGGCGGGGCTCGATCAGCTTGAAATGGACATTGAAGCCATGCGCGAACATCAGCGCCGCGCTCTGCTTCATGTTGGCTTTGAGTTCGTTGTTCCATATCTCGGCCTGCAGCTCGTCGGGCGTCACCATCATCATCACATCGGCCCATTTGGCGGCGTCGGGGACGTTCATCACCTTGAAGCCCGCGGCTTCCGCCTTTTTGGCGCTGGCGCCGGGCCGGGCCGCGACGACAACATCCTTCACGCCGCTGTCGCGCATATTCTGGGCATGGGCATGGCCCTGGCTGCCGAAGCCGATAATGGCGACTTTCTTGTTTTTGATCAGATTGAGATCGGCATCCCGATCGTAATAAACCCGCATGATCTGTCCCTTCCCGTCCAACGCCTAAAGGCCTGAAATCCGGCCCGGTTTCTATCCGCTGCGGGCCACAAGGGCAATCGCCCCAAAAGCCCCATCTCACATGCGCAAAAGCGCGATCGCCGTGGCTGCCAGCAAAAGCCCCATAACCAGGTTAAAGACCCGGATACGGCGCGGATCCTGGAGCAGGTTCCTGAGCCCCGCGCCGAACCCGGCCCAGAGCAACATCGCCGGCACATTGATCATCGCCAGAATGACGGTCACCAGCGCCGTGTCGGCCAGGGTGTGGCCGGGGCGGACATACAGGGCCGCCAGGGTGATGGTCATCAGCCAGAGCTTCACATTGATCCATTGGAAGGCGAAGGCCCCCGGAAAGCGCAAGGGATGGGGCAGGTCGCCGCCGCCCAGGCTGCCCGCCGAGGCGATCTTCCAGGACAGCCAGAGCGTGTAGACGATGCCCAGGATCATCAGCGCCCGGCGCACGGGTGGATAAGCGGAGACGATGGTCCCCAGGCCTAGCCCGCACGCTATCATGATCAAAAGCAGGCCCGCGCTGATGCCCGCCATGTGCGGGATGGTGCGGCGGATGCCGAAATTCACACCCGAAGTGGCCAGCATGATGTTGTTGGGCCCCGGCGTGATGGAGCTTATCAGCGCGAAGGAGAACAGCGCGGCGATCATCGCCGGCGGAAGGAAGGTTGCGTCGTTCATCGCACATTGCTGGATTGAGACAGCGCCACCTCAGAGTCCGCTCCAGAATTCCGCATCGGCGGCCAGGCTTGCAAAATGCTTGCGGGCGATTTGGACCAGCGCCCGCGAAAAAGCGATGACCTTCGGATCGGTTTTATCGCTGGGACAATCCCGAACAAGGGTCAGCCGCCTGTCAGCCTCGACACCGGCGAGAGTCAATCCGTCCCCCACGCAGATAGGTACCGATACAATTCCATTATGCTCCTCGGAAGAGGAATTCCTGGCTTCCGATTGGTCCCAGAAATCCGAGGCCGCTTCGGCACGAAGCAGTCCCGCAATGTCGTCCGGCGTCAACCTGACGCCGCCGGCAAACGAGGGGGTGCGTCCATGAAATTCGTAGGCCTTCAGCAGCCCATTGCTCCCATCCTGGATCTCAAACCGGAGCACAATGGACTGAGACCGGGCGGCAAATTCTCCCCGGCCCCAGACCAGCCGAAAGGCGATTTTGGTGCCTGGCTTCGAAACCAGGCAGTCCGCGACGGCCACCGTGTCAACGGCATTGCAGCCTTTGCTGTCCGTCCCGGAAGGCGGGATTGCCTTGCCGGGCAGGGTCTGCGCGCCGGCACAGACGCACAGGGCCATCAGGGTCCCGATGGCCCAAACCGACCGCATCTCACATCGCCTCGGGGCCGCGTGAAATCGCCGCGACACCTGTGCGCGAAACATCCACCAGGCCGAGCGGCCGCATCAGGTCGATGAAACTGTCAATCTTGGCGGGCGCGCCGGTGATCTCGAAAACAAAGCTGGTATGGGTGGTGTCCACCGGGCGGGCGCGAAAGGCATCGGCCATGCGCAGCGCCTCGACGCGTTTCTCGCCAGTGCCCGCCACCTTGATCAGCGCCATTTCCCGCTCGATGCCAGCCTTTGCGCTGGTCCAGTTGGTGACGCTGCGCACCGGCACCAGGCGGCCCAGTTGGGCCTCGATCTGCTCGATCACATGCGGCGTGCCGGAGGTGACGACAGTGATGCGCGAGGTGCGGGTGGCGGAGTCGACCTCGGCCACGGTCAGGCTTTCGATGTTGTAACCGCGGCCCGAGAACAGGCCGATCACCCGCGCCAGCACACCGGCCTCATTGTCCACCAGCACCGTCAAGGTGTGGCGTTCGGATGGATTTGTCCCGGCTTGCATATCGTGTGTTTCCAAGTTGGTTGGCCCGCACGCGCTTCGCTACGCTCGCTGGCGGGCCATGACAAGTTATTCAGACGAGCATCTTTCCGGCTTCACTGACTTCGCCGCCGTCATCGGGGGTCAAGATCATCTCGTTGTGGGCCGCGCCCGAGGGGATCATGGGATAGCAATTCTCCATCGGGTCCACCCGGCAATCGAACAGCACCGGCCTTTTGACCGAGATCATCTCCTGGATCTTGCCGTCAAGTTCGGCCGGGGTGGTGGCGCGCAGCCCGACACAACCGAAAGCATCCGCCAGCTTGACGAAATCAGGCAACGCCTCGGAATAGGAATGCGAATAGCGCCCGCCATGCAGCAATTCCTGCCACTGGCGCACCATGCCCATATATTCATTGTTGAGAATGAAAATCTTGATCGGCAGGTCATATTGGATCGCGGTCGACATTTCCTGCATGGTCATCTGCACCGATGCCTCGCCGGCAATGTCGATCACCAGCGAATCCGGGTGCGCCAGCTGCACCCCCACCGCCGCCGGCAGGCCATACCCCATGGTGCCCAGCCCGCCCGAAGTCATCCAGCGATTGGGCTCCTCGAACTTGAAGCGCTGCGCCGCCCACATCTGGTGCTGGCCGACTTCGGTGGTGATGTAGACATCGTGCCCCCTGGTCAGTTCATAGAGACGGTCGACCGCATATTGCGGCTTGATCAGCGTGTCCGAAGATTTGAAGGCCAGCGACTTGCGCGCCCGCCATTTGTCGATCTGCGCCCACCAGTCCTTCAGCGCGGGTTTGTCGGCCTGTTTCTTTTTCGTCTTCCACACCGCGACCATTTCCTTCAGCGCCTTGGCCGCGTCAGCGACGATGGCGAGATCGGCATGCACCACCTTGTTGATCTGCGAGGCGTCGATGTCGAGATGGATTTTCTTCGACCCGGGTGAGAAGGCGTTGATGCGGCCGGTGACGCGGTCGTCAAAACGCGCGCCCAGGCAGATCATCAGGTCGCAATCATGCATGGCGTGGTTGGCTTCCCAGGTGCCGTGCATGCCCAAAAGTCCCAGCCATTCCGGACGCGAGGCGGGAAAAGCGCCCAGCCCCATCAGGGTCGAGGTAATGGGAAAGCCGGTCAGGTCCACCAGTTCGCGCAGCGCCTGGGAAGCCGCCGGCCCGGAATTGATGAGGCCGCCGCCGGTGTAAAAGATCGGGCGTTTCGCCGCGGCCATCATATCGACCGCGCGGGCGATGGCACCGGGATCGGGCTCGGTCCTGGGGCGATAGCTGCGGTGCTGGACATTGCCGGGCGGCAGATAGACGCCCTTCTGGAACTGCACATCCTTGGGAATATCCACCACAACCGGGCCGGGCCGGCCGGTGGTGGCGATCTGGAAGGCTTCGTGGATGGTGCGCGCCAGCTTGTTGACATCCCGCACCAGCCAATTGTCCTTGGTGCAAGGCCGGGTGATGCCGACCGTGTCGCATTCCTGGAAGGCGTCAGTGCCGATCAGGTGGGTGGGCACCTGGCCGGTGATGGCGACAATGGGAATGGAATCCATCAGGGCATCGGTGAGGCCGGTGACCGCATTGGTGGCGCCGGGACCGGAGGTCACCAGCACAACGCCGGGCTTACCCGTGGAGCGGGCATAGCCTTCGGCGGCATGCACGGCGCCCTGTTCGTGGCGCACCAGGACATGGGTGATGCCTTCCACCTTGAACAGCGCGTCATAAATCGGCAGCACGGCGCCGCCGGGATAGCCGAAGATGTGCGTGACACCCTGATCTCTCAGGGCACGGATCACCATCTCGGCACCCGTAAGGGTTATCTCGGCATCTTCGGCGGCTGGCGCGGCGGCGAGGCTGTTGTCTTTGTCCATTGTTTCAAATCCAAGCAAGAAAAAGGGGCGTTGCCGCCCCTAGGAAATACAAACCACCGGCCAGTAAGGGACTAATCCCGCCCGGGCGATGGCCTTCCTACAAGTACAAGCATTGTTTTCATCGCGGCGCACCATAAAAGCGGGCTTTTGCCCCGTCAAGCAATTTCAGGCGAAATTATCGGTCAATAATGAAACTATATTGCTTTCATTTGGCTTAATACGGACATAATCACTCATTCTGTTGCGAAACCAGGTCATCTGTCGCTTGCCAAATTGCCGCGTTGCGGCGATGGCTTCGCTCAAAGCATCGGATTTTTCGAGCCGGCCATCCGCCAGAGCGATCAGCGGCCGAAGACCCAGCAGCCGGGCGGCGGGCAATGAAGCATCCAGGTCTTTCAGGGCCAGCGCCTCGTCGAGGCCGCCCCGTTCCACCATCGCCTCAAAACGCGCGGCGATGCGGGCATGCAATTCGGGGCGCGGCGGATCGAGAACAAATTTCGCCAGTTTGAGATTTTTCAGCACCGGTTCTCCCACTCCATTTTTAGACGGCGATTGCTGCCACTGCGCCAGCGGACGCCCGGTTGCTTCCCACACCTCATAGGCGCGCAAGACGCGCTGCGGATCGGTGGGACGCAGCAACGCCGCGGTTGCGGGATCCTTCGCCGCCAGGCGCGCATGCAGCGCCGCGACACCGATCTCTTCCAGCAAGGCGCGCGCGCCATCACGAATTTCCGGCGGTATGGGCGGGATGTGCGCCAGACCTTTCGTCAGCGCCATGAAATAAAGGCCCGTGCCGCCGACAAAAATCGGAAGTTTTCCTGACGCACGCGCCGCCGCCAGCGCCGCGGCGGCATCCGTGGCATAGCGCCCAACCGAATAGGTCTGCCGCGCGCCGACATGACCATAGAGCAGATGAGGCGCCCGCGATTTCTCAGCGTCCCCCGGCTGCGCCGTCAGGATCGGCGCCTCTTTATACACTTGCATGGAATCCGCGTTGATGATCACGCCGCCCAACGCTTCCGCCAATGCCAGCGCCGCGGCCGACTTGCCGCTCGCGGTGGGGCCTGCAATAAGCACGGCATCATATTTCATAAGGCGAGCATGTTTGTTCTGAATGTCATCGGCAAGGGTGCGGTGCCGGCGTTGTTCAAGAAGCTTGCGCTTGGGCCCGCCTCGATTCTGTCACAAGACCGCGCCTTCGACCTCAGCGTGCCGGCAGCGGACGCGCCGCTGGCGCTGGTCGAGGCTCGGGCGCTGGCCGAAGGCCTGCCATTCGATATCAATATCGTCGCCACGGCAAATCGCCGCAAGAAACTGCTGGTCGCCGACATGGATTCCACCATCATCGCTGTCGAATGCCTGGACGAACTGGCCGACATGGCGGGCCTGGGGCCGCAGATCGCGGCCATCACCGAACGGGCGATGAAGGGCGAGATCGAGTTCGAGGCGGCCTTGCGCGAACGCGTCGGCATGCTCAAAGGCCTGCCGCTTTCGGCACTGGAAGAAACCTACGCACAAAGGGTGCGCCTCAATCCCGGCGCGAAAAGCCTGGTCGCCACCATGCGGGCGTACGGCGCGCACACGCTGCTGGTTTCTGGCGGCTTCGGCTATTTCACCAGGCGGGTGGCCGAAGCAGCGGGCTTTCATGCCGAGCGCGGCAACACCTTGCTGGATGACGGCGTGCGCCTGACGGGAAAAATCGCTGCGCCTATACTGGGCCGCGAAGGAAAGCTCAAAGCGCTGGAAGAGGCGGTAACGCATCTGGACATCGGCCTGGTGGACAGTTTGGCGGTGGGCGACGGCGCCAATGATCTTGCAATGATCAAGCGGGCGGGCTTGGGAGTGGCCTATCATGCCAAACCGGTGGTGGCGGAAGCGGCAGGCGCCGCCATCGCCCATAACGACCTTACGGCGCTGCTTTACCTGCAGGGCTATCGCGAAAGCGAATTCACCCAACCGGCGTGAAATGGGCGAAGGGGCTTTGCGCTTCCGGCAGCGATGCCAGCGGCACGAAATCCATCGATTCGGCCATGGCTTTCCACTGCGCCCCCACTTCAGCAATCGCCGGTGCGGCGCGGGATTTATTCTCGGACACTCATTCGAAGATTTCCACCAGTTCGCCGTTCTTCCCGGCGCCCTGCACGATGGCGCGATCGGTGACCAGCCCGTGCTTGTGCAGGAGGGGCACATGGCCGGCCATCAGGCGGCGCGCTTCGATCTCACGGCCCGCTTTGGGCCGGTAGGAGCAGATGACCAGAATCCCCATGCCATGCCCCTCTTCCGGCTGGCTCAGTCCAGCCTCAGTCCCACATAGGTGGAATCGCCGCCCCTGTTCACCAGCATCAGCTCGACCTTGCGGCCCGCCTTGATGTCGGCGGCGATGCGGCTTTCCACATCATCCGGGCTTTTCACCTGCCGGCTCTGCACTTCCACGATCACATCGCCGGGACGGAAATTCTTGTCGGCAGCGGGGCTGTCGGGACTGACGTCGCTCACCAGCACGCCCTGAATGCCGGCCGCCAGTTTGAACTTGGCGCGCGCCGGACCGTCCAGAATACCAAGCGACAGGCCCAGCTGCGACAGTTTCGACTGGGGCGGCGCGTTGTTTGATTGTTTGGGCGGCACCGGCGCGGGCAGCGGTTTGCCCGGCTTGTCGGCGGGTCCGTCATCCAGCTTGGCGACATAGACGCGGAAACTCACTCTGCGGCCGCCCCGCAGCACGTCGACAGCGACGGTCTTGCCGATGGGCGTGGCGGCGACGATGCGCGGCAGGCTGCGCGAATCCGGGATCGCCTTGCTGTCGAAGCCGGTCACCAGGTCGCCCTTGACCAGACCGGCCTTGGCGGCGGGCCCGTTCGGGGTGACGTCGGCCACCAGGGCCCCCGCGGTCCCCGGCAGATGCATGGCTTCGGCCACCTCTTCGCTCACGCCCTGGATGCGCACCCCGATCCAGCCGCGCCGCACCACGCCGGACTGGCGCAATTGCTGCACCACATCGCGCGCCAGGTTGGAGGGAATGGAAAAGCCGATGCCGACGCTGCCGCCCGAGGGCGAGAAAATCGCCGAATTGATTCCCACCACATTGCCGTCCATGTCGAACAGCGGGCCGCCGGAATTGCCGCGATTGATCGGCGCGTCGGTCTGGATGAAATCGTCGTAAAGCCCGGCGTTGATGTCACGGTTGCGCGCCGAGACGATGCCCGCCGTCACCGTCTTGCCCACGCCCAGCGGATCGCCGATGGCGATCACCCAGTCGCCGATCCGCGCCTTGTCGCTGTCGCCAAAATGGGTGGCGGGCAGCGGCTTCTTCGGATTGACTTTAAGCAGGGCCAGATCGGTCTTGACGTCGCGGCCGATCACTTTGGCGGGCAGCATCGAACCATCGTCCAGGGCGACGGTGATCTGTTCGGAATTCTCAATCACATGATTGTTGGTGACGATGTAGCCGGAAGGATCGATGATGAAGCCCGATCCCAGCGAGGTGACATGCTGGGGCGAGTTGGCCTTGGGGCCCAGGAAATTCTTGAAGAGGTCTTCCAGCGGCGAGCCGGGTGGTAGGCTGGGCATATCCTGTTGCCGCGGCGCCTTCAGGGTCTGACTGGTGGCGATATTGACCACGGTCGGCAACAGCCTGGCCGAAAGATCGGCAAAGGAATCCGGCGCCCCCCGGGCGAAAGCGGGCGGCCCCAGAAGAAGAGGCGATGCCAAGAGAACAAGCAGCGGAATGGCAAAACGGCGCATCGGTGAAGGCTCAAACTGGATTCGGCCGATACAATAGCCTTCCGCATCCCGCGCAAACAGGGCGAATTCAGCATAGGAGGCAAAAAGCGGGCGGTTCCATTGCCCCGTGCCGGCTATTATAAGCCCCTGATGAACCTCAGCCGCGAAGACATAGTGAAGGCCCTGGACCAGGTGATCGATCCGGTCAGCGGCCGCAGCGTCGTGCAGCAGAACATGATCGCGGGCCTGGTGATGAAGGGCGGCCATGTCGGCTTCGCGCTGGAGGTGCCGGCCAAACGGGGGCCTTCCGCCGAACCGCTGCGCGCCGAATGCGAAGCCGCTGCCAGGAAGTTGCCGGGGGTCCTGTCGGTGACCGCGGTTTTGACCGCCCATCAGGACGCCATGCCCGAGGGGCATGTGCATGATGAAAACTGCGATCATGGTCGTGCCGCCGGGCCGGCGCCCGCTGCGCGCCAGCCTCCTCCTGGTCCACAGGGCATCCCCGGCGTCGGCCACATCATCGCGGTGGCCAGCGGCAAGGGCGGGGTGGGAAAATCCACCGTCGCGGTCAACCTGGCGCTGGGACTGGCGCGGCTGGGCCTGAAGGTGGGCCTTTTGGACGCCGATATTTATGGACCCAGCGTGCCGCGCCTGCTGGGCATTACGCATAAGCCCGAGAGCGAGGGGCGCAAGCTGAGGCCGATCGAGAAATTCGGCATCAAGACCATGTCCATCGGTTTCCTGGTCAAGGAAGACGAGGCCATGATCTGGCGCGGGCCGATGGTGCAGTCGGCGCTGACCCAGATGATGGCTGACGTGTTGTGGGCGCCGCTGGACGTGCTGGTACTGGACATGCCGCCTGGCACGGGCGACGCCCAGCTCACCATCGCCCAGCGCGTGCCGCTGAAAGGCGCGGTGATCGTCTCCACCCCGCAGGACATCGCCCTGATCGACGCCAAAAAAGGCATCGCCATGTTCCGCAAGACCCAAGTGCCGATCCTGGGGATTGTCGAGAATATGAGTGTCTTCATCTGCCCCGAATGCGGCCATGCCCATCATATTTTCGGCTCCGGCGGGGCGCGCCAGGTCGCCGAAACACTGGGCGCGCCTTTCCTGGGCGAGATTCCGCTCTTACCGCGCATCCGTGAAACCTCGGACGCCGGAACGCCCGTGATGGTTGAGATGCCCGATGGACCGGAAGCAATGGCCTTTCTGAGGATCGCGGAAAAAGTCGCCGCCGCGCTTAAAATAGCAGACAGGGCAGCGCCAAAAATCGTTATCGAATAGTGTCCGATGGTCGCGCAATTTTGCGCCTATGGCGCATTGCGCTCCAGTGTCACAAAGCTATAGGCCAGGCCATCCGGCATGACGTGATCCTCGCGCGCAACTTCTTTCCAGCCACTGCGGTCGAAGGCGAACTTCGCATCGCCATCGAATGCCCGGTGCACCTCGGTCAGTTCGATGCGGTCCGCGCGTAGAAGCAGGGCGCGATAAATTTCCGCGCCGCCAATTACAAAAACATTTCCGGCAGCGATCGCTTGCTCCAGGGTCATCACCTCGGCGCCGTCCGCCCTCCAACCAAGCTGACGCGTCACCACGATATTGCGGCGTCCCGGAAGCGGCTTCCTGGGCAGCGAATCCCAGGTTTTGCGCCCCATCACCACTGTCTTGCCCAGCGTCAGCGCCTTGAAACGCCTGAGGTCATCGCTGATATGCCAGGGGAGGGCGCCGTCCTTGCCGATGACGCCATTGTCCGCCGCCGCCAGGATCAGGGTGACGCTCAACTTTCCCCCAGCGCCTTCAGCGCCTCGCCTTCCAGCCAATAGGTGTACCAGCCTTCATGGGGATGGGCGCCGATACCCTGGTAGAAGGCGATAGCGGGCGCGTTCCAGTCCAGCACCTGCCATTCCAGCCGCGCTGCGCCCGACGCCAGGCCCTTCCTGGCCAGATACTGGAGCAGTGCCTTGCCATGGCCGCGTCCCCGGAAGGGCGGCCGCACGAACAGATCCTCGAGATAGAGCCGCCGCGCCGCGCGGAAGGTGGCATAGGTCCAGTAATAGGTGACCAGTCCCACCGGCGTTTGTCCCTCAAACGCCAGCTCGCACTCAATCAGGGGGCGCAGCCCGAAAAAATCGAAGGCGATATCGGCTTCGGTAATCGCAATGGGCAATTTCTCAAAAGACGCGAGCTCGGTCAGCAGGGACAAGATCAGGCCGGCATCTTCGGGCCGGGCTGGACGAATCGCGAGGGCGGACATCAAAATTCCGAAAAACAGAATGCGGGCAGGACCATAGGCAAGGCTACCTTGAAAGGGAACCGCGCCTTGACGATATGGATTATGCTAAGAGCGATGGTGTGGAGATTGCCATGACAAGATTGCTGATTTCGGCCGCCTTTGCCGGACTTTTGGCCCTTGGCGGTGCCGTCTGCGCACAGGATCGCGACGACCATCCGGACCGTGGCCGCAGCCAGCAATCCGCGCCCCCGGCGGCCCAACCCGCGCCGCGGACTGGCGTTCAAAATGGCCGCGGTTACAATCCGGGCGCCGCCCCACAGAATGCTCCCGCGGCCCGGCCGGCGCCGCCCCCAACCCGCAATGCCGGTCCGGACAACAATGACAGGCGCGGCCCGAATCCGGGCAACACCATGCGCGGCCCCGACAATAATGACAGACGAGCTTTCGGCAACGACCAGCGCGGTCCGAATCCGGGCAACACCATGCGCGGTCCCAACAACAATGACCGGCGGGCCTTCAGCAATGACCAGCGCGGTCCCGACAACAATGACCGGCGCGCCTTCAGCAACGACCGTCGTGGGCCGGGCCAGCGCAGCGACTTCAGCGCCTTTCAGCGCAACTTCAACGCCCCGCGCCGTTTTCGCGCGCAGGTTTATGAACGTCCCCTCGGCTGGTATGCGCACCGCTGGACCTATGGCGAATTCCTGCCTTCGCTGTTCTGGGCCCCCGATTTCTGGCTGGACGATTATTTCGATTACGGCCTGGCGCCGCCGCCGCCCGGCACGGTCTGGGTGCGCGACGGCGACGATGCCCTCCTGATCGACCGCTTTTCAGGGGAGATCATCCAGGTCGAGTACAGCGTTTTTTATTGACTTCATTCTGCCCCATCCGCCCGCCACGCGGGCGTTCGGCCGGCGAAAGCTCCCCTGGAGCTTTCGCCACCCGGCCTCACGGAAAAGAAAGCCAGTGCAAGCCTCATTTGATGCGGCACCTTGGCGCTACCTGCGGCCCTATCCGTGCTATAAATCGTCACCGTGTCCGTTGAGTCCCTTAACGGCCTCCCAAGATAATCCGGGTACGGAATAATACATGACCAATGTGCCATGACCAACGTCACTGTGATCGGCGCCCAATGGGGTGACGAAGGCAAAGGCAAGATCATCGATTGGCTCGCCAACCGGGCCGAGATGGTGGTGCGCTTCCAGGGCGGCAACAATGCCGGCCATACCATCGTGGTGGGCGACAAGACCTATAAACTCTCCCTGCTGCCGTCCGGCGTGGTGCAGGGCAAGCGCTCGATCATCGGCAATGGCGTGGTGGTGGATCCCTGGTCGCTGCTGGACGAGATCGCGCGGGTGGGCGCGGCGGGCCTGACGGTCACGCCGGAAATTCTGGTGCTGGCGGAAAATGCCGTGCGGGCGCTGACGCGGCATCGCGAGCTGGACGCGATGCGCGAAGACGCGGCCAGCCAGAAAATCGGCACCACCAAGCGCGGCATCGGTCCCGCCTACGAAGACAAGGTGGGCCGCCGGGCGTTGCGCGCCATTGACCTGAAAGACCCCGCCTCCCTGCCCGGCAAGATCGAGCGGCTGCTGGCCCATCACAATGTGCTGCGCCGGGGCTTCGGCCATCCCGAGGCCGATGCCGGCGCCCTGCTGCAGGCGCTGCGCGATGTCGCGCCCAACATTACGCCCTTCCTGGGCTCGTCCTGGCGCGAGCTCAATGCCGCCAAGCTCGCGGGCAAGCGCGTGTTGTTCGAGGGCGCCCAGGCGGTGCTGCTGGACATCGACCACGGCACCTATCCCTTCGTCACTTCGTCCAACACGGTGGCGGGCCAGGCGGCGGCGGGTTCGGGAGTCAGTCCGCGCGATATCGGCACGGTGCTGGGCATCGTCAAAAGCTATACCACCCGCGTGGGCGAAGGCCCCTTCCCCACCGAGCTGAAAGACGAAACCGGCGAAAAGCTGGGGGCGCGTGGCCATGAATTCGGCACGGTGACGGGACGAAAGCGCCGCTGCGGCTGGTTCGATGCCGTGCTGGTGCGCCAGACCGTGATCACTGGCGGGGTGGACGGCATCGCGCTGACCAAGCTCGACGTGCTGGACGGGTTTCAGACCATCAAGGTTGCTACCCACTATGAGCTGGACGGCCGGAAGCTGGATTACCTGCCTGCCGACGCCAACCAGCAGGCGCGGCTGAAGCCGATTTATGAAAGTCTTGAGGGCTGGACCGAGTCCACCCAGGGCGCGCGCAGCTGGGCCCAGCTTCCCGCCAATGCGATCAAATATGTCCGGCGGGTGGAAGAATTGATCGGGGCGCAGGTGGCGCTATTGTCCACCAGCCCCGACCGCGACGATACCATCATGGTGCGCGATCCTTTCATAGGGCGATAGAGTGAAGCCGCTGGTCATTCTGGGCAGCGCGCGGCCCGATGGCGAGACAAGGCGGGCGGTTGAGATCGCTCTTCCCCAGAACGCCGATTTGATCGTGCTCGCACAGCATCATATGGGCGGCTATGACTATGCTCATGCCAACGAGGGCGATGACTTTCTCACGGTTGTGGACGCGATGCTGGCACGTGAACACATCGTATTTGCCACGCCGGTTTATTGGTATGCGATGAGCGCGCCGCTCAAGATATTCTTTGACCGCCTTACCGATCTTCTGGAAACCGCCAAGCAGAGCGGCCGGACACTTAAGGGAAAGAAAGTCTGGGTGATCGCCAGTGGCACGGAAGATGGGCTGCCGGAGGGATTTGAAGTCCCGTTTCGCCGCACCGCCGCATATTTCGGCATGGACTATCGAAGTTGCGCCTACCTCTATACCGGCGAAGATAAGGGCTTACGCGCCCGCAGCGAAGCCGCGTTGGTGGCTTTCGGCGACATAATTCAAGTCTGTTTGTGATTGAGCGGTCCGTGGCCCGCGCCCAAACCAGGCGCGGTGCGGATGGCCTCCAGAACATAGGCATGCGCCCGTGCCACCGCTTCGGCCAGCGGCAGGCCAAGCGCCAGCCCGCAGGCAATCGCCGTGGACAGCGTGCAGCCGGTGCCATGGGTGTGGGCCGTGATTTGGCGAGGCGATTCAAACGCAATTTCCGTTCCGGCGCTGACCAGCACGTCGCGCACGATATCGCCGGCGCCATGCCCGCCCTTGAATAGAATATTCCGCGCGCCCAGCATGACAAAGGCCTGGGCGGCGTTGCGCATGGTATGCGGGCTCCTGGGCAGGATGCCGGTCAAGGCTTCGGATTCGGGCAGGTTGGGCGTCACCAGCGCGGCGCGCGGGAGAAGTTGGGTTTTCAGGATCGCCAGGCCCTGCTCATCCAGCAATTTCATGCCGCTGCTGGAGACCAGCACCGGGTCCAGCACGATCGGCAGGGACAGGTTTGCCAATGCTTCCGCCACGGCGAGGACGATGCGGCCATTTCCCAGCATGCCGATCTTGATGGCGTCGGCGCCGATATCGTGGAGGGCCGCCTCGATCTGGCCACGCACAATCTCGGGCGGTACGGGATGTACGGCATGCACGCCTTCGGTGTCCTGCACCGTGACGGCGGTGACCGCGGTCTGGGCATAGACGCCGAAATGTTGCGCGGTTTTAAGATCGGCCTGAATCCCCGCGCCGGCGGAGGAATCCGAGCCGGCAATGACGAGCAGGCGCGCCGTCACTGGCCGCTATGGCGACATTTGGTCATGCCGCCACTTCTTCAATGACTGCCGCGATCTGGCGCACCACGGCGCGCACCAGTTTTTCGTCATCGCCTTCCGCCATCACGCGGATCAGGGGCTCGGTGCCCGATTTGCGCACCAGCACCCGGCCCGAAGCGCCCAGCTTGGCGCTGCCGGCATCGATGCTGGATTTCACCCTTGCATCCTCCAGCGGCGATCCCTTGCGGAAGCGCACATTCTCCAGCACCTGGGGCAAGGGTTCGTAAAGATGCGCCGCCTGGGAGGCGGTCTTGCCGTCCTCGGCCAGCACTGCCAGCACCTGCAGGGCAGCGATCAGCCCGTCGCCGGTGGTGGAGAAATCCGAAAGAATGATATGGCCGGACTGTTCGCCGCCGACGTTGAAGCCGCCTTTTTTCATCTCTTCCAGCACATAGCGGTCGCCCACCTGGGCCCGCGCCAGGCCCAGATTGAGGGTCTTGAGATACCGGTCGAGACCCTGGTTGGACATCACGGTGCCGACCACCCCGCCGCCCTTGAGCGTGCCGTTTTTCGACCAGCTTTTGGCGACCAGGGCGAGAATCTGGTCACCGTCGATGATGCGGCCATGTTCGTCTGCCATCACCACCCGGTCGGCGTCGCCGTCCAGGGCGATGCCGAAATCGGCGCGCATTTCACGCACCTTGGCGCACATCGCCTCGGGCGCGGTGGAACCGCAATCCAGATTGATATTGGTGCCGTCGGGTGAAACCCCGATGGGCACGATGTCGGCGCCCAGCTCCCACAACACGGCCGGCGCGACCTTGTAGGCGGCGCCGTGGGCGCAGTCGATCACGATGCGAAGCTTTTCCAGGCGCAGATTGCGCGGAAAAGTGCGCTTGGCGAATTCGATGTAGCGCGCCTGGCTGTCGTCAACGCGCTTGGCGCGGCCGATGGCGCCCCCGGTGGCGAGGCCCGCTTCCAGTCCGCCATCCATCAGCTTTTCGATCTGAAGCTCCACCGCATCGGAAAGCTTCTGTCCGTCGGGGCCGAAAAATTTTATGCCATTGTCGTCGAAGGGATTGTGCGAGGCGGTGATCATCACCCCGATATCCGCCCGCAGGCTGCGGGTCAGCATGGCGACGGCGGGGGTCGGCAGCGGGCCGAACTGGAACACGTCCATGCCCACGGCGGTGAAGCCCGACACCAGGGCGCTTTCGATCATATAACCGGATAGGCGGGTATCCTTGCCGATCACCACCCGGTGGCGATGGGCGCCCCGGGTAAAGATGCGCCCTGCCGCCATGCCCGCCCTCATGGCGATCTCAGGCGTGAGAACCGAAGCATTGGTGCGGCCGCGGATGCCGTCGGTGCCGAAATATTTGCGGGTCATGAAATCGGGTCCTGGAGCGTGGGGTCGTTTTACCATGATTTGCTTACAAAAACTTCCGCCTTCGCCCAAGGCTTAAGGCCGGTCCCGGCCCTCCTCCATGGCCTCCAACACGCTTAACCCCTCCCTCAGAGGGGCGGGGGCGTGGGTGCGGATATAATCGGCGCCCTGGCGGACCGCGAACATCTCGGCGGCCACGCTTGTATTTTGGGACTTGGCATCCTCGGACCCGCCCGGACGAGCCAGGGCCTTGAGGAAGGATTTGCGCGAGACCGAGACCAGCAGGGGCAGGCCGAACGCGTCCGCCAGCTCCGGCAGCCGACCCAGCACGGTCAGGGAGGTTTGCGGATTGGTGCTAAGGAAGAAACCCATGCCGGGGTCCAGGATCAGCCTTTCGGGCGCGATACCGGCCTCAGCGAGCGCCGCCAGCCGCTGCTCAAAAAAGGAAAGGATGCGACCAAAAATCTCCTCCGGCGGCACATCGGTGCGGGTGGCGATGCCGTCCTTCTGCACCATGTGCATCACGATCAGCTTGGCGCGGGAGGCCGCCAGATCGGGGTAAAGCGCGGGATCGGCAAAGCCATGAATGTCGTTGAGATAATCCACGCCCTGTTCCAACGCCCAGCGCTGCACGGGTAACGAAAAACTATCTATCGAAAGCGAGGCACCCAGATCATGCAGCGCCGGCACCACCGACGCCAGCCGCGCGATTTCGATCTCGGGCGGCACGGGGCTGGCGTCGGGATGGGACGAGGCCGCGCCGATATCCAGGATGTCGGCGCCTTCCGCCAGCAGACGGTCGGCATGGGCCAACGCCGAGGTGGGATCGAGAAATTCCCCCCCATCGGAAAAACTGTCGCTGGTGATGTTGAGGATGCCGAGAATTTTCATACGGCCTCAAGTAGCGAAGCGATAGGCCATTAAATAAGACCAAAAGAAAGGCGATCTCATATCTGACAAACTACCCGCTATCGGTTGATTCGCAGTGAAGCGATAAAACATCTGATTGCTCTGAGCAAACCACTTGCGCCGGGCGAGGAACGGGCAATAACCGGAACTGTTGGTGGCCCTTGAGATTGATCGACGTTTCGCAACAACTCATCGAACTGGCCCGGAGTAAAATGCCAGCGTCCATCAATTACGGGGCCCGTTATGGCAACAGTATAAACGGCTTTTAAACGCGGTCTCGATCCCTTAGGGGCGCGCGGCTGATGCTCTGTCCAAATTTTGTGGCCTTTGAGGCAATTCCGAATTTGTTCCGTTATCGCTGTTAGATTCTCTGGACTTACGCGCTTTCCGTTGAGAGCCCTCGCAATGACCGACAATACCCAGGTCACGCAGTCAGGCAGGTTTTGTGCGGCCTCAGAATCCATCTGTGTCCAGCTGAATTACCTAATAAGGCAATGAGCGCGTCACCAAAGAAAAGGGCGGCCTTGCGACCGCCCTATCCATATCAAATTTTGAACCGTTTATCGCGGCTGGGGTTCCGGATTGATCATGGGACCCGGACCGGACGTGCGCGGCTTGCCGGCGGCGGGAACAGACGGCCCCTCGCCGCGGGCCGGCAGCACCGGCTCTTCATACGGCGTGCGCACCGGCGGAATACCCTTGAGCAGCGCGGTGATCTCGTCGCCGGTCAGGGTTTCATATTCCAAAAGACCCCGCGCCAGCACATTCAGATCGGCCAGCCTTTCGGTCAGGATCTTGCGCGCCCGCTCATAGGATTCCTCAATGATGCGGTGGATTTCCGAATCGATCTTCTGCGCCGTGGCTTCCGAGATATTCTGGGTGCGCGACACGGAATGGCCCAGGAACACCTCTTCCTGGTTTTCCGCATAGGCGATCGGTCCCAGCGAATCCGACATGCCGAAGCGGGTCACCATGGCACGCGCCATGCGGGTGGCCTGCTCGATGTCACTCTGCGCCCCAGTGGTCACTTTTTCATGTCCGAACACCAGTTCCTCGGCGATGCGGCCGCCAAAGGCGACGCACAGATCGGCCAGCATCTTCTGGCGGGTCAGCGACAGTTGATCGCGTTCCGGCAGGCGCATCACCATGCCGAGAGCCCGGCCGCGCGGAATAATGGTGGCCTTGTGGATCGGGTCCGAACCTTCGACGGTGATGGCGATGACGGCGTGACCGGCTTCATGGAAAGCGGTGAGTTTCTTTTCCTCGTCGCTCATCGCCATGGAGCGGCGCTCGGCGCCCATCATCACCTTGTCCTTGGCGTCTTCCAGCTCGCTCATCATCACCACGCGCTTGCCGCGGCGGGCGGCGAGCAGCGCGCCTTCATTGACGAGGTTGGCGAGGTCGGCGCCCGAAAAGCCCGGCGTGCCGCGCGCGATGACGCGCGGGTCGACATCGGGGGCCAGCGGAACTTTCCGTAAGTGCACGCGCAGAATCTTTTCGCGGCCGGCCAGGTCAGGATTCGGCACCACAACATGACGATCGAAGCGGCCGGGGCGCAGCAGGGCGGGATCCAGCACGTCGGGCCGGTTGGTGGCCGCGATCAGGATCACGCTTTCATTGGCTTCGAACCCGTCCATCTCGACCAGCAACTGGTTGAGGGTCTGTTCGCGTTCGTCATTGCCGCCGCCCAGGCCGGCGCCGCGATGGCGGCCGACCGCGTCGATTTCGTCAATGAAAACGATGCAGGGCGAATTCTTCTTGGCCTGCTCGAACATGTCGCGCACGCGCGAAGCGCCGACGCCGACGAACATTTCGACAAAGTCCGAGCCCGAGATGGTGAAGAAGGGCACATTGGCTTCGCCGGCGATGGCGCGCGCCAGCAGCGTCTTGCCGGTGCCCGGCGGACCGACCAGCAGCACGCCCTTGGGAATGCGGCCGCCCAGGCGCTGGAATTTCTGCGGGTCGCGCAGGAAGTCCACGATCTCTTTCAGATCGTCCTTGGCTTCGTCCACGCCAGCCACGTCTTCAAAGGTGACGCGGCCGGAGCGCTCGGTGAGCAGCTTGGCGCGCGACTTGCCGAAGCCCATCGCCTTGCCGCCGCCCGACTGCATCTGGCGCAGGAAGAAAATCCACACCCCGAAGATCAGCAGCATCGGGAACCAGTTGATCAGGAGATTGAGGAACCAGGGCACATCCTCATTCGCCGGCATCACCGAGGTGTCGACATTGTGCTCCTTCAGCGTCGGCCAAAGCGTGGTGTCGTTGTTGGGCACGGTGGTGGCGAAAGCCTGACCGCTGGTCAGCTCGCCGGTGACCTTGTCACCCTGGAACGTGACTTTGCGGACCTGGCCCGCCACCACGTCTTCATTGAATTTGGTGTAGCTGATCGCCGCAGCCGTGGGGTGGGGGCCGGTTCCCTGGAACAGGTTGAACAGGAACACCAGAAGCAGCGCAATGACGATCCAAAGCGCGAGATTTCGCAGATTGTTCAAGGGCCGTCCTTTTCTCTCACCATAAAGCGGGCCACGGGCCGAGCGGCTACTCCCGCCTTGTTAATAGATAGGACGTTTGTAGCCTATTGCCAGCCATCAAAACGTTAAGAAATTTGACCAGCCTTCGCAAGGACGGCGCTTTTGGCTGTTTTTCGGGAACTTTCTTTCATGATTACAAGCGTCTTGGGGCCGAAAACCTGGCGGGCGCGGGGGGCCGGAGCGACATGGCAGCCATGCAGGGTGGCGCCGCCCCCAACCTTAATTCTGTCGAACAGCCGTTCCAGGGATTCGAATCTGGGCCGGTAGCTCTCCCCGGAGACCGACTTGAGCAGCGCCGCCAGGGCCCTGAGACCAATTTCGCGGGGGGCCGCGGCAAGCGCCTCCGGATCGAGCAGCAGGACGCCATCCACCAGGCGGCAGGCCCTCGCCAGCACCGCGGCAGTGGCTAGCTCGAGGGCTTCGCGGGCCCGGGCCAGGTGAGCCGCGGCCTGGGAAATACGAACCGTCGAGAGGCCGGCTTCGGCCAGGACGGGGAGCAGCGCGCGCATGCGGCTGCGGGCGAAGCGCGCCTCGGCATTCATCGGATCTTCGAGCCAATCCCGGCCCCGAATCTTGAGTTCACTCCGCAGCGCCTCTCTGGGCACATCCAACAGCGGCCGCGCCAGAATGAGGCTTTCATGATCGGGGAGCGGAAAGGGCGACAAATTTCGCATCGCACTCAAACCGTCCAGCCCGCTGCCGCGCGCCAGGCGCAGCAAAAAGGTTTCCGCCTGATCGTCCTGATGATGCGCCAGATAGAGCGATGCGAGGCGATGCCGGATGAGCGCATCCGCCATCAGGCGGTAGCGCGCCTGCCGCGCCCAGGCTTCAATATCGGATTTGGGCTTCTTGCCCGTAACGGTGAGAATTTCGGATTTGAGACCCGCTTGCTTCGCCCAGCGCGCCACGGTCTTCGCCTCACGGGCGCTCTCAGGCCTGAGGCCATGATCCACGCAAAGCACCAGCGGCGGAGCGGCCTTGGCAGCACGCGCCCAGTCCGCCAAGAGATGCATCAGGGCGATGGAATCGCCACCGCCGGAAACCGCGACAGCGCCAGGCCACGGCATGATGGCCATCGCCGCTTCAAATGTCTCCCTCAGCTTATTTGCTGCAGGAGGCTTTGCGCGTGCCGGCCGCGAGCGTGAGGGTCGCGGCGGGCGCCTGGGGGAACTTGCTCTTGATTGCGCCAAGGGTGGTGCAGCCTTCCTGGGTACGGCCCATCGCCAGCAGCGACTGGCCCAGCTTCAGCATAGAGTCCGGGCCGCGCACCGATTTGGGGTATTTCTTGATCTGTTCGGCAAAGGCCGTCATCGCGCCCTGATAATCATGCTGGATGAAATTGATATTGCCGACCCAATAGATCGACTGGGGCGATAGCTCGGTGTCGTCCGGATTGGCATCGGCATAGGCGCGGAACGAGGCCTTGGCTTCGTCATACTGCGCCTTGGCGAGCAAATTCATCGCGGTGTCGAACTGGTTTCCGCCCGGCGGCCGCATCGCCACGACCCCGGCATCGGACGGAGACAGGCTGCCCAGCGTTCCCGGCGGGGGCGTCAGGCGAATGGGCGCGGCGCCAGCCGGGGGAGGATTGGCTGCCAATGGCGGCAGAGGCGCGCCGGCCTGCAAGCCGCCCTGACCTTGGCCCTGGGAAGAGACCGCGGCCTGGCCCATGCCCGTGGCGGCGCAGTTCAAGCCCTGATCATCGGCGCCCGCACCCAATTGTTGCGCCGAGATCATGCAAAGCCGGTAGGCAAAATCCTTCTGCTGCTGATCGACTTTCTGATTCAGAAGATCGATCTGGTGGCGCAGTTCTTCATTGTTTCCGGTCGCCTGGGAAAGAGTCTGGACCAGGCTTCGGGCCTGATCTTCCAGCGCCTGGATGCGGGCCTGAAGCTGCTGGTTCTGGCTGTCGAGATTGGTAAGGTGACCGTCCTGGTCCGCTTCATGCGCTTTTTCTTCGTCGCTGGGCCCGAACAGCTGGGCCTGCGCCTGCGGAATGAGCGCGGCAGATAGAAGCAGGCTCAAGGAAAAAATGACGGCGCGTTGATTCATCTGCGCATCCAAAATGAAAAAGGAGCGCGGAAAATCCGCGCCCCTTTTTATTCTCAGTCACATTTCACGAGGTGGCGCCGCCAGTGATGGTCGAAACACCGCGCCGGTTCTGCGCCCAGCAATCCTCGTTGGAGGCGGTGCAGATCGGGCGTTCCTTGCCGTAAGACACGGTCTGGAGCCGGCCGGCCGCAACCCCAAGGCTGGCCAGAAACTCCTTCACCGAATTGGCGCGGCGCGCGCCCAGCGCCAGATTGTATTCGCGCGTGCCGCGCTCGTCGGCATGGCCTTCAACGGTGATCTGGACCGCGGGATATTGCTTCAGCCAGGTCGCCTGTTTCTGCAGCGTGGCTTTGTCATTGTCCTGGATATTGTACTCGTTATAGGCGAAATGAACCGTGTCGCCGACATTGACCTTGAAGTCCTGCAAGCTGCCCGGCATGATGCCCGGCGGCCGGGGCGCAGGCGTAGCAGCTGCTTGCGGCGGAGGCGGAGGCGGAGGCGTTTCGGCGACCTGCTGCTTGGTTGTGCAGGCGCCCACCACAAGGCTGGCCGACAAGGCGGCAAATTTCAAGAAAGTGGAAATCTTCATCTCTATTATCTCCCGAGGACGAATGCCGGTGCCAGGCGTTCGCAAATTAGAAATGCACCCAATAGTCCAAACGTATTAACTGGCAAAAAGAGCCAAAAAAATGACGGTTCCAAAATTTTGAGCGCGGGTGGAAGACCCTCCCGGCAACCCGATGTTCCGCTGATTCTATTACCACCCGCGAACCAGCCCGGGGCAAGCACTATCTGAGCCAATGTTTATTCAGAAAACATGGCGAGCTTAGTCCCGCCTTGGCTGCTTGGGCAACCGTCATAATCGGTTGTCCGGCCTGGGCGCAAACTATTGAATGAGGGGAGACCATGCTGGATCGGAGGCATCCCCGGGCGTCAGCACCCGCCTTTCGTTGCGCCCGGTGACATCGACCGACCAGATCTGCGCGCCGCGCCCGCCTTCCAGTTCGCGGGTGAACATCAGGACACGGCCATTGGGGGCCCAGGTCGGTCCCTCATCTTCCCAGCCGGAAGAGATCAGCCGCTCGCCCGAGCCGTCGGCGCGCATCACACCGATGCCAAATTTGTTGCCATCCTGCTTGGTGAAAGCGATGAGATCGCCGCGCGGGCTCCAGACCGGCGTGCCACTGCGGCCGGCGCCGAAACTGATGCGATGCTGGTTCGAGCCGTCCACATTCATGATGTAAATCTGCTGGCTGCCGCCGCGATCGGACTCAAACGTAATCTGCCGTCCATCAGGCGAAAAGGATGGCGCCGTATCGATCGCGGGGTCGGTGGTCAGGCGCGACACCTGCCGGCTGCGCAGGTCCATGACATAGATATCGGAATTGCCGTTATTCTCCAGACTGAGCGCCACCTTGTTGCCGTCGGGCGAGAAGCGTGGGCTGAAGGTCATGTTGGGGAAATCGCCCAGCACCTCCGACTTGCCGGTTTCCAGATCGAACATATAAACACGCGGCTTGGTGCCGATATAGGACATGAAAGCGATCACCTGCGCGGTGGGATTGAAACGGGGCGTCAGCACCATGTAACCGTTGCTTAGAAAAGTCGGATTGGCGCCGTCCTCGTCCATGATCGCCAGGCGTTTGACGCGCTGCAGGGCCGGACCGGTTTCCGAAATGAACACGATGCGGGTGTCGAAATAGCCTTTTTCGCCGGTGATGCGCTCATAGATGGCATCGGAGATGATATGGGCGACGCGCCGCCAACTGGCCGGTTGGGCGGTCGAGGAGGTGCCGATCATCTGGCTCTCTCCGTAAATATCCCACAGGCGGAAATCCACCCGAAGACGCCCGTCCGGCTCGGCCACCACATCGCCGGTGACCAGGGCCTGCGCGTTGATCACCCGCCAATTGGCGAAATTGGGCACCACATTGATGTTGGTGACGTGATCGACAAAGGCCTTGGGGTCGATGGGCTTGAACAGGCCGGAGCGCTCCAGATCGGCGCGCACCACCCCGGCGATATTGGCGCCGTTGGGATCGCCCGCGATGAAATCGGGAATGGCGATCGGCAGGGGCTGGGCATTGGCCTGGGTCACGTCCACCTGCAGCGCCGCAAACGCGGGCGAAGCGAACAGCGCCCCCAGCACAATCAGCGGGAACAGAATTCTTCTCGTCATGCTACTGACCCATCATCTCTCTGGGATCGAACCGCAAGGGGTTGATCTCCTTCCAATCACTATAACGCGGGGCGGGCAGTTTATAGGGCGCGCATTGATAGATTGCCCGGCTCGCCGCCTCAGCCGCGGCGCGGGTATAAGGATTGCCCATCGCCGAGGCCGAGTTTCCAGATAATTGTGGCCGCCCCATGACGGTTCCATCGGCATTGAGCTGAAGATCGAAATCCACCACCAGATCGTTGGCGTTGGGGGCCCCGATCGGGGGACTCCAGCATTTGTAAATCTGGCTCTTAAGGGCGTCGGCAAGATCGGTGGTGGCCAGCGACTGGTTGCCCGCGCCCTGGATGATGCGCGTGCTGACCTTCGCGTTTTTCGGCGTCTTGGCCTGGGCCAGGATCTTGTTCAGCACCGCATCCGCGTCCTGGATGATCTGTTTCTTGCTTTTGGGCTGGTCGGGCCGGTCCACAACCGGTTTGGGTTTGAGGATCTTGATCTGCGGAACAGGCGGAAGGGGCGCTGGCTCGAGATTGACGAATTGCGGCAGCTGCGGCTCCGCCATCGGCTCGGGTTTATCCACCGGCTTGTCCGGCTCGGGCGGCGGCGCTTCGGCCCGGACATTGGTCTGCTGCTCCACGACCAGTTCAACGGGCACGACATGGCTTTCCTGCGACATCTCCACCATGCGGCTCCAGGTCAGTATGGTGGCCGCCAGCAATCCCGCATGCAGCGCAGCCGATATCGCCAGCCCCGCGGGACTTTGCTTCGCGGTGGTGGGGCGCGGAGGCCTTCCGCTGATGGGGCGCCTATCGCGCGTCTGGCTTTGGCCGTTCGACATCCGTCACAAGCCCGATATGGGTGAAACCCGCCGCCGAAAGCATTCCCATCACGATCATGACCCGGCCATAATTCACCGTGGTGTCGCCGCGCACAAAGATGCGCTGGTCATAGCCATTGTTGGAAATGGCGGTGAGCTTGGGAACCAGCTCGTCCTGCGACACAAGCTGTTTCTGCAGATAGATTTTTCCGTCCTTGGCAATGGTGACCGAAAGCGGCTCGCGGTCCTGGCCGAGGGCCGGGGCACGGGTCTTGGGCAGATCCACCGGCACGCCCACGGTCAGCAGCGGCGCCGTGACCATGAACACGATCAGCAGCACCAGCATCACGTCCACGAAGGGCGTGACATTGATCTCGGACATCACGCGGCCGCGCCTGCGTCCCCGCCGCGCCGCCGTGCCCGATTGCATGGAGGCGGCCATATCTACTTGACCTTTTCTTCCAGCTGGCGGGAGAGGATGGAGGAGAATTCATCCGCGAAGGCATCAAGCCGGTTCACATAGCGGCCGATTTCATTGACGAAGCGGTTGTAGAAAATCACCGCCGGAACCGCCGCCGCCAGGCCCATGGCGGTGGTGAACAGCGCCTCGGCAATGCCCGGCGCCACCACGGCAAGGGTAGTGTCGTGCCGCGCGGCGATGGCGCTGAACGCGTTCATGATGCCCCACACCGTGCCGAACAGGCCGATAAAGGGCGACACCGATCCCACAGTGGCCAGAAATCCCAGCTGGCGCTCGATGCCGTCGGTCTCGCGCAGGATGGTGACATTCATCGCCTTGTCGATGCGCTCCTTGATGCCAGCCACCTGGTTTTCGCGCGGACTGCCATTCTCGAAAGCACGCCGCCATTCGCGCAAGGCTGCGATGAAGGTCGCCGCCAGGGGATGGTCGGTCTTGGGCGCGATCTGCTGGTAAAGGTCGTCCAGCGACTGCCCCGACCAGAACAGTTTCTCGAATTTCGCCGCCTTGCGTTTCAGGGTGCCGAGCGCCAGCCATTTGTTGAAGATGATCGCCCAGCTGAACAGCGAGCCGAGCAGGAGCAGGATCATCACCCCCTTCACCACCGGGCCGGACGTGAGAAACATCGCCACCAGATTGAAGCCGCCGGTATCGCCGCCGCCGAGCGCCGCCAGGGTGTTTGACGAGACATCCCCCGCTGGGACGGCGCTGGGCGCCGCCAGGTCCTGGGTGGTGGTGGTGCCCGCTCCACTCGGGGCCGCGACTGGCGCAGATTGCGGGCCAGTCGGAGGGGCCTGCTGCAACTGGGCAAAGGCCGGCGACACCGCGAACAAAAAGAACAGAAGGGCAGCCAAACTTTTCTTCATGAAAGCAACCTTGTTGGGCGCCCATCGCCGGGATTGCATGAAATGCATTCAATCTTGGCCGAACTAGGGCGTTCTTCTTCAAGTCTCTGTTGCATAAAGGAAAGGCGTCAACAAATCGCGAATCTTCTGGGGAATGCGCCGGGGCTTACCCGTTAACGTGATGATGCAGGCTTCGATCCGGCCGTCGCTGAGCAAGGCCTCATTGGCATAGACGCGCTGGCTGGCCTGGAGGCGCGCGCCGCTGATTTCGGTCAGGGTGGTGCGGACATGAAGCGTGTCATCCACCCGGCCGGGACGGTGGAAGGTGACTTCGACATTGCGGATCGCCCAGGCGGTGGGTTCGGCACTCTCCAGATCGGCCATTGCGGTGACGCCCGCCAGGCGGAAGAATTCGGTGCGGCCCCGTTCCATATAGCGAAGGTAATTGGCGTGATAGACCACGCCCGAGAGATCAGTGTCTTCGTAATAGACCCGCAATGGCAGGACATGCACCTTGCCCTCGAAATGACCCAGGCCCGCGGCTTTCTTTTCTGCACCGGTCATTCGCCGTCTTCCGCGAACAGGCCCGCCTGCAAGGGACCTGCCGGCGGCGCCTTCAGGCCGAGATGGCCATAGGCGGCGGACGCCAAAATACGGCCGCGCGGCGTCCGCTGCACAAAGCCCTGCTGCATCAGATACGGTTCGACAATCTCTTCAATGGCATCGCGCGCCTCGCCCAGGGCAGCGGCGATGGTCTCGATGCCCACCGGCCCGCCGGAAAAATTCTCGGCGATCAGGGAGAGATAGCGGCGGTCGAAAGCGTCGAGGCCTTTGGCGTCCACTTCCAGGCGGTTGAGCGCGGCATCGGCGATGTTGGCGTCCACGGTCTTGTGGCCGCCGACACTCTGTCCGATGCTGGCGAAATCGCGCACCCGCTTGAGCAGACGGCCGGCGATGCGCGGCGTGCCGCGCGCCCGGCCGGCGATCTCGGCGGCGCCCTCCTTGGTCAAGGCAAAGCCCAGCACCCGCGCGCCGCGCTCGACGATCTTGCAAAGCTCCGCCGCGGTGTAAAAATTGAGCCGCAGCGGAATGCCGAAACGATCGCGCAACGGCGTGGTGATCAGACCGGAACGGGTGGTCGCTCCCACCAAAGTAAAGGGCGAGAGACCGATCTTCACCGAGCGGGCGCTGGGGCCTTCGCCGATCACCAGATCCAGTTCGAAATCCTCCATCGCCGGATAGAGAATCTCCTCCACCGCGGGATTGAGCCGGTGAATCTCGTCAATGAACAACACATCGCGCGGCTCCAGATTGGTGAGAATGGCGGCGAGATCGCCTGCCCGGGCCAGCACCGGGCCGGAGGTGGAGCGGAAATTCACTCCCAGCTCCCGCGCCACGATCTGCGCCAGCGTGGTCTTGCCCAGACCCGGCGGCCCCGAGAACAGCACATGATCCAGCGCCTCGCCGCGCGCTTTGGCGGCGTCAATGAAGACCTTTAGGTTTTCCCGCGCCTGCTGCTGGCCGACAAAATCCGCCAGCGTCTTGGGACGCAGCGAGGATTCCAGCGTGTCGTCTTCCTGGCGTTCCGGCGTCACCAATCGTTCAGCCTTGCTCATCGCGCCATGCCCCTGAGCGCTTCTTTCAGCAGCACGCTGGTTTCCGCGGCCTCGCCCAGATCGTTAGCGGCCCGCGCCACCGCCTCGGCGGCCTGGCCCTCGGAATAGCCCAGCTTGACCAGCGCCGTCACCGCTTCGGCCGCGGGACCGCGCGGGCTGGCCGCGATATGCAATCCGCCTTCGCCCCGCTGCATGAGAGCCGGAACCTTGTCTTTCAATTCCGTGGCAATGCGCAGCGCCAGCTTAGGGCCGACGCCGGGCGCACGCCCGATCATGGCCTTGTCGGACAAGGCCAGCGCCCGCTCCAGCTCGCGCGGCGACAGCGTGGAGAGCACCGACAGCGCCACCTTGCCGCCGACATTCTGCACGGTCTGCAACAGGCGAAACCATTCGCGTTCCTCGGTGGAGGCAAAGCCATAAAGCTTGATCGCGTCGTCGCTGACCTTCATTTCGATCATCAGCGCGGCATGCTGGCCCACCGCCAGGCGTGACAGGGTGGAAGTGGGGCATTGCACCAGATAACCGACGCCGCCCACATCCAGGATCACTATGTCGTCGGCGATCGAATCCACCGTGCCGGAAAGTTTTCCAATCATAGCGCCGCCCGCGCGCGGACGCGCGCCTCATTAGACAAGGCAATTTTGGCGCGGGTGCCCGAGAGATGGGCATGGGCGATGGCGGCGGCGAGTGCGTCGGCGGCATCGGCCTGGGTAACGCCGCAGGCGGGAAGCAGCCGCTTGACCATGAACATCACCTGGTCCTTGCCGGCATGGCCCGCCCCCACTACCGACTTCTTGATGTGATTGGGGGTATATTCGGCGATCTCGAGCCCCGCTTGCGCGGCGGCCAGGAGCGCAACGGCGCGGGCATGGCCAAGCTTGAGAGCGGCGGAAGGATCGCGAGCAACAAAGGCCTGTTCCACGGCGATGGCCTGGGGGGCATGGGCCGCGATCACTTGGGTGAGTTCGGCGTGCAGCGCCATCAGCCGTGCCCCCAACCCGGTGGCGGTGCGGGTGGCGATCACGCCATGGGCGATATGGGATAGACGAGTGTCCTCAAGCGCCACCACGCCCCAGCCCATACGGGCAAGACCGGGATCGAGGCCGAGAATGCGAATCGCGTTGGGCATCCTCCACTTTGTACCCGTTATGTTCAGGTCTTTTCCAGAGCGGCTCTACTCGATTTTGTCTCGTTTTCCCAAATTGTGCCTGGCGCATAGCAATTGAATATTGCTTGCCACCAGCGAGGAACCACCTTTGGCGTAGGGAATAATGTGGTCGAAGTGAAGTTCATCTGGTGAATTGCAAAGAGTGCATTTGCCTTCGTCCCGTAGCCAAACCTCCTGTTTTACGGCCGAAGGAATAATCCGTGTCCGATCCTCTTTCTCCGCACGTACGCTGCGGGCGGTGGAAATCCCGGCTTCGGCAACGACTAGTTTGAACTTAAATACGTGCCGCCGGCCAACTTTCTCTTGCCACGCATCCACGAGGTGGAAATCCCCGTTGTCGGCCCAAATTCCATCACGCAATTTTTCATAGACCCGCACGAGGCGTGCTTCGCCGTCATTTTTGTAACGGCGTGCGGCTTCAAGGAATTTTCCGTTTTCTGTTAATTTGCCAGAGGGAAGATATTGCGGTTGGTCAATAGTTTTTGGGTCCCGAACAACGCCGCCACGCGAGGCATCGTGGCCTTCATAAATGAGCGTAAGCCCGTTATCTTCAACGTGATCTTGATAGGGAGCGCCTTTTCGCAACGACATCAGTAGAACGGACTGGTCGCTACGCGAGGAGTAGTTCATGCCTTTTTGAAGGCTTAAATTCTCTCCCTGACACATCTCAATGTATTTGAGAATACGTCCATATTCCGATATCAGCTCGCCAGCTTCGCCATCAGCGCGTCTGATAGTTCGTAGTTGCCATAGACGTTTTGAACATCATCATGATCGTCGAGAACTTCGATCAGCTTCACCAAACTTTCACCTGCCTCATCGCTCACCGATACGGTGGTCTGGGGCCGCCAGATGATGGCGGCGGACCCAGGCGGACCCAACCTGGCTTCCAGCGCCTCGCGGACGGCGAGGAAACTGTCGAGCCCGGTGAGGAATTCATGGCCTTCCGGGGTCAAGACGCATTCGTCCGCCCCTGCCTCCAGCGCCGCTTCCAGCATGGTGTCCTCGCTGCCCCTGCTTAAGGGATAGGCGATCACGCCGACATGATCGAACAGAAAGCTGACCGAGCCGGTTTCGCCCATCGCCCCGCCATGCTTGGAGAAAGCGGCGCGGACATCGGCGCTGGTGCGGTTGCGGTTGTCGGTCATGGTTTCGACGATCAGGGCCACCCCGCCGGGGCCGCGGCCCTCATAGCGGATCTCGTCATAATTCTCGGCGTCGCCGCCCTGGCCCTTCTTGATGGCCCGCTCGATGGCATCCTTGGTCATGTTCTGGGCGCGGGCTTCGACGATGGCGCCGCGCAGCCGGGCGTTGAGTTTGGGGTCGGGCAAGCCGGACTTGGACGCCACGGTGATTTCGCGGCCAAGCTTGGAGAAGAGCTTGGAGCGCTCTTTGTCCTGCTTGCCCTTGCGGAACATGATGTTCTTGAACTGACTGTGACCGGCCATTTTTTATGGTCGCACGGCCGACGGAATTGCCCAGCGACAGCGTAGGCAACGCTACGCGCCGCCACGCTGTCCCATCCCAACACTCCCCTGGCCGATGCTCCTCCTGAAATTCGCGGGCGCTGAGATAGCCGGGGGGCGGGCCAGCATTCAAGCCGCCCCCTCACCGGAAGCTGGCAGCTGCCGTCGGATGTACCAACCACTTGAATGCATCTGAATTAAAGGTATAATACCTTTATAAACGAGGTATATATGGAAAACCGCGGAAATCCTGGTTTTATTTCCGGAATCCCCGAGCTGTTGATTCTGCGGCTGCTGCAGGACCGGGAGATGTATGGCTATGAAATCGTCCAGGCGATCGCCCGCCAGACCGGCGAGGCGGTCAGCCCCGGCGAGGGGGTGATCTATCCCTTGCTCCACACCCTGGAGAAGGACGGCGCCCTGCGGTCGCGGTCCCAGCCGGCGGACGGGCGCACCCGTATCTATTACACCCTGACGTCAAAAGGGGTGCGCCGGCTGTTCGAGCGGACCGACGAGTGGCACCGGCTGACCCGTGCAGTTGGGGTGGTGCTGCGAGGGCCGTCCCATGCTGTTTGAGGGCCTGCGCGAGACCCTGTTGATTGCGGGCATCGCTCCACGGCATGTGCGCCGCTACCTGCGGGAATTGGATGACCATCTTGCTGATCTCACCGAGGCCCAGCGCGCGGCAGGCCATGATGAAGAAGAGGCCGCCCTGCGGGCTCGCGCCCTTTTGGGCGGCGATACGGAGCTGGCGGCGGCCATGCTGGCCCAACCTGGACTCAAATCGTTGCCGGCGCGCGCGCCCTGGCTGTTTTTCGGTCCGCTTCCCGTTCTGGCGATTTTTGCTGGTTTTTTTATCGCCGGCCTGCCCCTTGTTCTGATCGCGCGTGTGCATGGCTGGATGGGACATGACCACATGGCAGCGCCCGGTTGGTTCCAGTCCCTCGCTTATATCACAGCGCTCTTCGCCAATCTGGCGCTGGGGCCGGGGCTTGCGGCTTTGCTGGCGGCGGCGGCTTGGCACCAGCGCCTTGACTGGAAATGGCCCGTACTGGCCATCGCCATCCTCGCGCTGATCGGAATGCATATGACGGCGCATTTTCCTCCGCCGGGGCAGCGCGGCGGCGAGATCGGCATCGCCCTGATTGGGGAGGCTTGGTATCTCGCCCCGCATCCCGCGCCGGAAGCATCGATTTTGCTGGCGCAGTTCGTGCTGACATTGGCCCCGGCCTTTTGGCTGCTGCGAAAGCGGCGGCTGCGCAGCGCATGAACGGGCGCCGTCTGTTTGCCTCCCCGAAGGAACCTCGATAGGTTTGCCGTACGCGGGGAATATGGTCTGACCAGCGGAGCTTTTTTGCTCTCGACGGAATTCCCGCGCACCCGGCGCTCCAGCCGGCTGGCCGGCGCTGCCGGCGCGCTGCTGCTGCAGGGCGGCTTTGTCTTGCTTTTCCTCTCCTCCATGCCGAACGTCAGGCCGCCGCGCGATCTGGGGCGCGAACTGACCGTGATCCTGCGGCCCATGCCCAAACCTGTCCCCCCGTCCGCCGCGCCGACGCGCGCGGGTCTCAAGTCCGCGACACCCCTCATTCAGAGCATTCCCCAGTTGGTGGCGCCCGCCGCTCGCACCGCACCTCCAGCAGCGATCCCTGACATCCAGAATTTCGGCCAGGCGCTGAATGGCTGCGCGCTCGAGAGATACAACAGCCTGACGCCCGACCGGCGCGCTCGCTGCCCGCGTCCGGGAGAAGGAGTCGCCATCCAGGAAGAACCCAACCTGATGGGGGCGCCCAGCCATGTGAAAGATGAAGCCTATTGGCAGGCGGAATGGGCGCGCGAGAAATCACCGATCTGGCTGCCATGCACAGGCGGGTTTATAGATTTCATATGTCTGGCGCAGAAGATTGCTAACGGTTCGCTTGCCGATCCGCGGACATGGCCGATCTATGAAACCAAGCAGCTTGCGCCCGGTGATTTCTACAAGATTGAACAGGCTTACGACGCTTGGAACAAAGAGCATCCCGTAAAAGCCGCGCAGCGGTGACACCGCTAATCGTCAAAACCATAGGCGTCCATGCGGAGCGAGCCGAAAGTGTTGCCGGTATGGAGGCGCTCCACATGCCCGCCGCCGGCGCCATAGGCGACAAATAGCGGCATGAAATGATCTTCGCTGGGCTGAGCCATGACAGCGTGCGGCGCCTGGCGGCGATAATCCACCAAGGCCGTTTCATCCCGCGCCAGCAACCGCTCATGCATCCAGCCGGAAAATTCCCGCGACCAGTCCGGCTCGGGCGAACCGGGTGGGGCGATGCGGCTGAGATTGTGAACAAAGCCGCCCGAGCCCATCACCAGCACATCGTCTTCACGCAAACCGGCCAGGGCGCGGCCGAGCGCGATGTGATGGGCGGCACCACGGCCGCCCTGCACCGAAAGCTGCACCACCGGGATATCGGCATCGGGATATATCAGGCTGAGCGGCACCCAGGCGCCGTGATCCAGCCCGCGTGACGGGTCGATCTCGGCGCCCACAAGGCCGGAGACTTTTGCCGCCAGCGCCGCATCGCCCGGCGCGGCATAGCGCAAGTCGTACAGCGGTTGCGGGAATCCGCGAAAATCGTGGATTGTTTCATTGACCGCAACGCTGTTCACGCGCGGCGCGTCGGTATCCCAATGGGCCGAGGCGACAAGGATGGCGCGCGGCTTTGCGATCCGCCGTCCCAGCCCGCGCAGGAAATCGCGGGCCGGAACGTCATCGAACGGCAATGTCGGCGCGCCATGCGAAACGAACAGAGACGGAAGCATGCGAAATTCCCATTCAGTGCCGATAAATGTCCATCCCCTGGGACAGCGGTTCGTCGCGCGGGATCAGGAACAGCCCGTTCCTGTCCTGATGCTCCAGATAGTAGTTGCGCACGATCGCCGGCCATAGTGGCGATGGCGAATTGAAGATCGAGACGGGCTGAAGCTGGATCATGCTGAAGGCCTGGACATCCAGAAGCCGGGTGAGATCACGTGTGGGGCGAATGCCGCGCCGGATAGCCTGGTTGAAGCCGAAGGCATCCACCTGGGGCGTCCGCCCCGCCCAGTAGCAAAGCGCCAGGGTCTCGCACATCACCGGATCCCGTTGGCGGGCAAGCGCCGCAATATCGAAACGCGTGGCGTAACGGCTTCCCATCAACTCCGGCAGCGAAGGCCGCGATGCCCAGAGGCCCAGAAAACTTAAGCCCAACATTACCGCCTGAAACGCCGCGATAAGACCCAGGCCCGCAAAACGCCAGGGCGCCTCACCCGCACGCTGCAGATAGAGCGCCGCGCCCAGCGCCACCGCCATCGCTGGTTCCATCATCTGGCTGGCGCTGACCCCATCGCCGCCGGAGAAAATCACCGCCAGCGCAAAAGCCAGGGCGGCATAAAAGGCGGTGAAAAAGGCAAAGCCGTCACGCTGGCGGAACAACGCCAGCGAGGCAAGGAAAGGCAGCGCCTCGACCAGCAGCCATTGCCCGGGCTGGCCGGTCAGCCTGGACCAGAGAAAAAGCCGCGGCGAGAAGAGATAGCCAAACAGTTCGACATGGAAAAAGAGGGCGGTGAGAACGTAACCGAGTGCGGCGAACAGCAAACCGAAGCCGGCCAGCAGGATCGCGCTGCGCCGCTCATAGACAAACAGCCAGGCCAATAGCGCCAGCGGCAGGGTGATAAAAAGCGGCTTGACGAATTCCGCCAGGGTGAGAAACAGCGCCGACATGACGATGTGCCAGGCATCGCGCGGCGCGGCCAGGATCACTACCAGGCCCACCGCGTCCAGGAAATTGCCCAGCAGTTGCGGATCGTTCGTGGCGGAAAAGCGCACGATCACCCAGGGCGCGGCCAGGAACAACAACGCGGCCATCGCGGCTATGCCCCGGCGGCAACCCATCGCCACCGCCGCCAGGAAAAGGCAAAGTCCGATGCCCAGGGTGGAGACGAAGGAAACCATGCGGCCGGCAATGATGGCGTCGCCGGTCCATCTTGCCACCGCGCCGACCATGTAAAAGGACAGGGGCGGATAATTGTTGGTCATCAGCGAAGCGCGCGGCGGATAGAGCGTTGTGGGATCGTGCATCGCGGCGGCAATGCGATAGGCGTTCCAGCCTTCATTGTAGTTTTTGAGGATGGGCGCGGTGATGGTGAATAGCTCGGCGCCCAGACAAGCCAGAACCACCAGGCCCAGAAGCCCGGTCAGAGCGTAGGCACCGCCTTTGACACCGGCCCCGCTCACAACCGGGGCACCGCCTGGACCAAGCGCCCGCCAGTCCGCACCGCTTCGATGCGCTGGGCCAGGCCCCTGGGGCCGGTCTGGACAAAGACGCCGCAGACCGTGGCGGGTCCGGTGGCGGGGGTGAAACGCTGGCTTGATATCTTTCTCAGGAACCGCTGCAACGGCTCGGTCTTGTCCATGCCGATCACGGAATCATAATCGGCGCATGCCCCCGCGTCGGTCTGGTAGGCGGTGCCGCCGGGCAGTATCTGCGCGTCGGCGGTGGGGACATGTTGGTGGGTGCCGACCACCAGGCTGGCGCGGCCGTCGCAGAAATGGCCCATCGCCATTTTCTCCGATGTTGCCTCGGCGTGGAAATCCACCACGATGGCGTCGGCGCCTTCGCTTAAGGGGCAGGCAGAAAGTTCGCGCTCCACCGCCGCGAAAGGATCATCCATCGCGTCCATGAAAACCCGGCCCATCACATTGATCACCAGCACGTTTCGGCCACTGGGCGTCTTGTAGAGATTGGCGCCGCGCCCCGGCGTGCCTTTGGGGCAATTGGCGGGCCTGAGGATGCGGTCCTCATTGTCGATATAGGTGAGGATTTCCTTCTGGTCGGCCCAATGGTTGCCGGTCGAGATCACATCGATGCCCATGGCGAAATATTCCTCGGCCACGGCGCGGGTGATGCCGAAGCCGCCCGCCGCATTCTCGCCATTGGCGATAATGAGATCGGGCTTGAGGGCCGCTTTCAGGCCTGGCAGTTCGGCCGCCGCCGCGTCGCGGCCCGGCTTGCCGATAATGTCGCCCAGGAAGAGAATATGCATCGGCACCTCTTAACACAAAGGGCGCGCGATGCAGCCCCGGAATTTGTATCTGCGCCTTTTCCTGCAGACCGTCGTCTGGCTTGCGATCATGGCCGCGATCCTGTTTGCCGCGGCAGGCAATGCGCGCTGGCCGCAGGCCTGGGTGTTTGTCGCGCTTTTCGCGATCAGCAGCGCCGGCTTCGGCGCCTGGCTGGGGTGGCGCGATCCCGGCCTGCTCGCCGCGCGGCTGGCGCCGCCGGTCCAGCAGGGCCAGCCATTGTGGGACAAGGTCTTCCTGATCGTGTTCATCCTGATCTGGCTGGGCTGGCTGGCGCTGATGGGGTTGGATGCGCGACGCTGGCAAACCTCGCACATGCCGGCCTGGCTCAATGGACTGGGCTTGGCTCTGGTGATTGGGGGTTTTCTGGCGGTGCTGCGCGTGTTTCGCGAGAACAGCTTCGCCGCGCCCGTGGTGCGCGTTCAAAATGAGCGGGCGCAGCGGGTGATCGACACCGGACCTTATGCCATCGTGCGTCATCCCATGTATGCGGGAGCATTGCTTTACCTGTTCGGTATGCCGCTGCTCTTGGGCTCATGGTACGGGCTGCTGGCCGTTCCCCTGATGATCCTGGGGCTGGCGCCGCGCGCAGTGATGGAGGAACGCGTGCTGAAACGCGATCTGCCCTGCTATGCCAATTACATGGCACGGGTACATTACCGCCTCATTCCCTATGTGTGGTGAGACCGCGCTCGGTGAGGACGCCGTCCAACGCCACGTCATGCGCCTCATGAGGCAGGGATTCGACTTGCTGCCCGGAAAAAGCGATGCCAATGGCGCGAATATGAAAAGCATTCAGGGTGCGATCATAAAAGCCGCCGCCGAAGCCGAGGCGATGGCCCTCGGCGTCGAAGGCCAGAAGCGGCACCAGGAGAAGATGCGGCATCACCAGGGGCCAATCGCCTGAGGGTTCGTGAATGCCGAAGGCGCCCGGCTTCAGGCTTTCGCCATCCGGTACCAGGTGAAATTCCAGCGGCTTGTCTTTCGCCACCATGCGCGGGAAGGCGATGCGGCAACCAGCGGCCGCCAGCGCATCGAGCAGCAGCGACGGGTCCGCCTCCTCGGCCAGGGCATGATAGCCGCCGACAATGGCGCCGGGCTGAAGCCCCAGCGCCGGGGCGTGATTGGCCAGCACGGCTGCAATATCCGGATGCGCCAGAGTCTTGCGCTTCTGGCGGGCCAATTTTCTCAATTCGATTTTAGCGATCATGGCGTCCGAACGGCCTGGCCGGGATCGGCAGCTGGGTTGCCGGCACACGCTTCGCCCTTCGTTCACACGCCGGCGCTACGAACCGCCAGCCGGGAATGACGGGTTCTAAGGAAAGGTGGACGGAACCGCATTCGGCGTTGGTATTGGATCTCATGGGCCTGCAAGTGCAGGTGGGCGTCGTGTGACCAGGACCACGATCCCGGTCAGGGACAACTCCCGATGAGTACAATTAAGGCCCCTGGGCATCGCAACCTGACGACGCGAGGCAGTATCCGTCCGCATCTACCCTAAGCCGCCGAGAGGCGCGCGGCAATGTCCTCGACCTGCTTGGCCGCACGTTCCATGGCATCGGCGGCGGCGCTCTGCGCCTCGGAAACCTGACTTTCAAGCTTAACGCGAGCGCCTTCCTGGTCGCCTGGCGCCGGGGCGCCCACGGCCGCGTGGTGTTCGTCGGCCATCAAAAGCGCCGCCATCAATAGCAGCCGTGTATCGCCCACCTGTCCTACGGAACTCAGAACTTCGCGCGCCTTGGCGTCCACCGTCGCGGCCAGCTGGCGCAAATGATCTTCCTCGCCGTCATCGCAGGCGATGGTGTAGGCCCTGCCATTTACCATCACGTTCACCAGGGGCATCGCGTGTCTCTCCTACGACCTTGCCAAGGCGGCGCGGATCTCGCCGATAGCGCCGTCCAGCCGGCCTTCGACTTCTTCTGTTATGCCTGAAAGGGCGGTCAGCTCTTCCTCCAGCGCAGCGATGCGCGCCACAAGCGTCTGGCGCTCGCTTTCCAGCGCCGCCAGCCGGGTCGCGGTTCCCTTTGCGTCGGAGCGGGTCTTATCCGCCGAATCCGCTGCTTTTTCGAGCTTTTTCAAGGCTGCGGCGAGACGTTCCGCCGCCAGTTCCAGCCGGCTCATCGGCATCCCTTGTTGCGATTCTGTCAAAGACCTTAGGCCCCGATGGGAAAGAGGGTCAACGCTATTGCGTTAAGGTCTCAAGGCAGGTCTTGACGGCGGCTAACCCCGCTCTTATGGCCTCCCCCACTCCCCAACCGGGAACCAGACATGCCACGCCCCACAGAGCCGCCGGAGCAAGCCAGAATTCGCCTGATGGCCAATGCCATCCGCGCCCTCTCGATGGACGCGGTAGAATCGGCAAAATCCGGCCATCCGGGTCTGCCGCTGGGCATGGCCGATGCAGCGACAGCGCTGTTCAGCCAATTTCTCAAATTCGATGCCGGCGATCCCGCCTGGCCGGACCGCGACCGTTTTGTGCTGTCGGCGGGCCACGGCTCGATGCTGCTTTATTCGTTGTTATGGCTGACCGGGTATCCCGGAATTACCCTGGATAACATTAAAAACTTCCGCAAAGTCGGCAGTCCCTGCGCCGGCCATCCCGAATATGGACATCTGCCCGGTATCGAAACCACCACGGGGCCGCTGGGCCAGGGCCTGGCCAATGCCGTGGGCATGGCGATCGCCGAGCGCCACCTCAATGCGCGATTCGGCGATGACCTGGTGAACCACAAAACTTATGTGATCGCCTCGGATGGCGACCTGGAAGAAGGCATTTCGCATGAAGCGATTTCCCTGGCAGGCCACCTGAAGCCCAAAGGCCTGATCGTTCTGTGGGACCACAACAACATCACCATTGACGGCTCAACCGCGCTTTCCACCTCCACCGACGAGCTGGCCCGCTTTGCGGCGGCGGGCTGGATCACCGATTCCTGTGACGGCCAGGATGCCGCCGATGTCTATCGCGCCCTGCTCAAGGCGCAGGATGCCGCCGGGCCGGTGATGATCGCCTGCCGCACTGAGATCGGCTTCGGCCTTCCCACCGCCGGCACCCAGAAAGCTCACAGCGACGCGCCCGGCGCAGAGGCAATCGCCAGCGCCCGCAAGACCCTCAGCTGGACCAGCGAGCCTTTCGTGATCCCGGATGATCTTCTGAATCAATGGCGCGCCATTGGCGCACGCGGCCGGGTGGAGCGCGAGGCCTGGAATGCGCGCAAATCCGCGCACGCCAGGCGCGCCGAGTTTGAAACTGTCATCGGCGATGTACTGCCCGCTTCGCTGGCGCCCGCGCTGGTCGCGCTCAAGGAAAAATTCAGTGCCGAGAAACCCTCCGCCGGCACGCGCAAATTTTCCGAAAAAGCGCTGGACGTGATCAATGCCGAACTTTCCGTCACCATCGGCGGCTCGGCGGACCTGACGCCTTCCAACAACACCAAGACCAAGAATATCGCCGCCATCACGACGGAGGATTTCTCCGGCCGCTACATCCATTACGGCATCCGCGAGCATGGCATGTGCGCCGCGATGAACGGCATGGCGCTGCATGGCGGCGTTATTCCCTATGGCGGCACCTTCTTCGTTTTCTCCGATTATTGCCGCCCATCCATCCGCCTTGCCGCCCTGATGGGCGTTCGGGTGGTGTTTGTCATGACCCATGATTCGATTGGCGTGGGCGAGGACGGCCCCACCCATCAGCCCATCGAGCAGTTGGCCGCCCTGCGCGCCATGCCGGGGCTGCTGGTGATGCGGCCCTGCGACGGGGTGGAAACCGCCGAATGCTGGCAGATCGCGCTTGAAAACGCCCGCCGCCCCAGCCTGATCGCTTTCTCGCGCCAGGATGTGCCGACGGCGCGGGTCAGCCATGTGGCGGACAATCTTTCCGCCCGCGGCGCCTATGAGTTGGTCGGCGACGTCAATGCCAAAGTGACGTTTCTGTCCACCGGCTCGGAAATTTCCATCGCGCTGGCGGCGCGGGAACTGCTGGCCAAGGACGGCATCGCATGCCGCATCGTCTCCATGCCCTGCTGGGACCTGTTCGAGGAACAGGATGAAGCCTGGCGCGAAAAATTGCTGGGCGGCCTGCCCCGCATCGCCATCGAGGCCGGCGCGCACTTTGGCTGGGACCGTTACATTGGCGCGCGCGGAAAATTCATCGGCATGCACAGCTTCGGCGCCAGCGGTCCCGCCAGGGACGTTTACAGGCATTTCAACATCACCCCGGAAGCGGCGGTTGAAGCGGCGAAAGAAGTATTGGGGAAGTAAGTTGGATGGCCGGGTCGCGCTTCGCTTTGCTCGCTGCCCGGCCATGACAGGAGATTATGAATGGCTTTGCGTGTTGCCATAAACGGTTTTGGCCGCATCGGCCGGCTGGTGCTGCGGGCGATTGTGGAATCGGGCCGGCGCGACATCGAGGTCGTGGCGGTCAACGATCTGGGTCCGGTTGAGACCAACGCGCACCTGCTGCGCTATGACAGCGTGCATGGCCGCTTCCCCGCCCATGTGAGTGTGGACGGCGATGTGATGATCGCCGCAGGCCATCGCATCAAGGTGACGGCGATCAAGAATCCCGCCGAGCTGCCACACGCCGCGCTGGATGTGGACATCGCCATGGAATGTACCGGCCTCTTCACGGCGCGCGACAAGGCCGCCGCCCATCTGGCGGCCGGCGCCAAGCGGGTGCTGGTCTCCGCCCCCGCCGAAGGCGCGGACATCACCGTGGTTTATGGCGTCAATCACGACAAGCTGACCAGGGATCACCGCATTGTCTCCAACGCCTCCTGCACCACCAATTGCCTGGTACCGGTGGCCAAGGTGCTGCATGACGCGGTGGGCATCGCGCATGGCATGATGACCACCATCCATTCCTACACCAACGACCAGCCGGTGCTGGACCAGATGCACAAGGATCTCTATCGCGCCCGCGCCGCTTCGCTCTCCATGATCCCCACCTCGACCGGCGCGGCAAAAGCCGTAGGCCTGGTGCTGCCGGAGCTGAAAGGCAAGCTGGACGGCATATCGGTCAGGGTGCCGACGCCCAATGTCTCGCTGGTGGATCTGAAATTCGTCGCCAAACGGCAAACCTCGGTGGAAGAAATCAACAATGCCATCAAGGGCGCCGCGCTGGGCCCGCTGAAAGGCATTCTGGAAGTGGTGCATGACAAGCTGGTGTCGGTGGATTTCAACCACAATCCGGCTTCGTCGTCCTTCGCGCTGGACCAGACCAGGGTGATCGAGGACAGCTTTGTCTCCGTCATGGCCTGGTATGACAATGAATGGGGCTTTTCCAACCGCATGGCGGATGTCGCCGTGGCGATGGGAAAACTTCTCTGATGAAGTTCCGCACGCTCGATGGGCTGGATGTGAAAGGCAAGCGCGTGTTGCTGCGCGCCGACCTGAATGTGCCGATGAAAGACGGCAAGGTGACGGACGCGATGCGCATCTCGCGCCAGGCGCCTACCATCCGGGAACTGGCGGAAAAAGGCGCGCGGGTGATTGTGCTCAGTCATTTCGGCCGGCCCAAGGGCAAGGCCGAGCCTTCGATGTCGCTGGCGCCGGTGGCGGAGCCCCTTTCCGAGGCCATCGGCCGGCCTGTCGCTTTCGCCGAGGATTGCGTGGGGCCGAAGGCGGAAGCGGCGGTCAAGGCGCTGAAGGACGGCGAGGTGCTGCTTTTGGAAAACACCCGCTTTCAGCCCGGCGAGGAACAGAACGCGCCGGAATTTGTTCGTCAACTGGCGTCACTGGGCGACATTTTCGTCAGCGACGCTTTTTCCGCTGCCCATCGCGCCCATGCCTCGACCGCCGGCATCACGCACCTGTTGCCTTCTTATGCTGGCCGCGCCATGGAAGAAGAATTGCGGCATCTCGAAAAAACCCTTGCCGACCCCCTGCGGCCGCTGATGGCGGTGGTGGGTGGAGCAAAAGTCTCCTCCAAGATCGCGCTGCTTGAAAATATGGTGGACCAGGTCGAGACCCTGGTGATCGTCGGCGCCATGGCCAATACCTTCCTGGCGGCGGAAGGATTTCCGGTCGGCCGCTCGCTCCATGAGCTGAACTGTCTGGACGTGGCGCGCAGGGTGATCCACATGGCCACCGAAAGCGGCTGCGCCCTGCTGCTGCCCACCGATGTGGTAGTGGCCAAGGAACTCCGCGCCAATACGCCGCATCGCATCGTGACCACCGACCAGATTGCGGCGGATGAAATGGCGCTGGATGTGGGCCCCAAAACCCTGGTTGCCTTCCGCCATCGCCTGGGCACCACGAAAACGCTTGTCTGGAACGGCCCTTTTGGCGCATTTGAAACCCCGCCCTTCGATATCGGCACCGTGGCGGCGGCGCGGCTGGTGGCGCATCAGACCACCAGCGGCCGCCTGTTGTCGGTGGCGGGCGGGGGCGATACGGTTGCGGCCCTTGTGCATGCCGGGGTCGAAAAGGATTTTTCTTATGTCTCGACCGCCGGAGGGGCATTCCTGGAATGGCTTGAGGGTAAGGAATTGCCGGGCGTGACTGCACTTATCAAGAATAAGGGAGAATAAAATGAATCTCGACGAACTGAACAAGATTGCCAGGAAGATGGTGGAGAATGGCCGGGGCCTTTTGGCCGCCGATGAATCCACCGCCACCATCAAGAAGCGCTTCGACGCCATCGGAACCGAGAACACCGAGGAAAACCGCCGCGACTATCGCGAGTTCCTGTTCCGCAGCACGACCGCGATGAAGGAGCACATCTCCGGTGTCATTCTCTATGACGAAACCCTGCGCCAGAAAGCCAAGGACGGCACGCCGTTGGTCAAATTGATCGAGGCGGCCGGCGCGGTGCCCGGCATCAAGGTGGATGCCGGCGCCAAGCCGCTGGCCGGCGCGCCGGGCGAAACCATCACCGAAGGGCTGGACGGTCTGCGCGAACGCTTCATCGAATATCACAAGCTGGGGGCACGCTTTTCCAAATGGCGGGCGGTGATCGATATCGGCGCCGGCATGCCAAGCTATAATTGCATCAACGCCAATGCCCAGGCCATGGCGCGCTATGCCGCGCTGGCGCAGGAAAATGGCATTGTGCCGATCGTGGAGCCGGAAGTGCTGATGGACGGCGATCATGACATCGCCACTTGCGAGCGCGTCACCAGCTGGGTTTTACAGGAATTTTTCAGCCAGCTCTTCTATGCCGGCGTCAAGCTGGAAGGCATCATCCTCAAACCCAACATGATCGTGCCGGGCAAGAAATCCGCCAGGCAGGCCAGCGTGCAGGAAGTGGCCGAGGCGACGGTGCGGGTACTCAAGCGGCAGGTGCCGTCGGCAGTGCCGGGTATCGCCTTCCTGTCCGGCGGCCAGTCGGACGAGGACGCCACCGCCCATCTTTCCGCCATCAATGCCATCGGCGGCATGCCCTGGCCGGTGACCTTCAGCTATGGCCGCGCCCTGCAGGCGGCCCCGCAGGCCGCCTGGAGAGGCAAGGCGGAGAATATCGCCAAGGCGCAGGCCGCATTCGCCCACCGCGCCAAGATGAACTGGCTGGCCGCGCACGGCAAATGGACCAAGGCGGACGAAAAGGCGGCCTGATCAATTTCTCCTCACCCTTCGACAAGCTCAGGGTGAGGAGAAATCCTCATGCTGAGCCTGTCGAAACACGGGCACCATTTGAGCGATTGCCGCCTCTACCTGATCTCGCCGCCGAAGCTTTCACCGGCGAACTTCGTCATTCCGTTGCGCGAGGCGCTGGATGGGGGCGATGTCGCGTCCTTCCAGCTGCGTCTCAAGCATGTCAGCGATGATGAGATCCGGCGGGCCTGCGATTTTATCAGGCCGATCGTGCAGGCGTATGGCACGGCCTTCATCCTGAACGACCGGCCCGACCTTGCCGCCGAACTGGGCTGCGACGGCGTGCATATCGGACAGGAAGACGCGACCTTTACCGAAGCGCGGGCCGCGCTGCCGACCGGCATTGTCGGCGTCACCTGTCACAACAGCCGCCATCTCGCCATGGAAGCCGGCGAAGCGGGCGCCGATTACGTTGCCTTCGGCGCCTTCTTTCCCACCGCGACCAAGGAGGCCAAGACCCAGGCTGACATCGCGCTGTTGCGCGCCTGGGCCGAGGACATGGTGGTGCCGGTGGTGGCGATCGGCGGCATCACGGTGGCGAACGCGCCGCCGCTGGTGGAAGCGGGCGCCGATTTTCTGGCCGTGGCGTCGGGTGTCTGGGAATATGCCGACGGGCCGGAATCCGCGGTGCGCGCCTTCAACACGCTTTTTTCCGCGTGACGGCCCAACGTCCATGACAGAAAGACTGCTCAGCTTCCTGTTCCTGGGCATTCTTCTGGCGCTTGCATATCATTTCGGGATCGATCTGATCTATCAGCGTTTCTTCACCACCGCCCGCCTGTTTGAGGCCTATTGGTATATTCCGTTTGTCGCGGCTCCCGCCCTGCTGTTGGGAGCGCTGGCCTGGGGCTTGGGCTTTTACCGCCCCGGCGGACGCCGCGGCGCCGATGCGATCGTCACCGTCATCCTGGCCGCGCTGGTTTTCCTCACCATCCCAGCCTCCTATTCCTGCGGGTTGGGCTGCTTCTAGCCATTTGCGTGGCCGCCTGCTAAAGACCCCGCGCTCTTTGAACCTGTTGACCGCACAACCCAACGCCGGGAGGCGTTTTCCATGGCCAAGATCACCGGCAACGAAATCAGCCCCGGCACCCTGATCGAGCATGACGGCGGATTGTGGATCGCGGTGAAGACCCAGAAGGTCAAGCCCGGCAAGGGCGGCGCCTACAACCAGGTCGAACTGAAAAACGTCATCAACGGCACCAAGCTCAACCAGCGCTTCCGCTCCGACGAAGCGGTGGACGAAATCCATCTGGAGAAGAAGGACTTCCAGTTCCTCTTCGCCAGCGGCGACATGCTCACCTTCATGGACATGGAAAGCTACGACCAGATCGAACTGGCCAGCGATTTCGTGGGCGAGCAGGCGCAGTTCCTGCAGGACGGGATGAAGACCATGGTGCAGCTTTATGAGGGCAGGCCCATCGGCATCAAATTGCCGGTGCAGGTGACCCTCACCGTCACCGAAGCCGATCCGGTGATGAAGGGCGGCACGGCGGCGCCCTCCTACAAAAGCGCCGTGCTGGAAAATGGCCTCAGGATTCAGGTGCCGCCTTTCGTCGGGGCGGGCGAGAGGATCGTGGTCGCTACCGAAGATGGGTCTTACGTGCGCAGAGCGGAATAGTCATGGCATACACGTCACCCACGTTAAACGTGATCATCGCGGCGGCCCGCAAGGCCGCCCGGCCCCTGGTGCGCGATTTCGGCGAACTGGAGAATTTGCAGATTTCCATGAAAGGTCCCGGCGATTTCGTCACCAGCGCCGACAAGCGCACCGAGCGGATCCTGATCGAGGAATTGTCCAAGGTCCGGCCCGGTTATGGTTTCCTAGCCGAAGAAGGCGGCACGGCGGAAGGCAAGGACAAAAGCCACCGCTTTATCATCGACCCGATAGACGGCACCACCAACTTCATGCATGGCGTGCCACATTTCGCCATCTCCATCGGGCTGGAGCGCGAAGGCCAGATGGTGGCCGGTGTGATCTACAATCCCATCACCGACGATCTTTACTATGCCGAGAAAGGCCATGGCGCCTATCTCAACAACAAGCGGCTGCGCGTCGCCGGCAGGAAGGAGCTGGCGCCGTCCTTGTTCGCCGTTGGCCTGCCCTTCCTGGCCCGCCAGGGCCATGAGCGCGCCCTGGCCGAGGCGGCGGCTGTGATGAAAATCTCTTCCGGCATCCGCCGCATCGGCGCCGCCTCGCTGGACATGGCCTATGTCGCGGGCGGTCGCTTCGATGGTTTCTGGGAGCGCGGACTGAAACCCTGGGATGTGGCGGCGGGCATTGTGCTGGTGCGCGAAGCCGGCGGCATGGTCAGCGATCTGAATGGGGGCACGGACATGCTGGCCGGGGGAACCATTCTCTGCGCCAATGAATATCTGCAGCCCCAGCTTTTGAAACTCCTTAAGGCCACTTGGCCTGACAAAACATCAGATTGAGGCTAGGCTCCGGATTGGCTAATCTTTTTCCAGTTGCAGGCGGGCGAAGCTGATGCGTTTTTCTAATGCCGTATTTCTGGCAAGCTTGTTCGTTCTTCCCGCAGGCATGGCCTGGGGTGAAGTCCAGACCGGCGACGAAGTGACCGTCAACCCGATGGCCGCGGATCCCTCCCAAGGCAACACCCTGCTTTATCCGGGCGGGCAATATATGCGGGTGGTCCGGCCCCTGCGGCAGCCGGGCGAAACCACCAGGGATGGCGGCACGCTTCAGTTGCATATGCCGGTCAAAGGCGCCGCGCCCCGCACGGCCGTTGTTGCGCCAAAACCCGCACCGCCCAGACGCGTGGCTGCGGCGCCGCAACCGAAACGCGAGGCTGCACCACCGAAGCGTGAGGCCGCAGCGCCTGCCAATTCCGCCGGCGGTTACAATCCCGGCTTTGGCGCCTTCGGCGCGCCGCCAGGCTCTGCGGTCGGCCTCACGCTTCCCGAACCGCCGCCCAAGCAAGTGGCCAAGGCGGAGCCTGCCCCCGCCGCCCGTCCGCTCCTGACGGAAGAACCGCCCACGCCCGGCCTCACCAAGCGCAGCGTCATCCTGTTCGCGTCCGGCGCTTCGGATCCCGCCAAGTCGGCGCTCGGCTCGATCAAATTCCTCGCCGGCGATCTCAATGCCTCGATGACGGGTTCGGGCAGTCGTATTCAGCTTCTGGCCTATGGTGGCGACAAGGGCGACAAAGGTTCCGACGCAAGACGGCTTTCGCTCAAACGCGCCTTGGCCATTCGCCAGGTGCTGATCGACGATGGTGTGCCGTCCGAGCGCATTGACGTGCGCGCGATGGGCGGCGCCGATGATGGCGGCCCGGCCGACCGGGTGGATGTTTTTGTCAAGATCTGAAATTGCCCGCCCGCGCGTTCAGGCGCGCAAAGCACATTAGGGCGCGGATGCGCCCTGTTATTATTTTGACGCAGGGTGTGCCGGGACGAAGTTTATTTAATCCCAATCGCAATTTGAACGCTTGCGATAGGTGCCCGTACCTTTAAAAGAAAGCGATGCATTCCATTCTCGCCCGCGCGACCGCTCTCGTCCTATGCCTGACCGCGGGGAGCGGCGCGGCTGTTGCCGACACTATAGAAAACGCGGGAACGGATCTGGCAGTCGCCATGCCCATGATCGCGGGCAGCATCGCGGTCTATAAAGGCGACTGGAGCGGCATCGGCCAACTGGGGGTTGATACGGTGGCCACGGTCGGCACTGCCGAACTTCTCAAGCATTTCGTGCGGGAGGAGCGGCCGGATCACAGCGACTTTCAATCCTTTCCTTCGGATACGGTCGCGCTGTCAGCGTCCGGCTCCAGCTTTCTATGGGCACGCTATGGCTGGCGCTATGGCCTGCCGGCCCTGGTCGCCACGGAATTTGTCGCCTATAGCCGTGTCGAAGCCAAGAAGCATCACTGGTACGACACCCTGGCCAGTTCCGGCATCGCCTTCGGTTATGCCTATGTTTTCGACACACGTTATCGCGAGCCCCGGAAATTTTCCTCCAACTTTTCGGTCACGCCGGACAGCGCCTATATCCACCTGTCGTATAATTTCTAGGCCGCGACATCGTTGAAATTGTTGACCCGGCGCAAGGACGGAAACAGTTTCATCCAGCCCGCCACCACCAGAAGCGTGCCGATTCCGCCCGCCACCACGGCGGGCACCGTACCCATCAGGGCGGCGGTGGTGCCGGATTCAAATTCTCCCAGCTCATTGGAGGCGCCGATGAACAGCATGGAGACCGCGGATACCCGGCCGCGCATCGTGTCCGGGGTGGAAAGCTGGATCAGGGCCGAGCGCACATTGACGCTCACCATGTCGGCCGCGCCCAGCACGAACAGCGCCGCCAACGACAGTCCGAAAGAGGTGGAAAGGCCGAACAGGATAGTAGCGGCGCCGAACAGCGCCACCGAGGCGAACATTTTCGGACCGACGCGATTTCGGATTGGCCAGCGCGTGAGAGCGGCGGCAATGGTGAACGCGCCCGCCGCAGGGGCGCTGCGCAGAAGGCCAAGCCCGGTCGGGCCGACATGCAAGATGTCGCGGGCATAGACCGGCAACAGCGCCGTCGCCCCGCCCAACAAGACGGCAAACAGATCCAGCGAGATCGCTCCCAGCACCACCGGGCGCGAGCGGACAAAGCGCACACCCTCGGCGACGCGCTCCAAACGGGTGGCGAAAGTTTTTTCCGGCGTGAAGCGGCGGCCGCCCAGATGGGAAACAATCAGCGCCGCGAGCGCAAAGCCCAGAATGCAGAGGCAATACACATAGATCGGCCCCAGCGCGTAGAGAAAGCCGCCCAGGGCGGGACCGGCGATGATCGCACTGGTAAAAGCCGAGGAATTAAGCGAGATAGAACGGGGAAGTTTTTCCTGCGGCACCAGGAAAGGCAGCAGCGATTGGCCCGACGGGCCGGCGAAACCGCGCGCCGCGCCGAACAGCACAAGAACGGCATAAAACAGCGCCACGCTGTGCGGCCTGAAGATGCTCAGTCCCAGGAACAGCGCGCTGCACACGGTCTGCAGCGCCGCCGCCAGGCCATAGACCCGGCGCTGATTGAAGCGATCGGTGATGTCGCCAGCCGGTAAGGTGAGGAGAAACATCGGCAGGAACTGGCACAGCCCCACCAACCCCAGCGCCAGGGGGGTGCGCTCCATCTCATAAATTTGCCAGCCCAGCGCAACAGACTGAACCTGCATCGCTATCGTGGAAATGAACCGCGAACAGACAAAGAGATAAAGATCGCGGGCGCGATAAAGGGCGGGCGGGATTTCGCTCATGACCGGGGAAATTGTGACGCAAGCTGGTACCACGCGGCGCCGCGCTTACAAAATCGCGAGGCGGGGCAAAATCGGCGGGCTACGCCCGCGGGGCAAAATCGGCGGGCAATTCAGCTCTTAGAAACCCGCGTCGGTGACGCGCTGCGAATTCGAATTCTGCAGGTGCAGCGTCTGGCTGTTCTCGCCCGGCGCCAGGGTGAATGCGACGGCGCCAAAACCCGGTTTGGACAGAAACGGTCTTGCGTCGCGTGAAAAACCGTAGGGCTCCAGCGGCAGCCCGAGCCAGCTGGTATCCATCCGGCCATTGCCATTGAGGTCCTGGAAGCTCTCGATGGCATAGCGGCCGGGCGGCAAATCCTTCAGCGTGATCGTGATCATGCCCGCAGTGGCGGGGACATCGGCCGCAGCCACAGGCTGGGACTTGTCGTCGGGGTAATGGGCAGCGTCATAGACACCCAGACGCAATATCCCACCGAGGGGTGAAAGCCGTTCGATATGGATGGTGAGGGCTGCGGTCCCCCTGGCGGCGGCGGCGAAGCTCTCCGCTCGCGCGGGCTCCACGAGCCAGATCGCCGCCACCGCCATCGAGGCCATGAACAGCCAGAAGGACGCGAGCAGCAAAAGGCTCAATCTCTCCATTCTGTCCACGTTTTGGGCCCCCCGAACCTGCCTTTTATTGTTTGTATCATTTTGTCTCAGAACTCCATAACCATGACAATATGGCAAAATAGCAACAGCGGCCGGAATATCCCAGCCGCCATTCGCGTTATGGTTAAATAGGAAGCCCGGAGCGCCTTTTCAGGCCCACCCTCGCCCGCTTTGCGGGCTCGAAGTAGGGCAAGCTTTTCTAGGCTCGCGTCCGTACGCTGACGCTACGGACCGCCAAGAAAAGCTAAGCCAGTCTGGGTTCCAATTTGCGGCAGGCCTCGATCAGGCCTCGCACCGCGTCGGCCGATTTGGCCAGGGCCTCTTTTTCCGCGCCCGTGAGCTCCAGCTCCACGATGCGTTCGATGCCACCCTCGCCGATCACCACCGGCAGGCCGACATAAAGGTCCTTGATGCCGTAGGCGCCATCGACATAGACGGCGCAGGGCAACACCCGCTTCTGGTCCTTCAGGTAGCTTTCCGCCATGGCGATGGCGCTGGTGGCGGGCGCGTAATAGGCCGAGCCAGTCTTGAGCAAAGCGACAATCTCGGCGCCGCCATCACGGGTGCGCTGAATGATCTGGTCCAGCCGCTCCTGCTTGATCCAGCCCATCTTGACCAGTTCCGGCAGGGAAATGCCGGCCACGGTGGAAAAGCGCGGCATCGGCACCATGGTGTCGCCATGGCCGCCCAGCACAAAGGCCGAGACATCCTCCACCGACACGCCCAGTTCTTCGCCCAGGAAATGGCGGAACCGGGCGCTGTCCAGCACTCCCGCCATGCCGACGATCTTCTTGTGCGGCACGCCGGAAAATTTCTGCAGCGCCCAGACCATGGCGTCGAGCGGATTGGTGATGCAGATCACAAAGGCATTGGGAGCATGGGCCTTGATGCCCTCGCCCACCGCCGCCATCACCTTGAGATTGATGGCGACCAGATCGTCGCGGCTCATGCCCGGCTTGCGCGGCACGCCAGCGGTGACGATCACCACATCGGCGCCCTTGATATCGGCATAGTCGTTGGTGCCCTTGAGCCTGGCGTTGAAGCCATCCACCGGTCCCGATTGGCTCAAATCCAGCGCCTTGCCTTGGGGCAGGCCATCGGCGATGTCGAAAATGACCACATCGCCAAGTTCCTTCAGGCTGATCAGATGAGCCAGCGTGCCGCCGATCTGTCCGCCGCCGATGAGGGCAATTTTCTTGCGCGCCATGGGAAATCCTTTATGCAAAAAAAAATTGGGAAAGCCGCGCGCTACCTAGCCGGGACAGCCCAGGAGGGCAAGGCGGCTTTTGCGCACGCACACAGGCCGTTCGCATGGCTTGGGCGCCATGCTCACCCCCTCGCGCTGGCGGTGGGGCGAGGCGGGCGACCAAGTCCGCCGAGCGCCGTAGCAGCGCTTGCGATGCGAAGGCCGGAGGGGGAAAATCAGTCCGCCACTAGGCGGACAAACGCCATGGCGCCATGGGGACCGCCGCCGTAAGGCGTGGCTGGCGAGGACGGCGCGAAATCGAAGCTATAGATCCCGCCCAGCCCCAGCCTGAAATGATCGGCGACGGACCAGTCATGAATCGCCCCCAGGGTGAATTCGCCCGCCCCCCGAACCCTCGGCCCCGGAACCAGCTCATCGCTGCCGATGTTTTCGCCGCGCGCCAAGAGGGTCCAGGCATCGTCGGGCTTGAATTCCGCCTCGACCAGGCCGCCGTTTTCATTGACGCCGTCCGACAGGCGCTTGTTGCCCCAGGCGATGGTCGCCGCCAGCGAGCCGAAGGTGAATTCGTTATAGTAAGTGGCCGAGGCGGTGACGCGATTCTCATTGATCGCCGGGGTCAACTGCTCCGGGCTCTTGAGAAAACCCTGCGACAGCTGAAGCGACCAATTGTCATCGGGATTGAAAGACAAGCGCAGGCTGGTGGAGTCGAATTTCATGGCATCGAAATCGAACCGGTGCTGGTCCGGCTCGCGGCCGGTGAAGCGCGAGGCTTCCAGTTTCCAGCCATCATGTACCGCGCCGATGGTGGCGACGCCGAACGTGACGTGGGTGGAATCCAGCCAGTGATGGCTGATCGGGGCGATGGGATCGTCCTCGGACGAAAGGCGATGCATGAAGGCGGTGGGACCCAGCGCCGGCTCGCCAGGATCGCCCACATAAAAGAACAGACTGTCGCTTTCGGAAAAGTTGTGGCTGTAGGTGGCGGCCAGTTCCATCAGGAAATCGTGAGGATGCTGGCGGTCGACCAGCGGCATGACGCCGTCCGCGGTTTCGCCCGAGGCCAGCAGCAAGGGATAGCCGCGCCGCCCGATGAAGGGATCCAGGCTCAGCATCAGGCGCAGGCCCAGCATGTCATTGCTGGTGAGCGAACGTGTCGCCATCGCCATGCCCATGCCGCTTTCGTAACCCATGGAGGCGCCGCGCGGTCCCGACTGGCTATCCAGCAGGCCGGTGACGCGGCCCTGAAGCATCATCATCCAGCTGCCCCACATCTGCATGATGCCGGCGATCGGCGCGGCATCGGGTTGCCAGCTGGTGCCGGAGGCTTCGCGCGACATGCCATAAGAGCCGAGCGCCCCGGTCATGCTCATGCCTTGCGTGTCATCGCTGCCCTTGTCCGTAGCGCCCATGTCCTGCGCAAATGCGCCGCCAGGCAGCAGCAACAGAAAAGTCAGGACGATATTCTTCATGGGTCAGACCAGTGGGCAAAAAAAAGAAAAGGCCGGACCCACCATGGAGTCCAGCCTGATCTTTTCCTAATGAAAGGGAACGATCCTTAGATCGCTTCCTTCAGCTCCTTGGAGGCGCGGAAGGCGACTTTCTTGGAGGCCTTGATCTTGATCGCTTCGCCGGTCGCCGGATTGCGGCCCATGCGCGGGCCACGCTTGCGCACGACAAGGATACCCAATCCATTGAGACGGATGCGGGCGCCTTTCTTCAGATGCTTGGTGATCAGGCTGATCGTGTCTTCCAGATACGCATTGGCGCTCTTCTGCGAGATTTCATTTTTCTCGGCGAGCTGGCTGGCGAGCTGGCGGGTGGAAACGGTTTCTACTTTTGCGGCGACTGTGGCCATGGGTGGTCCCTCTTCTCGAATCAACAATGAGGCCCGATTTTACGGCATTTTCCGCAAGTGCAAGCACTTCAATAGCAAAAAAGCCCCGAAAAATCGGAGCTTTTGAGCAGTTTGCTGGGGAAAGAACCGAAAAGGCCCGTTTTTCGGGCCTTTTACGAGGCAGTCTCCTCGGCAGCGGCGGTATCCGTGCGCTCGGAGATGCGCGCCGATTTGCCGGTGCGGCCGCGCAAGTAATAAAGCTTGGCGCGGCGGACCTTGCCCTTGCGGATCACGACGACGGAATCCACCAGCGGCGAATAGACCGGGAAGACGCGCTCCACGCCTTCGCCATAGGAAACCTTGCGCACCGTGAAACTCTCGTTCAGGCCCTGGCCCTGGCGGGCGATGCAGACGCCCTCAAAGGCCTGCAGGCGCTCACGGGTCTTGTTCTGCTTGGCCTTCTCGTCATAGGTGACGTCCACCACCTTGACGTTGACCTTGAGGGTGTCGCCGGGACGAAACTCGGGATGCGCCTTGGCCCGCACGGCCTTCATCTGCTCGGCTTCGAGCGTCTGTAACAGGTTCATTGTCAGTCTCCGTGCGGGAAAAGAGGCGGGGCTATAGCCTAGCCTTTTCTTTTTTCATAGAGGGACCAGAGATCGGGCCTGACGGCCCTGGTCAGGGCCTCTGCCTGCACCTGTCGCCATTTGGAAATTTCCAAATGATTTCCAGATGTTAGAACGTCCGGGATCGGCACGCCTTCGAACTGTTGGGGGCGGGTGAAATGCGGATATTCCAGAAGGCCATGCGCGAAGCTTTCCTCCTCAGGTGAAGCCGCGTCTCCCAGCACGCCGGGAAGGAGCCGCACGCACGCCTCGATCAGGGCCATGGCGGCGATTTCGCCCCCAGCCAGGACGAAATCGCCCAGGCTGACTTCCACGACATCCCGGGCCGCCAGCACCCGGTTGTCGATGCCCTCGAACCGTCCGCACAGGATGATCACCCCCGAACCCTCAGCCAGGGCGCGCACCTTGGCCTGTGTCAGGCGGGGGCCTCGCGGGCTGGGATAGATCAGGGCGCGGTCGTCGCGCGCCACCGCATCAATCGCCGCCGCCGCCACATCGGCCCGCATCACCATGCCGGGGCCGCCGCCGGCCGGCGTATCGTCCACTTGGCGGTGCTTGCCCAGGCCATGCTCGCGGACATCGCGCACCTGAAGCCGCCACAGATCATTCGCCAGCGCCTTGCCCAGCAGCGAAACACCCAAGGGGCCGGGAAACATTTCGGGGAACAGGGTGAGGACGGTGGCTTGCCAGGTTGTGTTTGACATCAACGCTCCAGATACGCCTTCGCGTTCATGCCGCTCGCCCAAGCTCGCGGCGTTCGTTGCTCGAAATGGTCCGCCGGACCATTTCGTTCGCCTTCGGCGAACCGCGCCTCACTACTCGACATTGCTGGCCTCGTCACTTTCAGGCACCGCCACCACGATGCGTCCGCCCCCGATATCAATCAGCGGCACGGTTTCGCGTGTGAAAGCCAGGAGCACGTTATCACCGTCCGGGCGGACGATCTCGATCACATCGCCTGCGCCGAAATTGTGGATCGCCGCCACTTTGCCCAGCACCCGGCCCTCGCCGTCCTGCGCCTCCAGCCCGATCAGGTCGGCATGATAGAATTCTTCCTCGGCGGCGGCGGGCAGCGCCGCGCGGGCGATATAGAGGCTGGCGCCCTTCAGCGCCTCGGCCGCTTCGCGGCTATCGATGCCCTGAAACGACATCACCGCCTCGCCGGTTTTTCCCGGACGAATGGCGGTGATCTCGAACCTTCTGCCGCTCGCATCATGCAGCGCGCCATAACGCATCAGCGCCTCGGGCGTCGTGGTAAAGATTTTTGCCTTCACCGCACCCTTGAGGCCCTGTGCCCCGATCAGGGCGGCCAGAAGAACGTCCCGGGTCAACTAGCCGGCGCTTGGTCCGCCTTGGTGGCGGCAGCAGCACGCTCCTGTGCCTTCTTCTTGGGCTGGGCCTTTTGCGGATTGGCGTGGACGCGTGCCTTCACCAGGCCGGACTTGGCCAGGAATTTGTGCACCCGGTCGGACGCCACCGCGCCCTTGGCGATCCAGGCCTTGGCGGCGTCGAGATCGAGCTTGAGGCGATCGGCATGATCGGAGGGCAGCAGCGGATTGTAGAAGCCGATCTTCTGGATGAAGCGGCCATCGCGTGGGGACCGCGAATCCGAAATCACGATGCTGTAATGCGGGCGTTTCTTGGTGCCGCCGCGCGCCAGACGAATACGAAGAGCCATTGTCTTTTCCTTCTCTTTTAAATTTAACGCCGTCCCGGAAAAATTCCGGGCGGAAAACCACCAGGCATGCCGCCGGGCATTTGCGGCATGCGCCCGCCCTTGCCCATTTTCTTCATCATGTCCGCCATCTGGCGGTGCATTTTCAGAAGCTTGTTGACGTCGCTGACATCCACGCCCGCGCCCGCCGCTATGCGCTTCCTGCGCGAGCCATTGATCACATCGGGATCGACCCGTTCCTGCCTGGTCATGGAACAGATGATGGCTTCCTGGCGGGTCAAAATGCGGTCGTCCAGGCCCGCCGCTTCCAGCTGGCCCTTGATCTTGCCCACCCCCGGCAGCATGCCGAGCACGCCTTTCATGCCGCCCAGTTTCTTCATCTGGCCCAGCTGGGATTTGAGATCGTCCATGTCGAACGATCCCTTCTTCATCTTGGCGGCGATTTTTTCGGCTTCGGCCTTGTCGAGGCTCTCGGCGGCCTTTTCCACCAGCGAGACCACATCGCCCATGTCCAGGATGCGGGCGGCGACACGGGCAGGATGGAAGGCTTCCAGCGCGTCGAGCTTTTCGCCGCTTCCTAAGAATTTGATCGGCGCGCCGGTGACGCTGCGCATCGACAGCGCCGCGCCGCCGCGCGCATCGCCGTCCACCCTTGTCAGGATGATGCCGGTGAGCGTGACGCGGTCGTGGAAGTTCCTGGCGATGGTCACCGCGTCCTGGCCGGTGAGGCTGTCGGCCACCAGCAGCGTCTCATGCGGATGGGTGGCGGATTTGATGGCGGCGATCTCGGCCATCAACTGTTCGTCGATCGACTGGCGGCCTGCGGTGTCCAGGATCAGAACGTCATAGCCGCCCACTTTTGCGGAAGCCATGGCGCGCCGCGCGATGGTGAGCGGGTCCTGGCCCGCCACCACCGGCAAGGTGGCGACACCGGCCTGTTCGCCCAGCACCCTGAGCTGCTCCATGGCGGCGGGACGGCTGACATCCAGCGAGGCCATCAGCACTTTTTTCTTTTCCTTAGCCGTCAGCAACAGGCCCAGCTTGGCGGAGGTGGTGGTCTTGCCCGAGCCCTGCAGGCCGACCATCAGGATCGGCGCGGGCGGCGAACCCAGCGACAGGGCGGCATTGTCGCTGCCCAGCGTCTCCACCAGCACGTCATGGACGATCTTGATCACCTGCTGGCCGGGGGTGACCGAGCGGATCACATTCTCGCCGATGGCGCGGGGACGGACCTTGTCGATGAACTCCTTCACCACCGGCAGCGACACATCGGCGTCGATCAGGGCGGTGCGCACCTCGGCCAGGGCGGCATCGACATCGGCCTCGCTGAGCGCGCCGCGCCCGCGAAGCTTGTCGAACACGCCGCCGAGGCGGGATTGAAGCGATTCAAACAATCCAAAACTCCAAACACCCACGCCCGGAGGGCGTCAGGCAAAGCATAAGTGCCCCAGGGGGCGCAACGCGCTGCCTGGGGGCGATCCCCCGCGCCAGGCGAGGGACCGGAAAGGCCTAGGGTCTTTCCGGAAATCGGGCGGGTTTTAGGGCGTGCGGAGCGGTTTGCCAAGGGCAAATGCAACGGTCCGGTGGACCGTTGCAAGCGAAGCACGCGCCCGAGCGGAGCGAAGGGCTGGAAAAGTCAAATTAAGACCCTACGGATGGTAGGTTCAGTTCGAACCTGGGGCCGGATAAAACGAGCCGTCCTGCGGGTCATAAGCATGTAGCCCCAGGTTATGGGCGGTTTCTATTACAAACTCGGCCGCCTCCACATAATTGACCCACATGATGCTCATATTGATGAATTGTCCGAGAATGTTGTTCTTCATTGGGCCGTCTGCCCAGACGGTTTCTTCTGTTTCTGTTAGATCGGGGTACCTTGCGAGGAGCGCATCCACCAGTTTTATCATGCCTTCGGAAGGCAGCGGCTTTTGGCTGTATTCATGAATCTCTGTGATTTTTTGCTGGAAATCTTTTGAACCGGGCTCCAAGCCTAATGATGGTTCCCAGCAATAAAAATTTGCGCTCACTGCGCCGCCTCCCCTTCCTCGACCACTTTCATAATATCACCAATTTCTCTCCCGGCCCGCTTCGCGGGCGTTGGCCCGGCAAAAGCTCCACCGGAGCTTTTGCTTATCGGGCCAACCCCAGCTTCTCCGCCAGATAGACAAAGCTCAGCGCCCACATCTCGGCCGCCTGCTTGTGGTCGGCGGCGGCGGCATGGCCGCCATCGGTGTTTTCGTAAAAGAGCACTTCATGGCCCTGTTCTTCCATCTTGGCCGCCATCTTGCGGGCATGGACCGGCGTGACCCGGTCGTCGCTGGTGGCGGTGACGAAAAACACCGGCGGATATTTCACGCCCGGCTTGACGTTCTGATACGGCGAGTAGGTCAGGATATAATCGCGCATCTTGGGATCGGCGGGATCGCCATATTCCCCCTCCCAGCTCGCCCCTGCGCCGATATGGGTATAGGCGATCATGTCGATCAGCGGCACCTGGCACACCACCGCGCCCAGCTTATCGGGAATCTGCGTCATCACGGTGGAAACCAAAAGCCCGCCATTGCTGCCGCCCATGATGCCGAGCTGCCTGGGCGTGGTCAGGCCGCGCTTTTCAATGTCTTTCGCCACCGCGGCAAAATCGTCATAGGCCCGTTGGCGGTTCATTTTCAGCGCCGCCTCATGCCAGGCGGGACCGAACTCGCCGCCGCCCCGGATATTGGCCACCACATAGATGCCGCCATGGGTGAGCCACAGCCGCCCGAAATTGGCCGAATAGGACGGCGTCATGGAAATCTCGAAGCCGCCATAGCCGTAGAGCACCGTGGGCGCCGGGCCGGAAATATTCCTGGGCCGGGTCACGAAATAGGGAATTTTGGTGCCATCCTTGCTGGCGGCTTCGAATTGTTCCGTGACCAAGCCGCTGGCGTCAAACCGCGCCGGTAGGGATTTGATCGCTTTGGGCACGCTCTCGCCGCCATCGAAGTAGAGCGTGGTGGGAGTGAGGTAATTCTCAAAGCGGAACATCGCCTCGGTCCCGAAATCATTGGCCGAGCCAATGTCGGTCGACCCCTTGCCCGGCAGCGCCAGCACCTTGCCGGACCAGTTTTTTCCGTCCGTCGTAAAGACATGCACCGCGCCCACCACATTCTCGGTGATCGCGGCATAAAGCCTGTCGCGGCCCACAGCGACGCTTTCCACACTGGCGCGCGGTCCGGGCTGAGTGATCAGTTGCGGCGGAGCGCCTTCACGAAAGGCCACCAGCGCGCCTTTCTTGAGGCTCACACCGCCCGCGGCATAGTCCTGGCGCAGGGTGGCGATCTGCGCCCCGTCCAGCATGCCCTTGAGGTCGGCAGAACGCGGTATTGTCAGCTTCTTCGCCGTGCCTTTTTCAATCGCAAAATAATCCGTCTCGAAAAACGTCACATTGCGGACAACGATGCCGAAATCGCCTTCCTTGGTGTGAAAAACCGTGGCGGACGAGCCGACATCCGAAGTCTCGCCCTGGTAAATCACTGGCGCGTTGGCGATGGGTGCCCCGCGCATCCATCGCTTGACGATGCGGGCATAGCCGGAACTGGTGGCGCCGTCCTTGGCGGTGGAATAGAGCACCGTGTCGTCATTCAGGTAGGTCGCATCGGATTTGGCTTCGGGCAGGGAAAAGCCGTCACTGGCCAGCTTCATGGCTTTCAAATGATATTCGCGGATCACCACCGCATCGCCGCCGCCGCGCGACAGCCGGATCAGGCAGCGCAGCTGGCCGGGGCTGCATTCCGCACCCGCGAACACCCAATTCTCTTTTTCCGTCTTGGCCAGCGCGTCGACATCCAGCAGCAACTGCCAATGCGGCGCGGCGTTCTGATAGTCCGCGATGCTGGTACGCCGCCAAACGCCTTTGGGATTTTTCGCGTCCTGCCAGAAATTATAGACAAAGCCGTGATCCAGGCTGCCGTAAGGAATGCGGTCGCTGGCATCCAGCACCGACAGGATGCTGTCATAATTTTTCTGGTAGCGGGGATCGGCCTTCAAATGCCCCAGCGAAATCTTGTTCTGCTCCGCCACCCAGGCCAGCGGCTTTGCGCCATGCACCTCTTCCAGCCAGGCATAGGGATCGTTTTGCTGGGCGGTCACGGCGGCTCCTGACAAGGCGAGCATAACAAGCGGGAAAAGCAGCCTTGCACGCATAACGGGGTTCCCGAAAGATTTGGTCCAGCGTAGCAATGGCAAATCCCCGCGCAACCCCATATAAGGCCGATCATGGTTTCCTTTCGCAAAATGCAGGGTCTGGGCAATGATTTCGCCGTCTTTGACGCGCGAAATGGAGCCATTCCCATGAGCTCCGACCGGGCGCGGCGCATCGCCGACCGGCATTTCGGCATCGGCTGCGACACGGTGGTTCTGCTGCTGCCCGGCACTGCCAAGGCCGATGCCAATCTGCGCTTCTTCAACGCCGATGGCGGCGAAATCGAAGCCTGCGGCAACGCCACACGCTGCGTGGCGCGCCTTTTGATGGACGAGCGCGCCCTGGCCCGGGTGCGGCTTGAGAGCAAGGGCGGCCTGCAGGTCTGCAGCGACGCCGGCAAGGGCCTGGTGATGGTGGATATGGGCGAGCCGGGGCTGGACTGGCGGGATATTCCGCTGGCGGAGCCGCGCGACACCACCCAGTTCCAGTTTCCCGTGGAAGACCGCACCGTAACCGCCAGCGCCGTCTCGATGGGCAATCCCCACTGCATTCTGTTTGTCGGCGATGCCGGCCGGGCGCCGGTGGCGCATATCGGCCCGCTGATCGAAAACCATGCCTTGTTCCCCGAGCGCGTCAATGTCGAATTCGCCCAGGTGCTGGACAAGGAACGCATCCGCATGCGGGTGTGGGAACGCGGTGTCGGCATCACGCTGGCCTGCGGCACCGGCGCCGCTGCCACAGCGGTGGCCGCGATCCGCAAGGGTCTTGTGGGCCGCAAGGTGGAACTCATCCTGGATGGGGGGCCCCTCATGCTGGAATGGCGCGAAGAGGATGGCCATGTGCTGATGACAGGACCGGGCGTCACCAGCTTCACCGGCGACGTGGATCTCGACACACTATGAGCGTGGAGGTGATTACCTTTGGCTGCCGCCTCAACGCCTATGAAAGCGAGGCGATCAAGCGCCGGGCCGCCGAGGCGCAATTGCAAAACGCCGTGGTGGTTAATACCTGCGCGGTGACGGCGGAGGCGGTGCGCCAGTCGCGCCAGACGATCCGCCGGCTGCGGCGGGCGCGGCCAGGCGCACGCATCATCGTCACCGGCTGCGCCGCCCAAACCGAGCCGCAAATCTATGCCGCCATGCCGGAAGTGGACCTGGTGCTGGGCAATACGGAAAAGCTGAAAGCCGAAAGCTATGCCGGCCTGCAAATGGAGCGCGTCAGGGTCAACGACATCATGAGCGTGCGCGAAACCGCCGCCCAGATGGTGGATGGATTCGAGTGCCAGACCCGCGCCTTTTTGCAGGTGCAGAATGGCTGCGATCACCGCTGCACCTTCTGCATCATTCCCTATGGCAGGGGAAACTCCCGCAGCGTGGGCATGGGCGAAGTGGTGGACGAGGCTCTGAGGCTGACGCAAAAGGGCTTTGCTGAAATCGTCCTGACGGGGGTGAATCTCACTTCGTACGGCCATGATCTGCCGGGCAGCCCGTCGCTGGGCATGCTGGTGCGCAGGCTGCTCAAACTGGTGCCGGACATAAAGCGCCTCAGGCTTTCCTCCCTCGATTCCATCGAGGCCGATCCCCTATTGTTCGCCGCCATCGCGGAAGAAGAAAGGCTGATGCCGCATTTTCATCTGTCCGCCCAATCCGGCGATGATCTGATCCTGAAGCGCATGAAGCGCCGCCACAGCCGCGCCGACACCATCGCTTTTTGCCGGAGGGTGCGGGCCTTGAGGCCCGAGACCGCATTCGGCGCCGACCTGATCGCCGGCTTTCCCACCGAAAGTGAAGCGATGTTCCAGAACAGCCTGGACCTTGTGGCGGATGCCGGCCTGTCCATCCTGCACGTTTTTCCCTTTTCGCCACGCGCGGGAACGCCCGCGGCGCGGATGCCGCAACTGGACCGGCAGATCGTCAGGGAGCGGGCCGCGCGCCTGCGCCATGAGGGCGAAGCGGCGCTGACGGCGCGCTTTCAGGCCATGATCGGCAGCACAAGAGAAATCCTGGTCGAGAAAGGTAATATCGGCCACACAAGCTGCTTCGCACCGGTCAGATTTGAAGGCCAGGCGCCGCAGGGCGCCCTGGTCAATCTCGCCCTCACCGGAACGAAAGCGGGAAAGCTGACCGGGCGGCTGGCAGAATGAAGGAGTTTGGGACCCAGCCCGCGGAGGAAGCCGGCCTGCTCGCGCGGCTGAAACAGGGTCTGGGCAAATCCGCTGCAGGCCTGACCGGCTTTTTCACCAGGAAGAAACTAGACGCCGCCACCATTGCCGAACTCGAGGACATGCTGATCCGCTCCGACATGGGATCGGCCCAGGCGCACAGCCTGGCGCAGGCGGTCGCCCGGGACCGTTACGACGCCGAGATCGAGCCTGCCGCGCTGCGCGCCCTTCTGGCCCGCGAGATCGCCGGCGCGCTCGGCGGGATCGAAAAACCGCTGATCCTCGACCCCGGCAAGAAACCCTTTGTGATCCTGGTTGCCGGCGTTAATGGCACCGGCAAGACCACGACCATCGGCAAGCTGGCGCGCCGTTTCGGCAAAGAGGGCCATAAGGTGATGCTGGCGGCAGGCGACACGTTCCGCGCGGCGGCCATCGAGCAACTGGGCGTCTGGGCGGCGCGCGCCGGGGCGGCTTTTGTGTCTACCCGGCCGGGCGGCGATGCGGCGGGCCTTGCGTTCGAGGCGTTGGAAAAAGCCCGGGCGCAAAAAATGGATGTCCTGATCATCGACACGGCAGGAAGGCTCCAGAACAAGGCGGACCTGATGGCAGAGTTGGAAAAAATCGCCCGGGTGATCAAGAAGCTCGATCCTTCCGCGCCCCACGCCATGCTTCTGGTGCTGGACGCCACCACCGGCCAGAACGCAATATCGCAAGTGGGCGCATTCGGCAGCAGCGTCCCCCTCACCGGCCTGATCATGACCAAGCTCGACGGGACCGCCAAAGGCGGCATATTGGTGGCGCTGGCGGCGAAATTCGCGCTGCCCGTCCATTTCATCGGGGTAGGCGAAGGCGAGGACGATCTTATGTCATTTGATGCCACCAATTTCGCCAAGGCGCTGACCGGAGCCGCATGAGTCCGCAAACCCGCCGTCAGCTGCTGGACTTGGGCCCCGCAATCGTGTTTTTTGCGGCTTTCGAGTATCGGGGCATTTTTGTCGCCACCGGCGCCGTCATGATTGCCGCCTTGGTGGCGCTCGGCATCGGCTTTGCGATGGAGAGGCGGCTGTTGCCGATGCCGCTTTTCACAGCGTTGCTGGTGCTGATTTTCGGCGGGCTGACGCTTTATCTGAAGAACGAGATGTTCATCAAGATAAAGGTGACAATTCTCTACTGTTTTTTCGGCGCGATCCTGCTGGGCGGCATGGCCTTCAAGCGCTTGTTCATCAAATATGTTTTCGCCCAGGCCTTCGAACTGGACGAACCCGGCTGGCGGCAACTGACTTGGCGCTGGGGTCTGTTCTTTCTCGCATTGGCATTGCTCAACGAGTTGGTGTGGCGCAATGCCTCAACCGCGGCGTGGGTCACATTCAAGGTGTGGGGCATCATCCCGTTGATATTCCTGTTTGCTTTGGCGCAGACGCCTTTTGTGATGAAACATCACATCGAACCCGGCAAAAACCCGGACTGACAATTTTTCCGGCATCATTTCCTGCCCGGCAGGCGGTACCCTCTGTCCACGGAATATCCGCCCAACGCAACAGATATGCGTGCCCGCGCCGCGCATACAATGCTTTGTGTCTTTTCAAGACACAAACGCAGACGCAAAAAATTTCCGCCCCTTCCCTGATCGGAGCCGGACAATTCGCATATCGCGGCGACAGGAACTTCCCTTGTCCAAAAGCGCGTTTAAGGCTGGCGCAATCGCGCGGCATGATGTTTAGTGTCGGCTCTTTTCGCGAATGAATTTCCCCTTTGTAATTTTTCCCGCTGGACGCTGTGTTCGGAATTTCAGGAGTGGTGAATGATCAAGGGGGCGCGCAAGGGCAACGGGGGGTTCGAACTCTCTGAAGCGCCGTCGCACCTCATTCGCCGCTGCCAGCAATTTTACGGCGACCTCTATGCCCGCGAATCCGGCACGCGGGAATTGACCAAGCAGCAATACACATTGCTGTGTGCGCTGGAAAATAATGACGGCGCCAGCCAGACCGTGCTGGTGGAGATCACCGGCATCGACCGTTCCACCCTGGCCGAAATGGTGCGGCGGATGCTGGAAAAAGGCCTGTTGTCGCGGGAGCGGACCGAGGAAGACCAGCGCGCCAATGCCGTGGCGATCAGCCCGGCTGGCCGCAAGGCGCTACGCTCGGCGCGCAATGCCTCCGACCGGGCGGAAAAAGCACTGCTCGAAGCCCTTCCCATTCCTGACCGGCAGAAATTTGTCCGTTCTCTGGCCCAGATCGCGGAAGCGGGCGATAGCTTCGCCGCCAATGGCGGCGCAAAGCCGCAACGCTCGGCCCGGCGCAGCAAACGCGTGTAATTGCGAAATGAAGGATTTGGCCTGCCCTTTTTTTAAAGGGCCTGGCGCTTTGCTGCCTGAGGCCAACAGCGCCTGAATTAAATTTTAATGTCCAGCAGACTGCCTGGGCGCGCCGCCGGGGATGCCTCCGGTGCGGGCCCGGCCGCGGGCGCGGCGGGTTTTGGCAATGTGAGAGGCGCAAAGCCTTCTTTTTCCATGGCAGCGGCGAAGGCCGCGGCCGGCGTGAAATGGACGGTCTGAAATTTGGTCTGCGCCTCGCGGGCGGCCTGTTGGGCGGCAATAACGGTGGCGCTGATCTGCATGGCCGCAGCCTCGCAAAACAGGGTTAGCAATGGATTAAGACGCCAGCTAGGACGCCAGTTTGGCCTTTTGCATCGCGGGCAGAAGCTGGCCGCTCAATGCTTCGGGGGTCAGAGGACCCACCAGCTTGAAACGCACGATCCCCTTGCCATCCACCACATAGGTTTCCGGCACGCCATAAACACCCCACTGGATGCCCTCGGCGCCATTGCCGTCATCAACGATACGGCTGAAGGGATTGCCCAGCTCCTTGAGGAAGGCGCGGCCCGCGCCGGGCTGACGTTCTTCATAATCCACGCCGTAAAGCGCGACACCGGGCATGTTCGACAAACCCATCAATTGTGCATGTTCCATGCGGCAGGGCACGCACCAGGAGGCGAAAAAATTGACCACGGTGACATGGCCGCTTTCGAGGTCGGCGCTGGAAAAGCCTGGCGTCGCGTCATCCATGGCGGCCAGGGCAAGGGCGGGCGCGGGTTTGTCGATCAGGGCCGAGGGCAACACATCGGGCGCCGGCATGATGAGGCTTTTGAACAGGAAAAAGGCCAGCATCAAAAAGCCCAGCACGGGCACAGCATAAACAAGGCGCTTCATTCTTTTTTCTCTTCCAGCGCCTTCAGCCGCGCTTTCGCCCCAGCATAATCTTTCATGGTCCAGGCCACAGCCCCGATCAATCCCAGCGCCGACACGGCATAGGCCGGCCAGACAAAAGCGGCATACCCACCCATGGCCCAGAAACTCATGCACCCTCCTGCATCAGGGTGCGCGCCCGCCGGTTCAAGATCTCAGTGCGGATGCGCAGCATCCAGAGGGTCAGGAACAGAAATCCATAACCCGCCCACATCACCAGCAGCGGCCAGAGAAACACCGGCGCCAGCTTGCCGCTGATGATGCTCTCGCCCTGGTGCAGCGTGTTCCACCATTCCACCGAATAGACGATGATCGGCAGATTGACCGCGCCGATCAGCGCCAGGATGGCGGCGGCGCGGGCGGCGCGGATCTCGTCCTCGATCGCGTTCCACAACGCCATGTAACCCAGATAGAGGAACAGCAGGATCAGGAAGGACGTCAGCCGCGCGTCCCACACCCAATAGGCGCCCCACATCGGCCGGCCCCATAGCGAGCCGGTGATCAGGCCCAGCGCGGTGAACAGCGCGCCGAACGGGGCGGCAGCCCTGGCCGCGACATCGGACAAGGGATGGCGCCAGACCAACGAGAACAGCGAGGTGACCGCGATCAGGCCATAGACGCTTTCCGCCATGATGGCGGCGGGGACATGGATGAACATAATGGTGACCGTCATGCCCTGCTGGTAATCGGGCGGCG
>Ga0210402_10000061_pt1 | contig 111150 bp, 92 predicted proteins | sample IncBWC7MmetaG_FD_161055 | JGI IMG/M metagenome (GOLD analysis project Ga0210402, IMG submission 161055) | Forest soil microbial communities from Barre Woods Harvard Forest LTER site, Petersham, Massachusetts, United States - Inc-BW-C-7-M | ecosystem: Environmental > Terrestrial > Soil >...
CCGAATGGCGTGCCGACTACTTCGCGGCAAACATCGGCGACCCGGACGGATACAACATCGAGATTGCCTATAAGCCTTGGCTCTACAAATAAAAGGTACGAGCCATCTACCCATCTGAGGCCAGCCGCCATAATCCGGCCCTTGGCATTCCCGTTACGGATCAGGCTTCGGAAACCGCGTTACGCTGCGCGCTTATGTAGCGTCGCGAGCTGTTCGACGTTGACTTGTCTCGCGGGAAGAGTAGCGTGATGCCGGGCGTCATGCCCGGTGATTTTGAAAGAAAGTGAACCGATAGGTACAGATATTGTTGAAAGCAGCGCAACCAAGCGTGAAGGAGCATAGCAATGCCTAGACTCGAAGGAAAGATCGCCGTCATCACGGGAGGAAGCAGCGGAATTGGCCTCGCCACGCCAAGCGCTTCGTAAAGGAGGGCGCCTATGTCTTTATTACCGGCCGCCGGCAAGCCGAATTGGACAAGGCCGCGGCTGAAATCGGCTCAAACGTCACCGCCGTGAAAGGGGACGTTGCGAACCCAAATGACCTTGACCGGCTCTATCAAACGGTCGCGGCCAAGAAGGGCAAGCTGGATATCCTGTTTGCGAATGCCGGAATTGCTGACCCGGTACCCACTCCCGACGTTACGACCGAGCACTACGACAAGACCTTCGGCGTAAATGCCCGGGGCGTTTACTTTACCGTGCAGAAGGCCCTTCCCCTGATGAAGGACGGCGGTTCGATCATTGTTAACGGCTCCGGCGCCTGGCAGAAAGGTGTCCCGATGTATTCGACGTATAGCGCCACGAAGGCGGCCCTGCGCTCGTTTGTCCGCACGTGGACCGCTGAGTTCGCGGGCAAGGGCATCCGCGCCAACATGGTCAGCCCAGGCCCGATCGAAACACCGCTTCTCGAAGCCCAGTTCGGCCCGAACGTCGGCGCGATGAAGGACCGGTTCATCGCCATGACGCCACTGCAGCGGATTGGACGGCCCGAAGAGATTGCCTCGGCCGTTGTGTTCCTGGCGTCCGACGAAAGCAGCTTCATCACGGGCGTCGATCTGCCAGTCGACGGCGGCACCGTAGCTGTGTAACGATGAGTACCGGAACGCCGCATCGCTGCAGCTGGGCAGAAGGCAATCCGCTTCTTCGCGCCTATCACGACGAAGCATTGGGGCGTCCCGGAGTAATCTCGCCATGCGCGACGCCGGCGAGGATTTCTCCACCTTCATCTGAGAAATGGTGGGCGGCTCCCCCATCCGGAACAGCGGCGAGGTCTTTGCAAAGACCCCGCTTTCCGAGGAAATCTCAAAGGCGCTGAAGAAGCGCGGGTTTAAATTCGTCGGCCCGGTCATCGTCTATGCCTGGATGCAGGCGCTCGGGCTGGCGAACGATCACACGTCGGACTGTTTTCGCAGAACGGCTGTCCATACGATGGTGAAGCAGTGGCGACGCTGAGGGTGAGCGCCTCACGTCCGCCGCCGCGGATGAATGCATCCATGATCGCCGCCTCAAAAAACGACAAGCTCAGCGGCTAACGTCCGCGACGGTCGATGTCAGTGCGTAGTCAAATGTTTTTGTACCGTTTTTGTACCAGATGTCTGCTTTTGGTGCTTTTGACGACTTTGCACGACTTTGTAGAATCAATAAGTTGTGAGCCTTCAAAAATATGTCAAGTTCGTGGTTCGAATCCATGCCGGGGAGCCACACCTTTTGTTCCATTGGCTTAGATAGAAATTTTCGCGCGGTTGTACGTAATTGGTTCCGAGCGTTGATGTGCGTAAATAGCTGATGTACGGGTGGTTGAATTCTTCATCGCTTCTTCCAAACCTCCTTGCTGTATTCCTCGTGCTTCATCACGTGACGGGACGTATACCTTGCTGGTTCGATAGTTGATGTACGCCGCCAAGCGATACTTGTTTCCGCCACTGTTGGAAGATCGTGAACTCGCCAACCGCATCCGCGTGTGGATACGTTTTGCACACATCCACGAGACTGGTCCACCGCAATCGCTTTGCAGTCCGATACCAGTCGTCAAGCGGCGTCTCCGCGTCCTTGAGAGCGTCCGCGAACTCCGGAAGGGCCTTGCGGCTGATTACGCCACGTATACTCTCAAAATGAGAGCGCGTTTGTCAAGAGAGCTGAGGGCGCCTGGCCGGGTTAACACTAAATCCTGTGTTTTGTGTTGATTAGGTGGTGAGCGCGGTAGGAATCGAACCTACAACCTACTGATTAAGAGTCAGTTGCTCTGCCAGTTGAGCTACGCGCCCGTCCGAGGAAAACTTTTGGAAGATGGCGCGACTCTCGCCCCGCCAAGTTCACAGTATACCATCCCGTGTTCCGTTGTCACGGCGCGGATTTCGGCGCCGGCAATCGAACTCCGGAACCGTGCCAACCCGGCCGACCTGACGGTTTGAAAAGCTACGCTTTGACCGTAAATCGGAGCCCGAGGCGGATTAGCAATCCGCCGCGGATTGGCCCACAATTCAGGCCTCGGGCGGCAACGACGCGGCGGCGATCTGCACGATGTCCAGCAGCTTTGGCGGCGTCTGGGTGACGGCGCCCAGCGCATCGCGAAACATGGTCTGGCAGAACGGGCAGGCCGTGCCGATCACCGAGGCGCCGGTGGCCACCAACTCCTCCACCCGCTCAATGTTTACGCGCTTGCCCTTCTCCTCCCCCAGAAACATTTGGCCGCCGCCGGCGCCGCAACAGAAGGAACGCTCGCGCGCGCGGCGCGGCTCAATGGCCTCACCATACCGGCCGATTACCTGGCGCGGCTCCTCGTAGACGTTGCGGTAGCGCCCCAGATAGCAAGGGTCGTGAAACACTACGCGCTCCCGCCCCCCGTTCTCCGCGTGAATTCCCGGCGTCGGCAGCCGCGACTCCAGGCGCGCCAGCAATTCACTGTGATGCTCGATGGGGAATGTGCCGCCGGCCTCCGCCCAGTCGGTGCCGATGGTGCGCACGCAATGCGGGCAGATCGAAACCATCTTCCCTACCTTGGCGGCGCGCAGGGCCTCGATGTTGCTTTCCGCCACCTGGGAAAAAGCCAGGTCGTTGCCCAGCCGGCGGGCCGGGTCGCCCGTGCACTTCTCCTTGCGCAAGACGCCGAAGGTGACGCCGGCGTGGCGCAACACGCGCGCCAGCGCCAGCACGATCTCGCGGCCCTGTGGATCGTAGGCGCCCATGCAGCCCAGCCACAGGCAGTACTCCTGGGTGCCATCGTAAATCGGCAGTGCGCTCTTTTCGATGAACTTCTGCCGCTCGCTGGAGGCGAAGCCCAGGGCGTTGCCGTTGCGCTCCAGGTTGAGGAAGAGCTTGGTGCCGTAATCGTTCTCCCACTTGCCGGTGTTGACGGCGCCGCGCCGCAGGCCGATGATCATGGGCAGGTGCTGGATGCCCACGGGACATTGGAACTCGCAGCCGCCGCAGGTAGTGCATTGGAAGGCGGCCTCCTCGGAGATGTGCTTGCCCAAGAGCGCGGCTTCGCCCGCCGGACCGAACTCGTTGAGATAGCCGCGCAGGCCCAGCACAATTTCCTTGGGGTTGAGCGTCTTGCCGGTGTTGTAGGCCGGGCAGTGCTCGGTACAGCGGCCGCACTCGACGCAGGAAAAGGCCTGCAGCGCGTCGATACGGGTGACGTCCTTGCCCGTGTCCAGGCCGAAGTCCTCGTCGCCAGCGAGCGGCGGAATGCGGCTGAAGCCGGCGCGGCGCAGGAATACGGTCGCCGGGCTGATCACCAGGTGGAGATGCTTGGTATGCGGGATCAGCGGAAGAAAAGTCAGCAGCGCCAGCGTGTGCAGCCACCAGTTGGCCTGACCCGGGATCGATTCGTCCTGTAGCCACCATACGCCCGCGAGATAGGTAACCATCAGGGTGAAGATCAGCACCGCGATGAAGCCAGATTCCGGCGACACATGGCCCAGCCAGACGGGCCGCACAACGAAACGCCGCACGAACAGGCCCGCGATGGAAATAGCCACGGCCACGGCCCACACCGCCACGAAGCCGAAATAGAAACCGCCGAACGTGGAGTCCGCCGATAGAAAACGGGCGCCGAACGGGGTGGCAATGTGGTTCACGGTGACCAGACCAAACGCCAGAAAGCCCCAGAAAACGAATGCATGCGCCAACCCGGCCATGGGCCGCTGCTCGATGACTTTACCTTGCAGCATCACTTCCCAGACGAATTGCCGGATGCGCGGCCCGACTGGCGCAACCTGGAAATCCGGCGTCGCGCGAGAACGCCGGATCACGTCCAGAACCTTGCGGAAGCGCCACCAGAAGAGCCCGAGAGAAAGGGCGAGAAGAAGAATCACGACCGCCCGTTCGATCCACGATGCGTCGGCCATAGCTATCAGTACTTGACTGTAGCATGTGGATCTGCGGCATGTGGATGCGAGAGTACTGCACGAGAGTACTTAAATGATCCGGCGGCATATGGCGACCGGTGGGATTAGTTACAATGAGGGATCGGAGGGACTTTGCGCACTGTCGTTTCCGGCGCTGCCGGGTTTATCGGGTCGCATATGTGCGACCGTCTCCTATCGGAAGGCTACTCCGTTCTGGCGATTGATAATTTCTTAACGGGCAGTTCGGATAACATTGCCCACCTCGAAGCCCACCCGGGTTTTCAGTTTCTGGAGCGCGACATTACACAGCCGCTCTCCATCGATGGGCCGGTGGACTACGTGGTCAACATGGCTTCGCCGGCCAGCCCCAAGGACTACCTGGAGTACCCTATCGAGACTCTCGACGTCGGCTCCGCGGGCACGCGAAATATGCTGGAGGTGGCACGCCAGAAGGGTGCCCGCTTCCTGATTACCTCCACCTCGGAATGCTATGGCGACCCGCTGGTCCATCCCCAGGTGGAGACTTATTGGGGCAACGTCAACCCGGTGGGACCGCGCTCCTGTTACGACGAAAGCAAACGCTTCGCCGAGGCCCTCGCCATGGCGTATCACCGGAAACACGGAGTGGCCACCAACATCGCGCGAATCTTCAACACTTACGGGCCGCGCATGAAGCTCAATGACGGCCGCGTGGTGCCCGCGCTTCTGGACCAGGCTTTGCAAGGCCGGCCCATGACGATTTTTGGCGACGGCTCGCAGACGCGCAGCTTCTGTTATGTGAGCGACCTGGTGGACGGCCTATACCGCCTGATGCTTTCCGGCGAGCGGTATCCGGTGAACCTGGGCAACCCGCTCGAGATGACCATTCTGGAGTTCGCCGAACACATCCGGCGCCTGATGGGTACGGGGTCTAAAATCGTGTTCCAGCCGCTGCCTGAAGACGACCCCAAGCGCCGCAAGCCGGATATTAGCAAAGCCCGGAGCGTGCTCGGATGGGAACCAGTCGTCACGTTGGACGATGGCCTCCGCCGCACGGTGGAGTATTTTCGAAGCGCCTTGACGTCTGCCGGGCCGCGGCTGTGAGGCGCCAGGGGCGCTGGTTTCGCCACGAACCGGCGGCCTTTCCTCACCGGCGGAATGCTGCTAACGCCCGCGGTAAGGCCGTTTCTTCACCGGGGCCGTCGGTGCGGGCATCTTAGAAGATATGCGCGTGGAAGATATGCGCGCAGATATGCGCGCGACACGCCACGCTACACTCGAAGTATCCACCGGTGAATTCCAAGAAAGTAATCATCGTCGGCGGCGGTATCGTTGGGCTGGCCACCGCCTACCGATTGGGACAGCGTTTCCCCGGCGCCGAAATCACGTTGCTCGAAAAGGAAGATGGCGTCGGCCGGCACCAGACCGGCCATAACAGCGGCGTGCTGCATTGCGGGCTCTACTACAAACCCGGCTCGGTGAAAGCGCGGCTGGCGGTCGCCGGCATTCGCCAGATGGTGACGTTCTGCCAGGAGAACGGGGTCGCTCACGAAATCTGTGGAAAGCTGGTGGTGGCGGCCGATGAGACTGAGGTCGACCGGCTGCGCGCGCTGCAGGAACGCGGCGCCGCCAACGGCCTGGAAGGCCTGCGCTGGCTGGATGCCGATGCCATGCGCGAGATCGAACCTCACGTGGGCGGCGTGGCGGCGTTGCGGGTGCCGCAGGAAGGCATCGTGGACTACCCGCAGGTTTGCGACGCCCTGGTGGCCAGGCTGACCGCCGGCGGCGCCGAGGTCATCACGGGCGCGCGGGTGGACCGCATCCGCCAGTCCGGTGCCGGATGGGTCTGCGAAAGCGCGGTGGGCGAGTACCAATCGGATTTCCTGATCAATTGCGCCGGCCTGCATTGCGACCGCGTGGCCGAACTGGCCGGCGAGCGGCGCGACATGCGCATCCTGCCCTTCCGCGGCGAGTATTACCAGATCCGCCCCGAACGCCAGAGCCTGGTGCGCCACCTGATTTACCCTGTGCCCGACCCGCAGTTCCCCTTCCTGGGCGTGCATTTCACGCGCCTCATCCACGGCGGCATCGAGGCCGGGCCGAACGCCGTGCTGGCCTTGGCCCGCGAAGGCTACCGGAAATCCGATTTCAACCTGGCGGATCTGTACGACGCCCTGACCTACGGCGGGTTGTGGCGTTTCCTGCGGCGCTACGCTGCCATGTGCTGGTACGAGTTGCGCCGCTCGTTCAGCCGCGAGCTGTTCTGCGAATCGTTGCAGCGCCTGGTGCCCGAAATCGAGCCGGACGATTTGGAGACGGGCGGCTCCGGCGTCCGCGCGCAACTGATTTCTCCCGAAGGCGAACTGGTCCAGGATTTCCAGTTGATCGCACGTGCGAACGCCCTGCACGTGCTCAACGCTCCCAGCCCGGCGGCCACGGCGTCGTTGGCGATTGGGGCGGAAATCGTGTCGATGCTGCCGGCGGACTAGTGTGGGGCAGGTTGTTAACCTGCGGCGGGTTGGCAACCCGCCTGCCGCCCGCTGGGTCGGGCAGTCCTTCGAACTAATTAGATTATTGAGCCACGTGACGTTTTTGAACTTTCATCGGGGGCCGCCACCCAGCTTGCTGGCGTGCCGACGCCATATTTCCGCAGCCCGCTTGCGGATTATGGCGTGAACACACTCGACCTCAGACTCAGGGAAGAGGATTTAATCAAACCTCAGTTTGGGTTGTGGACTAGTTTTTGAAATCTTGGCCTTCAATTCAACACGTGGTGCAGCTTCGATGGAGACAATGATGAAGTTCTGCCGCTCCTGGTTCCCCGGCACGAATAGTGCCCGGGGGAGATAAAATCGTTACATCTTTACCCTCCCGAGGTGCTCGTTCGGACAGGCTGGGCGCCCAGCGACAGTCGAGCTGCGCTTGATGGCCTTGTGCCTGCCTCTTGGCCTGACCCACGTCATTTGAGCGCCGCGCCTTCGCGCAATTCGTCGCTGGCGCGGCGGACCACGCGGTCGCCGGCGTGAAGGTTGCCGGTTACTTCGATCGCATCGCCATCGGCCGCGCCCTTCCTCACGTCGACCCACTCTGCGCGGCCGGCCTTTTCGCGGATTACGAACGTGCGCTCACTGGTGGTCACCACGGCGGTCTTCGGCACCATCAACGCCGGCTTCGACCGGCGGACCGGCCACCCAATCTCAGCGTACATACCGGGCGCCAGCGATAAATCGGGGTTGAGCACGTCCAATTCCACCGGCATGGTGCGGGTCTTGGCTTCCAGCATGTGGGCAGGCCGGGCCACCGAGGCGGAATAAGTTATCCCAGGGTATGCGGGGACACGAAACTGCACCCTGGCGCCGCGGACAATGCTGCCGGTATCTTCTTCGGGGACGGCGGCGATGAGGCGCAGGTGAGAGATCTGCTGAACCACCAGCAGCGGCGAATCGTTTCCTGGGCCTGCGAGCGCGCCGGGATGGACCAGGCGATCGGTGACTACGCCTGCAAAGGGCGCGGTGATTCGGAGGTAGGCCTGCAGATCCCTTTGCGCCTGCACCGTGGCCTGGGCCGCGCGGACGGCCTGCTGACGGGATTCCACTCCGGCTTGTAATGCCTCGGTTTGTTTTTGGGCCTGGATGAGCTCGTTACCAGACACGGCGCCCGGTGTTTCGGCGGTCTTGCGGAGGCGCTCGTAGCCGCTGGCGGCGGCGGCCAGTTGGGCTTCGGCTTGGAGACGGCTGGATTCGGCGGCGTGCACTTGGGATTCGGCCTCCGCAATGCGGGCGGCCAGTTCCGGTGCGCTCAACTCCACCAGGAGGTCGCCTGGCTTCACCTGGCTGCCGCGGTCCACCAGAACCCGCTCCACGTAACCGGCCACCTTGGCGTGGAGCGAGACGCTCAGGAACGGCTGCAACTCGCCCGGCAGGTCGACGGTTTTCGATACCGGGCGCGAGACCACCGGCACGAGTTCGACGGTTTGCGGCCACGCCGGCGGAGCCAGAGCCACAGCCAGGGCCAGGCACAATGCAGGCTGCCAGATCTCACGTGGGACAGACCATCGGTCTTTGTGGTCCGTCGCGGCCCCTGGAATTTCACGATGCCCCAGGCAGCAGGCCACAAAAACTGATGGTCTGTCCCACGTCGGCTACTGCTACAAATCGTAAGTGGACAGGGTTTGGTGCGCGCCGCAGCCAGTTCGGCCTCGGCGCGAGACTGATCCGCCCCGGGCCGCAACTGGGCCTCCACTAGGGCGCGGATGGTTTTCAGCACCACCTCCCCACTGTCCACTCCGGCTTGGGAAGCGCGGACCGTCTCCTGCGCCGCCGCCAAGGTGAGGTAGGCGTCGGCGGTAGCCAGCACCACCTCGAATCGCGTTCGCTGCAGGGCGGCTTCGGACTGGGCCTTGGACCCGGCGGCCGCCGCCACCGCGGCCCGCCGCAATCCAAAATCGAAAGGCTCCCAACTTACCAGCGTGCCGATGGCGGAGCCCCACGCGGTGCCAAGGTTGTTGGTGCCCAGCACCGGGCCGGAGATGGAGGGAATCACACTCTGCGGCAGCAGCATGCCGAATACGTTATTCCGCGTGGCTCGATTGAGCTGCGCAGTGGCGTCGACCCGCGGCAGGTAGGCGGTGCGCGCGAGTTGGATGCCGGCCGCCGCGGCGTTGATCTGTTCTTCGGAAACCCGGATGGATGGATAGTTCCCGAGCGCCGCTTCCACGGCCTGGGGTAGCGTCAAGGGCTGTCCCCCGGAGCGCAGAAGACACAGCCAGCAGGACCAGGGACTGAACCAGCTTCACTCTTCGTCCTCGATGAGTTCCCGAAACAGTTCCCGCACCTTGCTCTTGGCCGCCAACAGGGCCTTTCGCCCCTGCGCGGTGGCGCGGTAGACCTTGCGCAGCGATTTGCCGTCGCGGCGTTCGGAGGCTTTCAGGTAGCCCTTTTCTTCCAGGCTATGGAACAGGGGGTAGAGGGTTCCGGGGCTGATCCTGTACCCATGGCGGGCCAGTTCTTCGGCCATGCCAAGCCCGAAGATCGGCTCTTTGACCGCGTGATGCAGCACGTGAAGCCGGATCAGCCCGGAGTACAGGTCCCGATCGACGATAGTATCGATCTTCGTTTTCGACATTCGATTACGAAAAACTTAGTGTAGGGTCTTTGTGGGGCAGGTTGTCAACCGGTTGTCAACCTGCGGCGGATTGTTAACCCGCCCGCGCGATGCGGCAGCGAGCCAGGGTTGGCGGCGTTGCCAGCAGGTGCGGCAGGCGGATTGCCAATCCGCCGCAGGTTAACAACCTGCCCCGCATCACGACGCCCACCGCATCCCATATAATTCTCAAGGGACCCTTATCATGCAACCTCAGGGCGATTACCTTTCGCATCTCCTGCGCCAGGGCGATATCGGCTGGCTCACCCTGCTGGCCGGAATGGCCGCGGCCTTCGGGCTGGGCGCCGTCCACGCGCTATCGCCGGGCCACGGCAAAACCATCGTTGCCGCCTATCTGGTGGGCACCCGCGGAACTCCCAAACACGCTGCTTTCCTGGGCTTCATGGTCACCTTCACCCATACCATCAGCGTCTTTTTTCTGGGCCTGGTGACGCTCTACCTCTCGCGCTTCGTTTTGCCCGAGAAAATCACTCCGGTGCTCGGCGCGGTCTCCGGAATCTCCATCGTATGGATCGGCGCCAGCCTCTTGATCAAACGCATAGTCAATGCCCGCCGCCCGACGGCCCTGGTGTCCAATCCACTGCTGCACGACCACGGCGATGGCCACGTCCACACCCACTTCCCCGATGAGGTCAGCATGGCCGGCCTGGTCGCCCTGGGAGCCAGCGGCGGCCTGGTCCCCTGTCCCACTGCCCTGGTGCTGCTGCTGACTTCCGTGTCACTGGGCCGCATCACTCTCGGCCTCACCCTGTTAGTCGCCTTCAGCGCCGGGTTGGCCGTCGTCCTCACCGCGGTCGGCCTCATCGTGCTCTATGCCAAGCACCTCCTGCCCGAACGCGAACGGGCCGCGCGCAGCAAAGCTTTCCGCTACCTGCCGATCGCTTCCGCGGCGGTGATTGTCTGCGTGGGTTTGATGATGACCTGCGTATCGTTGGGATGGATCAGGCCCGAGCGGCTGCTCCCGGGCCTTTCCGGCTAGCGTGCTTGAATTTGCGAATGTGATGCGAATGAGTCAGGTTTCTTTTGACCGGAGAGACGCCGAGACGCGGAGGAGGTTGCCGAGAAGAGGCACTTTAGCAGGCCTTGCACACCGGTAGGGTTGCCGCCCTTTACGCGAGGTTGGAGGGCAGAGGAAGCAGCCATTGGGTGCGCTATCCGGCACGCGGCGGGCGTACAAGGTCTGGCCTCAATCATCCACAAAGGCTTCGCAGCGTCAGCATGGGAGTGTCTCTGCTTCCTGCGCGCCAACCTACACGGGATTGTCACAAACGTAACAGTTCACGTACCCCATTCGATTTTGCTGGACTTTGCTCGAAAGTATGTCAATTTAGCCTGGATGAATGCGAGAGCGTCTCGCCGCGCAAAAGGGAAAAGGGCAGAGGGGAAGGGCTATCGGCACTCTAACCAACCCAGTCGTGAACAACTGCGCCGGAAGAATGATCGGCTGCTGCGAGAGAACGAAGAACTCCGCCGCAAAGTAGCCGAACGAGAACGGCAGATTGCCGAGCGCGAAAAGCAAATCGCAAACGCCGAGAAGCAGATAGCGGATTTGGAGCGCCAACTGGCGCTACGCAAACAGAACTCCACGAATTCGTCCAAGCCGCCTTCGTCCGATGGACTGGCGGGCGAGCCGCGTCCACGGGGCCGGCGGAAGAAGAGCCGGCGGAAAGCGGGTGGCCAGCCCGGCCATCATGGAGCGCATCGGCCCCTGGTACCGCCCGAGCGAGTCAACGAGATTCGGCCCGCCCTGCCGGAACAGTGCCAACACTGCCGGCATCTGTTGCCTGCGCAGGTTGAGCAGGTGCAGACCACCGGCACCGTACAGCGCCATCAGGTGACGGAGTTGCCGCCTATTCAACCTCGGATCATCGAATATCAATGCCATCGCGTGATCTGCCCAGAGTGTGGCCAGAGCACGCCAGCGGAGGTGCCGGAGGAAGCCACGGGGCATTTCGGCCCGCAACTGGCAGCCTTGATCGCGTATCTGACGGTAAACTGCCGGATGCCGCGTCGCGTGGTGGAAGCGCTGCTGGGACAAGTACTGGGCATCGAGATCAGTTTTGGGGAGCACGCAGAAGTGCTGGGAAGAAGCCAGCCAGGCGGTAGCCGCGCCGTGCCAGGAACTGGAAGAACAACTGAAGAATGAGCCCGTGTTGAATGTGGATGAGACGGGTTGGCGGGACAACGACGCGCGGCAGCGAGGTGCTGGTTCGCCTGTTGGGGGCCGTCTTTCAGGGTGTTCTGTGCAGCGACCGGTTCAGCGCGTACTTGAAATATCACGCCGGTACAGCGCAGTTCTGCTGGGCACATCTGAAGCGCAATTTGTTGGGGATTGTGGAGTACACCAAGAACAGCACGGTGGAGCGATTCTGCCGGGCCGCGCTGGCCGAGCACGCCAAACTGTTCCGCCTCTGGCACAAGTTTCGCAGCGGCCAAATCGATCGAAGCCAACTGTGGCTCCGTTCGATCCGCATTCAAAAGCGGATTTTCGCTTTGGCCGAACGGCATCTGACAGTCCCCACCGCGAGGTCCGCAATCTCGCCACCGCTCTTTTCGAACACAACGAACGGCTGTTTACCTTCCTCGAGCAGGAAAGCGTTGAACCGACCAACCACAGCGCCGAACGGGCACTCCGCCCCGCGGTGCAGTCGCGGAAAATCTGTTTTGGCAATCGCAGCGCCCAGGGGGAGTTGGCGACGGCCCGATTGCTGACGGTCTCCGAAACCTGTGATCGTCAAGATGTCAATACTCTGACCTATCTCTCCGCCGCGATTGCCTCCCATCGCCGCCGTCAGCAGATCCCCTCTCTGCTACCCCGATAGGTACCAACTGAACTGTTACGACTTCGGCGTGTCGACGAAGCCAGCCTTTCACTGTGAATACTGGCATCACACGGCCGCGCTCGTCGCGATACTGCAGTAGGTTCCTGCGATCGAGCCATTGAGCGGCGGCGAACCGGCCGAGCGCCATGGTGACACCCACGGCGAAAGTGCGGCTGCACCTTGCGGTGATCCTCACTTAGGTACGATCGCAACCGCTTCAACTTCGAGCAGCATGCCCGTGCCGAGGCCCGCCTGCACCAGCGTGGACGCGGGCGGGCGTTCCATGTCGAGGTACTCGGAGCGCACGCGCCGCAATTCTGCGGTGTTGCCCATATCAGTGACGAAATAGTTGATCTTCACGATGTCCTTGAAGCTTGCTCCGGCCAGCGCGAGACATCGCTTCAGGCTCTCGAACGTGTTGCGGGCCTGGGTGTAGAAGTCGGGCGGCACCTTTCCGTCGTCCGCCGCACCGCCTTGGCCGGAGATGTAGATCATCATCCCGGGAGGAGATGTCACCACATGCGTGTAACCCGGCGGCTTTTTGCCGCTGGCATTCAGAAACTGTTTGGCCGATTTCTTCGGAGGCAACGCTAACAAGCCGAACATCAGCCCGGCCGCGAGCCCTCCGGTTATGCTCCAGAGTGTCGTTTTCCTCACGTAAGAAGAATACTACGGCTCCGGCGGTGCAGAATACTCAGATCGGCTGCTGACCAAGGCCAGGTCCAAGACCGTAACGACCGTCTACGCGAGAAGAACGTGACGTGAAACCCAACGACGACCGGGAGTTGACGCTATGGAGCGACCGGGAGGTAACCTTCTGATCTCGTAAGCTCGTTTACGCAGCCGAGCCGCTGACGGGGCAGGCGAGCGGAGTTGCGAGGGCGGCACCGTTTTTTGGAATTCGTGCGTCCACGCGTTTAGCCGCCCGACGCAGTCGTCGCGGATCAAGTCGCTGGCAGTAGCGTCGAAGATGTTTGACGGGAATCGCCCGCCTTCAGTAATATGACGTCGTCACACTCTGAGGGGAAGGAGTTCTTATGGCCGCCGTTCTCACCCGCCGCCACTTTGTGGCCGCGGCATCATCACTGGCCACTCTCCGCGCGGCGGGGAGTTCAATGAAGCTTTCCATCACGGTTCGGATCGCCGAAGCAGCCGGATCCAACCAGAAAACCACGATGGGCTTTGAGGAAGTCGTCGCCATCGCGAAGAAGACCGGCTACGAGGCTATCGATATGCGGGCTTCGCAAGGCGGCATCCAGACTCCGAAGGAAAAGCTGCGCGACATGCGCAAGGCGCTAGACAAGTACGGGATCAAAGTCTCCTGTGTGACGGGCGATTTCGACGTGCCCTCCAACAACGACAAGGCCCCGGACGGGTTGCGAAATATCGGGCCGTACCTCGACGTGGCCGAGATCCTGGGCGCCGACTTGATTCGGATTGGCATGAAGAAGGAAGAAGACATCGCTGCGGCCCAGCGGGCGTGCGACCAGGCGCGCGAACGGAAGATCCGGCTCGGGCACGAGTCACACCAGGGGACCCTCTTCGAGACCGTCGCGGGCTCTCTCGACATCCTGAAACGGGTGAACCGGCCCAATTTCGGGCTTATTTATGAGGCGGGCAACTGGATGGTTACAGGGCAGGATTACGGTCCGGAGACCATCAAGAAGTTCAAGCCGTGGATCTTGAATGTTTTCATTCAGAACTACCGGATCACCCCGAACGGCAAGTCAACTGTGGCCACGTGGACAAAGGGCCCGGTGAAAGTCGACCTGATCGGGTCTTGGGAGGGGGGCGGAGTCGATTACCCCAAGGTGTTCCGAGCGCTCCATAGCATCGGCTACAACGGCTACGTCACGGCATTTGCCGCTTTCAGCTCGTTCGCCACACCGCAAGAAGCGGCGGCTAAGAGCTACGAGCACTTGAAACCGCTGGCGACCAAAGCCTCCTGAAGTTCATTCTCTCTAGATGACCATGGCGCGAAACTGGCAGTTGCGATGCGGCAGGTTGCGCCCGAGGCGGGTGGGCGCGCGTGTCGATCCGGACGGGTATGCGCGCCGATACGACGCCGGCGACGAGCGGCTCGGCGAGAGTGGACGCGACGGCCACGGTGAGGCCGGACGCCGCGCGCTCGCCGATGGGGTCTGCTCTGCGGCCTCCTCTGCGTCCCAGCGTATCCGCGGTGCATAGAAACTTGACCTGTTCGCGTCAGATTCGCAGGTTCAAAGACACTGGCCCGACTTCCGCCCACCTGGCTACCGGCGGACCTGGCCGCCGCGGCCGCCGAAAGGTGCAGCCGCCGTGGAAGGCGGTGCGAACTTCGGGTCCAGGATCTTGGCGATCTCGTCGCGCGAAGCCTCCAGATGCGATTTGGTTTCGTGGTCGCTGGTCTTGGCAATGGACGCGGTAATGGCAGCGCTCAAGGCGTGCAATTCGCTGCGGTAGAGCGGCTTCTCGTCACCGCTGGTGGGCGGGCGCGGGGGCGCTCCCCGGCCGCCTTCGGTCGGCGGCAACACCGGCGTGGCGGCCGCCGCCGGGGGCGGGTTCAACTTGGTGTTCACCTGTTGCAGGTAAGAGCGCTGCAGTTCGCGGCGGAAGACATCGATCTTCACCTGCGGAGCTTCCAGTTCCCGCCAGATGCCCTTACGGACCGTACCCAGGAATTCCACCGGCGAATAGGCCAGTCCACCATCCAGCGCCTCCTGCTCCACCAGACGGGCAAAACGCGCGCTGTTGAGCAGGTTGGCGAGCACGCGGTTCTGCGCGCCGTGCACGCGGTCGATGGCGCCCACAGCCTCGATGCGCCGCAGGATTTCCTCGTCCAGCATCCAGTTCGGCGTGGTGAAAGCGTTATCCAGCAGGAATCTCACAGCGGCCTGCTGGCGGTCCTTGGGGATCAGGTTGAAGATGCGGCCCTCCTGGCCGACGGTCTTTTCCTGGCTGTTGAATCCACCGATAATTCCGGCCACGTGATTCATTTCGGTGGACCATTGGCTGACCATGCGGCCGTACAATTCGGAGAGCTCGTTGTAAGTGTCGCCCTCCTTGTAAGCCGTAGCCGGCATCAGCATCTTGGCCACGCGCTGCAGGTTCTTCACACCCAGCGCGGTGGATTTGACGGCGTCGGCATCGCCCACCGCCTCGGTCTCCTCGCCCGGATCGGCACCGGCCGAATTGGCGGTCGAGAAACGCAGCCAGGGCTTATCGTCCTGCTCCTTCGCCCATTTGTGCAGCGTCGGCTTTTCGTCGTCCGGCGTCCTGGCGCCGGCGATCGGTGTATAGCCCCACTTGGTCGCCCAAACGTCGTACGGCCCGATGCGCGGAATCAGGTCGGCCACATCGATTCCATCTTCCGGCTGCGCCACGTAGTTGAAGCGCGAGTAGTCCATGATGGAAGGCGTGTGGCCCATGGTGTGGACCCACTGCTTATCGCGCACCTTCTCCTGCGGGTACATCGAGCTGGCCTTCATATTGTGTTGGAAGCCGAGGGTGTGGCCCACCTCATGGGCCACTACGTATTCCAGCAGCCGGCCCATCAGGTCGTCCGGCAGCGGCAGCTTTTGCGCGCGCGCGTCGAGCGGCCCGGCCTGCACGAAATACCAGTCGCGGGCCAGGTTCATGACGTTGTGATAGAACTGGATGTCGGCGTTGAGAATCTCGCCGGTGCGCGGGTCGGAGATGTGCGGCCCGCTGGCGTTTTCGGTGGTGGAGGGCAGCCAGCGAATCACCGAGTGGCGAACATCTTCCGCGCTCCAATCCGGGTCCTGCCGCGGTGTGGGGGCCGGGTTGGCGATGATGGCGTTCTTGAATCCGGCGGCCAGGAACGCCTCGTTCCAGTCTTCCACGCCTTTCTTGAGCCACGGCACCCACTTGGTCGGTGTAGCGGCATCGATGTAATAGACAATCGGTTTGACCGGTTCGGAGACCGCGGCTGAGGGGTCCTTTTTCTCCAGGCGCCAGCGCGCGATATAGCGGGTGTTTTCGGTCTTGTACTCATCGCGGCTGTAATCCTGCGTGCTGGTGGTGAAATAGCCGACGCGCTCATCGAACAGGCGCGGCATCATGGGTTTTTCGGGTAGCCTCACCATGCTGTGGTGCAGCACCACGGTGGCGCTGCCCGGGCGCATCTGGCCGCCGCCAAGCCCACCGCCGCGTCCGGCGGTTACGGCGGCGCCCCCCGCGGTGCGAGTGTATGTGACGGTAACTTCGGCCTCCACGTTGTCTGGGTATGGGACGATGCGTTCGACGAACGTGCGGCTGGCATCCACGGCGGTGGCGCCCAGGCGCTGGCGCGCGCTGAACTCCTGGAGGTCGCCGGTGAAGAGACGGCCGACTTCGACCACCGGCGAACCGTCCTTGGCAAACGCTGCGACGGGCAGCGATATGACGATCGAGTCATTGTTGGCGGCCTTGACGGCCATGGCGATCGGTTCGTCGGGGTTCGCTACCAGGCCAAAGTTTACGTCCAGGAGCAGGACGCGGTTGCCCTTCAGTACCCACCGGATCACCTTGTCGGTCAACTGGCCGCCGCCGTAGCCGGTGCCGAACGTGGTCTTGGCAATCTGCGAATTCCAGAGGAACTCCTTATTCAGTTCGTTCTTGGGGATTTCGTAGTAATACCGCTCCTTGATCTGATGCACCGTGAAGAGACCTTTGGTGGTCTTGGCGTCTTTGGTGATGACGCGGTCGTATGGCTGCGGGTCGGGTACGGTAGCGGCAGCACCACCACCCCGGCCGCCGAATCCACCACCCGCCGGTGCCTGCGGCGGCGGTTCGTCCTGAGCCAACAGCGCCGCAGCCGCCAACAGGACTAATAGTGGGCGGAAAAGAATTCGGTGCATCTTATCTCCTTTACCAAACGGGATAGCCTATGTTAGCAGTGAAGAGGTGACATGGGGCACACGGTCGATAACCCATCATGCGGTCACCCCCGATTGTGACATTGGCGGAATGATCTGGCAGCCGAGGGATCGGAGTTCTGGGCCAGGCGCAACAGCCTGCCGATGGGTGTGTAAAGCCGCAGCGATGCTGGGACGCAGCGTGGCCATCTGCTGTTCGATCAGCGCCAGCCGATCCAAGAAAAGTTGCGCGGCCGGCGACCCGGTCCACCTGCTCCAGAAGTTGGCGCATCGCGAAACTGGCAAAGATCTTGCGGCTGCTTGCGTGGTCGTCCTGCGCGGCCGTCATCGGGGCCCCCTCGAAGTACTCTTCGGAGGAATCGTCCAAAACTTTAATGCAGCGCTGTTCGCGGACACCTAACGGGACAGCCCCAGCCAGCCGATATGTAGGATGTGCGCACCATTTCGCCAGGAGCCAGAGTTTATCTCGTTGTTGTGTGGGCCGCTGCCGCCTGTGTTCTGGCCATTGGCATGCACACCTGGCCGGCGCCTTCCGCCCCGTTCTGGATCTGTGTGCTGGGAGCCCTGGTTTTCTCCAACATGAAGGTACAGGTGCCCGGAATTACGGGGACTATCTCCGTCAACGACCTCTTTTTTCTCCTCGCCATCATCGAACTGGATCTGACCCAGGCGCTCGTCATCGGCTGTGCCGGAGCCCTCACGCAATCGCTCTTCCGGGCGAAGAAGCGTCCCCAGCCAATCCACTTCTTCTTCAATTTCGCCAACATCGCCATTTCGCTCTACTCGGCCTATCTGGTGTTCCACTGGGACGTGCTCCCGCGCCTGGGCGCCCGCCTTCCCGTCCAGCTCTTTCTCTCGACGGGCGCGTTCTTTCTGGTGAACACGTCGCTGACGTCGGGCATCATCGCGCTTACCGAGCGCAAAAGGCTCCTCTCCGTCTGGCGCACCGGTTTTGCCTGGACATCCGTACACTACGGTGTGGCGGCGGCGCTGGCAGCCATTATTCATGTGGCTACCAGGCTTATGGGCTGGCAGTCCTGGATACTGGCTTGCCCGGTCCTCTACCTGGTCTACCGGTCGTACAACCTGTATCTGGATCGGACTCGCGAGGCCGCCGAATTGTCCAAAGCCAAGGCCGCCGCCGAGGAAGCCAACCAACTGAAAACCGCTTTTCTGGCGAATGTCAGTCACGAGATTCGTACGCCTATGAACGGCGTGATGGGCATGGCAAGCCTGCTGCTGATGACCCGGCTGAGCGCGGAACAGAGCGAATATGCCGAGACGATCCAGCGTTCCGCCAGTGCGCTCCTGGTGATTGTTGACGAGATTCTGGAGATTTCGCGGATCGAGTTGGGACATGTCGAGCTCCGGCCGGAGCCCGCGGATCTCCGCAGCCTAATAGCAAGCATTGTGCTCCTGCTGGAGCCAAACGCAAAGTCCAAGGGCATTGCTCTCCGATGTGCGTTCGAGCCGGAGGTGCCGCGATTGGCTGTCTGCGACGCCGGACGAGTTCGTCAGGTGGTGCTGAATCTCGCCGGGAACGCCGTGAAGTTCACCGACCACGGCTCGGTGGACGTGCGGATCGGTATCGTGCCAGGCGAAACGCCGGACGTGCGGCCGCAAACCGGGCCGCACACCGCGCCGCACACCGGGCCGTACACCAGCATGTTGCGCTTTGAGATCCGCGACACAGGTATTGGGATCGAGCCAGGCGTTCAGGGCCGGCTGTTCAAGCCTTTCGTGCAAGCCGACGGATCGGCAACCCGGCGCTTTAGCGGCACCGGTCTGGGGCTGAGCATCAGCCGCCGGCTGGCCGAGTTGATGGGTGGCAAAATCGGTCTGGTCAGTAAGCTCAATGAGGGGTCTACTTTCTGGTTCACCATACCGCTGCAGCCGCCGGACGTGCAGGCCCCGGATCGCCCGGAACCCCCCGCATTCCCGGAGACGCTCCCAGAGACGACGCCGCCAGAGATTTGCCCGCCGGTTTTTCACATTCTCGTGGTGGATGACAATCTGGTCAATCTCAAGGTTACCAGGAGCATTCTCCAAAAGCTGGGGTGCCAGTGCGTGAGCGCCGAAAATGGAGTGGAGGCGTTAGAGGCACTGTCGAAGGCAACCTTCTCCGCGGTTCTGATGGACTGCCAGATGCCCGTGATGGACGGCTTCGCGGCCACCGCCGAAATCCGGCGGCGCGAAGGCGACTCGCTCCACACTCCCATCTTCGCGCTTACGGCCAACGCCATGGATAACGACCGCGAGCGATGCCTGGCGGCGGGAATGGACGCCTACATCAGCAAACCGGTAGGCGTCGCCAAGCTAAAGGAAATGCTGCGCAGTGTAGCAGCGGCGGAGGGGAGCCGCAAGGCATGATCCTAAGACTGTTGCGAGCGCTCTCGGGCGCAGTGTTGACGTTGCTCCTGGGCGGCCTGTTAGCCGCTTTGCTGGTCCGTCATGCGCCAGGCTTCGGAGCGGACGAGATTCTGCTGGACGGAAGGATGGGCGCGCAAGCGATTCGCCAGATCCAGGAGGCCGCGCTTAATGAGAATGCCTTCTCCTTCTATGGGCGTTACCTGCGTGGCCTCGGTCACGGTGGGATGGGAGTCTCACAGGCCTATCGTCTGCCGGTTGCGGAACTGGTGCGTCAAAGGATCGGCCCCACCTTGAGTTATGCCGGCGCGGGCCTGCTGTGGGGATGGGCGGCGGGTATGCTTTTGGCGCTGGCAGCTTGTCTTGCGGGCGAGACTCAGCATCTGGCGGCCCGGGTGGCGGCTTCGGCCTTCCTCTGTCTGCCATCGGCAGCGCTAGCCTTGATCCTTTTACTGGTCTGGCACCCGGCCGACCGGGGGCACGCCGTCGAAGCCGCGGTTGGAATCGCCATTTTCGCGCGGGTCCTGCTGGCCGCATCGGCGGTGCTGCGGGCCACGCGCCTCGAACTCTATCCGCTCGCCGCGCGCGCCAGGGGCGTGTCACGCTTTCGACTGGCCGCCATTCATTTGATGTGGCCGTCGCTACCCGCGGTGCTGAATCTTCTGGTGGTTTACATCCCGGTGACCTTCGGACTCGCCGTGGCTTTGGAAACCTTCTGCGACGTTCCGGGTCTGGGGCAGCTCGCCTGGCTGGCGGCGCAACAGCGGGATCTGCCGGTTCTGGTCAGCCTGTCGATGCTGGTCCTCGGAGTTACCGTGCTTTGTGGATCGATTAGCGGAGTGCTTGGTCCCGAGGCAGCCGTATGAATACCGCATGGCGGATTTCGGCTGCCGGGTTTCTGCTGTTGCTGGTTCTAGGGGCGGTGGGTGCTCCATGGCTGGCGCCCGCGGGTTACGCCGAGCAGTTTCGGCAATCGCCACTCCAGCCCCCTGGCCGCGGCTTTCCGCTGGGCACCGACGAATTAGGCCGCGATCTGCTGGCCCGCACGCTTTACGGAACCCGTGTTTCGCTCCTGTTGGCCACGGCCGCGGCGGCACTGTGCACGCTGGCCGGGTCGGCCGTGGGCGTGATCGCCGGTTTCACTGGAGGCTTGGCGGACGCCATTCGGTCCCGTTTTTCGATACTGCTGCAGTCGTTGCCATGGATGTTCCTGGTTCTGGCCGTACGAGCGGCGCTCCCGCTGGACTTGCCTCCGGAACAATCCGTGTGGATTACATTTGCGGCGCTGGCAGCGGTCGGATGGGCGGCGCCGGCTCAAGTGGTCGCGGCATCGGCGCGCGGCTTGCGGCGCTCCGATTTCGCGCTGCGGGCGCGAGCCGAGGGCGGAGGCACAATGCAGGTTCTCTTCCGTCAGGTTGCGCCGAACCTGCGAACCGCCGTCTTCTCTCAGTTCCTGACGCTGCTGCCGGCGTTCGTGTTGAGCGAGGCTACGCTTAGTCTCTTGGGTTTGGGCGTCGCCGAGCCTCTGCCCTCGTGGGGTGTTCTGCTACGGGGGCTGGAAGACCCGGCCGCGGTTGCCGGCAGGCCCTGGAGACTGGTTCCGCTGCTGCTGCTTCTTCTGACCACGGCCAGCATGCAAATCCTCGGCGCCAGGCAGGTACATAAAACATGAAACGCCTTTTTCTTGCACTGATCGTTCTGGCACAGATCGCCATCGCTACCGCTCATGCTTCGGCGGAGTGGGGCGGCCAACTGAAACTCTGCATTTACTCCGACCCCAAGACGTTCAACCCGTTGCTGGTAACGGAGCAGTCCTCCGATACCGTGCGCTACCTGACCGGCGGCAGACTGCTGCGTTTCAATCGGGCGAGCCTGGCGCTGGAGCCCGAACTGGCGCGGACATGGACGCTGTCGAAGGACGGCCGCGAGATCCGCTTTGAGATCCGCCCGGAGGCCAGATTCTCCGATGGAGCGGCGGTAACCGCGCGCGACGCGGCGTTTACGTTTCGTGCCCTTCTCGATCCGGCCCTGCACGCTCCGGACGGCGAGGTGTTCCGCGCCGGGGGCTCGCAAATTACCGTCGAAGCGGCTGCCGAACGCACGTTCGTGGTTCGCTTTTCGAAGCCCGTCGCGGGCGTGGAGCGGCTCTTTGCGGCGGTAGCCATCGTGAAGGAAGGCTCGCTGGCCCCGGCTTCGAAGCCCGTGGAGATGCCCGTGGCCGGGCCATTCCGCATCGCGGAATACCATCCGGGTTCGAGCATCGTCCTCGAACGCAATCCGTACTACTGGAAAACCGCCGGCGGCAAGCGGCTACCTTATCTGGACTCCGTCCGCCTGGAGATTCAGCAGAACCGGTCGATCGAGATGGCGCGCTTCCTGGCCGGTGAATTGGATCTGATCGACAACGTGGACCCCGAGAGCTTCAGCCGTCTCTCGGGACGCCCGGGAATTACGGCAGTGGATGCGGGACCCTCGCTCGATTCCGAACAGATGTGGTTTAACCAGGCGTCCGGGTCGCCCTTACCGGACTATAAGAAGCATTGGTTCGCGCTGCGGGAATTCCGCCGCGCCGTTTCGAGCGCCGTCAATCGCGAGGATATTTGCCGGCTGGTCTTTGCCGCGCACGCCTCACCCGCGGCCGCCATCATTCCGGCTTGCAACCGGAACTGGGCGGATAACCGCTTGCGCCCGCGACCCTTCGATCCGGCTGAGGCCCGCCGCCTGCTGGAATCCGTGGGCTTCCGCCTGCAAGGCGGCGTGCTGCAGGACGCGGGCGGTCATCGGGTGGAGTTCTCCATCGTCACCAACGCCGGCAATACCGGGCGCGAGCGGATGGCCGCGCTAATTCAGCAGGATCTGTCGAAGATCGGCATCCTCGTGCGCGTGGTCAAGCTCGACTTTCCTTCGCTGATTGAGCGCATTACCCGGACGTTCGATTACGAGGCGTGCCTGCTCGGCCTGGTGAATGACGACCTGGACCCGAGCTCCCAGAGCAACGTCTGGCTCAGCTCAGGCCCGAACCATCAATGGAATCCAAACCAGAAGACGCCGGCCACGGAATGGGAGGCGGAAATCGACCGCCTGATCCGAGTTGAGAGCACGGAAGTGCAGCCCGCCGCCAGGAAGAAGGCCTTCGACCGCGTACAGGCGATCGTTTGGGAGCAGGAGCCCTTCCTGTATCTGGTGGCGAAGAACGCGCTCTCGGCGTACCGCTCGGGTCTCGGCAACGCGTCACCCTCGCCCCTCTATCCGCGAATGTATTGGAACGCCGACCAGCTCTATATCAACCGGAGCCGGCGCTGAATGTCTTTACTCGAAGTCGCCATCACGGCACGATATCACGGCAAAGCGCCCGTCCTGAACGATGTGCGCTTCTCGATCGAACCGGGCGAGTCGTTTGGGCTGATCGGCGAGAGCGGCGCGGGGAAAAGCACGGTAGCCCTGGCGGTCTTGAACCTCCTGGATTGGGCTGGCGGCCGGGTAACCGGCTATGTGCGGTTCGCTGGGCAAGACCTGCTGGTCATGCGGGAGCGCGAGTTGCGGCGAATCCGCGGACGCCAGATAGCATACGTGCCGCAGAGCGCACTGGCGTCCTTGAACCCCGCCCTGTCGGTGGGCGCGCACTTCCGGGAGACATGGCGGGCCCACTTTCCGGACGGCTGGGCCGCGGCGCGCGGCAGGGTTTTCGAATTGCTGGAGCGTGTGAACCTCCCGGCTAACCTGGACTTTCTCAATCTGCGTCCGCGTGAATTAAGTGTAGGCATGGCGCAGCGCGTTGCCATTGCCCTGGCACTGCTGCACGGCCCGTCGCTGCTGATCGCCGATGAACCATCGAGCGCCCTGGACCCGGTGACGCAGTCGGAGATCATGAGGCTGTTTCGATCCGCCAACTCAACTGGCATGGCTCTGCTCTATATCTCTCACGATCTGCCGTCGGTAGCGGCGCTGTGCGGCCGCGCGGCCATACTAAACGCAGGCCGGATCGTGGAATCCGGCCCTTGTGCCGAGGTGCTGCGTGTCCCGGCGCATCCTTACGCTCGCCGGCTCGTGGAGAGTATCCCGCCGTGGCCGCCTCCGGCCTGGCGTTCTCCTATTTCTCTCCGATAGTAGTGGCGCTGGTTCCCCACATGGCCGACGTGCCCCACATGGCCGAGGTTCCCCACATGGCGGAAGTCCCCCACATAGCGGAAGTCCCCCACATCGCCGAAGTCCCCCACATGGCGGAAGTCCCCCACATCGCCGACGTACCGGCCGGACCCGGCGTACCTCGCGTGCCCAAACCATTCCATTGGGCGGCCGATCCCCAGATGGTGGCGCTGCCCGTAATCGCCCCGGTAAGACCACTCAGCAGGCCCGAACCCGGCAGCAGAACGCTGTTGCCCCAGACCATACTGGAGGCCCAATTGCCCGACTTGGCCCAATTCGCGAGCAGACCGGGAACCAGGGACGCCTGGTCCCCGACGGTGTCGTAAGTGGCCACCGGCGACATAGCCGCTTCCGTGAGAGTGTCGTGGTTCATGAGGGCGGCGTAAATGTCCAGATATCCGGCGCCTACTGTGAAGATGTCGTAGTAGCTGGAGAACATGGCCCCCGTCACGGTGTCGGTAGCGATGGAACTTGACGGAAAGGCTTTGTACGCCGTTTTCATCAGGCGGGCTTTCACGGTGTCAGGCGACAAAGTCCGATCCTGCTGCAGCAGAAGCGCGGCCGCGGCGCTCACCATGGGAGCGGCCATACTGGTGCCGTTCATCATAATGTAATTCGGCGAGCTGCCGGTGCTCTGTCCGTAGACGGCCGGGCTGATCATGTTCTGAGGCGCCTCCGCGGCCAGCGTCGACCCGGGCGATAGGATCGAAATGATGCGGTTACCGGGGGCCACCAGGTCCGGCTTAATGATGTGGTCGATCGCCGTCGGGCCTTTCGAGCTGTAGCTGGCGATTTGATCGTCGGACCGCTGCGGCGTATCCATGGGCTTCATGGCGCCGACGGTAATCACGTAGGGATCGTTGGCCGGCGACAGGATGGAGCCATAGCCGCTCCTGCCCGAGTTTCCCGCGGCCACGACCACCACGATTCCCGCCTTCCACGCCTGCTCGACCGCGAGACACAGCGGATCCACGGCATAACTCTCCACCACCGGTCTGCCCAACGACAGATTGATGACGCGAATGTTGTAAGTGTCCTTGAGCTGAATGGCGCGGTCAATAGCGGCGATCACAATCGAGTCGGAGGATGCGCCCAGTTCGTCGAGCACTTGCAGGTCGATCAGGTTTACGCCCGGTGCGATGCCGCCGAATTTGTTGGGCGAGCCGTTGCCGCGGGAACTGGAGCCGTTTCCGGCAATGATCCCCGCCACATGCGTGCCGTGGCCGAATCCATCCCTCCGCGTACCGTTGAAGATCTCGCTGTACACAGCTGTCCGAAGATCGGCACCGTGCGTGATGCCGCTGTCAATAACGGCCACACCGACCCCGGAGCCATCCAAGCCGAGACTCCAGGCGGCGGGAGCGTTGACGGCGAATTCATAGTGATCGGATAAGATGCTCACCGCACGATCGGGACTGATGTAGGCTACGTCGGGCGATGCTGCCAGCGAGGCCACAGCGGATGCCGGAAGTTGAATCGTCTGCGCACCGATCAATGGGATGTCTTGAAGTTTCTTCCCCTTCACGCTTGTAATCAGCCCGTCCAGCGAAAGCACGCCGGATTTCCGTTGAACGATCACGTTCACGGTGGAGTTCGGGTTCACGTTTTCCAGGTCGTGAGCGATTTTCTTATCGGCATGCGCTACGGCGGCGGCCAGCGTTCCCCACAGCAGCACGGTTGTAATTGTTTTCTTCATGGTTCTCCTGCCGCCTCTATATGCACACTGGTTGCCGATGGTCGAACCTTTTGGATACAACGGCTTGGCGGCAAGCTCGATGGAGGGCGCGGGACACAACGCCCACGTCTTCTGGCTTTTCATTAGAACTGGAAACCCGTCCATGGAGTCGCGGCTCGCTAACATGCTGAATCGCCTGGCCGTGTGCGCCGACAGCGGTTGTCCGGACAGAAGGAGGCAGCGGTGGGCCAAATTGTCTCGCGATGGGCGGGCGGGGCGCTGTTTGGCGCGGGGTTCTTGGTGCGGAGTTCCTTGCTCTTGGACGCCATCGCTTACGAAGCTCGGACGCCCCGGCAGGAGGGCGACCTCGCCAGCGCGGGCGGACTAACAATCGCGACGCGGATTAATTAACAATTGCGGGCAGGCGGATTATCAATCCCGGCAGGCGGATTAACAATCCGCCGCAGGTTAACAACCTGCCCCACAACCTATTTCGCGCCGTGCTCTCTCAAAACCCTGGCCGCGTCTGCGAATCCATTCGCCAGCGCAGCCTGCAGCGGTGTGATGCCGGCCTTGTTCCTGGCATTCACGTCGGCGCCGCGATCGATCAGCAGTTCGACTACTGCCGTCCTCCCCCATGAGGCCGCATGGTAGAGCGGCGTAGCTCCGGATTCTTCATCGCGCGCCTCGCGGCCGGCGCCATGGTCGAGCAGCAACGCCACCAGATCGCGAAAACCGCTCAGCGCGGCCACGGCGACGGGCGTTACCCCACCGTTGTCGCGGGCATCCACTTCCGCCCCGTGCTTCAACAGCATGGCGGCAAACGCCAGATTGCCCTTCAACGCCGCCTGGTGGAGAGGCGTAGCGCCGGACTGGTCCCGGGCGTTGACATTCGCGCCCTTCGAAATCAATAGATCGGCAATATCGGTCTGACCCTTTAGGGCGGCTTCGTGCAGCAGGGCGCCGGTGGAATCGGCGCCGGTGGAATCGCCACCGGGCGTCGCCAGCAGTCCGACTACGTCCGTGTGTTGGCCGCGGGCCGCGTTCTCAAGTGGAGTGGCTCCGCTGCGGTCGCGCCGCTGTCGGTCGGCGCCCTTGGCCAGCAACAGCGCCACCACCTCGCGATGGCCTTTGGACGCGGCTTCGCTGAGCGGCGTGGCTCCCGTCTCGGGGTTCTCCTCGTCCACCCGCGCACCGTGCGCCACCAGGGCATCGGCGATTTCCCGTTGCCCGTGCAGGGCAGCCTCATCCAGCGCCGCGGAACCGGCATGGTCGCGGGCGTTCACCTCGGCGCCCTTTTCGATCAGCAGGTCCACCAGTTGACGGTAGCCGCGGTCCGCGGCCAGGTGCAGCAGGGTGGCGCCGGAGTTATCGGCGGCCTTCGCGGCGGCGCCGTGGGCCAACAGCAACTCCACCATCGCGCGGTCGTTCTTGATGACCGCGTAGGCGATGGGCTGCGACCCGCCTTCCGCATGACGCGCCTTCACGTTGGCGCCGTGCTCAATCAGGTAAGCCGCGATTGCCAGGTTGCCGTTCCAAGCGGCATCGTGCAGCGGCGTGGCGCCCAACCGGCCGATTTGATTGACGTCGGCCCCACGCGCGATTTCCTGCCGCACCGCCTCCAGGTCGCCCGCCTCCACGGCGTCGTGTAGGTCCGCGGCCGGAAGCAGCGGCGCCCCAATCATCCAGGCGGTAAACATCCAGCCGATCGGCCGCCAGAACCGATCAACAGGCCACCAAAACCGCTGGCCTGTCCCACCTCGAAACCTAGCCCACGTACTGCACCTCTTCTTCCAGTTCGATACCGAACCTGCCGCTCACCCGCGACTTCAATTCGCCGATCAACCCGCAAAGCTCGGCGGCCGTCCCCGCCCCGGCGTTGTAGATCAGGTTGGCATGATAGGTGGCCACGTGGATGTCGCCGCGCTGCGCGCCTTTCGCGCCCACCTGCTCCAGAAACCACGCCGCCGGCACTTTGCCTTCGCGAACCGCCGAGGGCGGCACCTGGGCCGCCACCTCAGCCGGCAGTTCCTTCAGCAACAGGTTCTTGAAGATGCTGCCCGCGCACTTCATCGTGACCGGAAACTTTTCGCTGCGAACCTTGACGATATCGCCGGAGGTCTGGCGCAGCGTCTCCGCGTCGGCCGGTTCCAGCAGCAGTTGGGTAGAGAAAATGATCCAGTCCTTATGCTGCTTGAAAACGCTCTCCCGGTATTGAAACTCGCACTCCTCGTTGTTGAACACGCGGACCGCGCTGCCGTCATAGAACCGGACGCTGACCACGCGTTCGGAGATGGAATGGCCGTAGGCCCCGGCGTTCCCATAGACCGCCGCGCCCACCGAACCCGGAATGCCGGCCAGCGTTTCGAGGCCCTTCAGGCCGCGCTCCACGGTGTAATCCACCAGGTCCTGTAACACCGCGCCGGCGTCGGCGATCACGCGGCGGTTGGCGGCGAACAGGCTATCCGCGCGGTAGCGCAGCACGATGCCGCGGAAGCCCTGGTCGGCAACGATGAGGTTGGTGCCGCCCCCGATCACCATGGTCGGAATGCCGCTGGCGTGCGCTGCCGCGAGCGCGGCGATGAAAGCCTCGGCGCTGGCGGTCTCGGCGTACAGATCGGCAGGCCCCCCGATGCCGAATCGCGTGTGCAGGGATAGCGGAGTGTCGCGGGAAACGGTTAAATTAGGAATCTCGGTAAGGCGCGCATGCGTCTCTTCCGCGCTTGGCATCACCTCAATTATAAAGGGAGGCATTTTCATGCGATCCGCATTAATGCGAACCGTATTTCCGGGCTTTCCGCCAGAAGGCCTTCAATTCCTGCGCAGCCTGGCACGCCACAACAAGCGTGAATGGTTCCAGCCGCGTAAGCCGATCTTCGAAGCCCAGGTAAAGCAGCCCATGCGGCAACTGGTGGAAGCAGTCAACGCCGCCATGGCCGGCTTCGCCCCGGAATACGTCGCCGATCCGGACAAAGCCATCTTCCGCATCTATCGCGACACTCGGTTCAGCAAGGACAAGACGCCGTACAAGGACCACATCGCCGCCAGTTTTCCACGCCGGGGCACGCCCGAGGGCGCGGGTTACTACTTTGCCGTGTCACACAAAGAGGTCGCCATCGGCGGCGGGATCTGGATGCCGGCGCCAGGAACGCTGTTGGCCATCCGCACTCACGTGGGCGGGCACTACCAGGACTTCCGCCGCATCGCGCAGGCCCGCGCCGTGAAGCAGTTGTTCGGCGAAGTGCGGGGCGAGCAACTCTCACGGGTCCCCAAGGGCTTCGACCCCGTCCATCCGGCGGCGGACCTGCTCCGCTTCAAGCAGTTCCTCTTGTACGTCGAACTGGAGCCTGATCTTGCGACCGGGCCCGAGCTCTATGCGGAGATCGTGAAGCGATTCCGCGCCCTGCGGCCGTTCCTGGAGTTTCTGAACGCCCCGCTGGCGCAGAAGAAAGTGAAGATCGACCCCAAGGATCTGTTCGCGTGAGCGATGAGGCGGTTATCCCGGCCGCCACAGAAACAAGCTGGAGCTTGCCCACCTGGCGGTAGTCTGTTTGACGCCCCTTACACGCGCTCTCGTTGCGAACTGTAGCCCACAGGGAGCAGAGCAGGCTGTCCGTGTGAAGCACCAGGAAATCGGCCAGATACGTCCCCAGCACGTCGCATTTGGCCATTTTGGGTGACGATCCGGGAACTAAGATTTTTATAGTTGACGTAAGATTTTTATAGTGGTACCTTTTTCCAGATGCCTTCACGTTCCGATAGTTCTAACCCCGATCCTCCGATGCCCACTGCCGCGGAAGCCGATATTCTGGCTGTCCTCTGGCGTCTGGGCCCGGCCACCGTTCGAGAGGTACATGACGCCCTGGAGAAAGACTGCGGCTACAACACCACGCTCACACAGATGCGGCTGATGACCGATAAGGGCCTTTTGGTCCGCAGCGAACGCTTTCGATCGCACGTCTATGAACCCGCGGCAGCCAAGAACCAGATGCAAACCCGGATTGCTGGAGATCTTCTGAGGCGGGTCTTTGGAGGTTCGCCCAAAGGACTGATCATGAGCGCACTCGGCGCTCAGCCTACCACTTCCCAGGACCGGGCGGAGATTCGCCGGATGCTCGACGAACTGGACGGGAAAAAGAGGAGGGCCAAATGAACGCAATTCAGGTCCTCGCGACGCAGCCGTGGGTTGAGCGCCTGGGGATGACGCTACTCCACTTTCTTTGGCAGGGCGCGATCATCGTCACCATTTATGCCGCCGCACGAAAGTGGAGCGCACGAACCTTAGGCTCGAACGGTCGCTATTTTCTCGCTTGTGCGGCACTTACGGCGATGGCCATCGCCCCAGGGGTGACCTGGATTCTGCGGCGCGGGCCGTCGCCGGAATCCGTCGCCGTCACCTTCACGGCGCCCATGTCCGCCGTTCCCGGGCCCGCCAGATCCATGTCTCTATCGCTTCCGATTGATGCAAGTCGCGCCATGCCTGGGGCGTTTCTGTCCTGGGTGGTCGCGTTCTGGCTTACCGGCGCGACTGCCTTCTCGCTGCGCCTGCTTGGTGGCTGGATACTCGCCGAACGTCTTCGGTCCACCATGGTGCGTCCCGTTTCTGCCGAATGGCAGCGGACCCTCGACAGGCTCAAGACCCGCATTTCTGTCTCCCGGCCGGTCCGCTTGCTTGTGTCGGGACGGCTACAGGCGCCGGCCGCCATGGGATGGCTTCGGCCGATTGTGCTGGTGCCGGCAGGCGCCCTCGCCGGCTTGCCGGTCGCACAGATAGAAGCGCTTCTGCTTCACGAGCTGGCACACATCCGCCGCCATGACTATCCGGTACATATATTGCAGAGCGCCGTCGAGGCCGTATTCTTTTACCATCCCGCCGTCTGGTGGGTCTCCAGTCACATGCGCGCCGAGCGCGAACTCTGTTGCGACGACATTGCGGTATCCGTCACCGGTGACGCTGTCATCTACGCTCGTGCCTTGGCGGAGTTCGACTCGGCACGCTGGATTCAGCCCAACGTCATGGCCGCGAACGGCGGCTCGTTGGCCGACCGCATTGCCAGATTATTGGGCCAGCCGTCCACCTCCCGTCGCCCCTCCTGCGGACCGGGGACCGCCCCTGCACTGATCCTGTTGGCAATTGGGGCCTGGGCAGTATTTGCCCAACCCACCGTTCGGGCGCAGTTTGAGGTAGCTTCCGTCAAGCCCTCTTTCAACCGTAGTGTACAGAACGTGCGCCCGCTTCCGGGACGTCTCACTGCCGATGCGACTCTGCAGATTCTAATTCAGTATGCGTATGGGGTCCAGCCATTCCAAGTCGTGGGTGCTCCGGCGTGGATGCAGTCCGGGCGCTACCAGATCGAGGCCAAGGCCGATGGCAATGCCAACCGGGCCCGAATGTTTCTCATGCTGCAGTCGCTGCTTGAGGACCGCTTCCAATTAAGGACACACCGCGACACGAGGGACCTGCCGGTGTATGCGCTGGTGGCTGCTAAAGGTGGGTTCAGGCTGCCTCCGCCTAAGGAAGGCGGCTGCGTGGACTCTACCGAGGACGCGTCCCCGGAGTGGGCCGGAGCCGGAAGAATGGCGGCGCCCGGGGAGGTTGAACCCGCCACGGTGCTGTGTGGCTCGGCTGGCGTCAGCTTGAACACCGCCGGTGCGCGTATACAGGGTGGAAAAGTAGCCATGCCAGAGCTCGTCCGGATGCTTTCGAGGGTGCTCGGCCGGAGCGTGATCGACAGGACCGGATTCACCGGACTCTTCGACCTGCAACTGGATTTCGTGGCGGATGAGACCACCCCGGCCATGCCGCCTCCACCGCCCGATTCCGGCATGTCAGGTTTACCCATTCCGCAGGCGCTCCGCCAGCAACTTGGGTTACAGCTCGAATCGACGAAGGGGCCAGTCGAAGTCATCGTCGTAGACCACGCCGAACGGCCGTCCGGGAATTAATACGAGATTTACCGGCCAAGTCATGCTGCATCGCCATCGCCGCAATCCAGAGGTCGTTGTCCGGAATGGGCTTGCCAAGCCGGGCGAGTTCGGCTTTGACCTAGCGAGCTGTTCCTGCCGCCGCTGTGCCTTTTGGGCGCCGAGTGAAGTTCACCCAGCACCACCCAGGGCAGGTACACCGGGGTAATTCCGGCGAAGTGTGGATGCAAAACCTTGTCACCGCGAAAGTATGCGACCACGACGTTGGTGTCCAAAAGGACACTACCGGCCGTGTTCATTGACTTGCTCGCAGCCTTCTTCGATGACCCTTTCCATTTCATCCGCTTCTTCCGGCGAGAGGCATCCGAACGCGCGGGCGAGAGCCGCATCCCGTTCAACCTGGCTGACCGGCTTGAGCTGCCGGATGAAATCGGCGGCCATTTCCAGCCTGTCCGGCGGAAGCGCCTTCAGATCCTCGACGATGTTTTCGAGAGGGCTCACAACTCTTACGGTACACCGGCATGATCGCCCAGGCAAGCAGCACGAGTGACGCCAGAACCCCGGGTTCGGTCCACCGGCCGTACCAACGTCGGTCGGCTAAACGTGTCACCATAAGACGGATGAACCTCAGTTTGGAGCCGTGGAAGAAGCTGATCCTGGCGACTCTGGGCATCACCGCAGCCGCCATACCGCTCTCTATCGGACTGGCTCATCCGCCAAAGATGCGCGCTCAATCGCCGCTAACCGCTGCGCAAATGCGATTTGAGGTAGCCTCGATCAAGTTCCCCGCCGATCAGAGTATTTTAGAAACCCGTCCGAGACGGACCGTCGGGCGTTTTCGATGGAAAACTCAGCTCATGTACCTGCTGGGGTATGCCTATCAGATGGAGTGGTGGCGGATTTCCGAAAAGCCCACCGGTTCCGTCAGCCTCGGCTCCATTTACGAGATCGAGGCAACTACGGGCCCGGATACCAGCGAAGATCAGGAGCGCCTGATGCTTCAAACTCTCCTCATCGAGCGCTTCAAGATGGTAGTCCACCGCGAGATTAAGGACGCCGTCCAAGGCTATGCCCTGACGGTGACGAAAGACGGCCCTAGAATGGAGGCAGCCAGGGAAGAGAAAGCTTCCGACGATCCCACGATATCAGATGGATGGGTCTCAGCCCACGGATTGTCGCAAGGTGTCATCGCCGTCGAAGGACGGCGCGCTACAATGCTGCAATTAACCGAAAATTTGCAGCGCCTGCTGAGCACATCCGTTCTCGATCAGACCGGCCTCACGGGCAAGTACAATTTCCAGGTGGAGTTCGAAAGAGGTGATGATCCTTCCGACTACACCTCCGTGGTGGCCGCCGTTAGGCGGCTCGGGCTCAAGCTAGAGAGGTACAAAGGGCCCGTCGAATTTCTGGTGATCGACCACCTCGATAAGCTTGCGGAGAATTGACCATCGTGATTGCCTATGTGCTCGAATCCGCGTTGTTCGCCGCCGCCGTTTTGGGGCGACCCTGGCACGTTACTATTTCCGATGGTCTTGCTCGAACGATAGCCCGCAAGTCGGCTCCGTTTTTTCGCAGAATGCCCTCACATACAGCGCCCTGCCCGAACCCCTCCGGGCGATTGTGGCCGACAGGTAGGCTTTCCGTAGAAGTATGCCGGTTGGAAGTTGCAGGTGGCCGGATGCCGGTTGGGGGCTGACGCACCTTGGGGGTTGACGTTAACCGGCCACCGGCATCCGGCATCTGGCATCCTTTCGTTCTATGCCGGCGGCTTCTTGCGCGGCCGGGTGGTCCGTTTCTTCACGTTGCCTTCGGAGCCCGGGCTGGCGGTCTTGCGAGGCGCCCTGGGCCGGCGCTGCGGCTTGGGAGGCAGTTCCGGCAGCGGGATCTCGCCGGTGGCGGTGGGCTGGCCCGGTACCAGGGGCTGCGGCTCGTCGATTTCCTCTTCATCCATTTCTGCCACCGGTTCGGGCTCGGGCGGCGGGGCGGGCGGATGGAACTCGGCGCCCAGATAAACGATGAGACCTTTCTCTTCATCCACCTGAATGCGCACCAGGCCCTTATCCTGCGCGTAGTTCAGCAACTCGCCGAACTCCTGGAAACCGTACTCGCGCCAGTCGAACGCCGGACGCTCCTGTTTCACCCATTCGGCCAACTCGTCGGCGCTGGAACCTCCGTCCACTTCGATGCGATGGATCTCCAGCACGTCGCGCAGCAGCGGGATGGCCTGTTCGGGTTTGAGGCCGGGCTTCTCGGGCGCGCCGCCGCCTTTCATGCGGATCATGTAACGCCCTTCGCCGCCGGTGACCTCCACGAAATCGGCCTTCTGCAGCTTCTCCACGAAATCCGTGAACGAACTGGCGCCATAGGCCTTTTCGTTGAACGTGGAATCCAGTTGCAGCATGGTGGATTTCAGCAGCCCGAGCTGTGGGCGCACTTCGCGCCGCTCCAGCACGCCCAGAGCGCGCTCCACCAGGGGCATGGACTGGGTGAGATCGAGCGCCACGCGTTTGTGCTGCGGCCGCTGTTGTTGCGACGACTGTTGCTGCGGCCGCTCGGAGTGTTGTTGTTGCGGCTGCTGCTGGGCCGGTTGCTGCTGGGTCGGTTGCTGCTGCGCCGGCTGCTGCTGCGACGGTTGCTGTTGGGCCGCCTGCTCCTTCTGCTGATGGCCGCCCGAAGCCCGCGAGCCCGGATAATCGATGATCGATTCGTAGGCCACGAACTCGTGACAGTTCTTTTGCAGAATCGTGCTGGTGAAGGCGCGGCCGCCTACCACGAAGATGCGCTTGTCGTACTGCTTCAGTTTGTTGACCAGCGCGATAAAATCGCTATCGCCGCTGACGATGGCGAAGGCGTTGATATGGTCGTGAGTGAAGGCCATCTCGAGGGCATCGAGAGCCAGGTTAATGTCGGCGCCATTCTTATCGCCGCGCGGCGAGGGGTCGCGCTGAACCATCTGCACCGCGTGCTCGGAGAGCGCGCGCGTGGCGGATTCCTGCCTTCCCCAGTTCGCGTAAGCAAACTTCGTCACGATTTCGCCGCGCTCTTTGAGTGCGTCCAGTACCGCGGCCACGTCAAATTCCCGATGCAAAGTGGACTTGACGCCGATTTCGATATTGTCGAAATCGATGAACACGGCGATCTTCAGTTTGTGTTCCATTTTGAGTTCCTTGAATCCAGCATTGGGTGGGGCGGACCGAAACGGCCGCCGCGCCTTGAAGGCCGGAGGTCCACCGCCGGACGACTCGTCCGGCAGCGGTGATACGGCTAAGTGCCTCATGGGTAGTGTATCCTAAATCCGCGAACGGGATTAGCCCGTCCGCCGCAAGCGGCCCGCCAGAGCGGCGCCGCGCTCAAACTCCTCTTGGAGCTGCCGCGTCCGAAGGTTCTCGCGCATGTGCTCCAGTTTCTGAATGTAGTCCGACAAGGCGCGCTCGATGGGGCCGGTGTTGGTGGCCAGAATATCCCGCCACAAATCGTAAGACCCCATGGCGAGGCGCGTCATATCCTCCAGGCCGGGGCCGGCAACCTGCAAGTGTGCCGGCGCGCCCAAACGGTCCGCCACCGTGGCCGCCAGCGCCGTGGACGCCAGTTGGCACAAGTGGGAAGTGAGGGACACCACGCGGTCATGCTCGTCCGAATCGAGCACCACCGTGCGCGCCCCGATAAGCCGCAGCCAGCCGCGGAACTCGCGGGCGCCGGGCGTGGCAAGCTCTGCCGGCTCGTCCGGCGTGAGCACCCAGGTACGGTTGCGAAACAGATCGGCATCCGCGGCCGCGGCCCCGCGCTTTTCCCTGCCGGCCATCGGGTGGCCGCCCAGGAACTGGCAGCGGCTGATGGATTGCCGGGCCTGATCGACAATCTCACACTTGGTGCTGCCCACGTCGGTGACCAGCGCTCCCGGTTGTACGTGCGCATCCAAATGGCGGATGGTATCGAGAATGCGGCCAATGGTCTGCGACAGAAAAACGAGATCGGCTGGTCCGACGGCTTCGGCCAGCGGCGCGCCGCGGTCAATGGCGCCGGCGGCCACGGCGTCGGCGATAGCGGCGGGGGAACTGACACCTACGATCTGGCCGGTGAAGCCAGACTTGCGAAGCGCCAGGCCGAAGGATGCGCCGATGAGGCCGGTGCCGATGATGGCGACGTGGTTCATTTGTGGGGCAGGTTGTTAACCTGCGGCGGATTGTTAATCCGCCCCCGCGATGCCAAGCGAGCGGGGTTCAAATCGTCCTCCCAACCGCCGGCGCAATCATGCGCAATTGGCGCATCAGCTCTTCGAATTGCTCGGGCCGCAGGGATTGGGCGCCGTCACTGAGCGCGCGGTCCGGATCGGGGTGTACTTCTATCAGCAGGCCATCGGCGCCCGCGGCCACGGCGGCCCGCGCCATCGGCGCCACCTTGTCGCGGCGGCCGGTTCCATGCGACGGGTCGGCGATAATCGGCAGATGCGAGAGCTTCTTCACCACGGGTATGGCCGAGATGTCCATGGTGTTGCGCGTGTAGGTCTCAAAGGTGCGGATGCCGCGCTCGCATAGAATCACGTCGTAGTTTCCGCCGGCCATGATGTACTCGGCGGACAGCAGCAGTTCCTCGATGGTGGCGGCGATCCCGCGTTTCAGCAGCACCGGTTGGCGCTGCTTGCCCAGTTCCTTCAGCAGGTTGAAGTTCTGCATGTTGCGCGCGCCCACTTGCAGGATGTCCGAGTATTGCGACACCACCGGAATCTGGGTCTGGTCCATCACCTCGCTCACCACCAGCAGGCCGTTGCGGTCAGCCGCCTCGCGCAGCATCTCCAGGCCGGCTTCGCCCATCCCTTGAAACGCGTAGGGCGAACTGCGCGGCTTGAAGGCGCCGCCGCGAATCACTTTGGCTCCAGCCTTGGCCACCACCGCGGCCGAGCGCTCAATCTGGTCGCGGCTCTCCACGCTGCACGGTCCGGCCATCACGACCACTTCGCCGGCCCCGATCTCCAACCCGCGAACGCTGACGATGGTGCCGCCGGGCCGGAAGCCGCGGCTGGCCAGTTTGTAGGGCGATGCAATCCGGTGGGCGTCCTTGACGCCTTCCATCACCTCAAAAGCGGCCAGATCGAAATCGTCCTTTCCGCCAACCCCGCCCAGTACCGTGTGGATTACCCCGGTGGAGCGGTGGACGTCGAAGCCCAGTTCCACCAGGCGGTCGATTACGTTCTGGATCTGCTGTTCGGCGGCGCCTTCCTGCATGACGACGATCATTTAAGTTCCTCCGTCTTGCTGCGTGCTGCTGGCCATCCGCAAACGCTGGATGGTGCGCATCTCATCGATGATGCGTTCGAAGATGCGGCGCACCGCCCCTTCGGTGAGCGGACCGCCATTGGCTTCGGTAATATTGGCGAAGACCTGTTCTTCGCGCTTGGGTTCGTAGATGGGCAGTTGGGCCTCGCGTTTCACGCGGCCGATGTTCTCCACCACACCGGTGCGCTCATTGAGCAATGCCACGATGCGCCGGTCCACATCGTCGATCAGCACGCGGTACTCCTCCAGCTTCTGGCGCGCGTCTTCTTCGTTCATGCGCTGGTTGATTGGCTGATTCATGCCTGGGCTCCAAAGCCATGCTTGAGTTCGCGCACGAAAGACTCGAGCTGGATCTCCAGCGACGCGTTGTCCGGATTGCCCAAAGAGCCCCTTTCGATCAGATGCACGATCGCGCTGCCCACCACCACAGCCTCCACCTGGCGGCCTAGTTCCGCCACGTGTTCCGGTTTCGAAATTCCGAAGCCCACGGCCAGCGGCAGATCGGTAACCGCGCGCACCGCCCGCACCAACGGCGCCACTGCGTCCGACAGCGATTCGCGCTCGCCGGTTACGCCGGTCCGCGAAACCAGGTAGACGAAGCCGGTGGAATACTGCGCCACCAGCTTGAGGCGCCGTGGGGTGCTGGTGGGCGCCGCCAGGAACACGGTATCCAGGCCGTGGCGGTGCATGGCGCCCACATATTCGTGCGCCTCTTCCACGCCGGCGTCAGTCAGCAGACAACCATCGATCCCGCAGCGCGCCGCGTCTTCCGCCAAACGCTCCAGGCCATAGCGGAGCACCGGGTTCAGGTACGTGAAGAGCAGCAGCGGAACCTCGGAACGCTCGCGGATGCGGGCTGCGATCTCCAGCACGATGCGGAGCGTGGTGCCGGCCTTGAGCGCCCGCTGCCCGCCGCGTTGAATCACCGGTCCATCGGCAATGGGGTCGGAAAAGGGCACGCCCAGTTCGATCAAGTCGGCGCCGCCGCGCACCAGCGCCTCCACCAGGCAAGGCGTGCGGTCGGGCGACGGATCGCCCGCCGTGATGTAGGCGATGAAGCCCTTGCGGCCCTGCTGCTTCAAGTCGGCGAACATGCGCCCGATGCGCGTCATGCTTCGTCCAGTTCCGGGAAGTTTTCGCGGTAGATGTCCACGTCTTTATCGCCGCGGCCGGAGAGGTTCACCAGAAAGATTTTGCCCTGCGCCGCGCTGCCGGTTAAGGCTGGCGCGCGTTGGATGGCTTCGGCCACGGCGTGTGCCGATTCGAGCGCCGGAATGATGCCTTCGGTGCGCGAGAGCCGGGTGGCGGCGGCCAGCGCTTCGGCATCGGAAGCCGCCACGTATTCGGCACGGCGCCGGTCGTGCAGCCAGGCGTGCTCGGGGCCGATCATGGCGTAATCCAGGCCGGCCGAAACCGAATGCGTCAGCGCGATCTGGCCATCGGCATCCTGCAGCACGTAGCTGTACGCGCCTTGCAGTACGCCGGGCGCTCCGCCGCGATAGCGAGCCGCATGCTCGCCGATGCCATCGCCGCGTCCGCCGGCCTCGACACCCACCAACTGAACGGCGGCATCCTCCAGAAACGCATGGAAAATGCCGATGGCGTTGGAACCTCCACCTACGCAGGCGAAGATGGTGTCGGGCAGTTTGCCCTCGGCCTCCAGAATCTGGCGGCGCGCTTCCTCACCGATCACCTTGTGAAAATCGCGGACCATCATCGGGTACGGGTGCGAGCCCAGCGCCGAACCCAGCAGATAATAGGTGTCGCCGACGTTCGTCACCCAGTCGCGCATGGCCTCGCTGATGGCGTCCTTGAGGGTGCGGCTTCCGGTGTCCACCTCCACCACTTTGGCGCCGAGCATGCGCATGCGGAAGACGTTGAGCCGCTGCCGCCGCATGTCTTCGGTGCCCATGTAGACCACGCAATCCAGGCCGAACAGGGCGCAGACCGTGGCGGTGGCAACGCCATGCTGTCCGGCGCCGGTCTCCGCGATGATGCGGCGCTTGCCCATGCGCCGGGCCAGCAGCGCCTGCCCCAGGCAGTTGTTGATCTTGTGGGCGCCGGTGTGCAGCAGGTCTTCGCGCTTGAGCCAGATGCGGGCGCCGCCCAGGGTCTCACTGAGCCGCTTGGCGAAATAGAGCGGCGTGGGCCGGCCGGCGTAGTTGTGCAGCAGGTCCGCCAGTTCGGCCTGAAAAGCCGGGTCGTCCCGCGCCGCCAGGTAGGCCGCTTCCAATTCTTCGATGGGCGCCATGAGAACTTCGGGGACATAGCGCCCGCCGTAAGGTCCAAAATGGCCGGCCCCATCTGGTTGTGAAACGTCTGGTTGAGAAACGACTGGTTGAGATTGCAGATTCATATGCCGAGCGCCGCCCGCGCCGCCTGGAGAAACTCGTTCATTTTGATGTGGTCCTTTTTGCCGGGCGCACTTTCGATGCGGGAGCAGGCATCCACGCCCCACGGATGGACCAACGCTACTGCCTGCGCTACGTTGGACGCATCCAGTCCGCCCGCCAGGATGATGCGCCTGGTGGTGTGGGTGGCCAGGTGCATTTTCAACAGGCTCCAGTCAAAAGTCTTGCCGGCGCCGCCGTAGAGTTCCGCCGCCGCCCCATCCAGCAGCAGCGCATTGGCTGGCAGTTGCTCGTACTCGGAGAAACGGAATCCCTCGCTTACGCGCGCGGCTTTCCAGACGGCCACGGCCGCCGGGTAATCGGCGGGCGTCTCGTCGCCGTGCAGTTGCGCCACAGCGAGCGAAGCGATGCGCGCCACCTCATCCACCCGTGCCCCTTCCTGATTCACGAAGACGCCCACGCGGAGGATTCCGGGAGCTGACGCAATCGCCGCCGCCCGATCGGGCGCGATGTAGCGCGGGCTGCGGGAATAGAAGTTGAACCCGATGGCAGTGGCGCCGCCGACGATGGCCGCGTCCGCGTCCTCCTGGTTGGTGATGCCGCAGATTTTCACGATTACGCCGTTTTTCACGATGCCACCATTCTTGGCACTCACGCCAGCACCAGCTTTCGAAGAGCCGCCGCCGGGTCGCCCGATTTCATGAGATGCTCCCCGACCAGGAAGGCCGTGAAGCCCGCGGCGCGCAAGGTGGCGATATCGGCAGCCGTGCGAATGCCGCTCTCGCTGACGCGGCCGGCGCCGGCGGGCATGTGTTCCGCCAGACGCAGCGAGGTATCGAGCGTGACCTCAAAGGTGCTTAGGTCGCGGTTGTTGACGCCGATCACATCGCTACCGGCCGCCATTGCCATATCCAGTTCGCGCCGGTTGTGCACCTCCACCAGCGCGGTCATGCGGTAGCGGGCGGCGGCTTCGCGGAAGTCGCGGATTTCGCGCTCGGTGAGGATGGCGGCGATCAGCAGAATGGCATCGGCGCCGTGGGCTGCAGCTTCCAGGATGTGGCTGTGGGCGACCGTAAAATCTTTGCGGATGACCGGCAGCGAGACGGCCGCGCGGGCCTTCTCCAGATCGCGCAGGCTGCCCTGGAAGAACGATTCGTCGGTGAGGACCGAGACTGCCGCGGCGCCGCCCGACTGGTACGCCGCCGCTATCCCCGCCGGGTCGAAATCCGCCGAGAGCACACCCTTGCTGGGCGAAGCCTTCTTGATTTCGGCGATGATGGCGGGCGCATGGGCGGTGAGCGCCGCGCGGAAATCGCGCCGGGTGGCCAGACACAACTCGGCCTCGCGTTCCCACTGGTCCGTTGGAGGGACGCCGCGAGCAAGTTCCTCGCGTTTTTTGACGACAATACGGGCCAGGATGTCTGGAATCGTGTCGATCAAGCGTGTTGTCTTCATGGTATCAGGTGGACGGATGCCGGATATCGGTGGCTGGTGCCGGTGAAAGAGACTCCTGGCCGGGTGCAAAGTCACAAACCGGTGTCTGGTACATGGCGCGTCGCCGGGCTTCCGATTCGGGATTTGGAGACCGCAATAGGCTGCCACACCTGCCGTGCCACGGGGTTTGAAACACTGGGGGCAAAACCACCGGCCATGGTGGGCGCGAGATTTTCAGGACGATGGAGGAACGAGTCGCGCAGCGCTGTTAGATCCCTACTCCCAGTTATTCTTTCCTGCTCGTAAACGGTAAGGCGGCGCTTCGTCTTCCATGACGCAAACCTCGCCCGCGCTGTCCTCGTAGCACGGGAAAGGCGGGGCGTCAGATCGTGGCTGCCTTTCGTAAAGGCGGCAGTATTTCGCCGCAATTGAGGGAACCCTCGACACGTCCAGTTCTTCCGGCCAGAGCCGAATGGCTAATCTCGCGCGGCTTACTGGGAAAGGCGCTTCTCGCAAGGCGCTCAAGTACTCCACCAAGGTGGCGTCCAGCCGCTGATAGAGAAGGCCGGTAAAGCTCTGCCGCACATCAAGGTACTATCGGTACATATCCATGCCCGGCCTTCAGGAGCAATTCGGCCAGATCGACATTTACCTCTTTGACCAACTCCTCCGTGGCCGCATGGCGCCGGGGACGCGGATCTTCGACGCGGGGTGCGGGTCAGGCCGCAACCTGGTTTATTTCCTCAGAGAGGGCTACGAAGTTTTCGCCTTGGACGCAAATCCGCAGGCCGTGGAGAGCGTACGGCGCCTGGCGGCATCGCTGGCGCCGGCCCTCCCGGCGGGGAACTTTCGCGCGGAAAACATCGAAGAAATGTCGTTTCCAAGCGAGTTCGCGGACCTTGTGCTGTCGAGCGCCGTCCTGCATTTTGCGAGCGGCGACGAACAGTTTCAAGCCATGCTGCACGGCACGTGGCGAGCCTTGAAGCCGGGTGGCCTCCTGTTCTGCAGGCTGGCATCCTCGATTGGAATGGAGCAGCAGATGCGGCGCATCGCGGGACGCCGCTTTCGGTTGCCCGACGGGTCGGATCGCTACCTGGTGGACGAAGCTCTGCTGGTCAAGCTCACGGAAGAGTTGGGCGGGCAGTTGGCCGACCCGTTGAAGACAACCGTGGTGCAGAATCAACGCTGCATGACCACGTGGGTCGTACGGAAAAACGGCTGAACAGGCGGGCGCTTCAGGGCAGCAAGCAGGCGGATTGCCAATCCGCCCCAGGTTGGCAACCGGTTGGCAACCTGTCCCACAACAGGGATATACTTTCTTACGTCATGCCCACAGGCTCCATCACCGGCGACCAGGTTCGCGCGTATCACGAAGACGGCTACGTGCTGGCGCGAGGTTTGTTCGAGCCGGATGAGATTGCACTGTTGGGGCGGGCGGCGCGGGAGGATCGGGCGTTGGACGCGCACGCGTTCGGGCGCGCCGATGGCGAGGGTGGGACGGTGCGGCTGTCGCTGTGGAACCACCCGGGCGACACCATCTACGGGATGGCGGCGCGCTCGGAGCGCGTGGTGGGGTCGGCTGAAAAGCTGTTGGGCGGCGAGGTTTATCACTACCACTCCAAGATGATCATGAAAGACGCGCGCGTCGGCGGGGCGTGGGCGTGGCACCAGGACTACGGCTACTGGTATCAGAACGGCGTGCTGTTTCCGCTGTTGACCAGCGCGTCCATCGCGGTGGATCGGGCGACACGCGAGAACGGATGCCTGCAGGTAGTGCGCGGATCGCACCAGCTTGGCCGCATGGAGCACGTGCTGACGGGGGACCAGGCGGGCGCGGACGCGGAGCGCGTAGCGGAAGTGCTGAAGCGGATGGAACTGGTGTATGTGGAGATGGAGCCTGGGGACACGCTGTTCTTCCACTGCAATCTGCTGCACCGGTCGGACCAGAACCGGTCGGAGCGGCCGCGTTGGTCGATGATCTGCTGCTACAACGCGGCGCGCAACAATCCTTATAAGGAGTCGCACCACCCGCGGTACACGCCGTTGGTCAAAGTTCCCGACTCAGCCGTGCGGCAGGCCGGGCTCAAGCGCTTCGGCGATTCTCAGGCGGCGGTGGGGTGGCTGGACGCGGCCAGGGATGAAAGCGCGGCCGGACTGGAATCGCAAAAGTGAAGACCATTTCGATTGGGATGATCGGCTCCGGGTTCGTGGCCGATTTCTACATGCAGGGGCTGCGCGATGTGAACGGGCAGCAGGTGGTGCTGAACTATTCGCGGTCGCGGGCACATGCGCGGCGGTTTGCGGTGCGGTGGGGAGTTGCGGAATCGACGGCCGATCTCGGCGAGGCGATCGCGCGGGACGATATCGACCTGTTCGTGATCGCGCTGCCGAACGAAGCGCACCTGCCGGTTGCGCTGGCGCTGGCGGCGGCAAAGCGCAACCAGGTGTGCACCAAGCCGTTGGCGCGCAACCGGGCGGAGGCGCGGCGGATGCTGGCGGCGGCGGTGAAATCGGGCGCGCTGCATGGGTACGCGGAGACCGAGGTGTTTGCGCCGGCGGTGGTGAAGGCCAGGGAGACCATCGAGCGCGGGGGCGTGGGGCGCGTGATCTGGGTGCGGTCGCGCGAATCGCACAGTGGGCCGCACCGGGCGCACTTCTGGGACATCGAAAAGACCGGCGGCGGAGCCATGAACGACCTGGCGCCGCATTGCATTGAGGCGGCGCGGTATTTCTTCGGGAAGGAAGACCCGGTGGTGGAGGCGATGGCGTGGACCGGCACCCTGGTTCACGGCGCGCGCACCAAAGGGGAGGACAACGCGCTGCTGGCGATGAAAATGTCGGGTGGCGGGATTGCGCATTGCGAGCTTTCGTGGACCACCAGGGGCGGCCTCGATCTGCGCAATGAGATCCACGGTTCGGAAGGCTCGGTCTTCACGGACGTGACGCGCGGGACGCCCATCCGGAGCTTCACTCCGCGGAGCGCCGGGTACGTGGTGGAGAAGGCGGATATCGATTTTGGGTGGACGCAGCCGCTGCCGGAGGAGGCATTCACGTACGGCTATCAGGCGGAAATGCGGCATTTCGTGGAGTGCGTGCGGTCGGGGGAAACGCCGCGGGAGACGTACCAGGATGGCTACGTGGTGAGCTGCGTGCTGGAGGCGGGGTATCGGTCGGCGCGGAATGGGCGGTGGGTGCGGGTGAAGTATTGACCGCGGCGTTATTGACGACGGGCTGCTGTTTGAGTGTAAAAGGGCGTATAATCCGAATTAGGAGATTCGGTTATGGGCTCTTTGGATGTTCCGGAAATTCTCATCGCGCTAGGCCTGGCGGCTGGATTGATGTGGGCGATCCATAACTGGACGCATCGGCGCGCGAATCCGCCGCGGTAGCGCCGCCCTACTCATATCGCAAGGCAACCATTGGATCGATGATGGAGGCGCGCCGCGCGGGTAAGTAACCCGCCGCAGCGGCCGTCACCAGCATGGTGAGAGTCGCCAGCGCCGTGGTGAACGGGTCGGCAGGCGTCAACCCGAAGAGTAACTTGCCGACCAGACGGGTAGCCGCCAGGGTGAGCGGCAAGCCCACCGCAATTCCGCCCAAAACCAGGCCAACGGTCTCACGCAGCACCATCCACAGCACCGTTCCCCTGCCGGCCCCCAGCGCCATGCGGATTCCGATCTCGCTGGTTCGCCGTCCCACTGCGTAGGCCAGCACGCCGTAAAGACCGAGGGCAGCCAGCAGCAAAGCCAGACATCCAAAGAATCCGGAGAGAGTGGCCACCAGCCGTTCCTGGATGAGCGATTGATCGATCTGCCGTTCAAATGTGGTCTCACCCTTCACGGGAACACTGCCGGCCAGCGCTCGTACTACGGTTCGGATCGCGCCGGTCAACTGGAGGGGATCGGCGGTAGCGCGCACTTCGAGCCGCAGGGCCTTGTCCATCACGGGCATCTGAAAGACGTCCAGGTACTGTGCGGTGCACCGGCTCGCGCAGGCTCATGTATTTAGCGTCCTTGACCACGCCGATAATCTGCGTTCGCTGCTGGCCGCCGAGGGCTACCCAGTGCCCGATGGGGCTGGCATTGTGGAAGTAGTAACGTGCCATCGTTTCATTGATCATCGCCACCTGAGGCGACTCCGGCCGGTCGTGCCAGTCAAAATCCCGTCCAGTCAACAGCGGCGTGCCGAACGTGGCAAAATAACCCGGTGAAACGCGGTTGACATAGACGGTATTGTCCTCGCGCGGCCGCGGGGTGTAGCCCTCCACGCTGAGCGTGAGGTCGACACCCCCGCCAGAGATCGGCGTCAACCAGGAAAGGCTGGAGGCTCGCACACCCGGCAGTTGTTGGACGCGTTCCAACAGTGCCTGGTAGAAACCCGGCAATGGCGCTCCGCGGAAGCCAACCGATCCTGGTTCGACGGAAGCCAGAAGGATGCCCCCGCGTTCAAATCCCGCGTCCATGGTGCGGAGATTTCGCAGCGTGCCTGCAAATAATCCGGCACCCACCAGCAGCACCAGAGATAAAGAGACCTGCGCCATCACCAGCGCCTTGCCAAGCCAGACACGTGAGGGACCAGTTCCGAACGACCGGGCGCCCTCTTTGAGCACCGGCGCGACATCTACGCCGGTTGAGCGGAACGCCGGAGCGACGCCGAATAGAATGCCGGTCAGGATGGACACGGCCGCCGTGAACACCAGAATTCGCCCGTCCGGATGCAACTCCAGCCGCAATGGCGTCTTGCCGTTCGCCATCATCATTACCAGGAACCCACTGCCCCACCAGGCCAGGAGCAGAGCCAGCAAACCGCCCAGCGTGGAAAGCAGCAGCGATTCCGTGAGCAGTTGGCGGAACAGACGTCCCCGACCCGCCCCTAACGCCAGCCGGACCGCCATTTCCCGGCGCCTTGCAACCGCCCGGTCGAGTTGCAGACTGGCAAGATTGGCGCAGGCGATCAGCAGGACCATGCCTACCACGGCCATCAGGATCAGCAGAGGGCGCGAGAACTGATCCCGCAGTGCGGAAAGGCCGTTGGCAGCCGGGGTAAGCTCAAGCCTCCTCGACAGGAAAACTTCGCGGTTATGCGCGTCCCTGATGCTGCCGGCCTGCGCCTGGGTCACCTGGCGGAATATCACCTCCAGATCGGCGCGAGCACCGGCGCGGGATACGCCAGGCTTCAACCCTCCCACCACGCTCAGCCAGCCCGCGAAGTCTTCGGCCAGCCAGCTCTTTGGCCGGATCTTCGTTTCGTTCGCAATCGGAATGACGAAATCCAGCGTCTCGCCTATTTGGAGTCCGAAGAATTCCGGCGGCAGCACGCCTGCGATCGTAAACGGCTGACCTTCAACCGGCAGCGTCTTTCCCAACGCGGCGAAATCTCCCCCGAATCTTCGCTGCCAAAGGCCGTAAGATATCAGCATCACGGGATTGCCGCCGCCCTCGGAGACACGATCGTCCTCGGGAACAATCGTTCGGCCGAGCCATGGCCGAACGCCCAACACCTCGAAGAAGTTGCCCGAAACGTATCGTCCTTTAGCGCCTTCGCCTTCGGGTTCATCCGTTAGACGCAATGGCGTTTTCGAAACAGTCAGCAATCCGCTGAATACCTGGTTGTGATCCCGCAACTGCCTGTATAAGGGGTACGAGAAGCCGCCTTTGCTGTTGTTGTAATAGTAATAAGGGTCCACCTGAACCAATTGTTCGGGGCCGGCGACCGGCAGCATGCGGAGCATCACCGCGTCGATCAGCGTGAAAATGGCTGAGTTTGCTCCAATCCCCAGGGCCAAAGACAGAATTGCCACCGCACTGAAAGCCGGGCTCTTCAGCAGCATGCGCCCGGCGTAACGCAGGTCCTGGATCAAGCGTTCGAACCATGCCCAGCCCCACATTTCACGCACTTCCTCTTTAAGCAGGGTCGTGTTGCCGAAGGCCCGCCGGGCCGCGCGGCGGGCTTCCTCTCCGGAGAGGCCATTCTCCTCTTGCGCGGCCATCTCCAACTCCAGATCCGAACGCAACTCGCGCTCCAGGTCTTCCTCACGCTGCTTCCGCCGAAACCAGCTCATAGCAACCTTTCCGGTCAGGGCCAACAACCGTGTGCCCCGCCACGCTGGTAGAGATTCTACCCAAAATCCCGCCTTGCAGGGTAGACGTACTACCGAGAGTCCGGTTAGCAAGCTGGGTCCCGTACATCGAGACTTGAGGCACTGGCGCGGGGTAAAATTGAGGGTTCGCATGTCACGAACCCATACACCGATCACCGATGAACTGGCCGGCTACATTCGCGAGGTGACCCTGAGGGAGCCGGAGCCGCTGAAACGGCTGCGGGAAGAGACCGAAAACCACGCGCAGGCGTCGATGCAGACGGCGCCCGAGCAGGGCCAGTTTCTGCACCTGCTGGCGCGCATTCTGGGGGCCAGGAAGACTCTGGAGATCGGCGTCTTCATGGGTTACAGCTCCACCTGGGTGGCGCTGGCGCTGCCGCCGGATGGAAAAGTCGTCGCCTGCGACCTCAGCGAGGAGTTCACGGCGCGGGCGCGACGCATCTGGCGCGAGGCCGGCGTGGAGCCGAAGATCGAGCTTCGCCTGGGCCCGGCGCTGGATTCGCTGGACGCGTTGATCGCCGGCGGCCAGGCCGGCAGCTTCGATTTCGCTTTCATTGACGCCGACAAGAGCAATTACTGGAATTACTACGAACGCGCGCTGGTGCTGCTGCGCCCGGGCGGGCTGATCGCTGCCGACAACGTGTTGTGGGACGGCAGCGTGATCGACCCCGAGGACCACTCCGTGGATACCGAGGCCATCCGCGCCTTCAACCGCCAATTGCATAGCGATACCCGGGTGGCGCTGAGCCTGGTGCCCTTGGGGGATGGATTGACGCTGGCGTGCAAGCTCTGAACCCCGCCGTATTTCTCTGTTACGCCGCGGCCGACCGCGCGCTGGCGGCGGACATCGCGGCCTTCCTGGAACGCGGCGCCGATGTGCGCGTGTTCCTCGAGGAAGGCGAGATGCAGGCGGGCGGCGATTTGGCCGCCAAGGCGCGCGAGGGCCGAATGGCCGATGTGGTGCTGGTGCTGTTCTCGCGCAGTGCCATGCCTTCGCGCTGGCCGCGCGCCCAATGGGAAGGGCCGCTGGTCACCGAACCCGCCGCCGAGGGAGTGCGCATCGGCTTCGTGAAATGCGATGACTGCGTGCCGCCGCCCGTTCTGAAGCCGCGGTTCGATTACGACGGACTGAACCTCGGCGGCCTGCGCAAGTTGAAGCGCTGGGTTCGGGACCGCGCGGCGACCTGGCGGCCACCCGAGCCAGTGCCCGGCGCCGCGTACGAAGGCGGTCACCAGTCCCGTCTCGAAGCGGGCCGTCTGGAAGCCGATCTCGAAATACTGGGCATCGCGATTGCCGACCGTCCGGGCGTCGAAACCATCACCAGCATTGCGCTCGCCTTCGAGTTTGCGCAGTCCTTCGGCGAGGATTTCGACGAAGTCTTCCGACTGGAAGCGGGCGCGCGCACACTGGCCGCGCTGGCGGGCGATCTGGCAACGCAACTGGGCATGCGGCTGGAGGGCGATCTGCCATCGAACCTGGAGCGGTTGCGCGAATTCTGCCGGGCGCGGCGTTTCCTGCTTCTGATCGATGGAGCGCTGATGGATGGCGTGGCGGTGGATGGCGTGCTGATGGACGGCGCGCATGAACCGGCGCCCGGCCAACTCATCTTCGGCGGGCGCTGCTCCACGCTGATGGTTTCCGAGGCCGGACCCGAATCCAACGGCGATCCGCTGCGGCCCATCCAACGCGCCTTCCATTGTTCGGATTCGCCGTTGGGATGGGCGGAACGGAGCGCGCTGGCCCGATTGGGCCGCCGCCTGGCGCGCGAGCAGGGCCGCATGGCTGAGTGTTTCGAGTTGATGCAGCAGTGGCACGCCGCCGCCGGGGAACGGGACGACCGCGCGGTGCTCAGCGAATCGGCCCGCGAGATGGTGTGGATTCTCGAAGGTTGGGGCCGGACCGAAGAGGCTGAGCGGCTGGAGTACGTGCGCGCCACCGAATTCGACCAGCAAATGCGGTTGTTCTAGGTTCCAGGTGTCGCAGAGAAAACCCTCGGAGACATTGCCTTCCGCACACGTGGAGGCGCGCCGCGGACCCGCGGATATTCCGCGTAGTATCATGTGGTCAGAGGCTCCAGGAGAGTTGTCCCTATGAAGTCGGTTGGCGAGACGCTGCGAGCTGAGCGGTTAAAACGCAATCTCGCAATCGACCAAATCTCCCGCGAGCTGAAGATCTCCTCAAGGTTTCTGACCGCCATTGAAACCGGGGAATTCAACAAGCTGCCAGGCGGCGTCTTCACCAAGAGTTTCGTGCGGCAATACGCGCGGATGCTGGGCCTTGACGAAGAGGAACTCGCCGGTCAGGTGCAGCGTGTTCTGGAACCGCTGCCGGAAGTCCTGCAACTCGCCGCCAAGGCAAAAGCCAGTGAATCCGAATTCCACGTGCCCAAAATGGAGGAATGGGAGCGTGTCGGGGAAAGCCGCTTCCGTTGGTCCGGCTCTATCTCCGCCGCGGCCATCCTGGTGGTGGCCCTGCTGATCTGCTCGGGAGTGTACCGGTGGATGCAACGCCCCCACATCGCGGAGACGGCGCCAACGTCCGCGCCGCCGGTTTCTTCATCGGCTGCGCCGCCGGTTTCGTCAACGGCCGCGCCGCCGGTGGCCGTACCGGAAACTGCTGCCGCTCCGCCAAACCGGAATCCGTCCGCCCAGCCGCCCCCGGAACCAGTGGCTGCGGCGCCTCCTGCTTCCACCCCGCCCCAATCGTCAACACCGTTATCCCAAGTGGCGCAGGCCGATCGGAACGCCACCGTCCACGTGGCGGTTACGGCCGTCGAGGCGGTTTGGATACTGGTGCGCATCGACGGAAAGTACTCGTTCTCGGGAACTCTTGAAGCCAATCAGACGCGCACCGTGGAGACCTCGGGCACCGTGTTGCTGCGCCTGGGGAACGCGGGCAGCGTCAACATCACGCTGAATGGCAAGCCGATTGGCGAGGTGGGGCCGAAAGGCCAGGTGCGGACGGTTCAACTCACTTCGGGCGGCTTCCAGATTGTGCCGGCCAAGCCTCCGGCCGCTCTCGAACCTCTCTGACGCATGCGGGCGCGCTGCCGCTTGCGCTCCAGCGCCAGCAACTCCTGGCGTCTGCGATTTTTTACGCGCTCGTCCACCTTGTGCCAGAATTTGCCGAAGTAACTCACCGCGGAGAGCAGCGCAAACACGATCACGCCCCACATCAGCACCACGCTGGCCGGGTGCAGCGCCGGGCGCCGGACGCTGAGCATCATGCAGGAGATGGCCACCACCTGCGACAACATTTTGGTCTTGCCCAGGTCGCTGGCTTTGATGACGTAGCCTTCGGCCGCGGCAATGGCGCGCAGCCCCGACACGGCGATCTCGCGCCCGATGATCAAAATGGCCATCCAGCCCGGCATGGCGCGCACCTGGACCAGCGAAATCATGGCCGCCGAAACCAGCAGTTTGTCCGCGATAGGGTCGAGCAGCGTTCCGATCGTGGTCACCTGCTTCCACCGGCGCGCCAGGAAGCCGTCCAACAAGTCCGTGCCGGCCGCCAAAAGGAAGATGGCCAGCGACAGCCATTCATTGGTTACGGTCACGCCGCGCACGTGCAATGCGAAATTCTCCTGGACCAGCGCCGCCACCAGCATCGGAACGAAAAAGATCCGGAGTATCGTAAGCGCGTTGGGAAGATTCATCGCACAAACCAACTATACCGCGATGGAAGAACAAACCACACCGGCAGGAATGCCTGTGCCTTGAGTTTGTACATTTCTGGGAGAAGGTGGGACAGACCATCGTCTTTCGTGGTCTGTCATGCCTCGCCAGACACTCGCCGGTGTAGTTGTGTACGCGTGCCTGGATGGGGAGACGGTTCGCCTCTTCAACCAACTCCACGCGTGCGCGGTCATGCCCAATCACGTCCACGCGATCTCCAACGGGACACTCCCCACCACCATGCGATGGCTCAAAGAGAGAAACATGGCAAAGGTCAAGCGCGGGCTGGGTGACAGACGACAGAACCCGGTCGTCTGTCTCACTTTGGCCCGACCAGACTGTAGAAACTCCAGACACTGGCAGGGAATGCCTGTGCCACGAAGCCCGTTACAATAGAGCGGATGTTGACGGAACGGAAGCTGGGGACGCAGGGACTTGCCGTATCGGCGCTGGGCCTGGGTTGTTTGGGGATGAGCCAGTCTTATGGCGTGCCGGACGACCGCGAGTCGATTGCCACCATTCATCGGGCGCTGGAATTGGGGGTAACTCTCTTCGATACCGCCGAGGCCTATGGGCCATTCTTGAATGAGGAGTTGCTGGGGCGCGCGCTGGCTGGCCGACGCGACAAAGTGGCGATCGCAACCAAGTTCGGCTGGCGCTTCGAGGGCGGAAAAGCGGTGGCCCTGGACAGCCGCCCGGCGCACGTGAAAGAGGTGGCGGAAGCGTCGCTCCGGCGACTGGGCACGGACCGCATCGATGTCTTCTACCAGCACCGGGTCGACCCGGCTGTGCCCATCGAAGACACTGTAGGCGCCATGGCCGATCTGGTGAGAGAAGGCAAAGTGCGGTTTCTGGGGCTCTCCGAAGCCGGCGAGGCGACCATTCGCCGGGCCCATGCCACGCACGCCATCTCGGTGCTGCAAAGCGAGTACTCGCTCTGGGAGCGCAATCTGGAGCCCGGCATCATCCCGGTGCTGCGCGAACTGGGGATCGGACTGGTGCCTTTCGCCCCGCTCGGCCGGGGCTTTCTGGCGGGATCGGCGAAGCGCTCCGAGGAGTATCCGCCGACCGACTGGCGGTTCAGCGATCCGCGGTTTCAGGGCGCCAACTTCGACCGGAACATGAGCGCGGCGGCGGCGTTGCGCCAACTGGCGGCCGCCCGGAACGCCACCCCGGCGCAAGTCGCGATTGCGTGGCTGCTGCACAAGGGCAGCGACATCGTGCCCATCCCCGGCACCAAGCGGCGCGGTTACCTGGAGGAGAACGTGGGCGCGGCGGCGCTCTCGCTAAGCGCCGGCGAGATGGAACGCCTGGACGCGGCGCTGCCGCCCGAAGCCGTGGCTGGCCCGCGCTATAACGAGCGGCTAATGGCCTTCATCGACCGGTAGGTACTCCAAAACCGCCACCGCTCTGGCGGTTCTTGAACGAAGAATCAATGACTTAGCGTTAGAAACCGCCATGGCGGTGGCGGTTTACCGCAGCTTGGCGTATTCGGCCTCAGCTTGCTTGAAGATCGGGATGTCGCGGTCGGCGTCTTTCCAGAGCATGAGGAAATCCTGGTAGGCAGTCTTGGCCTTGGCCGTACGGCTATCAACTCCCATGGGGAGATAGTGGGCTTCGGCTTGACAAGCACCTTCGACGTTCACGGCTTTCTGGCGACCCCGAGAAACGGCGAAGACGGCGGCGACAGCGAAAGCGACATCGCCGGGCGTGACGCACATGGCGCGGCCAGCCCGATGGTTCTCCCTGAAAATGTTCGCAATCTGCTGCACCAGCGGATACCGTGAGGGCGGCGGCGTTCTCGCAAAGTGCTGGCGAAATGGAGCGCTGGATGCGGTACTGCCGCCCGAAACCGTGGTGCCAAACTACCGCGGCGCCGGCGGTTGGGCGCTCATACGGCGGGAGCTGCGAGCATCGCTTTCCAGCCCTCTTCATCGTGCCCGATGCTGAACAGTTTGCCGCCGCGAACCAGCGGGAGCCGCAGCAGGGCGGGCTCCCGTTCGATCCGCCCCATCAGTTCCGGTTCGGAGAGCTTGAGGTATTTGAGCCCGCCTTCAATGTAGGGCTTGCCCCCGGTGTCCAGCAGCCCGGCCCAACCGAAGCGCTCCACGAATCGCTTGATCTCACCGGCGGCGATGGCTTTCTTCTTGAGATCGACCATGTGAATGACGGCGCGCCGCTCTTTGAAGAAGCGCTCCGCCGCACGCGTCGCCGGCGAATTCTTCACGCCGAAAATTTGGACACTCACCGTATGGTTGATCTTCTCACGTGCGGCTTGACACCGGCAGGCGCGTTCTAAAATACTCAACGGCAATCGGAGGCCAGTGTTACTGCGGCACCACCGGCAGCACGATCCGCGAAGCGTGCCCGGCATCGGTGTATACCGTGTTTTCCGCGATCTGCCAGCGCCGGTTGTCATTGAGCGGCTCGCCCGTATTCGGGTTGATGTCGAACCGCGGGAAGTTGCTGCTCGAAATGTCGATGCGGATGCGGTGGCCCTTCTGGAAAACCAGCGACGTGGGATACATTTCAATGGTGAACTCGTAGGGCTGGCCGGGTTTGAGCAGTTCGGCTTTGCCGAGGCCGCCGTGGTAGCGGGCGCGCACAATACTGTCGGCGATATTGAGATCCACACCGGCCGGGAAGTCGGCATTGGGCGGGTAGACATCGATCAGCTTGGCGGTGAAATCGGTATCGGGTGAGTTGGAAGCCGCCCACAGTTTGACGATGAGCCGGCCGGTGACTTCCAGGGCGGCGGCCAGGGGCGGGGTCTGAAACACCAGGATGTCGTTGCGGGTGGATAGCGGTTTCGAATCGGAGCAGAGCCAGAAGTCGGGGCGGCAGCGCTGGTCGGCGGCGCCCTGGAACATCAGCGTGCCCTGCGAGGAGACGTTGCCGCCCAGCGTCGGCACCGGGTTGCGGGGATCGAACAGGTAGGTGGTGGCCCCGGAGCCATCACGGGTCTCGGCCGCGGGCTGGGCCGGCGAAAGAACGCCGCCCGCGTGCAGGTAGTAGGGGGTGGGAACGCTGCGCGCCAGCGGCCATTCCCGCTCCTCGCGCCAGTGGCCGCCGACGAAAATGCGGCCCTCGGGCGTCTTGTGGGCGTCGCCGCCTCCCATCACGTAGATACGGACCGGCGGTTCCCGGTCCACGCCGTTGTCGATGCCCTTCAGCCAGTGATCGAACCACCGCAGTTGAAAGGCCTGGAGGTCGAGCGCGGCGTCTTCGGTGAACTGGGCCTCCCCGGCGTAGCTGATGGTTTCGGAGCTGTGAATCCAGGGCCCCACGATCAGGCGCTGCAGGCTCTTCTTGGCTTTTCGCAGCTCCACGAAATTCAGGTTCGCCACCTGGGTGCCCCACGAATCGTACCAGCCGGTGGTGTGGTAGGCGGGAATATCTTTGTACTCGGCCAGGTGGTCCACTACGCTGGAGCCGTGGTTTTTCCAGAAGCTGTCGTAATCGCCGTGGCTCATTGCCTTGACGAGCCAGGCTTCGTAGTCAGGCGCGAACTTCAGCGGTGTGGTGCCGGGGCGCAGAGGGAGGCTGCGCACGTACTCGCGGACGCGGTTTCCCATATCCACCAGCGCGGCTGCCGATGCCCGGTCGGCCGCGGCGCGCAACGCCGCCGGCACGGCGTTGGCGGTTCCCGCGGCGTTGCCGAGCGTAAGCACCCAGTTGAGCCAGCGCAACTCGAAGGCGCCGTTGTGGCGGACTCCGTACCAGCCGAAATCCGACATGGCATTGCGCGGAATCATGGCCTTCACGTAGGGAGCATTGGCGATGGCGAGAGCGTGCTGGGTGGCGCCGCCGTAGGACGACCCCATGGTGCCGATGTTACCATCCGACCAGGGCTGCGCGCCGATCCACTGGGCAGTGTCGAAGCCGTCGTTGGGGTCGTCGCGGATGGGGACCCAATGGCCTTCGGATTGGTAGCGGCCGCGGACGTCCTGCAGGACGACCACGTATCCGTGCGATACCAGGTAGAACTCCGACCGGGCGCCGACCTCCTTGTTATAAGGAGTGCGCTCCAGGATGACCGGAAACTTGCCTTCGACGAGTGCGCCGTTGCGGGCAGGGCGGTAGATGTCGGTGGCGAGTTTCACGCCGTCGCGCATGGCGACCATGACGTTCCCGGCGGCGGCGATTTCGTAGCGCGGTTCAGGCTGCGCCAGCAGGGCGGGACTCCAGGCCTGTGTGACAAGTAGCGTGAAGAATGCGGTTACGCGCATGGGGGCCTCCGGGTTTTTCAACGATAGCACGGGGGAAACCAACAAAGGCCCGTAGGCGTTTTCATTATTTGACGCCGTTGCCTAAAATGACCTCGGACTGCCCGATCCAATCTCGGGCCTCGCTTGGTGGCAACTCCCCGGAATGTTTGGGGCCAATGGAAGGTAACCCCACATATCATCCCTCTCGGCCAAGCACCGTCAGGTGTGCGGAATTGTGAGATGGGCCAGTTGCCCTGGGCGGATTAATTCTCCGACGGCCGCTCGACGTGATCAATAACCGTGATATCCCGCGTTACCCTCACCGTTTCAAACTTGAGGCCCAACTCCTCGACTGCAGGGCGGAGGCAATCTGAGAAACTATCGTGCGGGTCCACTGCAAATTTGCCAGGGTCGAGAGAGAAATCGTACGCGCCATGAATACCCGTATGGTCGACCACCGGAGTGCTCCACATCGCTCGAAGGTAGCCGGCAAGACCAGGCATGGTAACGTGCTTAAAAATGACTTGGCGGAGCTCGTTCATTTGTATTGCCGTCTGCTCACGCTCAGGTGCCGCCTCCATGTCAGGTGTCCGTCCACCCTTGACGAGCGCTATACCGCTCTCGTCCTTTGACTCATGATGGATGGCCAACTTAAAACGGCCCTCAAGCAGTGCCAGTACCATCGGGTTGCGTTCGACGGGTGCAATTTCGCCATCGGCCTTGGCGATAATGTCGTAACGATCCGACTCCACCCATTTAGGTCCCCCTTGTACCTTGCCTGAAAACCCGGAGAATGACGATAGCAACTCAACCAATGTGATGTTGACAGCCTCCATCCGGCCAGGCGAGAAGCTGATTCGCATATCCTGTAGTACAGCACCCGGATTGCTAGGTTTTATGGAGACAACCTCCAAGCGTCGAAGCGGCGACGGCGAGTTGTCACTCTTTTGGGCGCGAGCAGGGACCGTTGCCACCAAGGCAAAAAGCACGATTTGGATAGGTAAATCAGTGAGTAGAGTGCGTTTCATGCGAAGCTCCCAGGAAATGACGTCTGCCTGATAAGAAACGTGGACAAAAACTCATCAGCGTATCGAAGAGCCCGATAGCTGTCGTGAAACGGCGTTTCCGGAAAATGGATTTCCAGAGTCCGAGACCACTGGAACTGGCGGGCTTGACTCGTACGGTATGACCGTACATACTCAAAGAGAAGGCGGCGCGATGCGACTGACCGGCTTCCGGTATAAAGGGCTGAAGCAGATCCATACTGGTGACAACGCCAAAGGGGTACCGGCCGCCATGGCTGACAAGCTACGAAAGCTTCTGTTCGCGTTGGAGACGGCCAACGGCCTCGATCAGGTGAGGCGGTTTCCAGGGTGGAAGTTGCATCGGTTGAAAGGCCCTTTGAAAGATTCTTGGAGTTTGACCGTTACCGGGAACTGGCGCTTGATTTTTCGGTACCACGAAGAGACGAATACCGCCAGCGACATCGACTTGGTTGACTATCATTAAGGAGGCGCACGATGCCCATGAAAAACCCTCCCCATCCGGGCGATCTCATCAGGACCGAGGTTATTGAAGTGCTTGGTCTCAGCGTCTCGAAAGCGGCGGAGGTTTTGAAGGTGCGGCGCGCGACCCTGTCCGACCTTCTCCGCGGCAAGGCCGCTTTGACAGCAGAAATGGCCCTGCGTATCGAAAAGGCGTTTGGACCGGACATGGATCACCTGCTGCGGATGCAACTCGCCTACGACGTGGCGAAAACGCGGCGGCAAGCGCGCAGCATTGCCGTCAAGCGGTATGTCCCGCCGGCCGCGTGACCCGGTGTGAGCCGGCATTCCGTGCGTCTCTCAGAAAGGCAGCCATTTGCCACCGTTCTTTCCTCGCGATACGTCCCCGGTTGGATGCGAATCACGCTGCCATCTAGCGGGGCCGCGTCGATAGCCGCCTGGATCGTCTGATAGTCGCCCGGCCGGCCGCCACCGTCACCTGCTTCGGATGCCGCTCCGCAGCAGCACGGGGGAAAACCACACAGGCCAGGAGGCCCGTGCTACTCCAGGAACAACGGCCGGATGTGCCGGTCAAAAAGATTCTCGGTCACATTGCGCGAAATCGAAGCCTCGCACCGGTCGAGCATTTCCAGATAACGCGTGCCCATCTTGGCCGCCACTTTGAACCCGACGTGCAACAACTGGCGCAGATCCGGATTGAATCCCGGGTTGGCCGGGTCGTGCCGCAATGCCGAGGTGTATTGGCCGGCCGTCCAGCCTTCGACATCTTCGGGCGCCGGCAACTTCTCCGGCCGGATATCGATGACCGCTGCATACGGCCCGCAAAGAGCCTCGCGGTCGGCGAAGGCATTGGCGTAAACCTCCTTGGCGAGCGCCAGCCCCACGCCGCCTGACTCCGCCATGCCGATCAGTTCCTCCAGCCAGGTGGTGCCCGCGGTCTTGAGGTGTACTCCGGCGCCGGATTTCTGCAGCGCCCGGCGAATGGACGGGTAGATGGAAAACTTGTCGCTGCCGGAATGGACGCTGAGCTTGGGGACGCGGGGCAACCCGTATTGACTGGCGGCAAACGCGATTACGGCCAGGTCGTCGCCAAACTCCTTTTCAAACTGGGCCACGTCGCCCACGTAATCCACGCCCTTGTTGAACCGGCCGGTGAATTTCGGCGCGATGGTCTGGATGGGAATGCCGTTATCGGCAATCGCCGCCAGAATAACCAGCAATTCCGGAGGCGTCTGCGGCGCGTCGGTTTCGTCCATCGAGACCTCGGTTACGAAGGTGCTTGCACCGCGCCGGTTCACGATGTGGCGGTAGATGGCGCCGGCCTGCTGAACGGCCAACAGGTATTTGGCGGCCACCGCGCGGATGGAATCGCGAGTGGTAGCAAACGGTTCGTCGATTCCCTGAATGCGGACCGTGCCGATCAACTCCTCGTGCTGGCTCAAGAACGTCTCCACATCGGCCAGAGCGGCAGGCTGGCCGATGGCCGCGGCCACGTCCAGCGTATAGAAATCGCTGGAGCTGATGAAGCGGTCCACCGTGCTCAAGTTGATGTGATCGGCATCCACGTGGTAGGGGAGGCCCCATCCCAGCCGGCGTACGGCGGCATCGGCCGCGGCGCGCACGCTGGGCGGTTCGGAGCTGACGATGCCGTGCTCGCGGTTCGACTTGTTCCAGACTGGAATTACGGTAACGCCGAGGTCCGCGGCCATCATGCAGGCGCGCAACTGGGCCGCCGCCTGGTGGGCGAAACGGTCGCCCACCCCGAGGGTGAATTTTTCCAGGATCAACATACGGAATATCGATTATAAGCCATCGGAGCCGCTTACCTGATTCTCAGGCACGGCACAAACCCATGTGGGGCAGATTGTCAATCTGCGGCGGATTGTTAATCCGCCTGCGCGATGCGGCAGCGAGCGAGTTCGCGTTTTCGGCCTTGCCCGCAGCGTCCGACAGGCGGATTGCCAATCCGCCGCAGGTTCTCAACCTGCCTCACATCCCTGCGGCTGCTACGATTGGCTTGATATGCCGAACCTCCCCCGAAGGCAAGCCCTCTGCGCGATTGGTGGCGCCGCCCTGCTGCGGCCGCGGGCCGCCCGGGCAGCCCGTTCCGCCTGCCCGCGGTGCTCTTTCAAGTCGTCCGAGGTAGACGAGATAAAGACAACCGGATCATGCCCCATTGCGCCAATTCTAGCCGAAAACGTGGCGCAGGCAGGCCACGAAAAACGATGGCCCGCCCCACTGTGCGCCTGAAGTGTACAATTGTTTAAAGTGCCTCACTCGCTCGGGGCACAGGGGGATACATGAAGCAATCGGCTCGGCGGACACCCGCGGTCGACCGGAAGCCCGGCAACAATTACATCATCATCATCTTCGATAGCTGCCGCCACGATACATTCCTCAAGGCGAAGCCCAAAGTCATTTCCAAGCTGGGCGAAGTGGAACGCCGCTGGTCCTACGCGTCCTGGACCGCGCCCTCGCACTATAACCTGTTCTCCGGCCTGCTGCCCCACAACAGCCCCAAGCACGTTTTCGCCTCGGAATACTACAAGCAGGACTTTCTGAAGTACTCCACCCGCCTGGAAATCGAGGGCATCAGTTTCAAGTCGCTCATCCCCAAGCTATACTTTCCGACCTTCCTGAAGGACTCGCTGGGCTACCGCACCCACGCCATGGTTTCGCTGCCCGTGCTCAACCCCCGCACCATCCTCAACACCGGTTTCGATACCTACCAGTTGATGGACCACCACAACGATATGCGCGCCATGGTCCAGCAGATGCGGTTTCCCGAAGACGCGCCTTCGTTCTACCTGCTGAACGTCGGCGAAACCCACTACCCTTACGCCCTGCCCGATGAGCCGCCCGAGGAATGGCCGCGAATCAGCGGCATCCACGGTGTGTTTAAGCACTTGGACGACGAACTCGTGGGCGGCAAGCTGGTCCACACCAAGGACAAGTTTTTCAACGACGCCAAGCTCAAGTTGCTCCGCGAACGCCAGATCAAAGCCGTCAAATACCTGGATGGCGTGGTGGAAGAACTGTTCGACCTGGTTCCCAAGAACACCTACGTTACCGTAACGGCCGACCATGGGGAACTTTTTGGCGAAGGCGGGTATTTCGGCCATGGCCCCATCAATCACAACAAGGTCTTCGAAGTGCCGTTCGTCGAGGGAAAGCTCCGGTGATTCTTAACATTTCGCCGAGTTTGCACATGACGCCGCACCTGGCCTACATCGGCCCCGGCGCGGGATTCGCATTCCTGGGCTCGTTTCTCACTCTGCTGGGCGGCATTCTGCTGGGCGTGATCTCCGTGCTGCTCTGGCCGTTTCGAATGGCCTGGAGGGCAGCCACCGGGCGTCAGGGCTACAAGAACGCGCGCATCCAGAAGCTGATTTTCCTGGGTCTGGATGGCCTGGACCCCGGCCTGGTCGAGAAATTCATGGCCGCCGGCAAGCTGCCGAACCTGGCCCGCCTGCGCGAGCAGGGCGGCTTCAACCGCCTGCGCACCACGTTCCCGGCGCTGTCTCCCGTGGCCTGGTCCACCTTCGCCACCGGTGTGAATCCGGCCCGGCACAGCATGTTCGACTTTCTCAACCGCAGCCTGAATAACTACATGCCGGAGCTTTCTTCCACGCGCGTGAGCGACCCCAGCAAGATTCTGCGCATCGGCAAGTACCGGATTCCGCTGCGCCGCCCTTACGTGGAAATGCGGCGCAAAAGCCGAACCTTCTGGAACATCCTGGGGGAGCACCACATCACGTCCACCGTGCTGCGCGTGCCCATCACCTTCCCGCCCGAAAAATTCAATGGCCGCATGCTTTCCGCCATGTGTACGCCGGACCTGCTGGGCACCCAGGGCACCTTCGCGCTCTTCACCACCCGCAACGAGAGCGGCTACATGGAGAGCGGCAACCGATTCCCGCTGGTGTTGAAGAGCGGCGATTCAAGAGACGGCGGCGCGTACGAAGGCCATATCGAAGGGCCGCGCAACTCCATGGTGGAGGGCGGCGAGGCCATGAACATCCCTTTCAGCTTGAAGCCCAAGGGGAAGAGGACGGCCATCCTCACCATCGGCGGCGAGCGCCACGAACTGGTGCAGGGCGAATACACGCCGTGGATCACGCTGACCTTCAGCGCTTCCCTGGGAATCAAAGTCAGCGGCGTGGCCCGCTTCCTGCTCACCGAGAGCGAGCCGGAGCTTTCGCTCTACAGCACCCCGATCAATATCGATCCCGAAGATCCGGCCCTGCCCATCTCCCATCCCACTTACTACGCCACCTATCTGGCCAAGTTGCTGGGCGTCTACTCCACACTGGGATTTGCAGAGGACACGTGGGCGCTCAACGAGCACGCCATCGACGAAGAAGCCTTCCTGCGGCAGGCCTACCTCACCTATGCCGAGCGCGAAGCCATGTTCTTCAGCGCGCTGGACCGCACCCGCCGCGGCGTGGTGGCCTGCGTCTTCGACACCACCGACCGCGTGCAGCACATGTTCTACAAACAGATGGGCCGCGGCGGCCCCTACAGCCGGGTCATCGAGGAGCTTTACGACCGCGCCGACGAACTGGTTGGGAAAGCCATGAAGTATGTGGATGACGAAACCGTCCTGTTCGTGCTTTCCGACCACGGCTTCGCCTCCTTCGAGCGCGGCGCCGACATGAACGCCTGGCTGTTGCAGAACGGCTACCTGTTTTTGAACGCAGGCGCCACCGGCGAGCGCCAGTATCTCAAGGACGTGGATTGGAGCCGCACCAAGGCGTATACGTTCGGCCTGGCGGGCATTTACATCAACCAGAAGGGGCGGGAAGCGCAAGGCATTGTGACGCCCGGGGCCGAGGCCGCCGCGCTGAAGCGTGAGATCGCCGCCAAGCTGAGCGGCCTTCACGACGAGCAGAAGAACCGGCTCGCCATCCGCAAGGCCTGGCCTTCGGAATCGCTCTACACGGGACCGTATCTGGATGCCGCACCCGACCTGATTGTTGGTTATGCCGATGGCTACCGCGCCTCCTGGGATGCGGCCGTGGGCAAAGTGACGGCCAATGTTTTCGAGGACAACCAGAAGGCCTGGAGCGGCGACCACTGCGTGGATCCGCACCTGGTGCCCGGCGTGCTGTTCTCCAACCGCAAGATCTTCTCGGAAGACCCCGGCCTTGAGGACATGGCCCCCACCGCGCTGGACCTGTTCGGTATCAAACCCCCGCCTTATATGGAAGGCAAGTCTCTGTTGAGCCCTCGTCCCAAGCCCCTGGAAAACGAGGTGGCGGCTTGAGCCTTTGTGGGGCAGGTTGCCAACCTGCGGCGGATTGGCAATCCGCCTCTCGCGCCAAGGGTCAATCCCCTCTCCCAACCCGCGCCCTCTTCCTCGCCCTCCTCTCTCTCCTTTTCCTCACCGCTTGCTCGCACCCCACCACCCACGCCGCCGGCAAGCGCCTGATCGTTCTCGGCATCGATGGCATGGACCCGGTCTTTCTCGAAGCCCACTGGTCTTCGCTGCCGAACCTGAACCGCCTGCGAACATCCGGCGATTTCCGCCGGCTCGGCACCACCATTCCGCCGCAGAGTCCGGTGGCATGGTCCACCGTCACCACCGGCATGGATCCGGGCGGACACGGCATCTTCGATTTCGTTCACCGCAATCCGGCTACCCGCCTGCCGATGCAGTCGATGACGGAAATCACGGAATCGACCACGACTTTCAGCATTGGTCCCTACGTGATCCCGCTGGCCGGCGGCGGCATACGCCAAACACGCGCCGGCCGGGCCTTCTGGCAGATCCTGGCGGAACACGGAATCGACTCGAACATCGTCCGCATGCCCGCTAATTTTCCCCCGGCCGAGTGCGAAACCGAGTCGCTGGCCGGCATGGGAACTCCCGACCTCACGGGCACGAACGGAACTTTCCTCTTCTTCACCGACGATCCCGCCGAAACCAGAAACGGTGGAGCGGCGGGAAAGCTGGTAGCCATCAAGGTGCAGAACGGGCGCGCGGTGCTGCCCATCGAAGGCCCAGCCAACAGTTTACGGAAAGATCGCGCCACCACCTCCGTCGACCTGACGGTGCATCCCGACCCGGTGAACCCGGTGGCGCGGTTCGACCTGGGCGACCAGCAACTGGTGTTGAAGCAGGGCGAGTGGTCGGATTGGCTGCGCGCCGATTTTCACCTGATCGCCTTTAAAGGCGCGGCCGGCATCTTTCGGCTTTACCTGCAGCAGGTGCATCCGTACCTGCGGGTCTACGTGAGCCCGGTGAATATCGACCCGGAAAACCCGGCCCTGCCGATCTCCACGCCCGCCGCCTACAGCCGCTCCCTTAGCCGGAAACTGGGCCCCTTTTACACCCAGGGGATCGCCGAAGATACCGCCGCCTACCGCGCCGGCCTGCTGTCCCGAGCCGAGTTCCTGCAACAGAGCCATAAGATTCTGGCCGACAGCCTGCGCATGTTCCACTACCAGTTGGAGCGCTTCAGGGACGGCCTTCTGTTTTACTATTTCTCCAGCGTGGACCAGAACGCCCACATGCTCTGGGCCAAACATGACGATGAGCTGCTGGAAATCTACCAGGGTGTGGACACCGCCATCGGCGAAGCCATGCGCGCCGCGGGCAATGGCGCCACGCTGATGATCATTTCCGACCACGGATTTGCCCGCTTCGACCGGGGGGTCCATCTCAATAAGTTCCTCATGGACGCAGGCTTCCTCACGCTCGACAACGCGGCCAGCACGGGCGACGACGAAGCATTCGTGCACGTCGATTGGGGCAAGACGCAGGCCTATGCGCTCGGTCTGAATGCCATCTACCTGAACCTGGAGGGCCGCGAAAACGGCGGCATCGTCTCGGGCTTCGACAAACAGGCGATCCTGGACGACATTTCCAGGAAGTTGCTGGCGTTCAAGGATCCGGTCTCTGGCGACCACGTGGTGGACAAGGTGTACTTCTCCGAGACGGCCTATCAGGGCAAGAACCTGAAATACGCGCCCGATATTCTGGTGGGCTTCCGCCGCGGCTACCGCGCTTCCTGGCAGACCGCCTTGGGGGCTGTTCCTAAAGTGACGCTGGAGGACAACACCCAGGCCTGGATTGGCGATCACTGCATGGCATCCGATGAAGTGCCCGGCGTGCTGCTCAGCAACCGCAAGATCAACGCCGCCGCGCCCGGGCTGGCCGATATCCCCGTCACCATTCTGAACGAGTTCGGTCTACCCAAGGGTAGCGGTATGATCGGCCAAAGCGTATTCTGAGCCCTGATTATTCTGAGACATTGCTTATTCCGAGAAACCCCATGGACCTCTTCAACGCCGCCATCAATTCGCTGCTCTCCCTGTTTTTCGCGGCCTTTTCGTGGGCGCCCCCGGTGCTGGGCCTCTCGGTGATTTCAGCGCTCGTGGGAATTGGCATGCTCTGGGTCTTCCGCAAAACTTCCAATCAGAAAGGCATGAAGGCCGTCAAGCGAAAGGTCTATGCTTCGCTGCTGGAAATGCGGGTTTTCGCCGACGAACCGAGCGTGACCTGGCGGTCGCAGAAGTCCCTGTTCGCGGCCAATTTCCGTTATATGGGCATGGCGCTGCGGCCCGCCCTGGTGATGGTTTTGCCGGTGGCCCTGCTGCTGATCCACCTGGAGGCCTTTTACGGTCGCGCCCCTTTACCGGTGGGGCACGAGGCGGTGGTCACTATGGCGATGAGCGGTCCGCTGGACCTGGCCGGCGCCGCACAAAGACTCGCGCCGGAGCTGAAGGCCCCAGCCGGCGTGTCGGTGGAATCACCGGCCGTGCGCATCGCCGATGAGCGCCAGATCAGTTGGCGCATACGCCCCGTTACCGCCGGCTCCGCCCAGTTGCAATTCACGGTAGAGGGGCAGCCGGTCGGCAAGACCATCGAGAGTGGCGCCGGGCAGCGGTTTGTCCCCGGCCGGAGCGTCAGTGGGGCGCTGCCTGCGATCTGGGACCCGGACGAAAAGCGCATTCCCTCGGCGGCCGTGGAATGGATCGAGGTTCGCTATCCCGAGGCCGGGATCGAAATCTTCGGCCTGCGCTTGAATTGGCTGGTGTGGTTCCTGCTGGTTTCGATGGCGGCGGCGCTGTTGCTCAAGAAGCGGTTCGGCGTGGTCCTGTAGGAAATACGGCTCACTTCGCCGCGCCAGCCAGACAGCACGCCGCCTCTGGCGAAAAGGGCTCAAATCAAGGACCGGTGCCGCCTGGACTGCGTGCTGTCAGTTAGTTAGTTTAGTTAGTTAGTTTAGTTTCTGTCGCGAAACTCGGTTGCCGCGCGTAAGACCGCTCCCTAACGATCACGGCTCTGAGGCGAAGTCTTGTATTGTCAACGAGGTCATCAGAGCCATGACCGTTAGGGAGTGTTTGCTTTGCTGCACGTCAGTTTCGCGACAGAAACTAGTTAGTTTAGTTAGACGCGGCCGGAGGCACGCTTGCGCCTTAGCAGGCCGAGGCCGATCAGGGCCGAGCCGAGCAAACCCAGAGTTGCCGGTTCCGGGGCTGCCGAGCCGCTGAACTCGAAATTTGACGCGCCTGGATTACCGCTAGGGCCAGCCGTCAGCACCTGCCATTGAACGTATTGGGCGGTGTAGTTAGGGATTATGCTCGTCGTCTGAAAATCGGACGGACCCGATGGATTGACTGGCGCCGACGCCGTTACGAACACAGTCCCGACGACATTGTTGAAGTTCGGATCGGTTGCGAAGATGTATTCAAACGATGTTACGAAATCGGTTGTGCCGCCATGGAACCCTCCGTTGCCGGCGCCGCTGGTGACACGATCAGTGTACGTGATAGCGTCAAATGTCTGTGGACCGTCGAACTTCATGTCAAGGTGTGTCCCGACCCCGCCGCCGTTCGAGGCGTAGTCCGTGAACTGAGACCCGAACCCGATATCAATCGCGTCCGTGGTCGGATAACCTCCGTAAGCTGGCGTGCTCGAATCGAGGATTGCTATCGACGAATTGGCGATGGTCCCGGCATTCACAGCGGCTGCCAGAGTGAGTGCGGCAAGTGCGACGACTAATCTGGAGCACGTGTTTCTCATGGCTTTCTGAGTTTTCTTTGTAGTCAGCATTCTGGTTTATTTCCCCGTTCTTGAAACCTGCTCCTGGACACGGCCATCACCTGTTTTCAACAAGTGTCCTGTGTCTTTAAGCCACATTTGTCGGCCTCGCCAGCTTTCGCTTCTCACCGTCCCGGAAGTTGCGAATTCAGACGTCTCCGAAACAGTGAAAAACATTACTTGCGTCAGGTATTTAAGAATAGTGTTACAAAGGCGATGTCGTCAATCAAATGGTTAGGAACAAGTACTATCACTTCAGAGCTATCACCGTCATAGGTTATGGCCTAAGTGATTTGATTTGAGGTAAGTAAAAGTTTCACTTCGACCAGTTTAGTGGCGGTACCCGCGTATTCCCGCTCCACCTTAAGCCGATACCGCGAAGCGGGAGTGCAAATACCTTGAAGCCCGGAGGCGTGGTCGTGGGTGCAAACGCGGACTGGCTCGCTGCCGCATCGCGCTGGCGGATTAACAATCCGCCGCAGATTGACAATCTGCCCCACAGGGGTCCGTGCCCACCATCTCCAAAATTGTTCAGCACCGACGATGGATGCTTACGGAATACCCCAACGATGCCACCCACGCCGTCCACCGGCCAGAACCAGCAGCACGGCGGTTTTCATCGCCGTGTTCATCCCGGTATAGTATTATCTGGTAGCCGACTCCGCATGGCGAAGCCCACCAGCCAGGAACGCCGCAAACAGGTGCTCCGTCAGCGCCGGGCCGAAGAACAGCGCGAATTCGACCGCGAAGAGGCGGGCTATCTGTATGGCGACGCCGTCCAGGCTCACCGCTCCGGCGATGTTCCGGCTGCCGACCGCTTCCTCAAGAAGGCGCTGATCCTCGATCCCAATCACGCCAATGCCATCGATCTACTGGCTCAGATCCATCGCGACGCCGGACACTATGCCGAGTCGCTGGGGTACCTCCAAAGGCTGCGCAAGGTCGAGACCGATCCCACGGCCCTCCTCAATATGGCCACGCTCCATGACCTGATGGGCCAACGGGAGAAAGGGATCGAGACGATGCGCGAGTTCCTGGCTGAAATCAAAGGGCGGCCCGAACCAAAGTGGCTGCCTCTGCGGGTCGTGGCCGAATCGTTCCTGCGATTCGCCCAGCCCAAGCCCGCGCCCGCAAAACCGGCGCCTACTCCGGCCAAATCCACGGCGCCCGCGCCGGCACCGCCTGCGGCTTTGCCCCCTCGCGCACCCGCGCCCGCCCAGCCTCCCGAACCACCGCGGGCCGCTGTTCAGTTTTTCCCAACGGCTACGCCGGCTTTCAACAATACCGGAACCGTCGCCGATTATTTCCTGCGCCGCCAGTGGACGGAGCTGCAGATGGCGCAGAACTTCGAGGATCTGCTCTGCCTGCCCTCGCTCCACGGCGTGGACGCCTACATCTACCAGCAGGAGACGGTGCGCAAAGTGCTCCGCCATTTCAAAGGCCGGGCGCTGCTGGCGGACGAAGTCGGCCTGGGCAAAACCATCGAGGCCTGCCTGGTGCTGAAGGAGTATTGGATGCGCGGCCTGGTGCGCAAGGCGCTGGTCCTCACGCCGCCCTCGCTGGTTTCCCAATGGAAGGGCGAACTGATCGAGAAGTTCGGCCTGGCGCCGGTCTCTCCCGATGGCGCCGAATTCCGCCGCGACCCGCCGCAGTTCTGGAAATCCGAACCGCTGGTGGTCTCCTCCATCGCCCAGGCCCGCCTGGACCTGCACGCCAAAGCCATCGCCGCCGTGCCCTGGGACATGGTGATCGTGGACGAGGCCCATAGTCTCAAAAGCCGCTCCAGCGCCAACTGGCAGCTTGTGGATTCGCTCCAGAAAAAGTTCATCCTGATGCTCACCGCCACCCCGGTGGAGAACAACCTGATCGAGCTCTACAACCTGATTACGCTGCTCAAGCCCGGCTTGCTCGCCACCGAGGCCGACTTCCGCAAGACCTACGTCACGCCCGGCAAACCCAAAGCGCCCAAGAATCCAGAACAGCTTCGTACCATGCTGGGCGACGTCATGATCCGCAATACCCGCGCCGCGGCCGACGTCAAACTGCCGCGCCGTATCGCCGCCAGCGTCCCCGTGACGCCATCCAAGACCGAAGAGGAAACGTACGACCGCGTGTCGCGCTTCGTCGCCGGCCGCTACCGGCAGGCATTGGGGAAAGATGCCCCGCTGGGAAAAGAGGCCCCGGCGGGAAAACAGGCCCCGCCCGGCGCGCTCGACCTGATGCTGCGGCAGGCCGGCAGCAGCCCGCAGGCACTGGTCCGTTCCGCCGCCCACGCATTGCACGAGGCCAAGTGGGTGGACGCCGCCGGCCGCCGCGAACTCGAAACCATTTTCGATCTGGCGGCCAGCATAGACGAGAGCGCCAAGGGAATTCAATTGGGCAAAATGCTGGCCGCGCGGCCCAGCAAGGCCGTTGTCTTCACGGAGTTTTTCCCCACCCTCGACCACCTCCGGCGCGTCTGCGAACAGCACGATATCTCTTACGCCCTGTTCAGCGGAGAGCTTTCGCGCGCCGAGAAGGACGCTGCCATCGCCCAGTTCCGGGACCATGCGCGCGTGCTGCTCTCCACCGGCGCCGGCGGCGAAGGACGCAACCTGCAGTTCGCCGACACCATCGTGAATTTCGACTTGCCCTGGAACCCCATGCGCATCGAACAACGCGTGGGCCGCGTCCATCGCATCGGCCAGAACCACGACGTCTTCGTTTTCAATTTCTGCCAGAAGGGCACCGTCGAAGAGCAGATTCTGAGCGTGCTGCACGACAAGATCAACATGTTCGAGCTGGTAGTCGGAGAGATGGATGCCATTTTGGGAACGCTCGACGACGCCCGCGACTTCGCCGAGATCGTGATGGACCTTTGGATCTCCGGCCGCGAATCGGGCGCGGTGGAGCAGTCGTTCGAGGAACTGGCGCGCCGCCTTCTGGACGCCAAGAAACAGCACGTCAAGGTTCAGGAGCTGGACGAAGCCCTCTTCGCCCACGACTTCGAAGTGTAGATGACGAAGTGCAGACACGAGGTGCAGATGCCGAGGTATAAGTGACAGGCATCCTCGATTGGGCCAGAGACCTTCTGGTCAGCCGCGGAGCGCTGGTGGAGTCCGAAGAGACCGGCGCTCTGCGCGCCATGCTTCCGGCGGAGTTGGCCGCTGCGTTGGAGTCCCAGGAGTGGCTCTCGCTGCGCTTCGGCGCCGGCGTGGGCTCCGACGACGAAAACGAATGGCTCGACCGTCTCAGCCGCTTGCTGCCGCCGGAAGCCCGCGTAGTGAGCGCGCGCCTGCGCCGGCCCACGGTGGTGCCGCCGGTCGATGCCGGCAGCGTGCTGGACCGTGGGCTGGCGCTGCAAAACGGCATCTACCGGGTGCTCGAAGACTACCAGCAGACGGCGCGCTATTACTTCTTCGGTTTTCACTACACCATCGAGTCCGACGAAACCAGCCTCGGCGTGGTCACTGTCTGCTTCAACGCATCGGCCCGCTCGGTGGTGCCGCGGCCGGAATTCCTGTTGAGGGCGGTAAAGGACGATCTGGAGGAAGACCCGCAGACGGTCATCCCCCGCGACGAACTGGCGCAACTTTTCCCGATGGCGTTGCGCGGCGTGCAGCCCGAAATCCGCAGCCTGGCCGCCGGCATCGAACAGAGCGCCAACCGCCGCCTGGCGCGCGACACCGAGCGCATCGACTCCTACTATAAGGACCTGCTGAGCCAGATCGGAAAGCGCATGACCCGCCGCGCCGCCGACCCGGACGCTGCCGAAAAAGAACGCAGCCGCGCCGCCGCCACCCAACTCGACCGCGCCGCCAAATTGGAAGACCTGGTCCGCAAGTATTCGTTGAAGATCCGCGTCCAACCAAGCGACGTCCTGGCTGTGACGCTTCCCGTGCGCGAAATCTCCACGCGGCTCATCCGCAAGAAAGCCGAGCGGGTGGCCAAACTGCACTGGAACCCAAAACTCGGCGGACTCGAATCGCCCTGGTGCGAAGGTTGTTCCGGGCCCGCCCACCCGCTCTTTCTGTGTGACGACCGCGTCCACTTCCTCTGCAAATCCTGCGCCGCGCCCTGCCCCCATTGCGGCAAGCATTTCTGCCGCGCGTGCCAGCGCCGGTGCAAGTGCGGCAGCTCGTAAATCCGTGGACAGGCACGCAGTCACCTGCCCCGCTGGGGAGGCTCTGCCTCGGCCGAAGAGTGCTCTTCACCGGAGAGACACGGGGACGCAGAGAGATCGCTGAGGAAGACCAAAACCGATATGGCTTCTGCATCGGTCGTAGTTAGTGACAATCCGGGGTTGGCACGCAGAGGGAGCAGAGACACTCGCTTGCTGACGCTGCGAAGCCTTTGAAGATGGTTGAGGCCGGGACCTTTACGTACCGCTGCGTGGCGATAGCGCACCCATGTCTCTGCTAGATGCGGAGGAGGGTGTCGGCCAGAGTCTTGGCATCGAGCGGCTTGCTGAGGTAGCCGTCCATGCCGGCGTCGAAACAACTCTGCTCATCGCCAGCCATGGCGTGGGCGGTGAGTGCGATCACGGGGATCCGTCCGTTGGCGCCGGACGCGGACTCGGACTGGCGAATGCGGCGCGTGGCTTCCAGGCCATCCATTTCGGGCATCTGCACGTCCATCAGGACGGCATCGTAGCGGTCTTCCCCTAAGAGGCGCAAGACCTCCCGGCCATTGACGGCGACGCTTACGGAGTGACCCGATTTTTCCAGCATGCGAACCACAATCAACTGGTTGACCTGGTTGTCTTCGGCCAATAGAATTTTCAGGGGCCGGGCCGATCGTAATTGGTCGAGGGCAGCCTGCGGCCGGGGAGTCAGAGCGGCGATGGAAGCGGCGGGACGCACCTCCAGGGTGAAACGGAAGGCACTGCCCTGTCCGGGCACGCTCTCCACCGAGATGGTTCCATTCATCAGTTGCAGCAGGCGTTTGCAGATGCTTAGACCCAGTCCGGTGCCTCCGAAACGCCGTGTGGTGGAGCCATCGGCTTGAGCGAAGGCATCGAAGATCAGGTTATGCTTGTCCGCCGGCACTCCAATTCCGGAATCGATCACCGCGCCCGAGAGGCGCAGGGCGTTCGCCGCTGGCCGCCCCTGGAGTTGGTGGAGGCGCTGCTCGGCGCCGGAACAATCCAGCTCAACGGTTACGGATCCGCGTTCGGTGAATTTGAGGGCATTGCCGAGCAGGTTCATGAGCACCTGGCGAAGGCGCATGGGATCGCCGTTGACCATGGCCGGCACCTGCGGCGCGATATGCGCATGGAGCCGGATGCCCTTCTGCCGGGCAGCCAGGCCCACCGAGTCCAGCAGATCGCCGATCACCTGGCGCGGACTGAAATCGACCGAGGCGATATCCAGACGGCCAGCCTCAATTTTGGAAAGATCGAGGATGTCGTTGAGCAGGCCGAGCAGCGATTGGGCCGAGGCGCGCGCCATCTCCAGATACTGGCGCTGTTCGGTCTCGAGCGGCCCCTCCAGGGCGAGCGCGATCATTCCCAGGACGCCGTTCATGGGGGTACGGATCTCGTGGCTCATGTTGGCCAGGAATTCGCTCTTGGCCCGGTTGGCGGCTTCGGCTTTAAGGAGGGCTTCGTTCAAACGGGCTTCATCCAGCTTGCGCGCGGTCACATCGCGAAAGATGCTGAGCACGAGCGGCGCCTGAGGCGACTCGATGATGGAATTGGAGACGGCCATCCAGATGGTGCGGCCATCCCACAGTTCAATGGGCCGCTCCATGCGCGAGTCAATGGCGCGATCACGGACGCGGCGGCAGTACGTCTCCAGGCGGCTAGCCTGCAAGGGCGCCGCGTGCATGACGGTGAACAAGCCGCCTTCCAATTCCTCGCGAGATTTGTTCACTAACTGGCAGTAGGCGAAGTTCACGCGGAGGACGCGGCCATCCGCACCAGACAGCCGCATGCCATCGCGGGAGCGCTCCCATACCTGGCGCAGTTGTTCTTCGCTTTGCATGTTTGCAGCTTCCAGGTTCCGCTGCTCAGTGACGTCGTGCACCATGGAAAGCACTTCGGTGACCTGGCCCGAATCGTCGCGCACCGGGGTATTGAACCATTCGCAAAACAGGCGTTTGCCATCCTTGGCGACATTTTCGTTCAGCGAGTGGCTGTTTTCATCGCCGGAGAGGGCTTTGGCCCCAACGGCATCTACCAGCGGCCGCATGTCCGGCGACACTATGAAGTAGACATGGCGGCCCACGGCTTCGGCGGCGGACCAACCGAAAATGCGTTCGGCGGCATGGTTCCATTCAGTGACCAGAAACTCACGGTCCCACGCTATATAGGCGAGGGGCATGCGGTCGACCTGAAATCGCAAGCGGCGGCTGGCCGCCTGGCTGGCAGCCATGCAATTCCAGGCGGCGCGGGTCAGCAAACCGGCGCCCGCGGCAATCGCAGCCAGGATAGCCAGCGCGCACCAGAGCGGCACGGCGTTGGCGCGAGGGGCCGCCAGGCCGGCGGCGATGACGAGCGCGAGCGCGGCAAACGCGATGCGGAATCGCCGGCCGGCCCACAGCGCCGCTACGATCAGGGCGCCGGGACAAATCAACAGGCCGAAATCGTGGAAGCCATCCGGGGAGCCCGCGACCATCCAGGTGGCTGACGCGAGGATGCCGATGGCGGCGACTCTGGCGGCGCATTCCAGCTTCTGCAGACGGTTCAGCCACAAGGCCGCCAGCAGGCAGAGTTCCTGGACTATTACGATGCGGGCCCGGCGGTGGTCACCCAACAGCGCCATGACGACGACTGGTGGAACTCCGGCGAACAAGGTCACCCAGGCGGAGATTTGGAAGGTGCGGGTTAGCGCCGCCTTGCGCCCGGCGGGACAGGCCGGCGCAGCGAGCGAATTCCATCGGGCGCGCAGGGTGCCGATTCCCCTCTTGGTGTGGAGCGTTGATGCCATCGCAGACTTCTTGAGTTACTTATCGGACGTTCGGGGGAAAACTTGAGGCGGCGGCGCTGAGGGCCGGGGGCCAGGGGCCAGGGCCCAGGGGGTCTGCGCGAATTATTTCTTGACAATACGAACTGTTTCGTAGTAACTTCTTCGTAGATATGCCTGAGAAGCCCGAGACTCCTCCTCGACCGACCGATGGGGAACTGGAAATCCTGACCGTATTATGGAGCCGCGGGCCATCGACGGTACGCGAGGTGCACGAAGCCATTACCCGCCGCAAGCCGGCCCAGTACACCACCGTGCTGAAGCTTTTGCAGATAATGGCCGATAAGGGGTTGGTACGGCGCAACGCGGAAATGCGCGCGCATGTTTACCAGGCCAGCCGTCCAAAGGAGTGGACGCAGCGGCAACTGGCGGGCGATTTGTTGCAGCGCGCTTTCGGCGGCTCCGCCAAGAGCCTGATCGTAGGTGCGCTGGCGGCGCGCAAGACGACGCGCGAGGAACTGGCGGAGGTCCGCCAGCTTCTGGATGAATACGAGAAGGGGACGAAATGAACACACTGGCGCACTGGGTAGAGGCGCCGATCGCCAAGGCGCTCGGCTGGACGCTGATTCACTTTGTCTGGGAGGGCGTGTTGATCGCGGCGCTTTTGGCGGCGGTTCTGGCGCTCCGCGGAACCGCATCGGCGCGTTTCCGGTACGTTCTCGCTTGTGTCGCGATGTTAGCGATGCCGGCGGCGTTTGGCGTTACGCTGGCGCGCTTGTGGCAGAGCCCGGCGGGCGTCGCTCGCGCGCCTGGCAATGCCCGGCGGCCCGGTGGCGCGGTGCTTTCCCTTTCTCAGGCGCCGGCTGTCCCGGCGCAGCCAGCTATGGCCAGCTTGGCTAAACCAGGGCCGGAGAGCCCGGTGGCGTGGGTGGTGCCGTTCTGGATGCTCGGTGTTTTCGCGTTCCATGTGCGCATGCTGGGGGGCTGGGTGGCCGCGCAACGGTTGCGCCGCGTGGGCGTCTGCCGCGCGCCAGATGCATGGCAGCGGCGTTTCCAGGGCCTTGGCGAGCGGCTGTGTCTGACGCGGCCAGTCGCCCTGTTGGAGTCGTGTCTGGGCGAGGTGCCCGTAGTCATTGGCCTCCTGCGCCCCGTGGTTCTGGTGCCGGTGGGCATGCTGGCGGGCTTGCCGGTGGAACAGGTGGAGTGGATCCTGATTCACGAGCTGGCGCATATTCGCCGGCATGACTACCTGGTGAATCTGCTGCAGAGCTTCATCGAGGGTCTTTTGTTTTACCATCCGTCCGTATGGTGGGTTTCCGAGGTGATTCGCGCGGAACGGGAAAACTGCTGCGATGACGTGGTGGTGGCTGTGAACGGGGATGCCCGCGGATACGCGGCGGCGCTGGCCGCATTGGAAGCCCACCGCGGGCCGGTGCCGGAACCCGCGCTGGCCGCTACGGGAGGAAGTCTGATGAGACGGATTCGCCGATTGCTGCAACAGCCGGAAGGGCCGCGGGCGGAAGGGCTACGGGCCACGCTGGCGCCGCTTTTCATGGCTGGCATTTTGCTGGTATCGGTTGTGGCCGCGCTTTCCGCGTGGCAGACGAAGCCCGTCCCCGCTTCCGGCGCCGCTCGCCCCGCGGCCGCCCCGGCGACTCTCGAAACGCCGCGGCAGGCGGCCCCGCAGGCAGCGCAGCAGGAAACGGAGCCGGCGGCCGGTGACGCGCAGAACAGTGACGACCAGACCGGCGATCAAAGTTCCTCTACGGCGACGCAGAGCGGGAACGGCACAAAACAAGCGCCCGAGAAACTCAAGCTGTTGGCGCAACAAATCGCGCAGCCGCGGAGCTTCCAGCCGGAAATCGAAACACCCTATCGCAAATGGCTGAACGAGGACGTCGCCTACATCATCACGGACGAAGAACGGGCGGCCTTCAAGCGCCTCACGACCGACCCCGAACTTGAGCGGTTTATCGAGCAGTTCTGGCTGCGCCGCGATCCCACGCCCGGCACCGCGGAAAACGAGTTCAAGGAAGAACATTACCGCCGCATCGCTTACGCCAACGACCATTTCGCGTCCAACGACCTCCCCGGATGGAAGACCGACCGCGGCCGCATCTACATCAGCTACGGCCCTCCGGACGAGAAGGACTCGCATCCTGCGGGCGGTACATACCAGCGGCCCACCGAACAGGGCGGCGGTACGACTTCCGTCTTTCCCTTCGAGCAGTGGCGCTATCGCTATATTAAAGGGATGGGCAACGACGTCACCATCGAATTCGTCGACTCCACCATGTCAGGCGAATATCGCATGACCATGGACCCGTCCGATAAGGACGCTCTACCGTACGTCCGGGGCGCGGCTCCGGCGGTTGCCACTACCGACAAACTGTTCCATGTGGGGGTGAGCCGAACCACCGGTATGGCGACCATCACAGTCCCGCTCTTTGCCGTCAGCGGCCAAAGACCGCTCAACATATATGGAACCATCACTACCCTGGGTGGCCGCATTGTAACCAGGTTTGAAGAAACCAGCTATGAGGAAAGCGGACTGCAAGACGCGGTATTCCAAAAATCTTTTCCGCTGGCGGCGGGCTCGTACTCTATTGAAGTCACGGTCAGCGCCAACGGCGTGGCGCCCATGATCTGGAACAAGGCGTTTGAAGTGAAATAGTCTTCTGGCGGCTTGGGATTGCGACCTCTGCGGTTCGCTACTGCGAAAACCGTTCGAGACTGTCCCTACTCTCACCGCCGGCAGTTTGCACCTGATCGGCGGGTTTGACCGCCACAGGACCTCTGGTGTATGTTCAACGGCATGAAGCGCTGTCTACTCCCGTTTTTCCTGTCTTGCGTGGCCGGCGCGCAGGTCCACCCGCTGCAGGAGTTGATTGACGCCGCTCGCACCCACTCGCCCAAGCTGAAAGACCTGATCGCCACCGGTCTTCCGGCGCTCCAGGGCCGCGATGGCGCGGCAGTCTGGGGCCAGGAATTCCTCTTCGCCGTGGAGTCCGCTAAGCCGGCATCGGTATCAGTGGACAAACAGCCGGCCGTTCCCATGGCCAATATCCCGGGCACTAACTATTGGTACCGGCTGATGACGTTGCGGCTCGGTACGACTCATAACTACAACTATTTCGCCGACGGCCGGTCGCTCGGGACTTACGACGTCGCCGGCTACAATCCCGATTCCTACCCCATGCCGGGCGCGCCCCGTGGCACGTTGTCCCGGAAGAAAACGCTCGCCAGCAAGGTCTATCCGGGTATGTCGGCCAACTACTGGGTCTACGTGAACGCCGGAGCCGATCTCACAACGGGCGCGCCGCTGATGGTTTGGCAGGATGGGGAAACCATCGTCGGCAACCAGGACCTGCTGCGTTTGCGGCTGCAGACGGTCTCCGACAACCTGGTCTACAAGAAGCTGATTCCGCCCATGGTGCACGTGCTCATCTCGCCCGGCAGCGGCGGCGAGGCCGAAGGCACCCGCATGCGCGGCATCCAGTACGACACCGTGTCCGACCGCTACGGCCGCTATCTGCTGGAAGAGGTGCTGCCGGATGTGGCCCAGACGTACAAATTGCGGCCCGATGCCTATTCACGCGCCATCGCCGGGGCCTCGTCGGGCGCGATTTGCGCTTTTAACGTGGCCTGGTATCACGCCGGCCAGTTCAGCCGCGTGCTGTCTCACATTGGCAGTTACGTGGCGCTGCAATGGCATCCGGAGCAGAACCTGGATGGCGGTTACATCGTTTCCAGCAAGGTGAGGCGCGAACCGAAAAAGAATATCCGGGTCTGGTTGTCCGACGGCGCGGACGACCAGGAAACTCTGGCCGGCGACTGGCCGTTGAATAACATCCTGCTGGCCAACGCGCTCAAGCTCAAGGGCTACGATTTTCATTTCCGCTTCGGCGAAGGCATGCACGCCATCGCCCAGGGCGCGCTGGATCTGCCGGAATCGCTGACGTGGTTGTGGCGCGATTACGATCCGGCGAAGGCCGCCCAGACCTACGAGATGGAAGATGCCGAGCGCGTCAAGCCGGTATTTCGCGTGAAGATCGGCAACCGCGATCCTTGGTGATCGCCCTTTTTTTGTGGGGCAGGTTGCGAGAGGTACCCCCTGGGTCCGGCGGATTGGCAATCCGCCTCTTGCCCGCCGGTTTCGCTTCGGTATACTCTGAACCATGCCGGCTCGTGCTTTGTTCCTCAGCTCACTTCTTCCATTCCTTCTGGCCGCCGAGACCCATCAGGTGGCGGCACAGAAGTACTACCACACGTTCTCCCATGAGCATCCCGTACTCCAGCGGATCAAGACAGGCGATCTCGTCGTCACCAAAACGGTGGACTCCGGTGGCAAGGACGAAAAGGGGGCCGACCGCTCCGAAGGGGGCAATCCGCTCACCGGCCCGTTCTACGTCGAAGGCGCCGAGCCGGGAGACGCCATTCTGGTCCGCTTCCAAAAAATGCGGCTCAACCGTAACTGGGGCACCTCCTCCTATCGTCTGGGCCTGTTTTCAGTGACGCCCGAGTATGTGGAGAAGATCTTTCCGCCTAAGAAAGTGACGTGGGAGATCGACCTTCGTGCGAACCAGGTTCGGCTGCGAGAGCCCGCCAGTGCCAAAGTGAACCTGGAGTTTTCGGTCAAACCGATGCTCGGCTGCGTGGGCGTGGCGGCTCCGGGAGATTCCGCGCCTACATCGGGGCCGGCAGGAAGTTATGGCGGCAACCTCGACTACAACGCGATCGGTGAGGGCGCGACTGTGATTCTGCCGGTGTACCATCCGGGAGCGCTGTTGTTCATCGGCGACGGACACGCCCTTCAAGGAGATGGGGAGGCGACGGGCAATGGCGTCGAGACCTCCATGGACGTGGAGTTCACTGTCGAAGTGCGCAAGAAAATGAAATTGACCGGCCCCCGTGTGGAGACGGCCGACGATATCATCAGCGTTGGGGCGCAACCAGAGTTTGCGAGTTCGCTCGACCGCGCGCTGCAGATGGCAACCACCGACATGGTGGACTGGCTGGTCACCGGCTACGGATTGGAGCCATGGGCCGCGCACGTCCTCATCAGTTTCCAGGCCAAATATGACGTCGTAACCGTGGCGGGCACAATGGCTCTGCGCATTCCCAAAGCCGCGCTGCGGAAATAACGGCATCGGCCGCAGCCGTGGCAATCCGTCCACGCCCGTCCTTGGCGGCGAGCCGCCCTGTCAGGTGCTCCACGAACGGCGCGTTCCTCTGCGCGACGCCTCGCAGTCGATCCACGTGGAATCGACGAAGGAACTGGCCTGGGACACTCCGCCACTCGTCGCCGCGGGTCTGCCACGGCTCCAGCCTACCCGGCCGAGAAAAACCGGTTTTCTCGCCAAGCCGCCAAGCCCCGCCAAGACTACAAAGTCATTTTTCCCCTGGCGTTTTTTCCTTTTGCGTTCTTCTTTGCGCTTTTCCCTTGGCGTCTTGGCGTCTTTGCGTGAAATCTTTTACAGTGACCGCAAAAAGTTCAGCACGTCCTGTTGTTGCGAGGCGCTGAGGCTGTTGAACCGCTGGATCGCCTGGCTGGCCTCCGACCCGCAGTTCTGGTTCGTTGGGTTCATGCATTCGCCCTCACTGGCATGCGCCCGGATCGCCTGCAACAGGTCTGAGGTGCGCCCGTCATGCAGGAAGAATAGTCGCTGGCCCACTCCCCACAGCGGCGCCGTGCGGAATTCGTCCGGACCGGCCGTCCCCTGATGGATCCCGTCCGCCAGGCTCGCACCCATATTGTGCAGCGCGAAATCGGAGTACGGATGGTAGGTCTGGTTCGACATGCCGGTGAAGCGCGACGGTCCGCTGCTGAGCGAAGGCGTGTGGCAGAGCGCGCATCCCACACTGCCGAATAGCGCCTGTCCATTCAGTTGCGATGGGGTGGAGGTAACCGGAACCGGCGGCGCGGAGAGCCTCACGAACATGGCGAAATTCACCACGTCGGACGACATCTCCGACGCCGTGCCGAGGGACAGTCCGGTGACCGGGTCCAGCAGGTTGGTCCCGTCCTCGGGCGACGGATTGAAGACGCAGCCGGCCACCGCCGAACGCTCATTCGGGAACGCCTCGTTGCTCACGCCCTGTTCCACGTTATAAGCTTCGCCCGCGAAAATCAGCAGCGACTTGTTCTGGGCCTTCCACCCGAAGCGCGTCACGGTGCCATCGTTGCCGGTAGTATTCAGTCTGCCGCTGATCCCCAGCGCGGCCTTCTGGGAGGCGTCGGCCGCCAGGTTGGCTGCGAGAATCGCGTCCGGCGTAGCTTCCACCAACCCCAGCCCGAAGGTGGGCGTCGGGATGCGGAAGATCACATTGTTGTTGGCCAGTTGCGTGGCGAAATCGGGTTGCGCCAGATTGCATCCCGGGGCGTCCGAGCGGCCTTTGATGGTGAACAGACCGTGCACTCCGCCATCCCGCGTATTGCCGCGATTCGGAACCGCGATGAAGCGCGCTTCCCGCACCGGCCCCTGCGCCGTGATGAAGGAAGGCACCGTGTTCCTGGCTTCGTGCAGCGTGGCCAGTGCCACCTGCGGATTCGGCACCGGATTCTGCGGGCTGTTCAGACCCGGACTGCTGCCGCCCGCCGCCGGTTGCGCATGGCACATGGCACAACTGTTTCCGTTGAACGTGGGCCCTAGGCCCGACCCGTTTTCGCCCGGAAGCGTCCCCGACACCGAGTCCACTTCTTTAAACACATTGAGCGCCTGGTTGAAGAATGCCTGCTCCTTCGCATTCAGCGCCGGATAGAAACCGCCCGCGCCCGCCGCGCCCGCCCGCGGCCCTGGATCGGTCTGACCCAAGCTGCACACCGCCCCTACGAACACACCGATACTTACCGTTGTCATCACTCGCATCACGATTTTCTCCCCGCTACGTTTTCGTGAGAGCCGGCGAAAAAGGCCTGCCCGCTCCTTACAAGAGATTCCGCCTGGTTCGCGAAGAGGTTCCGGAAATGCGGGCCGCGGCACCTCTCTGGCGTGCGATAGGTCACAAGTGTAACTAAGATTCAGAGCCGTGACCGTTAGGAAGCGGATGTAGGTCGCCCTCAGATTACCAATCTGCCCCACGAGGGTTCGTGCAAGTTACTTCTGCTTCTGCATGGTGACTTTGGCGCATTTCGGGCACTTCCACTTCCGCTGCTTGTGGAAGACGTGTCCCTTGAACTCTTTCATCGGGACTTTGCACTTTCGACATGTCACGTGTACTCCAGCATCGCACCGCAGGCTGCCCTTCCGCAGCTTCGTTTGCGAGCCGTGCCGATGCCCAGACCCAAGGGGGGAGGCTGCTGGCGCGGGCCGTCCCTGCGGTTATTCATTCCGCAGAGCCGCCATGGGGTCCATCCTCGCCGCCCGCCGCGCCGGAATCCACGCTGCGGCTATCGCTACGGCAACCAGTATTACCGCCGCGGCGCCCTCTATCGACGGATCTCCCGGTTTCATCTGAAAGACCAAACCTTCCACAAGCCTGGCCACCGCCAGCGCCGCGGCCGAGCCGGCCGCGAGCCCCACGCCACAAACCAGCACGACTTCCCTCATGACCAATGCGATAACGTCACCCTTCTGCGCCCCAACCGCCATACGAATACCAATCTCCCCCGTTCGCCGGGTCACGTCATATGAGAGCAACCCATAAATACCCACCGCCGCCAGCGTGATCGCCAGCGCCCCGAACCCCCAGGCCAGCACCGCCATCAACCGGTCTGTCGCCAATGTCCGGTCGAACAGATCTCCCGCGGAATCGATCTGATCGACATGTAAAGCCGGGCTTTCCATTCGTACCACGGAGCGTAACCCGGGGATCACTGTCGCTGGATCCAAGCGGGTCCGCACAAGGAATCGTGTACTGAAAGCCTGTGACTGGGTTTGCAGTTGGCTAAGATAGAACATTGGCTCGGGCCGGCGAACGTCGCGCCGAATGTCTTGAACCACTCCCACGATCCGGTAGGTGACAGTCGTGTTTTTGCCGGTGGCCACATAGAGGTTCCTGCCAACGGCATCGTGCCCCTCAAAGACGCGGCGGGCAAACTCCCGGGTAACAATCGCCACGTTTGGGGCGCCCGCATCGTCTCGCTCGTTGAAATCACGCCCCGCAATCAAATGCGCGCCCACCGTGGTGAAGAAATGCGGCCCCACGTGGTCATAAATCGAATAGTGATTGCGCGGGTCTGAATTCGAAAGGCCATCGGCGTCGAAGTGCGTCGAGTAGTTCCGCCCGGAATAGATACCGTTCTGCGAGAAGCTCACCGCCTCCACACCTGGAACGCCGGCCAGACGCTCTTGAAGCCGCGCGTTCAGCGAAATCAGTTGCGCGCCCTCGTTGCCACCCTGGTAGCCGGCGTCCGCCGGATTCACATCCAGCACCAGCAAACGATTACGGTTGACTCCGGCATCGAACTGCCGCAACTGGCGCAGGCTATAGGCAAACAGGCACGCACCCGCCACCAGCACAAGAGACAGCGCCATCTGCGCCACGGCAACCGTTCGTCCCAGCAGCCTGCGAACTGGAGCTGCGGTTACCGCCCGCGATCCCTGTTGCAACCCCGGCAATACATCTCCGCGCGTGGCTCGCATTGCCGGCAAGACTCCCGACAGCAGCGCTGCTGTCACCGATACGGCAACTACGAACAAGAGGATTCCTGAATCAGGTCCCAGGGTCAGTCTCGCCGGTTGATCCCCTGGAACGACGATCAGACGAACCAACGCGTCCGCCAGAGGCTTGCGTATCGCCACGCCGATCAGGCCACTTGCCAGCGCCACCACCATCGACTCTGTCAGCAGTTGCCGCGCGATGCGCCAGCGACCCGCGCCAATTGCCAGCCGCACTGTCAGTTCCTTCCTCCGCTCATCCGCACGCGCGAAGTCGAGAGTCATGACGTTCACGCATGCCAGCAAGAGCCCCATCGCTACCATCCAGAACACCACGCGCAGCGGCTTCGAGAACCGGTTGCGTAGAAAGGAGATCCCCTTTCCCGCGAATTCCAGTTCGAGCTTGCTCTCAAACAGCTTTCTGCGGTCGCTCTCACTCGCTGGCGGCCCGTTACGTTCCATATCGATTTGGATACTAACCGGCGTTAGAGCGGTGGCGGCCTGTTGCAGGCTGATACCGGGTGCGAGCCGTCCAACGATCGTCAGGAAGTTGGTGTTCTTGGCATCGAGCCAACTCGGGCCCGGAAACAGGCTGGAGACGGCGGTCACCGGCAACCATACGTCGGGAACCTCACCCACACTCACGCCGAAAAACTCCGCCGGCGCCACGCCAATAATCGTGAATGACGCCTTTTCGACGCGGATTGTCCGGCCAAGCACGGGCCCGCTTCCGTAGGCCCTCTGCCAGTAAGCGTGGCTCAGCACCGCCACTGCCGCGGGGTCGCTGCGGCGGTCATCTTCGGGAGTGATCGATCGCCCTATCTCCATACTCACGCCCATGACCCCGAAAAAGCTCCCGCTCACCAGTTGGACCTGTCCCCGCTCTGGTCCTCCTCCATTGTCCAGGCTGCGCGCCATGCCGCCGGACACCGCGACGATACTCTCCATGACCTTGCCGGCGTTTTCCGCGAAACGTTTGTATCCGAAATACGAGCGTGAGCTGTTGACGAATGTCACCAGCCTGTCCGGATCGCGAACGGGAAGGTCGCGCCAGAGCAAACTATCCATGAGGCTAAAGATTGCAGCGTTGGCGCCGATTCCGAGCGCCAGGGAACCAACCGCCACGATCGTGAAGCTTGGCTGTCGCCGCAACGAGCGAATCGCGTACCGAATGTCGGCCAGAAGACCCTCCAGCCATGTCCAACCCCAAACCATCCGCGCATTCTCGGCCGCCAGGGTGACGTTGCCGAGTTCCTGCTTTCCCGCGATCTCGGTCAGCGCCTTCAGTTCCTCCTGCATCTCCCGCTCTTCAGCGCGCCGGAAATGAGGAATCAAGTATTTCCATCTCAGTGACATAGGCCTCCCGGTTTATCTGACCGACCCAAATCGTGCCCTTCCATCACACGCCCGCTCCTGGAGCCCGGACTCATGACTCTAGCGACGGCATTCACAAAATCCGCCCATTTCGAATGGCCCCCGGGCATGTTACTTTCTTCCGGCGATGGCTTTCGCGATGCCGTAGCCGTGGAGCGGCGAAAATGCCAGCGTCTGCAGCGCCGGCATTCCAGTGTGCCTTGCAGCAGGTCCATATGAAGATATTCTATATGACGAACGTCTGGACAAGCGGTTAGCAGTCCCAGTGCCCTATCGCAGGGCGGGAGTTCATGGGATCTCGTGGACGATGAGAGATCAACCGCACGCCCGCGGAGTGGAAGCTCAAGGACCTGCGCCGGCTATCCGTGGAGCGCGCTTGTCCTTGCCCAACAACCTGGCGCAACAACCTGGCGCTACAACCGGCGCAACAACCTGGCGCTACAACCTCTCCGGGAGAAGTTCCGGGTTTGCGGCACCGGAGGGAACCAGGATTGCGATATCAATGGGATGGTTCGATAATGAAGCTGATCTCACTTCCAGGCTGCAAGATGAGGAAACCTCCACGCCGCCGCGAAGGCAAGCCGGATCGCCGGGATGCTGCCCATGCTGACCGGCGACAGCCCCGCTTCTCACGGGAGCCTTCGGTGCTTTACGAGGACGATGCCGTGGTGGTCCTCGACAAACCGGCCGGCCTCCCGTCCGTGCCTATCAAAGGCTCCGACAGTCCGTCCGCTCTGTCTCTGCTTTCCGCCAGACTGGCGGTGCGGAGACAGCGAGCCCTTGTGGTTCATCGCATCGACCGTTTCACCTCCGGCATTCTGGTCTTCGCGAAAACCGGGCCGGATCGCGAGATACTGGTTCGACAGTTTCTCGGCCATACCCCAGTGAGGCAGTATCTGGCGGTACTTCGCGGACGTCTCGAGGCCAATGAGGGGACTCTTGTTCATTATTTTCGACGCCAGGGTATGTTTCAAAAGCTGTGCACGGAAAGGGACGCCGAAGCGGCGCGGGCCGAACTTCGATATTCCGTCGAGCGGCTTCTTACGGGTGCGACGCTGGTCCGGGTCGCGCTGGTCACGGGATTGCAGAATCAGATCCGCACGCAGTTTTCGGCGATCGGCCACCCGGTCATCGGCGACAGGAAATATCACCCGTCGGAATCTTCGGAGCGGTTAATCGCCCGCGTGGCTCTCCACGCCGCCCATCTGCAGTTTGTTCATCCGCGCTCCAGCGCGAGCGTCTCGATTGACTGCCCGCCGCCGGGCGATTTTCAGAGCCTGATTCAGGCCTTATCGCGACCATCCCGTGAGCGCCAGTGAGCGGTCAGATCTTCTTATGTGGGGCAGGTTGTTAACCTGCAGCGGATTGTTAATCCGCTCGCGCGATGCGGCAGCGAGCGTCCGCGCCTTGCCTGAAAGTGCTGTCAAGCACGGGGCAGGCGGATTGCCAATGTCTTCAGGAAGAATATGAAACAACGTCTGCTCCCGATTGTCTCCATCGCAGCTTTGGCTGACCGCGATCTGCTGCGCCCAGGTTGCCACCGGAAACCTTCGAGGATCCGTTTCCGATTCGACAGGCTGTGTTCTGCCGAACTGTTCGGTAACCATCACGCACATCAGCACCGGCCTGGTGCCGAAGGTGGTTACGAATGAGCAGGGAGATTTCAATGCGCCGTCGCTGCCGGTCGGCGAGTATCGAATCGCCATCGGACTAGCCGGTTTCCAGACCAAGATATTGAGCGGACTCGCACTGCAAGTGGACCAGACGGCGATTGTCCCGGTGGTGCTCGAGCCCGGCGCCGTCACCCAGACCATGGAGGTTACCGCCCAGGCGCCGGACCAGTCGGAGAAGCGGCTCTGCGAGGTGCGCTGCCTGGGCCTGCTGGACGACATGAATAATTGGGCCGGCCCGAAGTACATGATCGCCGAGGGCGACACCTACATGAAGTACCCGGATGACGAGACCTTCCCGCAGTTGGTGGTGAACTACGTGAAGATGGAACCGGGTCCCGAAATTCAACGGCGGCTGGACTTCGGTGGTGGATACGTTGCGTGCCGGAGACTACTTTGTCTCGAGCGGTGAGGTTCTCTTCCGTAACTGGAACATCGAAGGTACCGGCGCGAAACGCACCTATGCGGCGGAAGCCGAATGGACCTTTCCTCCCGAATTTGCGGAGCTGGTATGGAGCGACGGAAACACGGTGGATCGGCAAATCATCGATATGAAGGGCATGGCCCCGTTCAGCAGCCACAAATTCCGGGTGCCTTCGACGCGGCCGGAAAGAAATGGGTGCGGTTCGCGGTGTGGGATTCGGCGGGGAACGGCGCATTCACGCAGCCTGTTCACCTCAAGTAAGGTGGCACGGGCATTCCTGCCGGTGTGGTTTTACGCCGGATCGGCGCGCTGGGCGCGGGCCTCACGGCGCTACCAGCTCCCGCCTGCGCGGCTAACCGCCGGCTGCACTGACGTTGGGAGATCGCAACGCTTCGACGACGCTCTCCAGAGGGGCTCCGATCGGATGCAGCCCGAGTTCCATGGCTCGCTTGACTGCCAGCGCATCGCCGGGCGGAACAGTCCAGTAGCCCTCGAACGTTCCCCGCAATTCGCGGAAGAGCCGCAGGATGCTGGGATCGCGTAATGTCGTCCGGCTCGCTGCGCATCGCGCAGGCGGTTAACAATCCGCCGCACTCTCGAAGTCGCTTGTGGAAGGTCGGCTAAGCTCCAACTCCCGGCGGGCGGATTGCCAATCCGCCGCTGCTTGCCAAGCGCTGGCCAAGCTGCCCCATATAGCGCCACGGGCGACTTTCACCCTTTCCCCTGTGCGCCCAGCGCACATCGCGAACAGATTGGCAATCTGCCCCACAAAGCATTTCGGCGGAGTTATGCCTTTCTGAGTTGCCGGTAGCGTTGCAGGAGCGGCTTGGGAGTCTTGTCGTTCTGCAACTCTTTCACGATGCTGTTAGCCAGTTTCTTGCCCAATTCCACGCCCCACTGATCGAAGGAATTGATGTTCCAGATCACGCCTTGCGTGAAGACGCTGTGCTCGTAGAGCGCTACCAACCGGCCCAGCGCGTGGGGCGTGAGCCGCTCAAGGAGCAGCGAGTTCGATGGCCGGTTCCCCTGAAAAACGCGGTGCGGCGCCAGCCAGTCCGGAGTTCCCTCGGCTATGACCTCTTCCTTCGACTTGCCGAAGGCCAGGGCCTCGGCCTGGGCGAACATGTTGGCCATCAGCAAGTCGTGATGCTCGCCTAGCGGATTGAGGCTTTGCGCGAATCCGATGAAATCGCATGGCACCACGCGGGTTCCCTGGTGCAGTAACTGATAGAACGAATGCTGGCCGTTGGTTCCGGGCTCGCCGAAATAGATCGGGCCGGTTTGGTAATCCGCCGAGCCGCCTGCCGGGGTCCCGCCTGCCAGGGCCTCACCCGCCAGCGTGACACTCTTCCCATTGCTCTCCATCGTGAGTTGCTGCAAGTAGGCCGGAAAGCGCTTGAGGTACTGATCGTAGGGCAACACGGCCACGGTGTCCGCCCCCAGGAAGTTGTTGTTCCACACCGCAAGCAAGCCCATGACCACCGGCAGGTTTTTGGCGAACGGGGCGATGCGGAAGTGCTCGTCCATGGCATGGAAGCCGGCCAGCATCGACTGAAAGTTCTCGGGCCCGATGGCCAGCATGGTGGAAAGCCCGATGGCGGAATCCATGGAATACCGGCCGCCCACCCAGTCCCAGAATCCGAACATGTTGGCGGTATCGATGCCGAACCGGCTTACCGCCTCCGCGTTGGTAGAGACCGCCACGAAGTGTTTGGCAACGGCCGCCTCGCTGACCAGGCGGGCCAGAGCCCACCGGCGTGCGCTTTCGGCGTTGGTCATGGTCTCGATGGTGGTGAAAGTCTTGGAGGAGATTACGAAGAGCGTCTCTTCGGGATCGAGATCGCGCGTGGCCTCGGCGAAATCGGTGCCATCCACATTGGAGACGAACCGGAAAACCTGGTCGGGAAGGCCGTCGCGCCGGCTATAGTGCCGCAGCGCCTCGTAAGCCATCACCGGCCCGAGATCGGAGCCTCCGATGCCCACGTTCACTACGTTGCGGATGGGCTTGCCGGTGTGGCCCTTCCACTCGCCGCTGCGCAGGCGGCCGGCGAACTGCGCCATACGATCCAGCACCTCGTGGACCTTCGGCACCACGTTTTCGCCATCCACCACGATCCCAGCGCCGCGCGGCGCACGCAACGCCACGTGCAGCACCGCGCGATCCTCCGTGCGGTTGATCTTCTCGCCCCGGAACATCGCCTGGATGTGTTCGGCCAAACCGCATTGGTTGGCCAGGTCGATGAGCAGGGGGAGCGTGTCGCGCGTGGTCCGGCTCTTCGAGAAATCGAAGTAGATCCCGGCCGCGTCGACGACGAAATCCGCGGCCCGCGCCGGGTCGCCTGCGAACAGCGAGCGAAGATGCGTGCCTTGCATTGCGCGCCAGTGATTCTCCAGGGCCTTCCAGGCCGGTAATTCGGTCAGCATCCCTTCAGTATGAACCAAAGTTCACCACAGCTTGTGGAGGTTCGCCAGCCCTTCGAGGTAATCCTCCTTTAGCAGATTGCTCTTCACACCGTACTCTGCGAGCAGGGCAATCATCTTGCCGGCAGGTACGCCAGCCAGCTCAGCGGCCTTTCCGAGCGACGCCACTCCACTCTTGTAACGCTCGATAGCCAGCATGATCCGGCCCCGGTATACAACATCGCGCACGGCCTTCGAGAGATCCGCTTTTTCGTCCTTCGCGAACCCATTCAAGAACTTGAGGTTCTCGTCGTCCATCCGGATGCTCATGGTTTTTCCCATCACTCTTCCTCCAAGCGCAACCGCGCCGCCCCGATGATGCTCTTCTTGTACCTGCCTGCCCGCTCCAGAATCCCGAGCTTCAACAGCGCGCTCTGCTGGTCGATGGCGCCCTTTTCGTGCATACGCACGAGGATCGCTACCGCCGAGGTGAACGGCATTCTCACCAGCTTGCACGCATCGATGGCACGTTTGTCGTCGGTCGCCGCAAGCTGCGCACTCCGCGCGACCGCCAGCGCGATGGCTTCAGCTTCACCCAGGCCAAGCCCGAGATCGAGACGCAACTTGTTGAACAGCGTTCGTTCCCTGAGGGATTCGAGGGCGATCTGCTTTTCGGCAATCAGCCGCCGAATCAACAATGAGTCGAAGGACGATTTTTCTTCGCAGGCCTCTCGAGCAACTTCACGCGGAACCACGGCAGCCAACGTAGATTGCATCAGAAAACTCTCCAGCAGTTCTGCCTTCGCCAGCAAGATCAGCGTGGAAGCATCGAATACAATCATTATGACACATTATGACATACGTAACCAGCGCATGCGAGTGCGTTCCGGCAACCATTGATCCAGCCGGCTCGATCGACGCTTTTCAGGTGGATGGCGAAGTCGGAAGCACGAACAAAATGCTCCCGCTTACACGTCTCGCGTTGCCGAGGTATGTTAGGTAATGACAAGGCGGATCTATACTCGCGCGGGTCCGAAATCGGCGGTTGCCGTCCAACTCCGTTGATATCGCCGTCGCGTAGCTGTGTGCGCTCAGCGCCGGCTCGGATTCAAAACGTCACCACGCGCGCGATCACTTCACTTCCAGGATCAACCCGGAGTGATCAGAGATCCGGGTCTCCCGCTCCGCGTGCGAGTAACGGCATGACGCGATGCGCGGCAGCAGAACCGGTGTTGCAAAAGCATGATCGAGGCGGAACCCGTTTTTCAGCCTCGAGAACCAGGTATGTTCGGTGACGCCCGGATTATGGTACCGCCACACATCCGTCCAGCCCGAAGCCGATAGCTTCAGGAATTGGTCGGCGCAGACGAAGGTCTTGCCAGCCTCGTCAAGACGGTGCGCGCCCGTATTGAAATCCCCGACGAACAGGAAAGGTTCATGGCGCCGGGCGGCGGCGGCCCCAAGGACGGCTTGCCAGAAGCGTGTCTTCGCCTCACCCGGCACGCCGTCCCTGAGCTTCGGAACGCTACACAAGATATGCAAGAGGGCGAAGCCGAATCCATAATCCGGCAGGTCGATATCCAGCCACCGGACCAGGTTTTCCTGCGGCGCGGGACAGGCGCGGGAGCGGACCATCGGCGTCCGCGAGAGGACGCACAATCCGTTGTCGCTCCCGGCCGGGTTGGTAGATTGGATGTGCTGCCAGCCGCGCGACTTCAACGCATCGCAAAGCGGCACGCCGGGATTCGCGCGGAATTCGCTGAGGGCAATCACGTCGGGATCGTGATCTGCGATCGACTCAACGATTCGGGTCAAGCGCGTGCCGCCGCCTTGCTGGATGTTCCAGGACAGCAGCTTCACCGTTTCTCCTTCTTCAAGCGTCCCACCGTCACTGCGCGCGTTTGGCGTTCCACTCGATCGCCTGGCCGCCCGGAGCGCCTTCCGAGGTCAACTTGAGTTCGTCGCCCTTGGCGTTGACCTTACCCTTATAGGTAAGCTTCATCTCGTTGTCCTGGAACTTCGCGGTGATGCTGAACGTTACAGTATCGCCATCCACTTTGCCATCGGTGATGACGGACTTGCCCATCATGGAACTCGTGGTCTCGCCCGTGAGCTTGTTGCCATCCACCTTGAACGTGAAGGTCCGCTCGATGGCGTTTCCGCCAAGATCGGCGGTTGCCTTCCAGTTGCCGCTGACATCGGCGGCTGACGCCACGCCCGCGAACACTGCCATCCAACACAGAATCGTCTTCATACAATCGCTCCTTTTAAATCCGTCCAAATTTGGCCACGGCTTCCTTAATAGACCGGAACTTCTCGATGAACGGCAGCATGGTGTGCTCCGTATCATCCAGCGCCTGTGCCTTCTTTAACACTTCGTCTGCCTTGGCACGCGGCACCACGGCCACGCCATCCTCATCCGCCGTGATGATATCACCGGCGTTTACCTGCACGCCCGCGCACGTTACAGGGACGTTGACGCCCGCGAAACGGTAGTGGTTGATGGTGGTGGAAGGCGCCACGCCGCGGCTGAAGACCGGGAATTGCAGCTTGCGAATCTGCGGCGTGTCGCGCACCGACCCATCGATCACCGCCCCGGCCAGGCCGCGATACTTCATGGCGGTCGCCATCAGGCCGCCGATACCGGCGTAATCCGCGCCATCTTCGAGCACCATTACATAGACCGAGCCAGGCTTGGCATTGTCGATGGCATCCAGCATGCCTGCCGATGCCGCAGCGCCATCCTTGTGCTCCTCCTTCTTGAGCAGCACCGTGACCGCCGGGCCGGCAAACTTGGCGGGCGAGAGCGGCCGCATCTGGTGCGACATGTAGCTCTTCTGCCCGTACAACTGCTCCATGGCGTCCGAAACCGAAGCCACTTCCACCAGGCGGAAGCCCTCGGTCAAAGGGTCGCCCGATGGTTGGGCCGACGGCTGGGCAATCACCTGCGCCACCAGCCAGACCGCGGCGGCCAGCGCCGCCAGGGCCACAGTCCACAATGTCCGCTTCATTCCAACCTCCTTGAGTACAACCAGACGGGCGGGCCTGGAGGCCCACCCCCACTACTTCCAATAATGATGACCGTTGGGAATGGCGCCGGGGAAGACGTACGCGTACATCATCACGATCATCCCCACCAGCATCATCAGCAGGATGCTGTGCTTCAGCAACGCGCGCAGCAGTTCGCCTTCCTTGCCTTCCTGGCCGGTGACCGCGCAGGCGATCACCAGCGACTGCGCCGCGATCATCTTCCCCATCACACCGCCCGCGCTGTTGGCGGCACCCATCAAAATCGGGCTCAGCCCGAGCTTGTTGGCCGTGATCACCTGCAAGCTGCCGAAGAGCGCGTTCGACCCGGCGTCGGTGCCGCTCAGCGAAACGCCCAGCCACCCAATCATGGTCCCGAAGAATGGAAACAGCGCGCCGGTGTGCGCCATCGCCATCGCCATGGTGGCGTCCATGCCGCAGTAGCGCGTGATGAAGCCGACGCCCAGCATCGCCATGATCGCCACCAGGCTCATTTTCAAGCGCCGCAGCGACCCGGCGAAGACCTGCAGCGTTCGTCCCAACGAAAGGCCCGCCAGCGGGGCCGCGACCAGGCCCGCGATCAGGGAGCCGGTGCCCGCGGTGGAGAGCCACGACACGTCGAACGTGGCCGCCTCAGCCCTGGCTACCGGGACTACGGGCGGCGTGCGGAACACCAGCATGTGCAGGCCGGGGACCGGCGCCTTCCACGAGACCTTGTCCAAAATCGCGGTGACCGAGGGTATGCCCCAAAGCACCACGAAGCCGGCCAGCAACAGGAACGGCGACCAGGCCCACACAACTTTCCCGAAGGTGAGTTCCTGGCCTGGCGCGGTTTTGGCTGCGGCCCCTTCGCCGCCGTAGCGCCAGATTTCCTTGGGACGCCAGACCTTGCGGAAGAAAAACGCCAGGAATGCCAGGGTGCCGATACCACCCAGAATATCCACCAGCGCGGCATCCATGTAGTTCGACCAGAAAAACTGAATGCCGCCGAAGGTGATGCCGCAGGCCAGCAGGCCGGGCCAGACCGCCAGCGTGTCGCGCTTGTTGCACAGCGTGCGGATCAGCCAGAACGGCAGCACCAGCGTGGTGAGCGGAAGGATGCGGCCGATCATGGCGCTGAAATCGGCTTCGGGCAGACCGGTGACGGCCACCAGGGTGCGCACGGGGTTGCCCAAGCCTCCGTAGGCCACCGGCGCCGAGTTGGCGATGAGGCAGAGCAGCGCGGTTTGGAACGGCGGGAAGCCGAGCCCGATCATCATGGCGCCGGACACGGCCACGGGGGCGCCGCCGCCGCCGGCGCCCTCTAGTAACGCGCCGAATGCGAAGGCGATCAGCAGCACTTGCAGGCGCCGGTCCTCGGAGATATCGCCGATGGATTGCTTCACGATGGCGAACTGGCCCGATTCCACCGATATGTCGTAGACGAAAACGGCGGCCACCACGACCCAGGCAATCCGGAACCAGCCGAACACCAATCCATCGGCCACCGCGCCCGCCACCATGACGGCGGGCATGCGGAACACGGCCAGCGCAACGACCACGGCGGCCACGAAGGCAAACACCGCAGCCCGCCACGCCGGGGCGCGGCGCACTGCCAGGAAGTAGAACAGCGTGCAGACCGGGATGGCCGCCGCTACGGTAGAGAGCCACTGGTTGCCCAACGGGTCGAAATTCTGATACCAGGGCTCCCCCATTTACTTCACCGGGTTTGTCATGGGGGTGAAGACCACGCAAACGGGAGCGCCCACATCGAGCACATTGCCCGCCGGCGTCAGATGGCCGGTGCCCGGGTCCAGGTGGAAGACCACCACGTTGTCAGAATCCTGATTGGCCGCGAAGAGGAACTTGCCGGTGGGGTCGATGGCGAAGTTGCGCGGCGTCTTGCCCTGCGTCGGCACGCGCTCGATGGCGGTGAGTTTGCCGGTCTTGGCGTCGATGCGGAAGACGGAGATGCTGTCCGGCCCGCGGTTGGACGCGTAAAGGAACTTGCCGTTGGGATGCACGGTAATCTCAGCGCCGCTTTTTTCGCCGGCAAAGGGTTCCGCGAGTGTGGGCGACGTTTGCACCTCGGCCAGGCTCCCCTTGGCGGCATCGTACTGGAAGGCCGTCACTGTCAGCGCCATCTCGTTGAGGGCGTATGCGAATTTGGCGCCCTTTCCGAACGCGAAGTGGCGCGGCCCCGAACCCGGCGCTACCTTGCCGAACGGCGGGTCGTTCGGAGTGAGCATGCCCTTGACCGGGTCCAGGCGGTAAACCACAATCTGGTCCAGCCCCAGATCGTTCACCAGCACGAAGCGATTGTCCGGCGAAACCGTGATGTCGTGCGCGTGCGGGCCACGCTGACGTTGCGGATCGACGCTGGACCCGGCGTGCTGCACAAAGGACGAAGCCTCACCCAGCGAGCCATCGTCGTGCACGGGAAAGGCGGCCACGCTGCCGCTGTCGTAGTTGGCGGTGAACAGCCACTTGCCGGTATGATCGAGCGCTACGTGGCACGGTCCCGAGCCCTTCGACGAGACTTGGTTCAGCAGCTTCAACTGGTGAGTTGCCGGGTCAATGGCGAAGGCGCTGAGGCTTCCGGTGGGCTGGCCTTTGTAGGTGCTCACCTCATTGGCGGCGTAGAGAAACCTGCCGTTGGGGTGGACGGCCAGGAACGACGGATTGACGGTTTCGGCAACCAGGCCGACAGGCGTCAGTTTCCCGGTGGCCGGCGCAAACTGGTACGCGTAAATACCCTTGCTCTTTTGCCTGGTATAAGTGCCGAAATAGGCGACGAAATCGCCTTTGGCGGCGGCCGCGCACAACGGCGACACCAGCGCCGCCGCGACGATGGCGGCCAAGGTTCTGACGGAATTCTTCACGCTACACGACCTCCACGGAAGAGCGAGTCTATCATATTGACCTCTCACACTGAACGCTGCGATGACGCCGGTTTCCAGGCCGGAGGGGGAGCCGAGGCGAGTTGACGGAACGAAGCCAATTCCTGGGACGGCGGGCTGGCCTTGGAGGGTCTCGATGTGTTTTGGCGAAACGAACCCAATTCCCGGTGCATTCGGTTGAGAGTAAACGGGTTCGGGATTGGGATCGGGTTTGGATTCGTACCAGGAGGAGTCCCGAGGAGAGGTGGGCCGGTAGTGATAGACCTCCCCCCTTGAGTCCGAGAGGCCGCGAGCCGGGAGTTGGGCCGCGGCTTTCGCGGAAGCGGCGCGGGAGACGGCTGGCGTCGGGTTGGGTTTGGCTGAGCATCATTCTTGCCGATCATCAACAGAAAAGGGCAGGACCGGGATTGCCGGACCTGCCCTGCCACCGCATGGTAGCACGAGAAGATGTGAGAAATCGGACGTGGGAGCCTTAAGCTATGGAAAACAGGGGCGAAATTGTTCAGGTTTGCGTGCGACTGGTTTTTCGGTGCTCGACAACCCCGCTTGCCGGGCGTCACGCGCGCGCTTGCCATTCCGTCAGCGTAAATACATAATGTACATATGGCGGTATGAGCTAGGCGGCATGAGCTTACGCTGGGGACCCGAAGAAGAATCGACGGAACCTGGCCCGTCACGGCGTTGCGTTTGAGGACGCTATTCGAATCTTCGAAGGCGCCACGCTTGAGAAAGCGGATGATCGCTTTGATTATGGCGAGATTCGGGTGTATGCCATTGGCATCGTTAGCGGCATTGAGATCACGGTAATCTACACCGAGGTGTCTCAGACCGAGCGTCGGATCATTTCGGCGTGGAGGGCAGAGCGACATGAAAGAGAAGCGTACTGGAGAGTCTTCGGTTAACGATGTCAGCGACTGGAAGCGCGTGCGCTCCCTGAGCGATCGTCAAATTCGGCGAGCCATTGAGGGGGACCCGGAGGTGCGGCCCACCGATGCCGAGTTCTGGAAGAATGCGCGGGTGGTCATTCCTGCCGCAAAGCAAACCATCACGATCCGGCTGGATGCGGATCTTCTCGAATGGCTGAGAAAACAAAAGGGGTACCAAACGCGAATCAACGCCGTTCTCCGGACCTACATGAATGCAAATCTGACGTCCGGGAGGGGAGTTGAGCGAACAACGGCCAAGGATCGCCAACATTAAAGAAGCGAATCGAGCCTACCTTAAGACCCTTCCGGCCAGCGGACCGGGACGTCCTCCTGGCCCCACCGATGCCGAATTCTGAAAAAGGCGCTGCACTCCGAAAGAAAAGGGGATACCACTATTTTGCAGTCGAACGCCAGGTCGCTGCCATCGTCGAGGAGCGCAGGCGGATTGCCAATCCGCCGCAGATTAACAATCTGCCCCACAAAGGATTAACGAACCTGGAGCCCTCGTCTGGGGTTGGTTGACGCAGCCGGAACTCGATGGGCGAGAACCTGGACATTAATGTCCGCCGGTTTGTCCCATCCGTTGCCATCGGCCTTGAAAACATCCGAGTAGCGGCCGCCGGCGTCGAAAAGCAGCATCACGCCGTCGGCGCCATCCTGCGCGGTTCCACTGAGCGCCGCATTGGACGCGTGGTTATACCACGTGTATGTTTTGCCCTCCATGCCGGGGACAGGGCGGCCCATGCCCCATACGCCGAACCGGTACTTCACGCCGCCATCAACCGGCAGGTTCAGGCTTCCAAACTCCACCTGCCAGATGGGCAGGCGAACGCCGAAATCGTCGTAGAAGAGCGCGCCGGCGCGTGTGGATTCGGAGATGCTTACATTGCCGTTGCCGGTTTCATCGCTCCCCGGCGTCAGTTGCGCGGTAGATACCGGCGTCACGCCGGTGTCCGGTCCGCCGAAGTACAGCCGCACGTCCTCGAAGAAATCGGCCAGGTGGTCCGGAACATGGCCGGCGCCACCGGGCACACTCCAGGTTCGAATGGCGTCGATCACCCATCGTTCGCCGGGAGCGCCGATGGTGAATTCATCCCCGAGAAAGCCCTGATCGTGCCAGCCCCACCGGACATTGCTGCGAACCGGTCCAGACGCGTTGTTCAGATTGGACTGGGGCAATCCGCGATTCACTACCAGCACCCCATCCGAGGGAAATGCCTGCACACCCATAAATAGGGACAGAGCAACTGCCGAAAACTGAATTGTTCGCCTCATCGTACCTCTCCGTGAGTCTGATTATACACAAAAGGAGGAGGATGGGGCAGGCGGCGCAGGTGCGGCGCTGAACACCGATGCCGGTCGAGCCGAGAGCATAAAAGATCCGGCCGATTGGAACCAGCCAGGGCGGCATATTGGGCACATTGAGAGTCTAACTAATACGCCAGACGACTAGTGAGCAGGTTGGGTAAACGTTTGCGAGGAGCGGCGCAGATTGGCGGGCTGCCCTGCCGTTGCGACGAGTCTGCCAACGCGGAATGGCTCGCTGCCGCATCGCGCAGGCGGATTAACAATCCGCCGCAGGTTCACAACCTGCCCCACAAAGATCTCGCACGCGCCGCACCGGCGAGCAGACCAGCCACAAGGTGGACAGCAGAATGCCGCCAGCGGCTATGAGAATGGTGTTTCGCACGCCGATGCCTTGGGCGATGGCGCCGCCGGCCAGCGCGCCCAATGGGAGGATGCCCTGGAAGATGAGGTGGGTGGCGGCGTTGACGCGGCCCAGCAGACGATGCGGCGTGATGGCCTGGCGCAGGCTGGTTTCGTTGATGGTGAAGACGGGCCAAGCCGCGTCGCACAGTTGGGAGGCGATCAGAATCGCCGTGCAGACCGCCACCGATCCACGCGCCAGCGGCACCGCCAGCATCGCCAGGCCGATCACCAACGACGAACCGACCAGCGTCCGGCCGACACCCCAGCGGATTGCCAGAGGTTCGGCCAGGAAAGCGCCGGCCAGGTTGCTGATGCCGCCGGCTGAAATCACGATACCCAAAAAGACGGGTGTGAGGCCGAGTTCGCGCGTCACAAACAGAACATACAAACTGCTGGCGAAGCCCAGGAAGAAGGCCGCGGTGGCTTTGCGTCCAGCCAATGGCCGGAGCAAAGGGTGGCGCCAGGCGGCGCGCAGCCCTTCGGCGATTTCCCGGCCCATGTGAGGCTCCAGCGCGCGCGCGGGCGGCGGCTCCGGTTTGCGGATGAGCCAGAGGAAAACGGCCGAAGCGGCGAAGGAGACGGCGTCGCACAGGATGGCGATGGGCGCGGTGACCAGTTGCACCAGCGCGCCGGTGAGAGGGGGCCCGACGATCTCGGCGACCGATTCCGTCAACGCCAGGCGGCTATTGCCTTCGACAAGGTTTTCGCGTTCCACCAGAGACGGCAGGTAGGCCTGATAGCTGACGTCGAACAGCACGGTGAGGAATCCGCTGATGGTCGCGACAAGATAGAGATGGACGATGGTTAGGCGGCCGAGCATGGCTGCCAGGGGAACGACAGCCAGCACGACGGCGCGCCCGAGATCGGCGGCGATGAGGATGGGCCGGCGGCGCAGGCGGTCGGCCCAGGCCCCGGCGAACAGGCCGAAGATCCACACGGGCGCGGCCGATGCCCCGGCTAGTGCGCCCATCTGCAGAGGCGACGCGCCCAGGAGCAGGACCGCAGTGAGCGGCAACCCCACGAGAGTGACTTGGGATCCGATGCGCGAGATGGCCTGGCCGAACCACAGCTTCAGAAAATCGGGATCGCGCAGGAGGCTTGTCAGCATGGTTCTAAGGAAGCTTCATGGCGCCGTAGATTCCCGGCCGAATCTGGTCCACACGACTCATTCAGAACTCTAACAAGGTTTCTCAGCGCGGTCTAAGGACTGAAACTCCTGTTCAAAGGTAGTGTAGACTATCCGGCGCGCCGCGGTTGCCGCACCGGAGCTTGAAAAGAGGAAACCGCATGATTCTAACGACGACCAGTTCCAGGCTGTCTCGCCTTGACGGCGGCGCTGGCGTCGACCGTCTGCGATTTCGCCCGCAAGGTACAAGAAGGCGGACTGCCAATCCGCCGCAGGTTAACAACCTGCCCCACATGCAGATAAGTTACTCGCGGCCGGGCGGGTAGAACCAGTGGAGCAGCGGGGGCGTCATCATGGTGGTGGCGACGGCCATCACTACCAACATCGAATACAAAGACGGCGAGATTACTTTGATGTCCAGCCCTATGTTCAACACTACTAACTCCATCAGGCCGCGCGTGTTCATCAGCGCGCCGAGGGCGAGCGAGTCGCGCCATGACGACCCGCCCAGCCGGGCTGTCAGGCTGGTGCCGCCGAGTTTCCCGGCTACCGCTACGGCGACGATCAATCCACACAGCCACCAGCCTGCCATGCCCCTCACTTGTCCGATGCTGGTGCGCAGACCGGTGTATGCAAAGAATAGTGGGAGTAACATCAGCACCGTAAGTGATTCAAACCTTCCTATCAAGTAGGCAACGAACTGCCGGTTCTTGGGCATGATGGCCCCGGCGATGAATGCGCCGAACAATAAGTGGAGACCCAGGAACTCAGTGACGAGCGCCGACATCATCAAGACCAGCAGCAGCAGGGCCTTGAGGTTGTCCGTCAGTTCCCCGCGGGCGAGGTAGGCGCGTTCGATCTTGGCCAGCGGTTTTCGCGCCACCAGCAGCATCAGGGCCAGAAAAGCTGCGAGCCCGGCGACGGTCATCCAGACTGGGATTGAGGACTCGCCGGCGCGGACCTGCGCCACAATGCAGGCCAGCACGCACCAGCCCGTAACATCGTCGATGGCCGCGCAGGCAATGGCCATGGTTCCCAAGCGGCTGTGCAGCAATTTTCGTTCGCTTAGAATGCGCGCCAGCACGGGGAAAGCCGTGACGCTCATGGCGGCCCCCATGAACAGGGCGAAGCCCGCAAACTTCACGGAGGGATCGGACAGCCTGGGATAGAGGTAGAGGGCCAACAGGGCGCCCAGGGCCATGGGCGCGGCGATGCTGGCATGGCTGATCAGCACGGCGGACGGCCCCTGGCGGCGCAGGTCATTTACGTTGAGTTCCAGCCCCACCATGAACATGAACAGCACCAGGCCCAACTGGCTGAGGGCATTCAGGATGCCGAAACTGGCGGGAGGGAAGAGCAGCCCGGACAGTCCGGGCGCCAGCCAGCCCAGGAGTGACGGCCCGAGCAGAATCCCCGCAAGCAGCTCACCGGTCACGCGAGGCTGACGAATCCGCTCTGCCAGCCATCCAACCGCACGCGTGGCCAGGATGATCAGGGTGAGTTGCGCCACCAACAGGACCAGGTTGGGCATTCCGTTCGCGGCGCTTTGGCGCGGGGCGCTGGTTGGCACGGGGATTGGCACGGAGGGCGGCACGTGGATTGGCGCCGGGCCTACCCCGTGAGCCGCCACAACCGCCAGCAGAATCGCCACGGGCAGGCCTACCAGCGCGACGTAGGTGAGCGCCAGCCTGCGTTTCGATATCGGAAGTGCGAAGTTGGCCAAGTCAGCGTGACCGCGGGCAGCTAAATCCGGCAGCTAAATATAGTACATCACCGATTCGCGGCTGGCCTTGGTGAGGCGCGACGCCTCAACCTGGCTGATCAGATCGGCCAGAGTGGTGCTATCCAACACGGCGGCTATGGCGTCGCGCACCTGTCGCATTATGATTCGAGTTCCGCAGTTTTCGATGTCGCCGCACTCTTCACACGGCCGGTACGCCGTTTCGCTGGCGCACGGCAGGGGGGCCAGCGGACCCTCCAGCATACGGACGATGGAGCCGAGCGTAACCGTGGCGGGCGGGCGGCCGAGTCGATAGCCGCCGTTTTTGCCTTTCTTGCTGTCCAGGAGGCCCTGGCCTTTCAGGTCGAGCAGAATGACTTCGAGGAATTTCAGCGGGATCGACTCTTGCCTGGCGAGCGTGGCAATCAGCACCGGGCCTTCTCCATAGCGGCGGCCCAGTGCCAGCATGGCTTTGAGTCCGTACTGCGTGCGCTTGGAGATGGTCCTCATGGTGGCCTACTACCAGCGTACTCCAACGCACGCCTTGCCAATGCACGCCAGGCCTATGCACACCAGGCCGATGCACACCAGGCCGATGCTCCAGAGGCGCTTGAGGATTCTAACGATGCTGGATGGCGGTGATAAAAACTTTGGATTTGTTCCGCAGGGGTCGCCTGAGGTAGTTTGGACTTGTACCCCGTGTTTCGGGCATTCACCTCAATCCTCTAACTGCAATTTGAAACACTCACGATTTGAAACACTTACAGGAGAACCACATATGATGACGAAGAAATCTCTCATTCCTGGCGGACTGCTGTTTATTTCCATGCTGTGCCTGGCAGGCTCAAAAACCTACGACGTGACTTTCGAGGCTCCGTCCACGGTGGGCAACGTGACATTGGCTGCGGGCGATTACAAAGTGAAAGTGGATGGCGCCAACGCCGTGTTCACCGACACTCACACCAACAAGTCTTTCAGCACGGCCGTCAAACTCGAAACCGGCACGAAGAAATTCCAGTTCACCGCTGTGGATGCCACCAGGCAAGGCAAGACCGAGCGCATCAACGCCATCGAACTGGGCGGCTCCACCACCAGGCTCGATTTCGCCAAGCCCGCCGCCCTCGGCACAACTGCCTCACCGGGTTCCCAGTTGTAAGTATTGGGCACCTGAAGCGGGGCGGGATGCCAACGAGGATGCCAACCTGGTTGTCAATTGGGTGTCTACCGGGATGCCATTCCGCCCCACATTTTTTGCAATCTCCGTACAAAACCCGAACAAATCCGGCCTGGCCTTCCACGTTAGGATGGATGTTGTGAACCCCGAAAAACCATCCGGCGAAAGCCCTACCCGGCGGAACTTCTACGTTGGGGCGATTTACGCGATCGGGGCGTTGATCTCGGCCGCGCTGGGGGTGCCTGCCCTCGCCTACCTGTTTTTCCCTCCGAAAGCGCAGGAACCGGACGAGTGGATCGAGATCGGCGATGCCACGCGCCTGGCCCCTAACGCGCCTACGGAGATGAGCTTTCGGCGCAACCGGGTGGACGGCTGGAAGGTGAGCAGCGAAAAGAGCACCGCCTGGGTAGTGAAGAGCGCCGATAACCGGGTGGCGGCCTTCGGCCCGCAATGCACGCATTTGGGTTGTGCCTATCATTGGGACGAGGCCAAGAACCTGTTCCTCTGCCCTTGCCACAATTCGCTTTTCGGCGTGGATGGCAAGGTCAAGGCGGGCCCGGCGCCACGGCCGTTGGACCGCTACGACATCAAGGTGCAGGGCAATAAGCTGCTGATCGGCAATTTGCGCCCGTCCGGGGAGACCAAGGCATGAGAGCGCACTGGGACCGCCTGGGCATCTGGCTGGACCACCGCACGGGCATTCAGACGGCGGTGCGCAACTTCCTGTACGAGGACATTCCCGCCTCCAGCGGGTGGCACCAGGTCTTCGGCAGCGTGGCGATTTTTCTGTTCATGGTGCAGGCGTTTACCGGGGCGCTGCTGGCCTTCAATTACGCGCCGACGCCGGGCGACGCTTATAACAGCCTGCGGTACATCCTGACGGAGTTAACCGGGGGGCGGCTGATTCGGGGGCTGCACCACTGGGGCGCCAGCATGATGATCGTGGCGGTGGTGCTGCATATGGTGCAGGTGTTTCTGTACGGCGCCTACAAGAAACCACGCGAGGCCACGTGGATGGTGGGCGTGGTGCTGATGCTGGTTACCCTGGCGTACGGGCTTACCGGATACCTGCTGCCGTGGGACAACCGGGCTTACTGGGGCACCGTGGTGACGACGCGGATCGCGGCCCAGGCGCCGGTGATGGGGCCCTATCTGGCGCGTCTGTTGGGCGGCGGAGGGGCGGTGGGGGTAGTGACTTTCGCCCGGTTTTACGGCTTGCACGTGCTGCTGCTGCCTCCGGCCACGCTGCTGCTGATGGCGCTTCACGTCTACCTGGTGCGCAAGCATGGAGTGGCGCCGGCGCCCGGCGACGAACTGGTGCCGGCGAAGAAATTCTATCCACAGCAGGTTTTCAAAGACACGGTGGCGGTGGGCGTGGTCTTCGCGATTCTGTTCCTGATGGCGGTAGCGGTGCGGGTGCCGCTGGAGCAACTTGCCGACCCGACCGACACCTCATACACGCCGCGGCCGGAATGGTACTTCCTGTTTCTGTTTCAGACCCTGAAGCTTTTCAGCGGACCCTTAGAAGTGGTGGGCAGCGTGGTGCTGCCGGGGTTGGCCGTGCTGACGCTGCTCCTGGTGCCTTTTATCGACCGGACCCGGATGGTGAAGGTGACACGCCGGTTCGCGGCGGCGGCGTTTGTGCTGCTGGCGGCCATCGGGTGGGGCGGTTTGACCGCGGCCGCGGTGCTGACCACGCCGAAGGAGGCGGAGACGGAAGTGGTAGACTATTCGGCGCCGACCGATTGGCTGCAGCTTTCGCCCGAGGAAATGGCGGGCGTGGCCTACTTCCGCAAGGAGAACTGCATCGCCTGCCACGTGGTGGGCGAGCACGGCAGGGCGGTTGGTCCGGACCTGACCAAGACTGCGATCCGCAAGGACGCCGCCTGGATGATCCAGCATTTCAAACGGCCATCGGCGATGCGGCCGGGCAGTTCGATGCCGCCGATTCAGTTGACCGACCCGCAGTTGAATTCGCTGGCGGCGTTTCTGCTGAAGCTGAATTCGAAGAACGCCACCGCGCTGGACGATGCGCCGGAATTTGCCACCGACGGCGCGCTGGTGTACCTGGCGAACCACTGCGGCGGGTGCCACCTGGTGAATGGCGTGGGAATGAAAGTGGGCCCGCCGCTGAACGGGCTTGCCAAGCGGCAAAGCCGCAGTTATGTGGAGGAGCATTTCGCCAATCCACAGAAACTGGTGCCGGATTCGATTATGCCGGCGTACAAGTTGAGCCCGAAGGACCTGGAGAATCTGACCAGCTATTTGTTTGCGCTACCTGAATAAGACGGTGGCCGGTGGCCAGTGGCCTGTGAAAGCAACGGTGGCCGGTGGCCAGTGGCCGGTGGCCAGTGAAAGCACCCGGAGCCTTACGCGCGGTCTCGAGCATCCGTCCACCGGCCACCGGCCACCGTTTTTAGAATGCTGCCATGGAAAGGCCTTCGGACTGTAAGGCCGCCTGCATTTTCAGCAGCGCGGTCTTGTGGATCTGCGAGACGCGGCTTTCGTTGACTCCCAGAACGTTGCCGATCTCTTTCATGGTCATATCGTCGGTGTAATAGAGGGAAACCACCTTCTGATACCGTGCCGGCAAAGTGCCGATGGCGCGCGCCAGGGTGGATTGCAGTTGCTTGTGTTCGACAATGTGGTCGGGCTGATAGTCGGGCTTTTCGGCGAATTCCTGCGACCGTTCGCCTTCCTGATCGGGGGCCGGCGTGGAAGAGACCGGGCCTACCGTGCGCATTTCCATCTGCATGCGACGCCAGCGATCCATGGTTACACCCATTTCCTGTGCCACTTCGGCGTCGCTGGGGGTGCGGCCTAATTTGGTGGAGAGTTCGCGGACCGCGGTATCCACCTTCTTCTGACGCTTGCGGAGATCGCGCGAAGCCCAATCGAGTTGGCGGAGGCTGTCCAGAATGGCGCCCTTGATGCGGTGCTTGGCGTAGGCGTGGAAGACTACGTTCTTGGCGCCGTCGTACTTGGTCACGGCGTCGAACAGGCCCATGACACCGGCGTGGATGAGGTCGTCCAGATCGACGTGCACCGGCAGGTTTTCGTGAACCCGAATGGCGATACATTTGACCAAAGGCAGATGGTCCAGGACGATTTGATCGCGAACCTGCTGGGAAACTTTGGCTTTTCTACGCGTAGACACATTTTGGACCGTCATCACTTTCGCCCTCTTTTCTGGTTTTTTTTAGGAGCCGGATTGAATCCGTCCGACGCGAGTGATAATGCAGCTTGAGTGCCGTAGTTGAGTAGCGGGTAAAGGCCTTAGTTTCAGCTAATAAGCTCCCTATAGCCGGTTCCACAATGGAACGTGTTTCGAAATGGAACGCGCGCGTGTTTCAGAAGGGAGCAGCCCAGCCATTGCTGGCTGAGTGGGCTGTGTCAGCGCGGGGCTTTATAGGCGATCAGCGTCTTGACGGCGAGGCCGCCGAGAAAGATCCAGACGGCGGCGCGCATCTTGCCATCGAGGGTGAAGGCCGCCAGCGTGGCTAGAACCGCGTAGGTACCCATGGCCCAAAGGAAGCGCGTGAACACCATAACTGATTCTTGCACGCTGGCAGAGGAAAGCCGGATGCCAGTTTCCGGTAACGCCGTCTAACGGCCAACATCAAGAATCCGCCTTGCGGGGCTTCAGACGTGACACGTGCTAACCTGCTGCCGGATATGCCCACACGCAACAGTCGGCGGCGCGTGCTTGACAGCTTCCTGGAGCAGGAGAACACTCCCGTCTTTACTTCTATCGCAGCGGTGACGGGCGTCATCGGGTGGGGGATCATCGCTATGGATCTCCTGACCACGCCACGTGACTGGGGCGGACTTGCCCAAGGCTTCCTCCTTGTGTTCATCTTGACCGCTGGATCTCTGTTCAACGTCATCGTGGGTGCGATTGCAGTCTCACGTGGTGAATACTGCGGCGGTCGCGTTGCCGCCTTGGGAATAGGGCTTTGGTTTTTGACAGCCGCAGTTTTCTATTTGGTGCGAGGAGGGCGTTTCTGGTAATCCGAAAGAGTTCGTGGAAGTTCGGCGCTGAGAGCACAGGCTTCGACAAGCTCCCGATATGTGGGGTTAGAAGACTTCATTGGCGGGCCAAGTCGAAAAACCCCGTGTTCGCCCGGAACCCGCGCGTTGGGAGAGCGGCATTCATGCTCGCAGGCATTTTACGCTGAAATCACCCCAATCGTCCGCAGCCACGTCTCGACCAGGTCAGGCCACCTCGTGATCGGAAAATTCGTGCGACGTAGCCCAAAACCGTGCTTGCCTTCCGCATACAAATGCATTTCTGCCGCGACCCCAGCCTTCTTCAGCGCGATGTAGTAAACCAGCGAGTTGTTGACACTGTCCACGGGATCATTCTCGGCGTGCAGCAAAAAAGTAGGAGGCGTCCGGCCCGTCACAGGGATATCGGGATTCAGCTCAAACATGTCAGACCCAATCCAGAGGTGTCCGGGGTAAAGGGCCACGGCGAAATCCGGGCGGCAGCTTTCTTTGTCCGCCGCATCTACAGCCGGATACAAACGCGTGTCGAAATGGGTGCTGATATCCGTTACCAGGTGCCCGCCGGCTGAGAATCCAAGCACACCGATCTTGTGCGGATCAATATGGTACTCCGCCGCATGGAAGCGGACCAGACCCACGGTCCTCTGCGCATCTTGGAGCGCCATCGGTGCTTTCGGTTTGACCTGACGCCGCCCACCCGGCCCCTCCCCGTGTATCCCCGAGTTCGGAACGCGATACTTCAATAGCACACAAGTGATCCCCTTTGAGGTCAGCCAGTCGCAGACCTCCGTGCCTTCGAGGTCGATGGCCAGGACGTAATATCCCCCGCCAGGAAACACGACTACGGCAGCGCCCGTATTCTTTCCCTTTGGCGAATAGAGTGTCATCGTGGGGCGTGAGACGTTGTCGATCTCTCCTGGTTCCGGCATCGTTTCGGTGTTAGGCGGTGGCCCGAACTGCGCGTCCGGTGGAGTTCGGGGCCATATCGGCACTTGCGTGTGGCCCGGCGATGGCTGCCAGCCGGGCTTCTGCGCGAGCAAACTGGCACACCCGAACACAAAACAGACGGCAAAGAGCAAAGGCTTGATCACAATCCACAGCATATGCCAGAACCGCAGTTGAGTTCCCAATTTGGGCCGCCAGGTGCGCTTCCGTGCGGTTCATGCAATCTGGAAACCTGGCTCCGCGGGCTTTGTGGACGTAATGTGGTTATCGTACACTGGCCCCCAACGGCGTTCGAGAAAGCGTCGCCGGAGATCGCTCCCCTGAAGTTCGCTGACGGAATCAGAGCGTCTATTCCGAATCGTCTTACTTACAAGTGACGCAGGGCGTCGGAAGGATGGACCCCGGAAGCGCGGCGCGCGGGGAGGAACGTGGCGAGGCCGGCCGACAGGGCGACGATGCCTGCTACCGAGGCGAATGTTACCGGGTCGCTGGACTTGACACCGTAGAGCAGGGACCCGAGCAGCCGGGTGACGCCGTACGACGCCGCCAGACCGATGGCGATGCCGATCCAGGCCAGGTTCATGCCCTGCCAGACGATCAGCTTGAGGACGTCGCCCTGCGCGGCGCCAAGGGCCACCCGAATCCCGATCTCCTGCATGCGCTGCTCCACTGAGTAGGCCATGAGCCCGTAGATTCCGATGGCCGCCAGCAACAGCGCGATGGCGGCGAATATGGTGAGCAGCAGCATGTTGAAGTTCTGCCGCGAGAGGGCCTCGGAAATAGCCTGGTCCATGGTGCGCACGCGCGCCGGAATGATGATGCCATCCACCGCGGCGAGTTCGCGTTCCACGGAAGCCCGAATGGCCATGGGATCGGAAGCGGTGCGAATGGCCCAGGAGAGCGGAATCACGCTGTTGGCCAGCCTGGTGAGCCCTTCGGGAACCTGGCCCTGCGGCACGTACATGACGCCGGCATCCTTTTCGCCGAGGTTGTTCTCGCGGACATCGCCGACCACCCCCACGATCTGGCGCGGTTGATCGTCGAACTGTGGGCCCAGCCCTTTGCCGATGACGATGACCTGCCCGAGAGGGTCCTGCTCCTTCCAATACTTTTTCGCCATCGTCTGGTTGACGATGACCACGCGAGTGGTGTTACCGCTGTCGGATTCGGTGAACGTGCGGCCGCGCAACAGGGGAACCTGGAACGCGCGGAAGTAATGCGGCGAGACGGAGCGCCAGTATACGTCTCCCTCATACTGGCCCTTGGTGGGCGTGCGGCCCGCGATGTTAAAAGGCAGATCCACGCCATTGCCGCTCAGCGGGAGCACAATGCAAGAGGCAGCGGCCTGCACGCCGGGGATGGCTTCCACACGCTGCACCACCTGGCGCACGAAGTTGTCCACTTTGGCGGTGGAATCGTAGGAACTTCCCAACGAGGTCACCATCGTCAGCAGGTTGCGCGAGTTGAAACCGGGATCGACCGAATGCAGGCCGGCAAAAGTGCGCATCAGGAGCCCGGCGCCGGTGAGCAGGACCAGCGCCAGCGCCACTTCCGCAACCACGAGTGCGGCGCGCGTTCGCCTGCCGAGCGTGCCGCCACCGGAGCGGCCGCCTTCCTTGAGGGCGGAGATGAGGTTGGGACTGGAGATTTGCAGCGCCGGGAACAAGCCGAACAGGATTCCGGTCAACACCGAGACCCCCGTGGCGAAGGCGGCCACGCGCCAATCCAGCAGCGCAATGGCTTGGGGAGCGCCGGACAGGTCGGTGAGCCTGGGGATGTTGCCGGGCGCCAGCAGCAGCAGCGCGCGGACGCCCCACGCGCCCAGCGCGAATCCCGCGATGCCGCCGACGCCGGCCAGCAGCACGCTCTCAGTGAGCAGTTGCCGCACCATGCGCCAGCGGGTGGCGCCGATGGCAGCCCGGAGCGCCAACTCCTTCTGGCGGACGGCGGCGCGGGCCAGCAGCAGGTTGGCAACATTGGCGCAAGCGATGAGCAGCACGAATCCGACGGCGCCGAACAAAACGAGCAAGGCCAGGCGCACGTCCTCCACCATCGAGTCCTTCAGGGGCGCCACCGCGACGCTTTCCGCCGGGTCCATCCACTTGGAATAGGCGTGGCGGAAGCGCTCGCCGACCACCTTCATTTCGGCGCGCGCCTGCCCGAGCTCGACGCCGGGCTTGAGGCGCCCTACGGTCAACAGGTAGTGGCCCTGGTTGGTGCTGGCAGGGTCGGCCTGGAGTGGCAGCCAGATGTCGGCGGCGGGGTCGGATTCGAAGCCCTTCTGCATCACGCCGAGAACGATGTAGGGTTGTTTATTGAGCAGGATCGTGTGGCCGACCACTTGCCGGTCGGCGGCCAGCCGATTCCGCCAGAAGCGCTCTGTGAGCACGGCGGCGGGCGGCGAGCCGGGAAGATCTTCGGCCTCGCTAAAGGTGCGGCCGATGGCCGGCTGAGCGCCAAAAACGCGGAAGAAGCCCTCGGAGACGCGCGTTGCTTTGACTGGCTCGGGGCGGTCCCCGACGCCGAAATTCATGCCGAGAGGAGCGAAATCGTACAGGGCCATGGACTCAAACACGTCGTTCTGACGCCACGTCATGTACTTGGGAATGGAATTCGACCAGCCGTTCCCGTTGGGAAACTGGCGGCCGAGGCGCATGATGCGGTCGGGCTCCGGATAGGGGAGCGGATCGAGCATGACCCGGTTCACGACGGTAAACATGGCGGTTGTGGCGCCAATGCCGAGGGCGAGCGTGGCTACGGCGACGGCGGTAAAGCCCCGGTTGGTGCGCATCGTGCGGAGGGCGAAGCGGAGATCGGCGGCGAGGGTTCCCATGAAAGGTGATAACGACGGACGGGGGGTGCCGGTTCCAGAATTATCGCGGCGGTTCGCTGATGGAACTTGGTTTAGGAGGCGGCCGCAGGCGACGGATTCGCCCCCGACGATGGCGCCGGGGCACAAACTCGCGCACTACGTTCGCGCCCGCATCGGCCGCCAGCCCGACGCCCGCTGTCGATGCTCCACCCGCGCCAACGATCAAGCCTTGTGAGACGGCCCCCGCGGCGGCATGCCCGGATATCCGCCCGACCGCCGGTGTACGCTTGCCGGTCTTGGTGTTGCTTGTCACCACGGTGCTGGTCAGCGCATGCCCTAACCTGGGCGCGAAACCCTTCTTGGTCGAGCGGTGATAGTGCAGATCTTCGTGCAGAGGCGCCGCCACCGCGTGCTCGACGGTGGTTGCCACAGCATGGGTTGCCATGCCGGCGCCGAGGCGCTTTCCGAAGCCGGCCCCGCCGCCACCCCATTTCCTGGGGGTGCGGCGAACCTGTCCCACCCCTGCCCGCGCCGCCACGCCGGCCAGAGCGCCTTTGCCAACCGTGGCGTGTTTCCAGTGTTTTCTATACGGGTGGCGAGACGTCGCGTTATCGGCATTCGCGGGGTCCGCGGGCTTCGGGGGGTCCGCGGCTCTTGCCGCCGCAATCGGCAGCACGAACATCAACGCGAGCACGACAGCCACCGCCATACCGACTGAATGGGCACTCAGGAGGCCGAAGTACTGTATAGGCCACAACCGCTTGCTGACGCGCGCGGCTCCGAACGGAGCCACGACGATCCTTCAGAGCCACGAACGTCAGTGAGTGGCCCTCACCGAGACCTACGCCAGGCGCAGCCGCTTCAACAGGATCTGAAAGCGCGGGTGGGCGCGCAGCGGGTCGTAAATCGGATGGACTTTGAGCGCCGTCAGCGGCGCGTCGCGTTGCTCGCAGCCCTTTTCCAGGCAGTCCAGTGCGCGCTCATTTTCTCCGAGCCCCAGATGGACGATCGCATAAACCGAGGCGGGTACGTAGGTCCGGTGCGACAGTTCGGTGAGTTTTCCCAACATTTCCCGCGCCTGCCGCGGTTCGCCCGCCAGCCCGTAGACCTGTCCCATGGCGCCCAGGATGTTCGGGATATCGCCGGCCAGCGTGCGGCCTTTTTCCAGCATGGCGATGGCTTCCGGATACTTCCCCTGCTGCGCGAAAGTGCGGCCCAGCGAAGTGTACGCTTTAAAGAAGGAAGGGTCGAACTCCGCCAGTTCACGGTACCCGCGGACGGCCCCATCGTAGTCCCGCTGCAGCATCTTGAGGAACGCCGAGCCTTCGCGGATGATGGCGGAAAGCGGGTCCAACTGGCCGGCGATTTCCAACTCCGCAGCGGCCTCGTCAAAGCGGCCCAGCATGGCGCAAAAGTCCACCGCGTACCAGTGATGGGCCGTGGCATACCCGGGGTTGAGCGCAATGGCACGGAGGTACAGGCGTTCGGCATCCTCCCACTGGAGGTCGTAAACGCTGCGAATCATCGCCAGCGAAGTGTAAGCCTCGGCGAGTTCCGGGTCCAGTTCAACGCCGCGGCTGGCCGCCGCCTCGGCCAGGGGCATGCCCTCGGCCGGGCTCATCAGGCCGTTGTCCACCAGCACGGTGTAGGCATCGGCAAGGCCGGTTTGGGCCAGAGCCGAACTCGGGTCGCGGGCGATGGCCGATTCGAAGAGTTGAACGCTCGACGCCAGATCTCCGGGCGTGCGCTTGTGCCAATGGTACCGGCCCTTGAGATAGCAGTCGTAGGAGCCGATGGTGCTGCGGCTGCGCGCCGGCAGCGTGGCGCCTCTTTCGTAGCCGCCGAGGCTCCCCGCCAATTGCACGCGCAACGTGCGCACAATGGCGCGCGCAATCTCTTCCTGGATGGCGAAGACATCCTGCATGGCGCGGTCGAAGGTTTCCGACCACAGGTAGACGCCGGTTTCGGTGTCGATAAGCTGCGCCCGCACCCGCAGGCTGGGGCTGCCCTCAGACAACCCAGCGATGCGCACGCTGCCGGTGAGTGCCGTGCCGGCTTTGAGCCGGTCGCGGACGGCGCCGATGTCCTGCTGCGGCCCGCGCAACTGCGCCGCGGTATTCCATGCCACCACGCGCATGCCGGGAACCTTGGTGAGCGCATGGATCAACTCCTCGGTCAGGCCATCGCTGAAATACTCGTGGCCGGGTGTCGGGCTGAGATCGGCGAACGGCAGCACCGCCACCGTGACCACGCCCGCTTCCACCACGCCCGCTTCGGCAGCGCCAGGCTTTACCATACCCGGTCCGGCGCGGCCAGCCAGCCCGGCATCGGCATCGGCCCGGGCCACGCGAATCTGCGGCGCATAACTGCCGGATACGAACTCGATGACCACCGCATCGCCGCGGCCATCGCCCTCGTAATAAGCCTTGAGTTTGGAGCGCAAACGGCGCGCCTCCACGCGCACGATGGGGTCCAGGCGCGGATCGTAGGTTTCCTTGCGGTCGACAACTTCCACTCCAATCAGGTACTCTTTGAGGTCCGCGGCTTTGCCCCCCAGGCTGCGTTCCACGGCTACGCGCAGGAACCGGCCCATGCGTTCGGAGCGCGTAAAGAGACCGTGAGCCAGGATCTTTTCCACTTGCTGACGGACCGCCGATTCATGGATTTCCGACTGTTTGACCAGGGACACTTGAGGATTTCCGCTGTGGTATCCATTATCTTAGCTTTGCGGAGCCGCGGCAATCCGGATCTTGCGGCGGGTTCGCCGGACACGCGGTGCGCGTAAACGTTTCGGGATAGCGGACGCGAAACCCTTTTGTGGGGCAGATTGGCAATCTGCGGCGGATTGCTAATCCGCCTGCGCGATGCGGCAGCGAGCGTGCCCGGGGTTGCGGCATTGCCAGCGACATCCGGCAGGCGGATTGCCAATCCGCCGCAGGTTAACAACCTGCCCCACTTGCTTCAAAGATCCCCGCGCTGCATCTGCGCCGCCATATATTCCGAGGCGCGCATCGCTAGCGCCAGTATGGTCAGCGTGGGGTTCTGCGAGCCCCCGGAAACGAAAGCGCCGCCATCCATCACGAATAGATTCTTCACGTCGTGCGCCTGGTTGTAGCCGTTGAGCACCGACTTTTTGGGGTCGCTCCCCATCCGGCAGGTTCCCAACTCGTGGATGCTCTCGCCCGGCGGCACCATCTGCGCGTGCCGGGCCAGCACCTCAAAGCCGGCGCCGCGGCAAACCGCCTCCGCGGTATCCGTCGCATCCTTGGCCATATCGTATTCGTTGGCGGTGTACTTCTGCGAAATGTGAAGCGCCGGGATGCCCCACTCGTCCTTGACCTCGCCGTCGATGCGGACGAAACTCTCATGGCGCGGCAGCGATTCGCCCATCGTGGTCAGATTGAATCCAGTGTTGGCGGCGTCGGCCAATTGCCGCGCCAGGGCCTCGCCGTATAGCGGGAAATACTGCGGGTTGGGCGTGCCGCCGCTGGAAAAATCAAAAGCATAGCCGCGCAGGAACTTTTTCTCGCCCGGCTTCAGATTGCGGAATCGCGGGATGTAGCCGCCGCCGCCCATCAGGTTGCGCGTGCCCTTGCCGCCGCGCGCCTCGGGTACCATGCACTGGACGCAGTTCTTCACGTAAAACTGGTCGAACAGGTAGTGGCCCAGCACGCCGCTGGAATTGGCCAGGCCGTTCGGATAAAGCCGCGACACGGAGTTCAACAGCAACCGCGTGCTCTCCAGGGTGGAAGCGCCGGACACCACCACACGCGCCGGGGCGTGATACTCCCGCTTGGAATGGCGGTCGATAAAGGAAACGCCGTTCACCAGGCCGGTCTTGGGGTCGACCGTGATCTGGCGCGCGATGGCGTTGGGAACCAGCGTCAGCTTGCCGGTGGCCAGGGCATCCGGCAGCAGCAGGTTCGCCGAACTGGCCAGGCTTCCGGTGGCGCGGCGCTGCCTGGTAGTGGGCACCCCCAGTTTCGTGGCCGAGGCGATGAAGCGCTGCACGCTGAGGCTGTCGGGCGATTGGTCCTCCAGGAAGACGCCATCCGGCAGTTGCGGCAACCCTTCGCGCCGCCCGGACACGCGGAAGATCGGCTCCACGCGATCGTAGTAAGGCGCCAGATCGGCGTAAGCGATGGGCCAGTTCTCGCCAAAGCCGTCATGGTCCTTGCCCTTGAACTCAAAGTTGCTGAGCCGCCAGGAAGCCCGTCCCCAGCGCAGCGTCTTGCCGCCGATCAGCCGGATGCGCACCCAATAGTAAGGATCGCCGGCCGGGTAGGTGTACGGGTTTTGCTTCTCGTCGGCCCACACATTGGCGTCGAACTCGGAGGCTTGCGTGACGTGCGGAAACCGGCCCGGACGGCCGAAGCCGTGGTACGGAAGATCGTAGACGGCCTTCTGGGTGGTGTGCCGCGGGAAATCGATGGCCGGCCCGGCGTCCAGCATCAGGCAGCGTACGCCTTTCTGCGTCAGGGTGTAGGCGGCCATGCCACCGGAGGCGCCGGAGCCGATGATGAGTACGTCGTAATCGGGTTTCATAGGGTCAGCTCAATGCGGGAAGTGCCTATCAATCTATCTCATTTTGGCTC
>Ga0210402_10000062_pt1 | contig 110399 bp, 90 predicted proteins | sample IncBWC7MmetaG_FD_161055 | JGI IMG/M metagenome (GOLD analysis project Ga0210402, IMG submission 161055) | Forest soil microbial communities from Barre Woods Harvard Forest LTER site, Petersham, Massachusetts, United States - Inc-BW-C-7-M | ecosystem: Environmental > Terrestrial > Soil >...
TTTCACCGAGGCCGGAACCGAAGGAATTCCGGGTGAAGGGAACGTCTTTGCGCTCGATGATCTTGACCGGGCGCTCGAGAAGGAACTGCTTGAGGTTGGACCAGAAATCATTCGGCATCAAGTGAGCAGGAGCGCCGAAATCAGGCAAAGCGCTCCTCGGGACAGGAATCACTTCCTCGGGCCCGGAGCGCCTTGGATTGCTCAGTTCTTTTGGCAAAAGATTGATAAAACCCGGCACCGTTGTCCCCTCAACTAATGTAGACGCGAATCCACGCCATAAGGTTTACCTTAGCCGTTATGATTCGCGCCGGCTGGGAAAGGTTGCGCGACCCCTCGGCTTACACAACTTCACCAACTATTGTAACATACGTAGTTACATTGCTTTCCAAAGTTTCCCGCTTTGCAACGCTGCGTGTTGACCCTCCAGATACACTGGAAGTGGCGGATTAGAAGGGATATTCGTTGACCGAATCCATGACTGAACCATTGGAATTGAAAAAGACGCTGAACCTGCCGAAAACCGACTTTGCTATGAAGGCCAGCTTGCCCCAGAACGAGCCGAAGCAACTGGAGGCCTGGCAGGCGGCGAATCTTTATGAGCAGATTCTGGCCGCGCGTGAGGGCAAACCTTTGTTTGTCTTGCATGACGGCCCGCCGTATCCCACGGGGACGATTCATCTAGGCACGGGGCTGAATAAAATTTTGAAGGACATGATCGTCAAGTCCAAGAGCATGGCGGGGCATCGCGCGCCGTACGTGCCGGGGTGGGATTGCCACGGGCTGCCGATCGAAACACAGGTGGAAAAGCAGTTGGGCGGCAAGGGCAAGGTCTCGCCGCCGGAATTCCGGCAGATGTGCCGGGACTACGCGACCCGTTACGTGGAGCAGCACAAGCGCGACTTCAAACGCTTGGGCGTGTTTGGCCGGTGGAACGACCCGTACCTGACGATGAGCCATTCGTATGAGGCCACCATTGCTGGCGCCTTTCTGGAGTTCATGGAAAAGGGCTACGTCTACCGTGGGCGGAAGCCGGTTTACTGGTGCATCCACGACAATACGGCGCTGGCAGAAGCGGAAGTGGAGTACGAGGATCACACCAGCCCGTCGATCTGGGTCACCTTCAAAGTGGTTGGGGGCGGTAAGGGCGAGGCTGCGAAGATTGGCACCGATGTCTCGGCGGTGATCTGGACAACGACGCCGTGGACGATTCCGCACAATCGCGGGCTGGCGTTTCACCCGGACTACGAGTACGTGGTGATTGCGACGGAGAGGGGAAAGCTTCTGCTCGCGGCGGACCGTGTTGCCGGATTCCAGGCCGATTGCGGGATCAAGCAGGTCGAGGAACTTGCGCGGTTCAAGGGCCGCGATTTCGAGGGCATGAAGTTCCAGCATCCGTTTCTGCCGATTCAGGTGCCGGGATTGCTTGCGGATTATGTAACGCTGGATCAGGGCAGCGGGATCGTGCACACGGCACCGGGGCATGGCGCGGACGACTTCAACTCCGGGCAGAAATATGGGCTGGAGATTTACGCACCGCTGGATGACAAGGGCGTGTACACCGAGGGCTTGCCGGAATACAAAGGCAAGGATGTTTTTGCGGCGAACCCAATCATCGTGAAGCTGCTGGGCGACCATGGAGCGCTGTTGGGGCACCATCCGTACAAGCACAGCTATCCGCACTGCTGGCGATGCCACAATCCGGTGATTTTCCGCGCGACCGAGCAGTGGTTCATCAAGATGGACCAGGCGGCGCACGGTGCGAAACACACTTTGCGCGAAGAGGCGTTGGAGGAGATTCACCGCGTGAAGTGGATTCCCGGCTGGGGCGAAGAGCGCATCTACGAAATGATCGAAAAGCGGCCGGACTGGTGCGTGTCGCGGCAACGCTTCTGGGGCGTGCCCATCATTGTCTTTTTCTGCGACGCTTGCGGGGAGCAGTTGAATGATTTTGCGGCGCTGCGCAACGTGGTGAAGTGGTTTGAAAAAGAGGGCGCCGACGCGTGGTACAAGCACACGCCGGAGGAGTTGCTGCCCGCGGGGACGAAGTGCTCGTGCGGCGTGGAAAAGTGGCGCAAGGAAAACGACATCCTGGATGTGTGGTTCGATTCCGGTTCGTCGCATCTGGCGGTCTTGAAGGGCAACGAGTGGCCGGCCGACGTTTACCTGGAGGGTCCCGACCAGTATCGCGGGTGGTTTCATAGCTCGCTGTTGATCGCCACCGGAATCCGCGACAAGGCGCCGTATCGCGGCGTGGTGACGCACGGGTGGACTCTCGACGAGCAAGGCCGGCCGATGTCGAAGTCTCTCGGCAACGTGGTGTTGCCCAGCGAGATTTGCGACAAGTGGGGCGCGGATCTGCTTCGCCTGTGGGTCGGCTCGCAGGAGTATCAGGCCGACGTGAAGATGAGCGAGCGGGTGATGACACAGCTGAGCGAGGCGTATCGCAAGATCCGCAACACGATTCGCTTTGCGCTGGGAAACCTCAACGACTTCGATCCCCCGCGCCACGTGGTGGCTAACGAGCATCTGGACGAACTGGATCGCTGGATGCTAGAGCGCACCGCCGACCTCGTGAAGAAATGCCGCGAGTGGTACGCGGCGTATGAGTTTCACCGGGTATATCACGCGATTCATGATTTCTGCGTGGTGGACTTGAGCGCGTTTTATTACGACGTGCTGAAGGACCGGCTGTACACAAAGGCGGCGAAGAACAAGTCGCGGCGCTCCGGGCAGACGGCGGTGTGGAAAATCACCGGCGCGCTGGTGCGCCTGCTTGCTCCGACACTGGTCTTTACGGCGGAGGAGGTGTGGAAATTCCTGCCGCATGCTGCCGGAGAAACTGGCAGCGTGCACATTGCGCTCTTCCCGGAAGAGGCTGAGTTGCGGACGGGCATCGCGCCGGAGAAGGCCAATACGTGGGAGTTGCTGGCGAAAGTGCGCGGCGAGGTGCTGAAGGCGCTTGAAGTTGCGCGCAATGAAAAGAAGCTCATCAACTCCGGGTTGGAAGCGAAAGTCCTTTTGAACGCGGACCTGGAGTTGAAGGCCAAGCTCAAGCAGTATCTGGCTCAGTTGCCAGGGTTGTTCATCGTTTCGCAGGTCGAACTTTTGAGCGCCGGTTCGGGCGAGTTCCGTTCCGAGGTTGTGCCCGGACTCGAAGTGAGCGTGCAGCGCGCAGACGGGAAGAAATGCGACCGGTGCTGGAATTATTCGATCCACGTTGGCGAAAATCCGCGCTACCCGACAGTCTGCGAACGCTGTAGCCAAGCCATCGCCGAAATCGAGGCAGGAGGTTCTGATGCGGATGCCGTTGCCACATCGCGGTAGGCAATTTTCCGCTTCCTCCAGCTCATGATTATTCCCGGGCGTATCCGCTGGCTTTGGCTGACGTTGACTGTGGTGCTGCTGGACCGGGCGACGAAGGCCTGGATTGAGTCGCGTCCGCTGACTTATTTTCCGCATGTGGTGATTCCCAACTGGTTCAGCATTATCCTTTCGCGGAATCCGGGGATCGCGTTCAGTTTTTTTTCGAACAGCTCCAGCGTCTGGACTCGGGTGATTCTCATCGTGGGATCGGTGTTGATCATCGGGTTTATTGCCTGGCTGCTGGTGGCGGGGCGGGACACGAGCGCCGTCAATGCGGCTGGCCTGGCGCTGCTGCTCGGCGGGGCGGCGGGCAATCTCACCGATCGAATCGTGCACGGAGCGGTAACCGATTTTCTGGAAGTCTGGGTGCGGTTTCTGCCGTTTTCGTTGTTCAATCCGTGGCCGACATTCAATGTTGCTGATGCGGGCGTGACCATTGGGGCGTTGCTGCTGCTTTATGACGTGATTTTCCACCCTCAACCAGCGAAACAAAGCTAAGCGCTAACTCACTGCTCAGGATTCTGGATGGTTGGTTTGTCCTGTAGCTCAGGCCTTTCAGGCCTGAGGGTTTTCGAGGCAACGGCGCGATCCTGCGCGCGTCTGGGAAAGCCTCCCCCTGAAGGGTGAGCTACAGGAATGTTTTCCCTGCCGAGGGTATTTGTGCCCCGGCTTGCAACCATTGAGTTGTACACTCTTCGCTTGATGCCAATGACTTCACTGAAATTTGTGGTTTCGCCGGAAGAGGCCGGTCTTCGGCTGGATCGGTTCGTTTCTTCGCATAGCGCTGAGCTTTCGCGGACACGCGTGCAGGAATTGATTGAGGCGGGGCTGGTGGTGCTGAACGGAAAGCCCGCGAAAGATTCGCACAAGGTGCGCGCCGATGACGTTGTGGAAGTGACACCCACGCCTCGGCCGGCCATGAAGGCGGAGGCCGAACCGATCCCGCTGGACATTCTTTATGAGGATGACGATCTGATCGCGGTCAACAAAGCGGCGGGGATGACAGTGCACGCCGGGGCGGGCAATTCGCGTGGAACGCTGGTCAACGCGTTGCTTGGACGCGGGCAAGCGCTTTCGCAAGGCGGTGATCCGCTTCGTCCGGGGATCGTGCACCGCATTGACAAGGAAACGTCGGGAATCCTGCTGGTCGCGAAGAACGATTTTGCTCACGCGAGGCTGGCTGACAGCTTTCGCGAGCGTACGATTCAGAAAACGTATCTGGCGCTGGTGCATGGGATTCTTACGGAAGAGCGCGGCCGCATCGAGCTACCGATTGCGCGCGATCCTGCGCGCCGGAATCGCATGACGGCGAAGCGCACCGCATCGCTGCCGAACGCGCGGTCGGCGCGCACGGACTGGCGTGCGATGGCGTGGATTGATTCCGCCACGCTGGTGGAAGTGCAGCTGCACACAGGGCGCACTCATCAGATCCGCGTCCATTTTTCAGCGCTGCGGCATCCCGTCGTGGGCGACACGCTGTATGGCGCTTCCGGCCAGTTGCAGGTGGGCAACGTTTTCCTGCCGGCGCTCGAGCGGAATTTTCTGCATGCAGCGAAGCTTGGCTTTCGGCAGCCCCGTACCGGCCAAACGATTCAACTTACGGCACCGCTGCCTGCCGAGCTGCGCGCCTATCTTGCGAAGCTTGTGGCCGCCGCGGGCGAGTCCCCGGCTCGGATTGACGCTGCACTCAAAGGGTTCCTATAATCGTTGAACATGCGACTCCGCCTCCTCGGGTTTCTTCCGGCCATAGCCATCTTGAGCAGCGCTTCGATATCGGCTCAGCAGCCGAATCCGCCTGCTCCACCGCCTCCCACATCCCAGGAGCCGGTTCAGAAAAGCCAAACCGTCATTCCGGTCCAGGTCAACCTGGTGGACGTGCTGTTTACGGTTCTCGATCGCCGGAACAAGCTGGTCCCGTCGCTGGAGAAACAGGACTTCAAGGTTCTGGATGACAACGTTTCCCAGGACATCCGTTACTTCAGCCGGCAGTCGGATCTTCCCTTGCGCATCGGCATGTTGCTGGATACTTCCAACAGCATCCGGGATCGCATCAAGTTTGAGCAGGACGCAGCGAATAACTTTCTATTCAGTGTGCTGCGCCGCGGCAAAGATGAAGCGTTCGTGATGACGTTTGACGACGAGCCGCAGGTTGTCCAGGCGTTCACGCCGGATACCGGCAAATTGCGCGACCAGATTCTGCGCACGCGCGCGGGGGGCGGCACGGCCGTCTACGACGCCATTTATAATGCGTGCGAGCAGGAACTGAGCCACCCGCCGCGTCCACCGGGCGACCAGCCGGATGTGGTGCGCCGGGTGATGATCCTGATCAGCGACGGAGAAGACAACCTTTCCACTCACACGCGTTCGGAGGCCATCGAGATGGCGCAGCGGAGCAGCGTGGTCATCTACACCATCAGCACCAGCACGCAGTGGGTGACGCTCGACGATCCCAGCAAGGAACGCACCGGGAACCGCAAATACCACCTGACCGACGGGGACAAAATTTTGCAGGCGCTGGCCGAAGAGACCGGCGGGCGCGCTTTTTATCCGTATCACGTGGATGATCTGGACCAATCGTTTCAGGATATCGGTGACGAGCTGCGCAACCAGTATTCGATTGCCTACAACGCTTCGACCCATTCCCTCGACGGCCGGTATCACAAGATCAAGATTGAAGTGCCGGAACACAAGGGATATCAGGTCCGGGCGCGCAAGGGATATTTTGCGCGGAGCCACGTGGAAGTGGCGAAACCCACGGGGTCGGTGAAGTAGAGCAAGTCTTTCCTGCGGGCGGGAGATGATCTTACTTACTAGTGTCCTTCAATAGCACTACATCAGCTTCCTTCTCGCCGCGCTGTATCGCGAGTTGCGAGCCGTCCGGTGAGAACACAAATCGAATAATTTTTTCCTTTGTGAAATGCGTAAGCTGCTTGGTTGCGGAACCATCCAGCGGCTGGCTCCAAAGGTTGTCGACGCCCTTTACCCTCACTAGATAGACCACAGCTTTTCCGTCGGGCGCGAACGCCAGACCGTCGGGAAGCGCGCGCTGATCAATGTCGTGATAAACCATGTGATGAGCTTCCGTCGAATCCATCCGCAGCATCAGCTTGTGGTCGAGTTCGCGGACTTCGAGAGATGCCACATTTTTCCCGTCAGGTGCGAGGGCGTAAAATCCCATCGAGAAGTTGACGACGGTTTCCGGCGAGCCACCGTCGAGAGAGACACGTTTCAGGTAGCCGTTGTCGTTGGTATCAACGTAATAGACCCACGGACCGCTTTTTGCGCAGGTGGGCGCCTGTTCGCTTAAGCCGGTGGTGAGTTGGCGTTGATCGCTGCCGTCGAGATTGGCGCGCCATAAATTCGCGGAGGAAGCGGTGGTGCGGGCCAATTGCCGGAAAACGAGATATCGCCCGTCACCGCAGACGGCCACCTGATCGGGAATGTGTTTGTTATCCGAAAGGACGATTTTTTCGCCGCCCGCGGGATTCACGAATTTTATTTCGCCAGCCTGGGGCAGAACCAGCTTGCCGTCCCCTGTCCAGTCCCATCGCCAAACCGGCGATTGCGATTCCAGTTGCACCGCGGTGAGTTTGTCGGGCTCCGCCGCCGGAGCAATTCCAAGTTCAAATCGAACGCGGCTTTGGATGGCGGCGAGCGTTTTGCCGTCCTTCGAAATGGTCTGCGCGCCGTAATTGTTGGTGTCGGCGGTTAAGGGACGAAAGTCTCCGGCCGGGGAGGGGAGAAATCCCAACTGGATTTGTCGATGGCCGCTGTCGAGCTGCGAGCTATTTACGATCAAGCCGGAGCCGTCGGGAAGCCAGGTGGGGACGTAATAGATATGGCCGGAGGTGTCGGCGAGGACCTGCTCATTTCCAGTGGTTACGTCAACCGCCGAGAATCCGCCGATGGCGTCTCTTGAGGGCTGCACGATCGGGATCAGGATGGTTTTTCCGTTGGGCGACCACGCGGGGACGTAGCTGTCGCTCTTTAGCAGGCGGCCGCTAAAGATGGGGCGCTCGATGGTGCCGTCGCTCTTGGCGAGGAGCAGGTCCCACTTGGGCGAATCGTGCAGCTCGCGGAGAAAAGCGAAGTGTGTCCCGTCGGGCGAAAAGGTAATAGGGCTGTCGACGTCGCGGATCAAGACTTTCGGCTCGCCCCCCAAAACCGAGGCCCGATAGAGGACCGATAAACTTTCTTCGGCCTCTTCGCGCCGGACGAAATAGATGTAATTGCCGTCGGGGGAGAACGTCAGGCCCTCGTAAAGCGTCGCGGCCGGTTCGACCACCCGTTTGTTCGTCTCCGTCGGAATGTGATGCAGCCACAGGGACTGCAAACCATTCTCGTCGAGGGCTTGCAGAAGGTATTTCCCATCGGGAGAGATTGCGGCCTGCGAAATGTGGCCGTTATTCGAAATATTTTCGATGGTGAATTTTTCGAAGGGAACGTGCTTGCCCTTCTGCACGAAAGTGTAGCCGCCGTAAGCGGCGGCCGCTGCCAGCACCGCGACCAGCGCGAGGATTACGCCGGTTCCAAGTTTGTTCTGGTTCGCGGCTTCGACCAGGTCCGTACTGCTGATCGGCTTGTGGACCGAACCGGAGGATTTTGTGGCGGCGTGGGCGGCGGTGACACTTGCGCGGCTGGCGACGACGCTGGAATCCGATGCAGGGCGGCCCGGCTCGAGTTCGCGCAACAGGCGTTTCAGGTCCGCGCGCAGTTCGGCGGCGACCTGGTAGCGCATTTCGCGGTCTTTCTCCAAAAGCTTGTTGATAATGCGTTCGAGTTCTGCCGGGATGTTGCTATTGAAGTGCACCGGGGAAACGGGCGCAGCATGGAGGATATTGGCAAAAATCACGGCGCTCGTCGAACCCTGAAACGGATGGCGGCCGGTGACCATGCCGTACATTACCGAGCCGAGAGAGAAAAGATCGGTGCGGGCGTCAAGAGTCTCGCCGCGGGCCTGCTCCGGCGACATGTAGACCACGGTGCCCACGGTCGTTCCGACGCTCGTGTGGAACACGGTTGCCGAATCCCCGACCGTATCCGCGGACGGGCCGCCCTCCGCTTCCATCAACTTGGCGAGGCCGAAATCGAGAATCTTGGTGGTGCCGCGGTCGGTGAGAAAGATATTTCCTGGTTTGATGTCGCGGTGGACGATGCCTTTTTTGTGAGCCGCATCGAGAGCATCGGCGATCTCGATGCAAACTTCCACGCAGTGGGAGATGGGCATCGTTCCGCGAGCCAGCACCTTGTCGAGGGACTCGCCTTCGAGGAGTTCCATGGCGATAAATGTGCGGCCGTCGCAATCTTCGATTGCATGAACCGTGCAGATGCCGGGGTGGTTCAGGGCTGAAGCTGAGCGCGCTTCGCGGAGGAAGCGCTCGATGGCGCCGGCATCGTGGCTTGTGCTTTCTTTCAGGAATTTCAGGGCGACGCGCCTGCCGAGCTTGGTGTCTTCGGCTTCGTATACCAAACCCATGCCGCCCGCTCCCAGCCGGCGGACGATACGATAGTGGGCAATCTTGTCCTTGTTCATTTGTGCTGGTTGACGGTGGTTCCTGACCGCCATGTGATGTTAGCCAAGCAGTTGCTTGCGGTCAATCGGTGAGAAGGAAGTGCGAAGCGGGCTAGCCTTTGGGAGCGTAGTAGCCTTTGCGGGCGAGGACTTTGAGGTCGTGATTGTCCACGTCCAGCTTGATCTTGCGGAACTTGCCATCCCGGGAATTGTTGGTCGGGTAGTAGCCGAGCGTGTACTGGCTCCGTAATTCCTCGGAGATCTGGTCGAATGCTTCTTCCAGTTTTTTCTCCGAGTTGACGTAGATCACGCGGCCACCGGTATCGTCTGCCAGGCGGCGAGCGACTCCGCCGTTCCCGCCGTAGCGTGGATCGGCCACAAGAAGTACGTGAATCACCGTGTCTGTGCGCTGGGCCGACTCAATCGCTTCCTCAAGTTTTACCTTGCTTCCTTCGTCCTGCGCATCGGTGACGATCACGATGGCCTTGCGCCCCGCTTCGCCATTCAGTTTTTCGCCGCACGCCAGATAAATGGCGTCATAAAGTGCCGTGCCGGTCATATTTCCCGAGGGAACCGGGCCGGGGTTTCCCGCGATGTATCCGCCGCCCGGCGTATTGATCCGTGCTTTACTGATGGCCCGGTCCAGAATTGAGCGGTCATCGGTAAAGTCGGAGAGCAGGTCCACGTCGGTGTCGAAGGAAATTACCATGGCCTCGTCGCCCTTGCGCAGAACGCGGCGCAGAAAACGGCTTCCCGCGCCCTGAATGGCCCCCAGCATGTTCTGCTCGCTGCCGGAGGTATCCAGCAAAAGGCCCAACGTAATCGGCAACATCATTTCCCGGGAGAAGAAGGCGATCTTTTCTTCGTGGCCATCCTCGGAAATTTTGAAATTCTCCTGCTTCAGGTCGGTGACCACGCGCTTGTTTTTGTCGCGCACGGTGGCGAACAGGTTGACCAGGCTGACTTCCGTCTTGATGGTCGGAGGGTTCTGGGTTTGTCCCTGTGGCACGGCGGGAGTCGCCATTGTCAACGCAGCGCTGCAGGCAAGCGCCTGAGCGGCTAGCCTTTTCCAAACTCGCATCTTCGCACTCACGGATTTCACTTTTTCCCGGTATCCTTGATTGAGGTCTTGGTACGGCGAGGGGTTGCTGCTTTTCTTCTGGCCCTGTGCCCCCACGCCTGGGGTAGCGTCAACTGTTACGATGCAACCAACTGGCCTGCGGGATGCGTCGAATGCTCGGCAGCATCTGAGATCACACTAACCTGGGAAAGTTTGGCCCGAACAATATGAATTGTCCACGAAAAAGAGGCTTTTTCGCTGCCGTACCCTTGCTTTGTTTCTTTGCCGCGCCGCTCTTGGGGCAGGACCCGACACCGCCAAAACCGGCGGCGCCGCCCGCTGCGCAGCAGCCAAAACCTGCCGAGAAGCAGCAGGGGCCGGCGCCGATCCGGATCATCACGTCTACCGTTGTTGTTCCGGTCACGGTGAAAGACCGCAACGGCAACCTGGTTCCGGACCTGCGCAAGGACGAATTTCGCGTGTTTGAAGACAACATCGAGCAGGAGATTACGCGGCTTTCCGTGGAAACCATGCCGCTCTCGCTGGTCATCCTGATTGACAATGACCTGAAACGAAAAGACGGGCAACAGGTTGAGCCCAGCCTGGTATCCATCGTCGGCGGATTGAGCACCAGCGACGAGGCGTTTATTTGCCGATTCGATCAGTTTTTCCACGAAGGGAAAGGCTTTACCAGGGAGCAGGACAGTCTGCTTACCGAGTTGAAGCGCACCAATCTTTCTTCGGAGCCGTCTGTGGCTCCTCCCGGCGGGCCTTTTAATGGTCCGACCATCAACAACGCCCCGGCTCCGGGTGCACCGCCGAATCCCGCTGGCCTGCAAGCGATCAAAGGACAGCCTACGAAGGCTCTGGATGATGCCGTGTTCGAGGCGGCCGACCTGCTGAAGGATCGCGACAGCCGGAAACGCCGCAAAGTGATCCTGCTGATTTCCGACGGGCAGAACGGCGCAAAATTCAACACCCACAGCTATGACGAGACGAAAGCCGAGTTGCTGCGGCAGGGCATTTCCGTGTACAGCGTGGCCACGGGCAGCTCCTATTTTGAGCGGAAATTCAACCGGCTGGTCAACTACTCGCACGATACGGGGGGCGACATTTATTACGGGGCGAAGCAGAACGCGTTCTCGGAGTTTTATACCCGGATCACCGAAGAGGCGCGCAATCAGTACACGCTGACGTACTCGCCAAAGGGCGAACGTTCGGTCGATTACCACTCGATCGAAGTGCGGGTCCGGCGCGACGGCCTGACGATTCTGGCGCGGCAGGGCTACTACGGCGGCACGTTCGCGGAATCGGCCAAATAAACTTGTGAGGGCCGTGCCGGTTGCTGCCCTTTAACCGAAGCATGCCAGTTTGTCAGGCGGCCGGCGGAACTCCTTGCGGCTGCGGCGTGACATTTCTTGATTTACGACGCGAAATTTTCTTGACACTTGCCTCGGGCAACCGTATACGAGTGGCAGTGGTCAGGATTGCAATTCGTGCGTAATCCTCGCCCGAGCAACAAACGACTGAACGAGGGAAGGAGATTTTCATGGCAAAGAAAGCCAAGAAGGCCGACAAGAAAGCTCCCAAGAAGGCGAAGTAACCCGGGCCCGATTCCAAATTTGGTTTTGCAAAGGCGCCACGCTCTCTTGTGGCACAGCCATTCCTGGCTGTGCTCCTGTCCGCGGCGCCTTTTTTTGTCTTTGCCAGAACGCAAGAACTGGCTGATCACCTGCACTCACCATCTGAGCCGGTCGTCGTAGAAGTCCATCCTGCACGGAAATGTTGACAAGCACTAATAGCTCGCGGAAAAAGTTCCGTTCTCTAGGAGGCCGGGGCTTCAGTTGAGCCTGAGCCCCGAAGGGCCCCGGCGTAAAGCGCCTAGCTTGAATGGGCTTTAGCCCCTGAAGAAATGCTTCTCTGGGTTTTTCCGCAGCCCGCCAGACCTGCGCCGAAGAGGTCTGTGCATCGCTCCTTCGAACTCCGTGTTCATTTTGGGAAAACGCGCATTCGAATCCCGAAAGCTAACTCCTTGCACTTCAACACATGTGGGCGCCTGTTCGAATGTTTAGTCACTATTAAGTAAACCTTCAAGTAATACTTTAAATGTCGGCGCGCCGACATTTCATCCTGCGTCACCCAGCCACTCCGTGGTCTCGGGCCTTTTCTCTTCCTTCCGAAATGTAGCGCTGATCTTTCAAGTCAGCGCTCTTGGGTTTCTCTTTTCCGATGGGTGGCCGAGAAGTTTGACTATGGCGCTCTCCGTGCCACTCTACTTTCGCGGGAATTGTTGCAGTGCTATCCTCTCATCGGCTTTCGTGTCAACCTTTCTAAACGATTCAACCCGGGGCGGGTGGCGCACCCTAGACGCGCTAAGACGAATTTGGGTGCCGCACCCTTGTGGTTTTCAAGGGTGCGGGTTTTGACTTTGTTTTTTCCAGCGTTCAAGTTCTGTGTCTGCGCCACCCGACGGCCGCGACTGGTTTGGCTAGGGCCTATCCACCACCGAGGGCTTCTTCGTGGGCGGGGCAGATGGGCTTGTAAGCGCAGCCGCGGCAGAAGAAGCCGGGCTTGGCGGGGAAGTTTCCGGCGCGGATGTCTGCGGCGGTTTCTTGGACGGTGGCTTCGGCATCGGCGATCTGCTTGGCGTCGCGGGAGGTTTCCTGGCGCTGGTTGTTTTGCAGGTAGTGAAAGACGAGTCGGACCGGGTTCCATTCGAAGATTTCCTTGGCCGCCAGAGCGTAGATGCTGAGTTGCAGGTCTTTGCGCGCGTCGGCGTCTTTTTTGGGCTTGCCGGTTTTGTAGTCCACGATTTCCACATCTTTGCGGCCGAGCGAGTTCACCTGGTCCATGCGGCCGGTGAGGATGACGTTGTTTTCGAGGGGGAGTTCGAAGCCTTTTTCCTGTTCGAGGATGTCCGGCGGGTCCTGCAGCATCGAGGCGTGGAAGACTTTCAGTTGTTCGAGGCCGTCTTTTTTGTATTCCGCTTCCTGGTATTCGTCTTCGTAGCCGGCGCTTGTCCACTCCGTTTCGTAGATGCGCTGCACCTCGTCGAACGGCAGCTTCACGCCCTTTTTCAGCTGTTCGAGGTAACGTTTGATCGTGGTGTGGATGACGCTTCCGAAGCTCAGCATCGCGCGCGGGCCTTCTTTCAGCGACCACAAATAACCGAATGCATATTGCTGTGGACATTTTTTGTAATTTACGACGGCGGAAGAGCTGAGTTTGAGCGGCTCGGGCGATGGGGGGTGGAATTCCTCGGCCCACCTGGCGATGCGAGAAAAGATTTTGGGAGGAGCTTCGTCTGCAGGGAAAAGTTCGCCGCTCGTGGGGCCCGATGGTTTGTCGGTTTCAGGCTTCGGAGGTTTCGGCTTGGGCGCGATTTGCCGGACGTCGCGGCGCTTGATTAAGGGATCCATGAGGATGTCCTCAATGAAGACCGGGACTTTTCCTCGCTTCTCGCTCACCGTGGTCATCGTCAGGCGGTCTTCGGCTCGCGTCAGCGCGACGTAGAAGAGGCGGCGCTCTTCCTGGATGTGGAAATCGCTTTCGGGCAGTTCTTCCTTCATCAGGCGGTCAGGAAATTCGAACAACGGCGAGCGGTTACGGGCTGGAAATGCGTTGGAGTTTACTCGCAGCAGGAAGACGTGGGGAAACTCGAGGCCTTTCGCGCCGTGCACGGTCATAAGTTGTACGGCGTCGCCGGGGACGTCGTCTTCGAGGCTCAGCGTGCCATTCGCTTGCTCGAAATAGTCAAGGTATTCGAGGAATTCCGGGAGGCCGCGCGTTTCGCTTTTCGGTTCCCAGTCCTTCATGAATTGCGCGAGTTGGTTCACGTATTTGCGGTCCTGCGCTCCGGCCCGTTGCGGCACTTCGAGCCACTCGATCAAGTCGCCAAGGATTTCACGGGCGGAGCGGCGACGCATCGTTTTTCGTTGTTCGGTCAGAAATTCCAGCAGTGTCTTGACCGCCGCCGAGGAAGGATCGAACGGCAACTCGCTCTGCGGCGACTGCAGGATGTCGTAGAGTGCGGTTCCGCGCTTTTTGCGGGTTCGCTCGGCGAGTCGCACCAGATCTTCCGCTGTCAGATGCCAGGCAGGTGCGGAAAGCACTCGGGCGCAGGCGATGTCGTCAAAAGGCTTGGCAATCAGCCGAAGGTAGGCAAGCACATCGCGCACCAGCGGATGCTCGAGGATCGAAAGCTTGCTGATGACGAAGGGAATCTTTCGTTGCGAGAGCTGTTCGACCAGGTGATCGCGATGTGCGTGTTGGCGGTAGAGGACCGCGAAATATTTCCAGCGGCGCCCGGCGCCGTGCAGTCGCTCGAGTTCGTCGGCCACCCAGGTCGCCTCGTCTTCCGGGGATTCCATTTCGACGATGCGGATTTTTTCGCCCTCGGACTTGTTCGGCTGCAGAACTTTTTTGGGGAATTCGGGGCTCACTTCGTTCATGCCTATGGCTTGCGTTGCGACGCGCAGGATGTTCGGCGTGGAGCGGTAGTTATCCATCAAGGCGACGCGAAATGGAGTGGAATCTTCGCCTTCTTTCCAGCTGGCGAAGCGCTGCAGGAAAAGTTTGAAGCTGCCGAAGGAGGCGCCGCGGAAGCGGTAGATGGCCTGGTCATTGTCGCCGACTACGACGATGTTGCGGTGTTCGGCGGAAAGCAGGTGCAGCAGTTCGAGTTGCGCGATGTTGGTGTCCTGAAATTCGTCCACCAGGATGTGCTTGAAGCGCTCCTGCAGTTGCCGGCGGCGCGGCGCATCGTTTTTCAGCAGCGCCACGGCTTCGGTGATGAGGCCATTCAGGGCCACCGCGCGCTTTTCGCGCAGGATTTCTTCGCTTGCCCGATAGGCACGCGCGATTTCCTGCTGCAGCGCAACCTGTTCGGCGCGCTCCTTGAAGGTGTCTTCATCAAGCGCGGTTTTTTCCTCTTCGAGTTCCTTTGCCAGGAGATCGGCGAACTGTTGGTAATCGTCGCTCGAGACCAGTTCATCCTGGCAGCGTGAGAAAAATTGGATGAAGTCGCTCAGGAACTGCCCCGGTTCCGCTAGGCGACGGTACTTTTCGAGCTTCAGCCGCGCCAGATTGCGCCGTAATAAAATCCAATGATCCACGTCCTCCAGCGGAATCAGGCTAGGATTAACTTCCTTCAGGATCATTTCGCAAAAAGAATGGAAATTCGCGATCACTACATCTTTGCCACGCTCGCCGGTGCCCTTGGCTACACGAATTCTCAGTTCAGCGATGGCTTTTTTTGTGTAAGTGAGCGCCAGGATATTTTCCCCGAGCAGGGAATCGTCGGATTCGAGCAGGTGGCGAATGCGTTCGGTGATCACGCGCGTTTTGCCGGTGCCCGCTCCGGCGATGACCAACAGTGGCCCATCGCCATGGGTGATCGCGCGGCTCTGTGCCTCATTCAGTTGCAGCCCGCCACTTTCCGGCTGCCCCATTTCAAAAAGTGTCTTGGCCATCGCTTCAGCAGGTTAGCGCCTTTTGCGGCGAAGGGGAAGCGAAGGGGAATCTGGGTAGTGGTACAGTTTGAACCCACGCTGCTGGATAGTGGTGCCCGCGGCCGTGATCTCTGGAGGCAAGAATGGAAGCATCTATGTTTTATCGAATCGCTGCTGTTCTTCTGCTGCTTTTCGCGGTAGGACATACACTCGGCTTTCGCCAATCTGATCCCAATTGGGGAGTTGATGCCCTTCTTAGTTCAATGCGGTCAATTCACTTTGACGTGCAGGGGTTCGACCGCACGTATTGGGACCTCTTTGTTGCGGCCGGATTCTCTGTCGGCGTGTTTTATCTTTTCGCGGCGATATTGGCATGGCAGCTAGGTGGCCTTCCGGCGGCGACTTTGGTGCTCATGCGCGGCACTGCGTGGGCGTTCGCCCTTTGCTTTGCCGCCATCACGGTTGTGAGCTGGAGATACCTCTTTATCCTACCCATCGTTTTCTCAATCGTGATTACATTATGTTTGACTGCCGCGGCATGGCTTTCAGCCAGGCAGGTTTCCATGCCTCCATTGCGATAGTAAAGTGAGAGGATTCAAACTGCACCACTACCGGAATCTGACTGGCGCATTTACTGCCGCCGGTTTGAATACTAGCGTTGCGAGGCCTGGCCGGAGGCGACTCTGGTGTTGAATTCGCCGGATTTTTTGCGGGGAATAGTGACGGCGGTCCACTGGCCGGACTGGGCGGCGAAGTGTTTCGCGAGGAAGGTGATTTGGCCGACGTGATAGGAGTAATGGGCGATCTGGCGATTGATTGCCTGCATGACCGAGTGCGGCTCGGTGCGGATGGTCACGGTTCGGGTTACGTCCGCGTCGCTTAGGGGTTCCAGCGCGCCGAAGAGATACTTCCAGCCACTCTCCCAGAGTTCCATTAGTTCCGCACGAGTTTTTGGCGGGGCTTCAAATTCGGTGTCGCGGTTGCGGTCGGGTTTCTCGCCGTCGGTGGTCAGGAAATCTCTCCAGCGCGAGCGCATGTTGCCAGCCATGTGTTTCACGATGATGGCGATGCAATTGGATTCTTCGTCCAGCGCGGTGAACAATCCCTCGTCGGGACATTGCGCGAGCGCGCGTTCGACGAGTTTCTTGTAGTAGCGAAACAGCTCGGTGGAGTCTTTTATGTAAGAAGTGGTCAGTTGGTGCGTCATGATTACATTTTGTCCTTAGCACTGCGCGTGTCAACCCCCGGGGTAGGTGAAACAAGCGAACCATTTTGGCCGTACATACGTCTGAGGTAACAAAAGAGCGAGAGGCGGGGGAAAGGTACTGCTGAAGTGAGAAACCCCTTGACTTTCGCTTTTTGTTTGCCTATGATTCGGGCGCCTCAATACTGCCTTCCGCAAAGGAGACCACGCATATGACCATTGGACAATCCATGCTTGGCGAATTCGACCAGGAAATGGCCGGAACTCGCAAGACCCTCGAACGCCTGCCCGAGCAGCAATGGAATTGGAAGCCTCACGAGAAGTCCGGGACCGTCGGCTGGCTTGCCAGCCACCTCGCCACCATGCCCGGGTGGATCACGACGACTCTGCAAACGGAGCAGCTCGATTACGCACCGGTAGACGGGCCCGGCTACGTGCCGCCGAAATTGGAGAACCGCCAGCAACTCCTTGCTGAATTTGACAAGGGAGTAACGGAAGCTCGCAAGGCGATCGCAGGCGCGAGCGATGCGGACATGATGAAGGATTGGACACTACTTGCAGGCGGGCAGACAATTTTCACCATGCCTCGCGTTGCTTGCCTTCGTGGAATGGTTTTGAACCACATGATTCATCACCGAGCACAATTGACAGTCTATTATCGGTTGTTGGGAGTGCCTGTTCCCGGCCTCTATGGGCCGAGCGCCGACGAAACGCAGCCTGCCGCTGACGCGGCGGCGAATTAGCTTAGTTTGTTGATGGCCTGGGCGAAACATCTTCGCTCCGGCCTGCCTCTCTCGGCTGACTTTTGCTCATCGCGGTATAATTGAGCTTCAGTCATCCGGGAGGTGGTTCCATGGAAACCCCAGTCATTCTTTCCGCTGTCCGCACGCCAATCGGTAAATTTCAGGGTGGGCTTTCGAGTTTCAGTGCTCCGGAACTCGGCGGAAAAATTGTGGCCGAAGCCGTGCGGCGCGCCGGGCTTGAGGGCAAGCAGGTAGACGAGGCGATTCTCGGCAACGTAGTGCAGGCTGGACTGGGCCAGAATCCCGCCCGACAGGCCGCGCTGAAGGGCGGGTGCGATCCGCGCGTTGCGGCGATGACGATCAATAAAGTTTGCGGCTCCGGATTAAAGGCCGTCGCGCTTGCCGCGCAGGCGGTGCAGCTTGGCGAAAGCGAAATTGTGGTCGCCGGCGGGATGGAGTCCATGTCCAACTGCCCGTATCTTTTGCCGCAGGCGCGGACCGGCTATCGCCTGGGTGACGGGAAGCTTGTCGACTCCATGATTTGGGACGGCTTGTGGGACGCTTACGAGAACTTTCACATGGGGAACACGGGCGAGCTGGTGGCAGAAAAGTACAAGATCAGTCGCGAAGAGCAGGACAAGTTTGCCTTCGAGAGTCATCAGAAGGCGGTTCGCGCGCGCAAGTCGTGTTTCTTTGAGGCGCAGATTCTTCCCATCGAAGTCCCGCAGAAAAAGGGCGATCCCATCGTGATCAAGTACGACGAGTCCCCGCGCGAAGACTCGACGCTGGAAGCGCTGGCCAAGCTAAAGCCTGCCTTCAAGAAGGATGGCACCGTGACTGCGGGAAACGCGCCCGGCACGAACGATGGAGCGGCCGCGCTGGTTGTGACCAGCGAGCGCAACGCATCGCGGCTCGGCAAACAACCTATCGCACGGATCGTCGCGCAGGCGGTGAGCGGCGTTGAACCCAAGTGGGTGATGATGGCGCCAGTGGAGGCGGTCGAAAAGTTGCTCGCGAAAACAGGATGGGATCGCGAGAAGGATGTGGACCTGGTGGAATTAAACGAAGCGTTCGCCGTTGCCGCGATTGCCGTCACTCGCCAGCTGAAACTCAATCCTGAAAAAGTGAACGTGAATGGCGGCGCGGTGGCGCTCGGCCATCCCATTGGAGCGTCCGGCGCGCGCATCCTGGTTACGCTGCTTTATGAGTTGCAGCGGCGCAATCTGAAGCGCGGCATTGCCGCGCTGTGCCTCGGTGGAGGCAACGCCGTCGCGCTTGCAGTCCAACGCTACTAGTCTCGCCCCGGCCAAACCAGATATGAATAGGAACTCAGCGCTCGCTAGTTGCTTCTCTGCCCTCTCCACACTTGCTTTGCTTATGCCGACGCCCTCTCGCGCAGACGATGCTGCCGCTTCTGCCGCCGCGGGCGGCATCCAGCTCCGCCATGAACCGCGAATTTCCATGGAAAAAGAGCGCCTCACCATCAGCGAGAAAAAAATAACGGTCGAATTCGAATTTCTGAATGAATCGGATTCAAACATCACTACGGAAGTGGCTTTTCCAGTTCCACTGTTTAGCGCATTCGAGTCTGATTGCGGTCCGCGGTCTAGCTTTGAGGACCTCAGGATCTGGATTGAAGGCAAGGAGATAAAATACTCGGCCCAAGACCAGGCACTCCTTGGAGGGACGGATTATTCTGACCTGCTTCGAGGCGCAGGCCTAAGGATTGGCACCTTCGCCAACTACTGGGATAAAACGTGCGCTGGGGAATCCAAAGACTTTCAGATTCCACATCTTTCCCCGGAAAGAAAAGCTCGTCTGCTTCAGCTGGGTCTCATATCTAAAGACAACTTCCCGAAGTGGAAGGTCAAGCGGCTTTACCATTGGACGCAGAACTTTCCCGCCCACAGACTCCTGCACGTCCGGCACGAATATGAGCCGGTCGTGGGTTATCAGTTCTATCCTCCGCAGGAATTGCAGCTGGATGCACTGCATCAAGCCCTCAAGAAGGCGCAGCAGTCCACGCAGGCGGATCCGAACGGAGACGGGCAATGGGACACAAAAATGGTTGAGCCTTATGTGAACGCCTGCATTGAACCGTCATTGATCAACCGCCTTACTGAGGCAGCCCATCGCAAGGGTACCGATCCCAAATCTTGGGGAGGGCAGTTTGTCTCAACGATGTGGATCGACTACATCCTCACGTCCGCAAACACCTGGAAAACGCCCATTAAGGACTTTGAGCTGATCGTTGAAAGACCAGCTTCTGCAAACAGGTCCAAATGGTTTGTAAACTTGTGCTGGGATGGGCCGATAACGCGGTTGGACGAAAATCACTTTTCCGCCAAAGCGGAGAATTTCGTCCCCAAAAGGGAACTCGCCGTACTATTTCTCGCTAATATCCCTGAACCGCCCTCGGCTCATTAGCTTGAATGCGGGAGCAATTCTATTTTTTCGAGAAGGCAAACAGCTCCTTGGTTTCCATCGCATGGCCGGTTTCCACCAAGGTCTTGAGGTTGGAAAGAACCACGGGCCAGCCGCGAGTGATGCCGCGCTCCATCTCCGAGCCGGGCTCCAGTTCGTCGTGAATCACCTTCAAGCGGGTGGCCTTACCGGAAGACTCGATCTCAAACGTGACCCGCGTGTGCTTCTCCTGATTTTGCGCGTCGGCAGGGGATGCCCAGGTGATGACCAGGCGCCGCGGAGGCGTGGATTCCACAACCTTTCCCACGAGGTGGGTTTCTCCGGTCGACGAGTCTTCATGTTTCCAAGGCGAGCCGACTTTCCAGTCGGAGACGTTCAGATGCGCCCAATACTTGCGGGTCATTTCCGGATCCATCAGGGCGTTCCAGACTTTTTCCGCGCTCGATGAGATATAAGTGACGTAAACGAACTGAGATTTATTTTTCATGATCTTTCTCCAGCTCCTCCTTCAAGTCGTACAGGGCCCGCAATCGAGACCGTTCAAACTTTCCGATCCAGCGTTCGTAAATTTCATGAATGGGCACGGGATTCAGGTAGTGGAGTTTCTCGCGGCCGCGCCAGACGGTGACTACCAGGTTGGCGGCTTCGAGCAGCTTCAGGTGCTTGGTGGCGGCCTGGCGGCTCATATCCAGATGCTTGGAGAGGTCGCCGAGCACCTGGCCGTTGTCCACCCGCAAGAGGTCCAGCAATTTGCGGCGGTTGGGATCGGCGAGCGCTTTGAAAACCCGGTCCATCCTCACAGGAGGAATATATGCAACCAAATGGTTGCATGTCAAGAGCCGATTTCTCCGTGGAGAGGAAAGCCTGAACTGCAGCCCGGGCAATCCAGGAGAAAGCAGATTCCTCACCCGTTCAAAAGGCGAACGGCGTTCGGAATGACAATTTGTGGAGTTTGAGAAGGTGGTTAGGCTGGTGCCGTCGTTTTGGTGTGTGAGAGTTCGGTGGCGCAGTAGGGGCAGAACTTGTCGGTGTCGGAGACTTCGCGCTGGCACTGCGGGCAGGCGGGATGCAGATTGCATTTGCAGTTGGGGCAGAAATTGAACCGGGCATTGACGCTGGTGGAGCATTGCGGGCAGGTGAAGGGAAGCGGCTCTCGAACGAGCAGATAGATAATGAAGCCAATGAAGAAGTAGCCGCCGGACAATAGAAGAACCAGCAGCGTCCACAAGCCGGGATTCATGCCACGGCGCTTGGCGTCGCGATAGACATAGCCGAGCGAGAAAAACAGAATGGACAGGGCGACGGCGCCAAAGGTGATGACACAGCCGAGCTCAAAATAGGAAAGCTCCGGGTCGTGGCGGAGAGACTCATCGCCGGGAAATATGGGGCCGTTGGTCTCGAAGCCATGATGATTGACGGAGAAGCCGATGATGAGGGCGAGGATGTAGAGCAAGAGGCATATCACGACGAGCCACTTCGGGATAATGCGAAGCTCATCGCGGAAGCGGCTGTGTTCGCGCCTGCGGCGGAAGCGGATGAGGCGAAGGCGTTCTGTGAATGCGTCGGACATGTGAGTTTCCTTTTCTGTGCGACTACTCAATTTGTTTTCCCACTAAATCCTGTTAGGGCCTTTCGAGGCTCGGGGCCACCTTACGGCCGCCGCAATCAAGTCTCACCGGGGAAGGCGGCGTAAAGCCGCCCCTACGCAAATCGGACTTGGCTCAATTTTTGTTACTCCATTCCGCGGTTAGAGCTTTCTGGTGGAGGATGATCGCGGCAGCGAGCAGCGGGGGCACCGTCCACCACAGAACGAATCCAAATTGCAGCGCGAGCTTAGGCACGCCGAAGTTGGCGCCGAGCCACGCAAATCCCCGCCAGACGAGCGGCGCGCTGAAGACGCCGAGCAGCCAGCTCGCCGCGGTGACGGCCCAAAGCCAGAAGCTCCCAGTCGCGGCAGGCGAAGATTGTTGCGCCCGGAGGCGGACACGAAGTTGTGTGCGAGCCGCGAGATCGTGCGGGACGCTGACCGGCACGGCCCGCAGCGCGCGCAGAACATTCTGCGTTGCCGCTGCTTCCTGTGCGCAGCCGGAGCAAGCGGCGAGATGCTCGCGGAGCCACATTTCGTCGGCGGGGCGCAAACCTTCGACGATGGATTCGGCAAGAAGCTGGCGGGCTCGTTCGTGCAGGTTTTCGTTCATGCCGCACCTTCCGTCATCGCGGTTTTCAGCGCGGCCAGGCCGCGATAGAGCCGCGACTTCACGGTTGAAATCGGCGTCGCCAGCACTGTGGCGATTTCCTCGAGGCCCAGCTCTTCGCTGAATCGCAGGAGGAGGACTTCGCGATAGTAGGGAGGAATTTTCAAGAGGGAAAGCCGTACGCTCTGCTCGTTTTCGCGGCTCACCAGCATTTGCAGTACGGAGCTTGCGTGCGCATCTGGCGGATCGTAAGGCGTGTTGCTTTCCGGGTCGCCCAAATCCTCCAGGCTGCAGATTTTCTTGCGGCGAGAGGCGTCGATCACCAGATTCCGCGCGATGGCGAACAGCCACGAGTCGAACTTTGATTTGCCGTTGTACTGGCTGCCGCGCTCCAGCACGCGAATCCACGTTTCCTGAAAGAGATCTTCGGCCAGGGAGGGATTGCCGGTAAGAAAGAGAAGATAGCGATAGAGGCGCTGCTGGTATTGCTCAATCAGCCGGTCGAGCAGGTCCGGGTCGCGCTGGCGCAATCCGATGGCGAGGGCGTGGGTGTCGTCGGTCATGAAGCCCGCGAACAGCAGCGGTCTTTGTGCAGCAGTCAGGGTAAAAGCCGGTGCGCTCATACTACCTTGTATACGAGCGCTGTGTACAAAAAGACGCAATTTGGTGAAGCTCCGCCTGCCGAGTTGTAAAACTATTCTTTACATATAGATAGAGCCAAGAAATGGCCGTATACTTTTTTGACTCTGAGGCGTCTTATGTTCCAAGGACCGGTTGGCACTCTCCGCTCAATTTCCGTGAAAGGGAATCACGCATGACCATTCGCCAGCTAGCGCTGCACTTGCGCTTCATTCTCCCCTTTTCTTCCACCCTGCTGTTTTCGACGATCTCGATCGCCCAGGGACTCGACTACCCGCAGACACGGAAAGACAACCAGGTGGACAACTATCACGGAGTAAAGGTTGCCGATCCCTACCGCTGGCTGGAGGACGACAATTCGGCGGAGACCGCCAAGTGGGTGGAGGCGGAGAACAAGGTCACGTTTGCGTATCTCGACAAGATCCCATATCGCGCCCAGGTCAAAGCGCGCCTGGAGCAGTTGTTTAACTTCCCTAAATACACGCCGCCGTTCCGCAAGGGCGATTACCTTTTTTTCACGAAGAACGACGGATTGCAGAATCAGAACGTGGTTTACGCCCAGAAGGGGCTGGAGGGCGCTCCGGAAGTGTTGCTAGACCCCAACAAGTTTTCGGCCGATGGGACTTCACGGCTGGGCGTGTTCAATGTTTCCGAAGATGGCCGTTACGCCGCGTATGGAATTTCCGTTGGCGGATCGGACTGGCAGGAAGGGCACGTCATTGAGATCGCCACGCGGAAAGTTCTCACGGACGACTTGAAATGGATCAAGTTCACGGGCTTTGGCTGGGCGGCGAACGGATTCTTCTACAGCCGGTTCGACGCACCGGAGCCGGGGCACGAGCTTTCGTCGAAGAACGAGTTTCAGAAGGTCTACTACCACGTGCTGGGTGCGGAGCAATCCGCTGACGAACTGATTTATGAGGACAAGCAGAATCCGCAGCGCCTTCAATCGGTGGCTACGACCAACGACCAGCGGTTTGCGATTCTGTCGGTTTCCGACCGAGGCAAAGGAAAGCGCGGCAACGCGCTCTATTTCCGCGACCTCTCCAAGAAAGAGAAGGCGTTTACACCGATCGTTACGGAAATCACCGACGACTACTTTGTGGTTGTGGACAATCTGGGCGACAAATTCCTGGTTGCCACGGATCAGAACGCACCTAAGGGGAAGTTGATGCTTTACGACCCTGCCAACTTCAAAGCTCCGTGGAAGGAAATTATTCCGGAGAAGGGGGATTCCCTTGACAACGTGGAGTCACTTGGCGGAAAACTTTTCGCAACGTATCTGAAGGATGTGGCCAGCCACGTTTACGTCTACAGCTATTCGGGTGGGATCGAGAACGAGATTGAGCTTCCCGGTGCCGGCGCTGCCACTGGATTCCGTGGCAATCGCGGCGACAAAGACGCATTCTTTCTCTATACCTCGTACAACTATCCGCCCAGTGTGTTCCGCTATGAGCTGGCATCGAAGAAAACGAACGTCTATCGTGCGCCGGAAGTTCACGGATTCGCGCCCGAGGATTACGAGACGAAGCAAGTTTTCTACACCAGCAAGGACGGGACGCGGATTCCGATGTTCCTGGTCTATAAAAAAGGACTGAAACTGGATGGTGCGAATCCGACTTTGCTTTATGGCTACGGCGGATTCAACATCACCATGGCGCCGGCGTTCAGCCCGTTGCGGCTCGCGCTGCTCGAGCAGGGATTTGTATATACTTCAGCGAATTTGCGCGGCGGCGGGGAATACGGCGAAAAGTGGCATGATGCCGGCACGAAGCTGCAGAAGCAAAATGTCTTCGACGATTTTATTGCGGCGGCGGAATGGCTGATCGCGAACAAATACACCTCGCCGGAAAAGCTTGCGATTAATGGCGGGTCAAACGGCGGCTTACTGGTGGGCGCGGTGATGAATCAGCGGCCGGAGTTGTTCCATGTTGCCGTGCCGCAGGTCGGCGTGATGGACATGCTGCGGTTTCAGAAATTTACCATTGGGTGGAACTGGGCGGCCGACTACGGATCGAGCGATGATCCGGAGCAATTCAAGGCCATTTACAAGTATTCGCCGCTGCACAACATCAAAGCGGGCGGGAAATATCCGGCGACCTTTATTACCACGGCCGACCATGACGACCGTGTGGTGCCGGCGCACTCATTCAAGTATGCAGCGGCGTTGCAGGCGGCAGCCAATCCGGCGAATCCCGTGCTGATTCGGATTGAGACGAAATCCGGCCACAACGCTAGCAGTACCACCAAGACCATCGAAATGACCGCCGACGTGTACTCGTTTATTTTTTACAACCTGGGGGTTACGCCGAAATACTGAGGGACTGACCCACGCGCACGTATTTTTTCAGGGCTTGGGGTAGACTGCGGGACGCCATGTTTTGCCCGCAATGCAATGCCGAGTATCGCCCCGGCTTCACGCGCTGCGCCGATTGCGACGTGGACCTGGTGAATGAGCCGCCGCACTACGCGCTGGCCGGCCAGCCGCCTGCCGATCCGGGCGACCCGAACGAAGACCCGTTTTGCTCTTTCTGGAAGGGCGAAGACGCGCGGGTGCACGCCGAACTTTGCGAAGTTCTCGAGGAAGCCGGGATTCCGCACAAGACGGTGTTTCGCCGCGACCATCTGTTCAATTTTCACAACTACCCGGGTTACGAGATTGGGGTTCCGTTTTCTATGTATGAAAAAGCAGAAGCCGCGGTGGAAGAGGCGTTTGGGCCGGGCGAACAAGAAGATTCTGGCAGGCGGGAACTTAATCAACTGTACGAAGGCATCCCTTTGCGGTTCCTTCGTCAGCCTGAGGAGCCCATCCCGCTCACGGCAGAAGAGACTCCCGGGCCACCAAGGGCGGGCGAAGAGACGGACTGGTATCCGGAAGACGCGACCGCGAGTGTCTGGTTCACGGACGCGGGCGAGCCCAGCGATTTCCTGGTTGCCGCACTTCACGAAAACGGGATCAACTGCCGCGTGGACCAGCACGGAACTCACGCAAAGCTTTACGTTCTGCCGGATGACGCGACGCGCGCCCGCGAAATCGTCCGCGAAGTTGTGGAAGGCCAGCCGCCGGAGTGAGCGCGTCGACGCGAAGGAACGGTCTACTTTTTTCCAGCGCGACGATATAGATTGGGTTCTCCTTATCCTCTTCCGCGGAGGCTTCCATGAAGCAAGCTGCGGTTGGTTTCCGGGTGCATTCCGGCTGGAGTGCGCTCGTGGCGGTTTCGCTCGTAAATGGCGCACCAACTGTCCTGAGCCGTGAACGCGTCCATTTGGTGGACACATTCAGTTACAAATTTCGCCAGCCGTATCACACCGCGGGAAGAATGCCGCTGGAGAAGGCTCGCGAGTTCGTCGCCGGGTCGCTCTCCGAGGCGAAGCGGCTGGCAACTCAAGCACTTCGTTCCACCCAAGCAGAACTGGGGAGGCAGGGATTCCAGGTCGAGCGATGCGCCCTCTTGCTTGCTTCCGGGAGGACGCTGCCCAGTCTAGACAGGATTCTGCTGTCGCATGCTCTGATCCACACCGCGGACGGAGAACTTTTCCGAGATGCGCTTCGCCATTCGTCCGCGCGTTGTGGACTGGAGGTGGCGTGCATCAAGGAGCGGGAACTGCTGGATCGCGGCGCGCAGGCCCTCCGAATGAACCGCGACAAACTCTTACGAGGATTGAGGGAACTCGGCTCTGCTTTTGGATCTCCCTGGACGCAGGACGAAAAATTCGCGGCGCTGGCTGCCTGGCTTGTCTTGGCGGATCCAGCGTAAAGCTTCCGCACGCCACCTCCAGCTTGACCCGCAACTCCAACTCGTGTTTCCTTTACTTGCGGCTGCGAGTTGCCTGGAGGATTCGTGACGCTCGATTCGATCAAGACGGTGGCGGTGCTGGGCGCGGGGACGATGGGGAACGGAATCGCGCATGTGTTTGCACGGGCGGGATACAACGTGATTTTGCGCGACGTGGAGGAGGGCTTTCTGCAGCGCGGCATGGAGACCATCGGCAAGAACCTGGACCGCGAAGTGAAAAAAGGGAAGTTGACGGAGGCGGAAAAGCCGCAGGTGTTGGCGCGGCTGAAGCCGGTGACAGACTTTGCGGCGGTGGCTGCGGCGGATTTTGTGGTGGAGGCGGTGCCGGAGAAGCTGGAAATCAAGCGGGCGGTGCTGACCGAGGCCGACATGGTGCTGCGGCCGGAAGTGATTCTCACCAGCAACACGTCCTCGATTGCGATCACAACGCTGGCGGCAATGACCAAGCGGCCGGAACGTTTCGTTGGGATGCACTTCATGAACCCGGTGCCGGTGATGGTTCTGGTGGAAGTGATTCGCGCGCTGCAGACGAGCGACGCGGCGTTTGCCACCACGATGGAGCTTGCGAAGAAACTGGGGAAGACGCCGGTGGCGGTGAAGGATGCGCCGGGGTTCGTTTCCAACCGCGTGCTGATGCCGCTGATCAATGAAGCTGCTTACGCTGTGATGGAAGGCGTCGCCACGCCCGAAGCGGTGGACGCGGTGATGAAGCTGGGCATGAATCACCCTATGGGCCCGCTGGAGCTTGCCGATTTCATCGGCCTCGACGTCTGCGTGGACATCATGCACGTCCTGCTCGATGGTCTCGGTGACCCCAAATACCGCGCCTGCCCGCTGCTCAAGAGATATGTTGCCGCAGGCTGGCTCGGCCGCAAATCCGGCCGCGGCTTTTATAGCTATGGCTGATCGCGCGTCCACGCGTGGATGCTCTGTAGCACAGGAATTAGTTTTCATGGCTAGTCTCGGATTGTGCTCCAGAGGAATTAACAAGAGGCGTTTTTGCAGCCTGCACCGTGAGATACTCATGTTTGGGATAAGCGGATTCGAATAGAATTTGGGCCGCTGGCGGCAACATCGCAGCAGCCGGAGGCGTTTCAGTGAAATCCTACGTCTTTAAAGTGGTCATCGAGCCGGACAAGTTTGAAGACGGTCGCGAAGCTTGGCAGGCCTACTGTCCAGCACTGAAGGGTTGTCGCACCTGGGGGCACACCCGCGAAGAGGCGATGGCGAATATTCGCGACGCGATTGACCTGTATGTTCAGGATCTCCTCGAAGCCGGCGAACGCATCCCGGTGGACCAAGGCACAATCGAATTACCAGAACCTGCGGTCGTCGTAAATGTATGACGCGCGCGCCACGCGGCGTCTCGGCGCGCCGATTCATCCGGGCGCTGGAACTCGATGGGTTTGAATTGCGACGCGTCCGTGGCAGCCATCGAATCTACGGGCATGCGGACGGCCGGCGTGTTGTGGTGGCCTACCACGCCCTGAGCGATACCTTCCCCATCGGGACGCTGCGCGGGATGATTGCCGATGCGTGTTGGAAGGACGAGGATTTACGCCGATTGGAATTGGTCGAGTAAACGCACCAGAGTTGAATTCCTCTCTGCCATCCTTATGAACGCATGGCGAACATAGGGCGAAAATAGTGTTTGCTTTTGTTTCGCCTTTGGCGTAGTGTGTGGCCATCAGGTTTTCAACAGGTGGCCCATGGCCCGGACCCGTTTGGTTGTTCTAAGTTGCGTCGAACATGAGAGACTCACTTTTGAGCTTCTTGAGGTGCGCACCCGAGGGCAGTACCTTACCCGGCTGCGCGGCATCAGCCGCGTAGAGCAGGCCGAGTGGGACCGCCGGGAGCGCGCCGCGCTGGCGCAGCTGGTGGATCACGAACTGGAGCATGGCTGCGGCCGTTGAAAGCCTTTGCAGTGGGGAAGGAAAGCTAGAGGTAGCATTGCCAGATACGAAATGGTAATATTCAGCTATCGTAACGTATCGGGAGAAGCCAGGACGCCGTTCCCGCGCCTGCTTGGCGATGTCCTCGACCGGCCCATTCGCGAAATTCCTAATTTCCTCGACCGAGGTGTGAAATGACAGACGAAAAAGCAAAATTGCTGGAAGCGGCGATATCGCAGATCGAGAAGTCGTACGGCAAGGGCTCGATCATGCGGCTGGGCAGCAAGGATGTGCTGGTCCCGGTGAACGTGATTCCTTCGGGGTGCTTGTCGATTGACGCGGCCCTGGGCGTGGGCGGTTTTCCGCGCGGGCGCGTGATTGAGATTTACGGGCCGGAATCGGGCGGTAAGACCACCATGACGCTGCACGTGATTGCCGAGGCGCAAAAGCTGGGCGGGCAGGCGGCGTTCATTGATGCGGAACATGCGCTGGACCCGAACTACGCGCGGAAGCTAGGCGTGGACGTGGACAACCTGCTGGTGTCGCAGCCGGACCACGGGGAACAGGCCCTGGAAATCGCGGAAACGCTGATTCGTTCCGGTGGGGTGGACATTGTGGTGGTGGACTCGGTCGCGGCCCTGGTGCCGAAGGCGGAACTGGAAGGCGAAATGGGCGATCCGCAGATGGGCCTGCAGGCGCGGCTGATGTCGCAGGCGTTGCGCAAGCTGACGGCGATTGTTTCGAAGTCCAAGACCTGCCTGATTTTCATCAACCAGATTCGCGAAAAGATTGGCGTGATGTTTGGCAACCCGGAGACGACCACCGGCGGCCGCGCACTGAAGTTTTACGCTTCGATGCGCGTGGATATCCGCCGTATTCAGGCGATTAAGGATGGCGATCGCGTGGTGGGCTCGCGCACACGCGCGAAAGTCGTGAAGAACAAGGTTGCCGCGCCGTTCCGCGAAGCGGAGTTCGACATTCTTTACGGAGAAGGCATTTCGCGCGAAGGCGACCTGATTGATCTCGGCGTTGACAAGGGCATTCTGGAAAAGTCCGGCACATGGCTCAGCTATGGCGGCGAGCGCATGGGCCAGGGCCGCGAAAACGCTCGTGTCTTCCTGAAAGAGAACAAGGACATTCGCGACAAACTGGAAAACGCGCTGCGAAAGAAGATGGAAATCCCGGTTTCCGGGCAGAACGCAGCAACGGCAAATCCCGGCGCGAATGGCCACGCCAACATCGCGGCCGAAAAGGCACCGCTGAAGGCTGCTGCCGCAGTCGCATCCGCGGACAACAAGGCGCGCCCCTCGCGTTAGGCCAGCTGAAGCATTAGAGTTGCGGGCGGTGCCCCAAAATGGGGCATCGCCCGCGCTGTTTTTGACGTCTCAATATGTGAATTCCAAGGAAATCCAGAGGAAGCGGCCACTGGCTTCCCCTTGGCCAAAGGGGCAAACTTGCCGGGATGGACTGGCCGGCGGTGCAATGTTCATAACAAAGCACATAGCTTAGTACTGGTCCTTATTATCTATTGCGGGGGCATCCCCGACCCCGTAGACTACGTCTCAGTCTGCAAGCCAAGACAAGCTTGTGGATGAGAAGGACCCGGTGAGACATTGTTAAATGCTTGTAATCAAGCATCTAACATTGTGGCTCCCGGGATGCATCGAATGAGCGGAAGTTTGACCAGGCATTGGAATTAGAGTAGATTTCCACTCATTCCATACTAGGACTACTGATAGGCGCTCCAGGTCAGGACTGAATGATCAAGGAACTGGCAAAAACTATTCTCGCGGGCACGCTGGTGGCGTCACTCGCCATGCCGATGCCGGCTGCGGAAGCCGCTGCGATTACCGCTGCGAAATCTTCGGTGAAGTCCGTGAAATCCGGCTCGCGCAAGCGGCTTGCGCCCTCGCGCTATCGCGGTTACGCACCGACTTACGCGGATTCAATCAGCGCGGATGATCCGGCGTATGATGACCCGATCGTGCGCCATGCGGTTGTGGACGCGCTTGGCCGCTACAACGGTTCCGTGGTTGCCGTAGACCCGAATACGGGACGCATTCTGGCCGTCGTGAATCAGAAGATCGCCTTCAGCGACGGATACATTCCTTGCTCCACGATCAAGCCGACGATCGCAGTTGCCGCGCTGGAGGAAAACGTCATCACCCGCGACACCATGCTCAAGGTGGGCCGCCGCAAGTACATGAATTTGACCGAGGCGCTGGCGCACTCGAACAATACGTTTTTTGAAGAGCTTGGCCGCCGCATGGGCTTCGACACGGTTTCCCGTTACGGGCGTTTGCTCGGGCTCGGCGAACTCGCCGGTTACAACTTGCCTGACGAGCATCCTGGATCTTTCCCGACGCAGCCGCCGGCGTTTGGCGGCGTGGGGCGCATGTCAAGTTTTGGTGAAGGCATTCAGGTGACGCCGCTGCAGCTTGCGGCACTGGCCGCGGCGTTTGCGAACGGCGGCACGCTTTATTATTTGCAGTATCCGCACTCACAGGAAGAAGTGGATGCTTTCCAGCCGCGCGTGAAGCGCGATCTGAACATCGCCAACGTTTTGCCGGAAGTTCGCGAAGGCATGCTGGCGGCGGTGCTTTACGGCACCGGCCGGTTGAGCGCGGATCCTGGGGGTGAGGAAACTCCGCTCGGGAAGACCGGAACCTGCGACGACCACGTCAATCCTTCGCGGATTGGGTGGTTCCTCAGCTATGCCGACGAAGCGCATCCGAGAATCGCTCTTGCGGTTTTGTTGCGCGGGAATACACGGCGCGTGAAGGGTCCGACGGCGGCGCAAGTTGCCGGGCACATCTACCGGACGCTGCGTCAGCAGAATTACTTTGGCGAAACAGCGAGCGCCGTCCCGATGAAGCCCGTTTCCACGGGCAACTAGTCCGGACTACAACCTTACCCACCTCGTTCTAGCCAGCCTTTATCCGCATTAACCCTTTGCTATTTTCGACGACCCGATTGGTTAGTGGGTCTTGGTGTGTTGCGGCCGCGGCTTTACGCGAATGCTGATCACCGGCTCGCGCAGAGAGCGCAGGGCTTCGAAGCAAGAGTCGCAGAGTTCGAGGCAAAGCTGGTCTTCGCTTTTCGCTTGGAACGTGTGGTGGCATTCGTAGCAGGTGGAGTACGCTGGGCGTTGGCGCTGTCCTCTTTCGTGAATTTCGGGATGGAGTTCGAGTGTATTCATAATGTCTCCCCCCCTAAGTATAGGCGCACGCAGGGTCCAAGATTGGGACATTTGTTTGGGTTGCAGGGAAAGGACTTAGCGTGAGAATTCGGGTCCTTTTGCGTGAATAGCCCCCAAGTTTTGGAAGAAGTCGCAGTGACACTTTTGAACGCGACTGCGGAGCCGCCACTTTTGAGAATTAAAAACCGATTCCAAACGAATCGCTGAAGCAAGGTCATCACGTTGCAAAAGCGGGAGCAGAGCTCCCGCACTCCAAAGGGCCGTTGCGGATAGGTCGCACGTGGCTCACAAAGGTTTGACCTCGGCGGCGCATTAAGTCAAAACGTTAGCGTGCGGTATTCTGGTGACCGGCAACACGGGCTCTGATTTACTAGTCGCACCGCGGTGAATTTCTTCATCGACCTGGGGGAATAGTGAATCGACGTTTGGGGATTATTGTGGGTGTGTTGCTGGCGGCGGGCGCCATCGTGGACGGCCGCGCGATACGGAAGCGGCGCGCGGCGGAGGATGAATTACAGCAGCAGGTGGAACTTGCGAAGGCGGAAGGGGACCGCATCCGCGCCGAAGTGGTGCTGCCGAGGGCGAAGAACATGCCACGGGGCGAGAATTTCGCCGGGGCGCTGCAACAGTTCGGATTGTCCGCGAATGAAGTGAACGATGCCACAGCCGCAGCGCAACGCGCCTACAACCTGCGGCAGCTTCGCGCGGGGAATGCGATTACCGTGGGGCGCTCGGTGGAGGGCACGCTACGGGAAATCGACTACAAGATAGACGCGGATCGAATGCTGCACATTGTGCCGCAATCGCAAGGTTTTTCAGCGGAAGTGAAAGAGATTCCCACGCATACGGAAGTGGCGGTTGTCAGCGGCAAGCTGGAAGATTCACTCTTCAACGCAGTCGAGGACGCGGGCGAATCCGCCGAAGTGGCGATGCGGATGGCGCAGATTTTTGGCTACGATCTGGATTTCTATACCGACCCGCGGCGAGGCGACACCTTTCGCGTGGTTTTGGAAAAGAAAAAGTACGAGCATGGAGAAACGGCAGGATACGGCAGGATTCTTGCCGCTGAATATGTGAACGGGGCCAGGAAATACCAGGCGCTGCTCTTTCATGATCCGTCGGGCCGCCCCGCCTATTACACCGCGGATGGAAAGTCGCTGCAAAAAGCATTTCTGCGGTCGCCACTGAAATTCGGCGCTCCCGTGACCTCGCATTTCAGCAAGGCGAGGTTTCATCCCATACTGAAAACGTATCGCCCGCACCTGGGCACCGATTATGGCGCGCCGACCGGCACTCCGGTACAAACCATCGGCAGCGGGCGCGTGGTGTTTGCAGGGCGCAAGGGCGGCGACGGCAACATGGTGCACGTTGCGCACAGCAACGGTTACGAGACTTACTATCTCCACTTATCCAGAATATTCGTCCGCGCCGGCGAACGTGTGGAAATCGGCAAAACGATTGGACTGGTCGGCATGACCGGACTGGCGACCGGGCCGCACCTGGATTTTCGCATCGCGCAAAAGGGCCAGTTCCGGAATTTCGAGACGTTGGGATTGCCTCCGTCCGACCCTGTGAACAAAAAGGACTGGGCGGAGTTCGCGACAATGCGTGAGAAGTGGATGCCGGTGATGGAGCAGAGCCCCCAGATTCAAGTGCAGGCTCAAGTCAGCGGCAACGCACCTACCCGTTAGTTTCGCGAATTACGCGACGCGGGTGGCATCCCCGCGGAAATTCTTGGCGGCTAGAACCGCGAGCGCGATAAAGATAATCATCACCACAGTCTGCGCGATCAAAAATGGCGGTTCAGATCCCGTTGGCGCGAGCGGGTGGAGCGCCGGCACTTTCATGAAGAGCTGTGCAATCAGCACAAATACATTCAGCCAAAGCGAGAGAACCGCTGTAACCGAGTAAATCCGCCGCCAGGCACCCGCCAGCTTGAATGCGTAACGGCCGGCAATCGCGAACGCCAGCAACACGAGTGAAATGACGCCGAGGATATGTGAAGGCAGCAGCTTGTGAAAAGGGAAGAGGAATCCAGTCACGCTGGTGGCTACGGTCGTAACCAGGAATAGCGCCGTCAAGCCGTCCATCCGCTGCGAGCGCAGCAATCCGTATGTCACCACCAACCCGGAAACAATACCGACCAGGCTGATTACCACGTGTATGAGAGTCAAAGCCGATAAGCCAGTATCCATCGCTTACACCCCTCCGTTTGGGCTTCGCTTCTTGATCATCCAGCGTGGAGTTAAGATACACGCGCGCTGCAGGATTGTGCAAAGAAGTTTTATTTCCCTTCCGGTGTGGAATTATTTGTATCACCGCGCTATGCAGGAGCATCTATCATCCAAAGCGTGCTTTGGCCTGAGCCGAATTTCGACCGTTACACTTGCCTGTGGAGGCTTCCATGTCCATTCGACCCGTAAAACGGCTTGTCAGATCTAAGCCGACCCGCGAAGGAGCGGGCGTGCATCTGCGCCGGGCCTTCGGCTTTGGGAATACATCGGATTTTGATCCGTTTCTACTTTTGGACGATTTCCGGAACGATGTGCCTGAGGATTATCTGGCGGGATTTCCGTGGCACCCGCACCGCGGCATCGAGACGATTACCTACGTGCTTGCTGGAACCGTGGAGCACAAAGACAGTCTGGGAAATCACGGCGCAATCGCGCCTGGCGACGTGCAATGGATGACCGCGGGCCGCGGGATTATTCACCAGGAGATGCCCAAGGGCGACGAAGTCGGGCGTATGCACGGGTTCCAGTTGTGGGCGAATCTGCCGGCGTCCCAGAAGATGACGCCGCCGCGCTATCAGGAGGTGAATTCGCCGGACATTCCCGAAGTCACCGACGATGACGGCACCAGCGTCCGGATTGTCTGCGGAAGTTTCTGGGGGAAGAAAGGACCGGTGGATGGAATCGCCACGGATCCCATTTATATTGATGTGACCGTGCCGCCGGGGAAGCGAAAAGTGTTGCCGGTCGAGACCACACGGCATGCGTTCGCGTATGTTTTCTCGGGAGCCGGGAAATTCTGCAACGCTTCCGAGCCGCTCGCGGTTCCCACGGAGTCTGTAGGTTGGCTGGACACGAAACCTCCCGCGGAGGCGGACAACCGCTCGCTGGTGCTCTTTGATCGCGGCGATGAGGTGATGGTGCAGGCGGGCGACGATGGTTTGCGCTTCTTGCTCGTTTCGGGCAAGCCGCTAGAAGAACCGGTGGCGTGGTATGGGCCCATAGTGATGAATTCGCAGGCAGAGTTGCGCCAGGCCTTCGACGAACTTGATCGCGGGACGTTTTTGAAGTCGGAGCGCTAAACTCTGCGGAAGCAGCGTTCCCCTTCGGCAAACTCGGGGCAAGCCGCGTTCCAAAAGTTAGTAGATGATTGGAAGTTTGGAGAAGTCCGCTTCGGTGTCGTCGGTGACGCGGAGGATGAGCAGCGTGCGGTCGTCGTGCGGCAGGCGGCCGGGGCCGGTGTGCTCATCGGTGGCTTTGACGATGCGTTGCGCCACCTTGTAGCCAGGATCGGAAGACGAGACAGTGGACAACAGAGCTTTCAGCCGGTCCACGCCGTATTCTTCCTGTTCTTTGTTCATGGACTCGTGAATGCCATCGGAGGCAAACACGACCACGTCGCCGGTCGAAAGACTTAGCGTCACCTGTTCATATTCGGCTTCGGGCAGCAGGCCCAGAGGCATCCCGGCAACATTAATCTCGGTGACTTCGCGATTGCGAATGAGCAGCGGCAGCGTGCCGCCGGCATTGGCGATGGTGAGTTCGCGCAGCGCCGCATCATACACGGCGAACTGCATGGCGATAAACCGCGCATCGAGGCGAGCCGCAAGCAGGCGGCCGTTGAGCTGCTCGAGCATCTCTGCGGGAGAAGCTTCGTTGTCGTGGACGAGTTCGCGAAGGATGCCGATGGCCAACGACCCGTACAGCGCCGCTGCGGTGCCTTTGCCCGAAACGTCGCCGTTTGCGATGGCCAGGCGCCCGACGCCGTAGGGAAGCAGGTCGTAGAAATCGCCGCCAAGCTCGCGGGCCGGCACGTAGGCCGTAGCCAGGTCGAGGCCGGGAATTTCCTTCGCTCCGCTGGGCAGGAGCTGCCGCTGAATTTCGCGGGCTGTCTCCAGGTCATTCATCAGCCGGGTCTGATTTTCGCGGGCGTCTTCAAAGAGCCGGGAATTCTCGAGAGCGACAGCGATGTACGAGCCAAGAATATTCAGCAGGCGTTCATGCTCGGCGCTGAACGCATGCGGCATCGTGCTTTCAAGGTCCAGCACACCCACCAGGCGGTCGTGAAGGAGGAGTGGCACAACAAGCTCGGAGCGTACTTCGACGCCTTCATTGGTGGAGACGTAACGCGGATCCAGGCGGACGTCCACCACGCGGATTGTGCGGCGCTCCGCGGCGGCAGTGCCGGTGATGCCTTGATGCAGGGGCATCTGAAATCGCGATGGAAGCGCATCTTCGTAGCGCTGCGAGAAGACGCTTTCGAGCATCTGTGTCGATTCATTCCAGAGCATGACGGTGAAGACGTGATAGTTCACCAGTTTCTTGACGCGCTCAGCAATCCGCCGCAGGAGTTCCTCGCGATCGAGAATGGAGGTGAGCTCATGGCTGATTTCGTAGAGAAGTGTGATGGTTTGGGCCTGCTCCGGCTGGGCGACGAGCAACGCAGGAGCGGCGGGGTCGGCATCGCCGAGAAGAGAGAAGGGAATTGGATTTGGCGCGCTCTGATCCATGAGGAAAAACCTAACTAACAGTTTAGATGATACTTGCTCAACTTGGTTTCACGAATTGAAAAATTAATGTCGGGCCGGAAAACGACAGCCAGTCCGGGCGGGTAGAGAGACTCGAAGGCCATTTTGGGCGCCTCATTGCGGCTGAACATGCATCGATTGAACGAGAAATCTTTCTCGTCAACTCAGTAATACGCGGGGTTGAGGGCAGATATTACCGGTTCGGCGGGCTTACTTTACTTCCCAGACGTCGCCGCCGCGGAGCAGCTTGTTGAGGTTTCCAGGGCCTTTTTGCTGGATGATTCCGGCGACCTGGTCGTTGACCACGTCCTCATAGCGCGGCAGGTCGTCCCAGGCGCGCAAGACGCCGATGGGCGTCGGGAAGCCGGGGCGGTCTTCCATGTGGGAGAGCAAGAAAGCGTAGGACGGGCGCGGGTGGTGCGCGTCGTGGACGATTAGATCGGATTCAGAAATGCCGTTGCCGAGGGGTACGACTTCAATGTCGCCATCGGGCTTGCGGCGAATCCCTTTGTCACGAGCCTTCCCAAAGACGAGCGGCTTGCGGTGTTCTAGCTGGATCACATGCTCGCTGCGGGCCTCTTTTTCGGTGACGCCGGTCCACGCGCCGTCGTTGAAGATGTTGCAATTTTGCAGAATTTCCACGAAGGCGGAACCCTTGTGCGCTGCCGCGGCGCGCAAAGTGTCTTTCAAGTGGACCTGGAAGATGTCCACCGAACGGGCCACGAAAGTGGCCTCCGCGCCGATGGCCAACGAGATTGGATTGAACGGGCGATCCGGCGAGCCGTAAGGAGTGGACTTAGTGACCTTCTGAAATTCCGATGTGGGCGAGTATTGGCCCTTGGTCAATCCATAAATGCGATTGTTGAACAGTAGAATTTTGATGCCCACATTGCGCCGGAGCATGTGGATCGTGTGGTTGCCGCCGATGGCAAGCGCGTCTCCGTCACCCGTAACCATCCAGACTTCGAGCTCCGGGTGGGCAATCTTCAGGCCCGTAGCCACAGCAGGCGCGCGGCCGTGGATGGTGTGAAACCCGAACGTGTTCATGTAATAGGGAAAGCGGCTGGAGCAGCCGATGCCGGAGATGACGACGAAATTTTCGCGGGCCACGCCAAGTTCCGGGAAGACGGACTGCACGGCGGCAAGAATGGCGTAGTCGCCGCAGCCGGGGCACCAGCGCACTTCCTGGTCGGTTTGAAAATCTTTTCTTGTCAGCGGCGGTAGGGCGGTCGTGGTCATTACAATCTCCTAAATTCCCAGCATCTCCTCGATCTTCTGTTCGAGTTCGCTTTGCTTGAAGGGACGTCCCTGAATTTTGTTAAGGCCAACGGCGTCCACGAGGAATTTCGCGCGGAGAATCCACAGAAGCTGGCCCATGTTGAGTTCTGGAACGAGAACTTTCTTGTAGCGCTTCAAAACTTCGCCGACGTTGCCCGGCAGCGGATTCAGATGGCGGAGGTGCAAGTGGCCGATCTTATGTCCTTTTTCGCGTTGCTCATTCACGGCCTGGGTGACGGAGCCGAACGTGGAACCCCACGAAACAAGCAGCAGGTCGCCCTCGGGGTCACCGGTGGGCACGACGTTGGGGATGTCCTGGCGGATGGCTTCCACTTTCGCGGCGCGGATGCGCACCATTTTTTCGTGGTTCAACGGCTCGTAGTTCACATTGCCGGTCACGTCCTGCTTTTCGATGCCGCCGATGCGGTGTTCGAGGCCGGGCGTGCCGGGAATAGCCCACGGCCGTGCAAGGGTTTGCGGATCGCGCTTGTACGGGTAGAAGCCATCGGGGTTTGTCTCAAACTTCACGGAAATTGGGGGAATTTCCTCGGCGGTGGGGATGCGCCAGGGTTCCGCGCCGTTAGCGAGATACCCATCGGAGAGAACGATGACCGGCACCATGTACTTGAGCGCAATGCGGCTGGCTTCGAGCGCAGTCCAGAAGCAATCGCCGGGGGTGGCAGCGGCGAGCACTGGAACGGGAGCTTCGGAGTTGCGGCCAAAGAGGGCCTGCAGCAAGTCGGCTTGCTCGGTCTTCGTCGGCAAGCCTGTGGAAGGGCCGCCGCGCTGAATATTGCAGACCACGATGGGCAGTTCAGTCATCACCGCAAGTCCCAGAGCTTCCGTTTTCAGCGCCATGCCTGGGCCAGAAGTGGCGGTAATCGCCAGCGCGCCGGAATAGGCCGCGCCGATGGCGCTGGTGATGGCGGCGATTTCGTCTTCGGCCTGGAAGGTCAGCACGCCGAAATTCTTGTACTTCGAAAGTTCATGCAAAATGTCGGAAGCCGGAGTGATTGGATAGCTGCCAAGGAAAAGCTTGAGGCCCGCCTTCTGCGCCGCAGTGACGAAACCGATGGCCAAAGCCTGATTGCCGCTGAGGTTCCGATAAGTGCCCGGCGTGAGTTGCGCCGGGGGAATTTCGTAGCTGATTTGAAACGCTTCGGTCGCTTCGCAGTAGGAATACCCGGCCTTCAACGCCAATTTATTCGCTTCGGAAAGCAGCGGCTTCTTGCTGAACTTGTCGTCGATCCAGCGGACGGTCGGCTCCATGGAGCGGTTGTAGAGCCAGTAGCACATGCCGAGGGCGAAGAAATTCTTGCAGCGATCCATGGTCTTGGCATCGAGGCCAAGATGCGTCAGCGCCGTGCGCGTCAAACGCTGGAGTTCCACCGGGAATACGCGGAATTTGTCGAGCGTGTTGTCTTCGAGGGGATTGGAAGTGACATGCGCCTTGCGCAGATCTGCTTCCTCGAAACTGTCCGAATTGACGATCAGGATTCCGTTGGCCTTCAGGTCTGCGAGATTTACTTTCAGCGCCGCGGGATTCATGGCCACCAGCACGTCCACGGAATCGCCAGGGGTGTAGACTTCGCCGGAAGAAAAATTCAGTTGAAAGCCGCTGACTCCGGGAACCGTGCCCGCAGGGGCGCGAATTTCGGCGGGAAAGTCGGGGAACGTGGCGATGTCGTTGCCGTAGATCGCGACCGTGTTCGTAAACTGGCTGCCGGTTATCTGCATGCCGTCGCCGGAATCGCCGGCGAAGCGGATAACTGCCTGGTCGAGAACCTCCCGCTTGGTTTTCCCCGAAGGAATATCCATCAATGTTGACATGTTGGCGCGTTACCCCCGTCCCGCGGACTGCTCATCCTGGAGCAAGAAGAGTGGTCCTCATTCGGTGGGCGGCCCGAGATATAGTTCGCGGGAGCGAACACGTGACCGCCAGAAGCCGACACGCTAAGAATAGCACACCGCTGAAGAGCAAGCGGGAATGGCGGGCCTCAGGTGCTTAGCTGGGCATCCTTCGCCGCGCAGGCCTCCATGAAGCGGGTGTGGTAGTAAAGGAGCAACCAGATCACCAAGACGCCGGGGATGAGAGAAAGGATTCCAAAAACCCGCGTCTGGGCGAACGCGGCTTGCCCCATCGGACCTTCGGGGAGATTCATCTGCGACATGATTTCGTGGATGTTCCGGTCATAACTTGGGCTGACCAGGGTGACCGTGCCGCTGGCCATCCAGAAAAAATACTGACCCAGCATCAGGGGATAGCTCCAACGCTTCAGGCGCAGCATCCCGATGGCGCCCACGAGGAAGATCCCGGCAGAAAGAAAAAAGAGAACCACGCCGAGGGCACCGTGAAACCGGTGGCCGAAGAGAATCACGTTGACGGGAAAGTTCGTGAAAGGCAGCAACAAGCTGACGCCGGCGGAAATAATGGAAAAGCCGGCGAGAATGGCCAAAGGAAGAGGGCAGCGCGGCCGCGCCGGAGCGGCGAGTTGGCCATCGCCCGGGGCCACCGCAAGAAACTGCTCTTTCACGGCCCGCTGATTGAATAGAATGAGCCACCAGACCCCGATTAGAAATGGAATTCCATACACCATGATCACCAGTATGCGAACGATGGGGAGACTCATCGGGGATTCCGCGGGCGAATCCGGCATGGACACAAATGCCGCGAACGGCAACGCCAGGCCACAAAACGCAGCCATCACGCCACCCCAAATCAGCATGGAGACTCGCGCCCACTTTTTTAAGTGCAGCACACCGACACTGGTGAAAATGCCGAAGATCGCCAGCACGGCCAAGAAAAGCAGTATCGCGACGGCGGTGGATTTGACGAACGGTGGCATGGGCGGAGAGGCACTCTCTTGCGGCATCAGGCTGATGCCGGCGATCGCGGCCGCCGCCATGAGGATCGTAACCAGGCTGGCAAGTATGCCGACAACTCCTGCGGCAACGACCGAACTGGATGGGCCGGAAGGATTCATGGCTCAGCTATATATCATTTCCGCGCGCGCGACGATAGTGAGGCGGCGCGGGCAATACGCAAAGCGGTTCGTGGAGTGGATCAGTTCTGGGCGGGTTCCGGCCGCGCCGCGTCTTCGAACTGCCTTTTCACATTTGGCAAGCGGAAAAAGAAGATCCACCAGAGGCTGACGGGAAACAGAGCAATCACCAGGGAAATGGCAAGGAGCTGCTTGAACGATTCCACTTCGCTGACGAGGTGGTTGGGAAAGAAGAACGTCTCAAACGGGCGGAACGCAATCATGTACAGGCAAAAACAGAGCGCCACCGCGGCCCACAAGAGTGCCGCGCGCCGAGCCCACGATTTTAATTGAAATAATCCGAAGCCGGTGCGAATACCCGAAGCAATCAGGAAGAGCGGCACCATGAACATGAGAAGCAAGGTGAACGGGTAGAGCTCGTAAAGATGTTTTCCGTTAGAGTCCGGCGGCTCATTCATCACCGCAAGAAAGAAATGCCCCCAGACAAACAAGGCGGAGCCGCTGCCGAGGATGGCGAGAGCGGCGGCGCAGGTAACGCCAGCGGAACGTCGAGTGGAAGTCCATACGGTTTCAGCCATGGCTGCGACAAGAAGAACACATGGTGGAAGGAGTGAAAAGAGTACGAAAGAGGGAGGTTTGTGCAAAACGCCACTTGACGTTCGCTTTCTTTTCGCCTAGAGTGTCTCCTGGTTGGACAGGTCCTGCTAAGGCAGAAGTCTGAGTGCGCAAGCCGCACGGCAAGATAGAAGCGGCAAGCCGCGGAGGCTACTTATGGCGCTGACAAAACGGCAAAAAGAAGTTCTGGATTATCTGGTGGCCTTTGAGACGAAACACGGCTACGCGCCGAGTTTCGAGGAGATCGGGAAGGGCCTGAAGCTGACTTCGCTCGCTACCGTGCACAAGCACATCAGCACATTGGAGAAGAAGGGCTTTATCCGGCGCGGCTACAACCAGAGCCGTTCGATCGAAATTGTGCAACTGCCGAAGTCCGTGAAAGAGCAGGTGATCGAGCGCCGCATTCAGGAGCTTCCGCTGGTCGGGCGTATCGCCGCCGGACGCCCGTTGGAAGCGGTGGAAGAGCGGGAGACGATTTCGCTCGGCGACTTCGCGCGCGGGGGCAATTCTTTTGTATTGCAGGTGAAGGGCAGTTCCATGATCGAGGATCACATCATGGATGGGGATTATGTGGTGTGCGAACAGACCCAGGTGGCGAATGCGGGAGACATTGTGGTGGCGCTGGTGGCGGGAGACGAAGCCACGCTGAAGCGGTTCTATCGCGAAGGTTCCGGCAAGGTGCGGCTGCAGCCCGCCAATTCCGAGATGGCGCCCATTATGGTGGCGGCCGGCGACGTGAAGATTCAAGGAAGGGTCATCGGGGTTCTCCGCAAATACTAAGGTATTCTCTTGAGGGAATACCGGGTGCTTCTGAGCTACACTGAAGCGATGCTGGCGACTGTTTATTTTTCAGGCAGAATTTCTTGAGCGGTGCGGGGCGCAACGGAACGTTTTCCTGTCGGTTTCGCGCGAATGCTGTTGCCGTCGCGCTTTTCCTTTTTCTTCAGCTCCTCCTGCCTCCCACCGGATACGGCTACGCAGTCCTTGCCCACCAAGCCTTGATCGATACCACCTGGGAATCGCACGTTAAGCCGCTGCTGAAGGCCAGATATCCCGACGCGACGGAAGAGGAGTTGAGCGCGGCGCAGGCGTATGCCTACGGTGGTTCCATCATTCAGGATCTTGGTTACTATCCGCACGGCAGCGCGTTTTTCAGCGATTTGGCGCACTATGTCCGCAGCGGCGATTTTGTGCTGGCATTGTTGCGAGATGCGCAGAATGTGTATGACTACGCGTTCGCGCTGGGGGCGCTTTCGCATTACGCGACGGACAACCAGGGGCATCGCCTGGCGACCAATCGCGCGGTTCCCGTTCTTTACCCGAAACTTAAGGTCAAGTTTGGCGATTTCGTGACCTATGAGGACGACACGCTGGCCCACGTGAAAACGGAATTCGGGTTTGACGTTCTTCAAGTGGCCCAGGGGCAATATGCGCCATCGAGTTACCACGACTTCATCGGGTTCGAGGTTTCGCGCCCATTGCTGGACCAGGCCTTTCAGCAGGTATATGGGATTGAATTGATTTCCGTGCTTGAGGACGAAGAAAAGGCCCTGAATTCCTACCGCCGCGACGTCAGCAAATTGATTCCTGAAGCGACCCGCATCGCCTGGAGCCTGAAGGGCAAAGAAATCAAGGCGGATGAACCGGGCACCACACACCGGAAGTTTCTTTACAACCTTTCACGGGCGGAGTTCGAAAAACAGTGGGGAAAGGACTACCAGCGGCCCAGCCGGAAAGAAAGGTTTTATGCCTTTCTGTACAAACTGCTGCCGAAGATTGGACCTCTCAAGGTGCTGCAACTGAAGACCCCGACGCCCGAGACCGAAAAAATGTTCGAGGCAAGCTTCAATGCCTCCGTTCAGGAATACCAGAAGTTGCTAGGCGATGAGCGGCGCGGGACGCTGCAGCTACCCAACCTGAATTTTGACGTGGGCACCGAAACTTCAGGCGGCAAGTACCGCCTGAACGACGATGCCCACGCGCAACTGCTGCACCGGTTGGCCGAGAAGAAGTTCGGTTGCGTTTCTCCGGACTTGCGCGAGGAGATTTTGACCTTTTTTGCCAGCGCGGATGCTCCCTACAACGGCAAGCAAGACAAAAAGACGTGGGATCGCGTGCAAGCCGAGTTGGAATCGCTGAAAGAAATGGAGCCAGTCGCCGCGTCCGTGCATCCAATCTCCGAGGGGCCACCCGCCGGCGTGAAACCCCGCGCCGACTAGGGTAGACTGCTAACTCCTCCGAGAAGAATAATCTCGAGGCATAGGACGCCCTTACTTGTGACCACAAAAACTCCCAGCCTTCTCCTGGTCGGCGCGCCCGACCCCAGCCGTGATGCGCTTGGCCAACTCCTGGCCGAAGCGGGTTACGCACTGACAACTGCCGATTCCACCGAAGACGCCTTTCACAAAGTGCAGCTCGGGCCGCCGGACATTCTGCTGCTCTCGGCGGCGGGAAGCGGCTCGTGCAATGAAGCGATTGCGGTCGCCAGATCGCACAGCGCGGACATGCGGATCGTAGTTTTGTCCGCGGGCAGTGGGGCGGATCGAGCCCGAGCTCTTGATCTCGGCGCGGATGATGTGGTGCCGGTTCCCTGGACCGAGGGCGAACTGTTGGCACGCGTCCGGGCACAATTGCGCCAGAAAAATACCGTCGAAAAGCTGGAAGAAAAGACGCGCATTGCGGAAGAGAGTTTCGGGGTGGCGCAGACCGCGTTTCAGGCGCTGGCGGTCACGGAAAAGATGACCCGCGATGCGTTCTCGCTGGAGCGGATTCTAAAAATCGGCGTACTTTCTCTATTCGGCTTGGCGCTGATCATTTCCGGAGTTTTCTTCCTTTACTCGCACCGCGCGGACAAGGAAACCAAGCGGGCTTACGGCGAGATTGCCCAGCTGGAACGCAGCGTGCAAACCGAGCAGCAGCTTCTTGCGTCCGCGCGGCGTTTGCGGGATGACCCCTCCAATTCCGACATGCTGCAACAGAAAGAGCAGCTGCAAAAGCAGAGCGAGGATTTGAAGAAAAAATTGGCCGCGCAAAATGACGGTGCTGCCGCGGACCTTCGGCGTCAACTGGATGAAACCACGAGCCGGCTTGCCAAGATCGAAGGGCAATCGCAGGCCGCGGAAAGCATCATCCGGGCGTATGCGCCGAGCGTGGGCCTGCTGCACGTTTCTGTGGCCTTCAACGACAAGTCGTCCGGCCGGCGGCTGCGTTATGGCGGGATGGATAGCGACGGCTCGCCGCTGAAAGACAGTGACGGAAACCCGGTCTATACCACCGAGGGGCGCGGCCCCGAAGTGCGCGGCGATTTTTTTGGCACCGGATTTATCGTGGGTGATGGGAAGATCCTGACCAACCACCACGTCGTACAACCGTGGTGGGAAAATGCAGAACTGGCCGGGGCCATGAAACAGGGCCTGGAGCCCGTGATCGCGGAAATGACCGCCTATTTTCCGGGCGAGGCAAACGGCATTCCCGTAAACATTTCGCAGATTTCGAAGGAAGCGGATCTCGCTTTGGTCCGCGGCGATCTTTCCGAATTGCACCGGCCTACTCTGAAGCTCGACGCGAGCAAGGAAGCCGCGGTCAGCGGCGAAGAACTAATCAGCGTGGGTTACGCTACGGGATTGGACGCGATTCTCGCGCGGGCCGGAGACGATATTGTGCAGCAGATCGTCAAAGCGAGTGCGGGAGACCCAAAGCTCGTGCTTGTGGAATTGGCGAAGCGCAGACTGATCCGGCCGCTGGTTACGCAAGGCCATGTGGGCGATGTTTTGCCGGACAAAATTGTGTACGACGCGCAAACCACTTCGGGCGGCTCCGGCGGGCCCTTGCTGAATCGCGAGGGCGGAGTGATTGGTGTGACCTTCGCAATTGTGAAGGGTTTTGGCGGGTCGAACTTCGGGGTCCCGATTCGCTACGCGCTTCCGCTGGTGAAGCACTAGATTTCAGCCCGCCACCACTCGCAGATAAGAAAATCCGGTTCGCGCGATGCAAATAATTGCGCTTCGCATTTCGCCCGCCCATGAAAGAATGTGAAATTTCGCATTTGACCATCGGCCGGTTAGATTGGTTCCCGTGAAAAAGAGTCGACCCATTAGCAAATTGCTGGCTGCCAACCGCAGCGAAATCGCCATCCGCATCTTCCGCGCGGCCAATGAGCTTGGGCTGCGCACGGTGGCGATTTATTCGCATGAGGACCGGCTGGCGCTGCACCGCTTCAAGGCGGATGAGGCGTATCAAGTTGGCGCGGGGAAAGGGCCGGTTGAGGCTTATCTCGACATCCCGGGAATCATCGCGATTGCCAAGGCGCATGAAGTGGATGCCATTCATCCGGGATATGGGTTTTTAGCGGAGAATCCAGCGCTTGCGCGGGCCTGCGCCAAAGCTGGCCTGACATTCGTCGGGCCCACTCCGGAACTTCTCGAGCTGCTTGGAGACAAAACCGCGGCTCGGAGACTTGCTACCAGGGCCGGTGTGCCGGTGTTGCCCGGGACAGAGAAGTCAGTTGCTTCCGCGACGGAAGCAAAAAAAATTGCCAGTGAGATCGGGTATCCGGTCATCGTGAAAGCGGCGATGGGCGGCGGAGGCCGCGGCATGCGCGTCGTTCGCGACGAGGCGCAACTCGCGGCGCGTTTGGAAGAGGCGCAGGGCGAGGCGAAGTCCGCATTCGGCGATCCCTCAGTGTTCCTCGAAAAATACCTCCCGTGTGCGAAGCACATCGAAGTGCAAATCCTTGCCGATGAGCACGGTAACCTGCTGCATCTTTACGAACGCGATTGCTCCGTGCAGCGGCGGCACCAGAAGGTCGTTGAGGTGGCCCCGGCAGTGAATCTCCCGGAGCGCGTGCGCACGGAACTGTGCGCCGCGGCGGTGCAGATCGCTCGCACGGCGAATTATCGCAACGCGTGCACGGTCGAGTTTCTCTACGACGTCGATTCGCAGAATTGGTATTTCATCGAAGTGAATCCCCGCGTGCAGGTGGAGCACACGGTGACCGAGATGGTCACCGGCGTGGACATCGTGCGCTCGCAGATTCTGATTGCGCAGGGCCACAAGCTGCACGAGGAGCCGCTGGCTTTGCCGGTGCAGGAAAAAATTCCGCTGTACGGGGCGGCACTGCAATGCCGCGTCACCACGGAAGACCCGGCGAAAAACTTCGCTCCCGACTACGGGAAAATTTCCACCTACCGTTCTCCGGCGGGGTTCGGCATCCGCCTCGACGGTGGGACCGCTTACGCCGGAGCAGTGCTTGCGGCCTATTACGATTCCCTGCTCGTGAAGGTCACCGCGTGGGGCACCAACCTGAACGAGGCGTGCCAGCGGATGGATCGCGCGCTGCGTGAATTCCGCATCCGCGGCGTGAAGACAAACATCCCGTTCGTCGAAAATGTCGTCAACCATCCCAAATTCCGCGCCGGCGAAGTGACCACTTCGTTTCTGGACGAATCACCCGAGCTGTTCCAATTCTCGGGGCGCGCGGATCGCGCCACCAAGCTGCTTTCGTATCTCGGCGACGTCATCCTGAACGGGAATCCGGAGGTAAAAGGGAAGGAGCGGCCCGAGCAAATCGAGAAGGCCGTAATTCCAACGGTGCCGGGTATTGAGCCGCCGCCAGGTACGCGGCAATTGCTTAAGAAACTTGGGCCGAAGAAATTCGCAGCCTGGGCGAGGAAAGAAAAACGATTGCTGGTGACGGACACGACCTTCCGCGATGCCCACCAGTCACTGATGGCCACGCGGGTGCGCACTTTCGATCTGCTGGCTACCGCCGAAGCCGTCGCCCAGCGCCTGCCGAATCTCTTCAGCCTGGAAATGTGGGGTGGCGCGACATTCGACACCTCGATGCGCTTTTTGCACGAGGATCCGTGGCAGAGGTTGCGCGAACTTCGCCAGCGCGTCCCGAACATCTGCTTTCAGATGCTGCTGCGCGGCGCCAATGCGGTGGGCTACACCTCGTATCCGGACAATGTGGTGCAGAGATTCGTGAAAGAGTCTTACCGCCAGGGCATCGATATTTTCCGCATTTTCGATTCGCTGAATTCCATCGAAAACATGCGCGTCTCGATGGATGCAGCACTCGAAACTGGCGCCATCTGCGAAGCGGCCATCTGCTACACGGGCGACCTCCTGAATAAGAGCCGGCCGAAATATTCGTTGAAGTATTACGTCGGGATGGCCAGACAGCTGGAAAAATTGGGGGCGCATTTTCTCTGCATCAAGGATATGGCGGGGTTGTGCAAGCCGTACGCCGCGTATTCACTGGTGAAAGCCCTGCGCGAAGAAATCGGCATCCCGATCCATTTTCATACTCACGACACCAGCGGCCTGAACGCCGCGTCTCTCCTGAAGGCAGCGGAGGCGGGCGTGGACGTGGCCGACGCCGCGGTAGCTTCCATGAGCGGCGGCACCAGCCAGCCCAATCTGAACGCGATCGTTGAAACGCTGAGAAATACGCCGCGAGACACGGAACTTGATTCCGAGGCTCTTAACGAGTGCTCCGAATATTGGGAGACCGTGCGCAGCTATTATTCCGCGTTTGACTCCGGACCCAAGTCGGGCTCCGCGCGACTCTATGAACATGAAATTCCTGGCGGGCAATTTACCAACCTGCGCGAACAGGCCGCCGCCATGGGACTTGGCCACCGCTGGCGGGAAGTGGAAAAAACTTATGCCGAGGTCAACCAGCTTTTCGGAGACATCGTGAAGGTGACTCCCTCCAGTAAAACGGTTGGCGACATGGCGCTGTTTCTGCTGGCCAATGAAATGAAGCCCGCCGATTTGTTAGCACTGCCCGAAAACCACGATATTTCGCTGCCGAACTCCGTAGTGGAAATGTTCTCTGGCGCGCTGGGTGTTCCTCCCGGCGGCTGGCCGAAGAAGTTGCAGCACATCATTTTGCGTGGCCAATCTCCGCTGCAGGGTCGCCCCAGTGCGAATCTTCCAGCAGCCAACTTTGCCGCGGAGCAATCGGGGTTGCAGAAAAAAGTGGGTCACGCCGTCGCGGTTGACGCGCTGCTCAGCTACCTGCTCTATCCCGATGTGTATCTGAAATACGACAAATTCCGCCAGACTTACGCGGATGCGAGCGTTCTTCCGACTCCGGCCTTTTTCTACGGCCTGCAGCCGGGCGAAGAGATCACCGTCGAAATCGAACCGGGCAAGACGATGATCGTGAAATTCCTCACCATCGGCGAAGCGCATCCCGACGGCACGCGCACGCTTTTCTTCGAACTCAATGGACAGCCGCGCGAAGTCACCGTGCGTGACCGCGCGCTGCGCGTCGTCGAGCGCAGCCATCCTAAAGCCAGCCCCGAAGAACCCGGCCAAGTCGGCGCCCCCACGGCCGGCCTTGTCAGCTCAATCGCCGTGCAGGTTAACCATCCTGTCGAACGTGGTGCTAAACTTCTGACACTGGAAGCCATGAAGATGCAATCAAACATTTATGCACCGATCTCCGGGCGCGTCACAAAACTCCACGTGACGCCGGGGCAGCACGTGGAAGCGAAGGATCTTCTGGTCGTCATCGCTCCGTGAGTTCGCCCAATCTCATCAAGCACGAGCAGTTTCCCTCGCGCTTTCTGCGCAATCGCCGCGACCTGATCGTCTATCTTCCCCCGGGCTATCACGAACAGCCGGACCGGCCCTACCCCGTGCTTTATCTGAACGACGGCCAAAATCTTTTCGACGGCTCCACTTCGTTCATCCCCGGCATGGATTGGCACGTGGGACAAACCGCCGACTACCTGATTCACGAAGGCCGCGTCGAGCCGCTGATCATCGTCGGGATTTACAACGCGGGCAAGCAGCGCCTCGGCGAATACACGCCGACGCGCGCGCCAAAGCTTGGCGGCGGCCGCGCGAACCGGTACGCGAAATTTCTGCTGGAAGAGGTGCGGCCATTCGTCCAGAGGCAGTATCGCGTCGCGGCTGGCGCGGAAGATACCGGAATCGGCGGGTCCTCGCTCGGCGGGCTTGTATCCTTATATTTGGGTCTGCGGCTTCCGAAGGTCTTCGGCAGGATCGCCGCGTTGTCTCCGTCAGTCTGGTGGAATGAACGCGTGATCCTGCGCTTTGCTGCTGCAGCGCCGGTGCATCCTCACCCGCGCATCTGGCTGGACGCCGGCACACGCGAAGGCGGCCGCACGGTCGAAGACGTGGAGCGATTCCGGGACGTTCTTCTGGGCAAAGGCTGGCAGTCCGGACGCGATCTGCACTATGAACGCGTGGAGGGCGCCGAACACAATGAAGCCGCCTGGGCCCAGCGCGTCGGCCCTTTTCTCCAATTTTTATTTCCCGCCGGTTAAACACAGGTATAATCCGCGCAGTTTGTTTGAGGGCAAGAACCACCACGCTTGCCTACGGTTTGCAGGGAACAGCCCATGCCCCCGGATCGCGCCATCTCCATCCTATGTGTTACCTCTTATGAAAAGGGGCAGGACTTCCTGCGCGCGTGCAAAGCCCTGGGATGCACCGTTTATCTTCTGACCGTCGAAAAACTCCGCAAGGGCAATTGGCCGCGCGAAGCCATCGACGAAATGTTTTTCATGCCCGATGAACTCCCGTTGCAGGATCTTCTGCATGCGGTGAGTTACGCGGCCCGCAGCCGGCAGATCGATCGCATCGTGGCGCTGGATGAATTCGACCTCGAAAACGTCGCGGCCATTCGCGAGCATTTGCGCCTGCCCGGAATGGGCCTGAGCACGGTGCACTATTTTCGCGACAAACTTGCGATGCGCATCCGTGCTAGGGAAGCCGGAATCCTGGTCCCCGAATTCATCCATGTTTTGAATCATGAGAATCTGCGCGAATTCATGAATCGCGTGCCGGGGCCCTGGCTGCTGAAGCCGCGCGCGCAAGCCTCCGGCATCGGAATGAAAAAGATCAACGCGAGCGACGAGCTGTGGCCGTGGCTGGACCAGCTCGGCGATAACCAGTCGCAATACCTGCTCGAGCAATTTGTCCCGGGCCGCGTTTTCCATGTGGACGGCATTGTTTCGGAGAAGAGGGTTTTATTCGCCGAGGCCCACGCGTATGGGATGCCGCCGCTCGATGTGTCGCATCATGGAGGGGTTTTCACCACGCGGACGTTGCCGCGCGATTCGGCCGATGCCATGTCACTAAAGGAAATCCACCAGAAACTTGTGGATACGCTCGGCCTGGTCCGCGGGGTTACCCACACGGAATTCCTGAAATCCCATGCCGACGGACGCTTTTATTTCCTCGAAATCGCGGCACGCATCGGCGGTGCCTATATTTCGAACGTCGTTCAGGCCGCAACCGGCATCAATCTGTGGCGCGAATGGGCTCAACTGGAAGTGGGGGCAGGGAAGCAGCCTTACCACATGCCGCCGCCGCACGAAGATTTTGCCGGCGTCATTATTTCCCTTGCTCGCCAGCAGGAGCCGGATACTTCCGCGTACACGGACCCTGAAATTGTCTATCGCATTTCGAAATATCACCACGCCGGCTTCGTGCTGAAATCCAATTCCGCCAATCGCATCGAGGAGCTGCTCGCCGAATATGAAAAGAGATTTGTCTCCGACTTCATGGCCACCCAGCCGGTCCCGGACAAGCCCACTTCCTGAACCCGCGGGCGTTTCCTTAGTACCTGGGACAGTCCCGACCCTGTTCGATGGTCTAGTTACTTTCAGGCACCTGTTTACGATACTGTATTTGCTGCACGACTCCCCGCGGACTATCTTTTGCTTACTACCCCGGGCCGGAAACCTGCGTGGGGTGTGCTATCCCTTGGAGGGCCGATGTGGAGTAGCAAGAAACCGGATACGCCGCAAGCGGCGCAACCGGAAACAAAAAATTCACCAGCGAATTTGCCGCCGAAGACTTCTGCGGCAACTTGGGAGGGAACAACCGCAATGAGTACAGATGCCATGCGTCCTTTGGGTGCAACCGCCGATCGCGCCACCGCGCGCCTCGGACCAAGCCTGCACATCAAAGGCGAAATTACCGGAAGTGAAGATTTGCTCCTCGAAGGTACGGTCGAAGGGCTCGTGCAGCTGGACGAGCGCAAACTCACCGTTGGCGCTTCCGCCAAGGTGACCGCGGATATTATTGCCCGTGAAGTCGTTGTCTACGGCACGGTCAAGGGCAATCTCCGCGCGAAAGACCGGATCGAGATCAAGAAGGACGGCTCGGTCAACGGCGACCTGACCACCGCGCGCATCATGATTGAAGACGGCGCGTACTTTAAGGGTTCCATCGAAATCGACAAGTCCGGAGAGAAAGAATCCGGCAGCAGCGTGTTTTCGCGTTCGGCCTCCGCGCCCGCGGGTGCGGGTGTCGGGCCAAAAACGATCTAAGTTTCTGTTCCTATCCCAAGTTCTTCCCAAGGACGGCGTCCCGCACCAACGGGACGCCGTTTTATTTATCCTCAGATTGGCTTCCGCATTATTTAATAACTTGACAAGTCCTTGACTGATAGCTATGGTCTTGAGGGTTGTTCTCTCCCCAGCGATGTGAATGTTCCGGCAGGTGTCCGCCCAAGCCTACCGCCTCGCTCAAACTGATTTTCGCTTCGCAGGAGTTACGCCATGGCGCGAGGCGTACACAATTCGACTTTCCTGATTTCGGCTTTCTTGATTTTCCTGGGGGGCTGCGGAGGTGGTGGGGGAGGGGGGACTCAACCGCCGCCTCCGCAACCTGATTTCACGATTGGCTTTTCGGCTACCACAATCAGCATTACGCAGGGGAGTTCGAGCGCGCCGGTCAGCGTCGCCGTGACCGGCTTGAACGGTTTTTCCGGAAGCGTGCAGGTGACCCTTTCCGGCGTTCCGGCGGGAGTGACCAGCAATCCGGCGAGTCCGTTTTCGATCAGCACGGGGCAAGCGGTTTCCGTGATCATCGGAGCTTCGCCAAATGCCGCAACGGGGCAGTTCACGATATCTGCTCAGGCCACGAGCGGCTCGCTTTCCCACTCCGCGCCTTTTTCTTTGACCATCCAAGCCAGCGTCGCTCAGAATCTCCCGCGTTCCACTTTTCTTCGCAATGATTCGGTCGCGGCCATGGATACGCCCTCCGGCGAATCTCGGCGACGCCAGATCGTCTACGATGCAAATGGGAAGCGCTTCTTCGCGGCCAATCCGGCGATGAACCGCGTGGAAGTTTACGCCAACGCGAATCCCAGCTTGCAGTCTGTGATTGATGTTCCCGGAGCTTCCAGTGTGGATTTGTCCAGCGACGGCGCGACGCTCTGGGTCGGGACCGGAACGGAAGAGTTACTCGCAATCTCCACAGTCAGCATGCAAGTGAGCGCCCGTTACCCGATGGCCGGGCTCCTGCCGATTTCGGGTGTCGTTTTCGATCGCCCCAGGGAAGCGCTGACGCTCACCAGTGGCCAACTTGCTTTGCGGTTGAGGCAATCCTCGGCGGGCGAGTCGCTGCTGGCTCTGTGGGATCCCGCTTCAAACACCGCAATCGATCTCACTCCGCGGGCGCCCGGCGTATTTCAAAATGGCCTGGGCGTAATGGCGCGCTCCGGAGACAGGTCTCGGCTCCTCGCTGCGGCAAATGATTCGAGCGGCGAAGCGGTTGTGCTCGATGGCAACGGAAACGTGGTTGGCGGCACTCAAGTGCTGGGCAGCGGCAATATCCTCGGCCTCGCCGCAAATTCGAACGGCAGCCGCTTTGCCGCATTGATCAATTCGGCCGGTGTCCAGCAAGTCGTGCTTTTCGACGGATCACTGAATTCGCTGGGTAGCTACTCGACAAGCAACGCGGCTGGAATCGTATTTTCGCGCGATGGGCAGACCTTGTACGTCTCCGAAGCATTTGGCAGCGGCAGAGTGGTTACCGCGCTTGGTGCCGTTAATCTGCAGAAACTCGGACAGGTTTCGGATTTGGCGGTGCAGGGAATTCCTACAACCATCGAAGAAGTTGACGATTCGCAACTCGCGTGGGGGCGCGGTAATCGCGGCCTCGGTGTGATCGATGTTTCCTCGCCGGGCGTGCTCGCTCTTCCCGCTGCTTCCTTTGCCAATGCGCCGGCGGTCTTGCCGGCCGGCGGGCCGAACGCTGGTGGAACGGCCGTCTCCATCAGCGGAGCAAATTTTTCTTCGAGTGCACAGATTCGCTTCGGTACACAAAATCCCATTCCCGCAACCGTGTCGGGTGGTTCGCAGATGCTAGTGAATTCGCCCGCGAGCGCTGCGAGCGGACCCGTGAACCTGACGGCTTACTTTTCGAATGGTTGGGTGGCCACTGCTCCGAACGGGTTCAGTTACGGCCCGAGTGTTGAGGCGATTCTTCCGAATGCCGGCTCTTCTGCGGGAGGCGATACCATTTACCTGCTTGGCCATGGATTTGGCGGCAGCGCCGGCAGCATCACGGTGAAGATTGGCGGTCAGTCCGCAACCGTGCAAAAAGTCGAGGCACTGCCGGCTCTTTCGACGACCCTTTCACTGGACACCTCCTATCCGTTTCCAATCGAACGCATCACCGTGACAAGTCCATCGGGCATGGCCGGCAAGGTGGATATCTCGCTCACCACGCCTTCTGGAAATATTACCCTCGCCAAATCCTTTCAATATCTGGCGGCCAGGCAAACCTACGCGAATCCCAGCCTCTACAAATTCATTCTGTATGACCAGGGCCGCCAACAGCTTTATCTTTCAGCCACCGATCACGTAGACGTTTTCGATCTCAATGCGCAGGTCTTTCGAAGTCCCCTGGCGCCGCCGCCGAATGGGCCGCCGCCTGATGCCGGTCTTCGTGGAATGGCTCTCACGCCGGACAACACGCAGCTAGTCGTGGCAGATTTTGGCGCGCAAAATGTATACCTCATTAATCCGGATGGCGGGGCGAACAACGGTTCGAACGTGTTCGTCGGCGGGGTCGCGGGATATTTGAATTCCGGCCCTTCGCGTGTTGCCGCAACCAGCGCGCAGAGCGTGTTCGTGGGACTCAGCGGTGAAGGCGGCACTTCCAACGCGTGCAACAGCTGCCTGGGCCAGATGAATTTGACGGCGTTTCCTCCCACCTTCGAGCCCGCGCCCCAACCTCAGGTGACCTCGATCACGGGGGCGCCCCTGCTGCAAGCTGACCATAGCGGCGATGCGGTGTACCTCGCGTTCGGCAGCGCGCCGGGAGGACCGGTCGCAGCGTGGTCAGCATCGGCGCCCAACGCTTTCACGGTTTCCACCGCGAAAGATTTTTCCACGGATCTGACCGCCGATTCCGACGGCACGATGTTTGCCATTCGTTCGAGGGGTACCACGGAAATTCGCGGCGCCGATTTGGCCCTCGCCGCGCTGCCCACTTCCGCGGAACTCGAAACGATTCCCAATCGTGTCGGTGTCCCCGGCGCAGCCCTGCATCCCTCCGGCGCGCTGCTCTATGAACCATTTCTGGATGGAGCGCCGCCACCGGCCCCGCCAGCCACGGGAATTCATGGCGGCGTTGATATTCGCGACGCGCACAGCGGACGCCTGCTCTTGCGCGTTTATTTGCCGGAGCCGTTTGCGATGCTTTCGACCGATACGGATGGCCTGCACGGGACTTTCTTAACCTTGGATGAAAATGGCCAGCGCCTTTTTGCCCTGACAACTTCTGGCGTCACCATTTTGCAGCTTTCGAGCGTCCCACTGGGAATCGGAACCGTCGCACCTGTTGCAGGGCCGTCGGCGGGAGGAACAAGCGTGACGATCCGTGGCAGCGGCTTTCAGTCGGGAACCAAGGCAACGCTCGGCGGCAAAGCGTTGACGGTAACCTTCAAGGACAAAAATACCCTGACAAGCACCACGCCGGCGCTCTCTTCCGGCGCACAGCAGTTGGTCCTCACGAATCCGGACGGCGAGAGTGTTTTGCTGGACGCGGCATTCGTCGCGCAATAATCTTCTTAGCCATTCTGTCGTATCCCGCATCCAAGAACTGGGTCTAACGAAAACCGCACGTTAATTCGGATTGAGAGGACGGACTAGATGGATCTTGGACTCAAAGGAAAGATTACCGTTGTCAGCGGATCCACCGCAGGGATCGGATTTGCGATCGCGTCCGCATTGGCGGCGGAAGGCGTGCATGTTGTGTTGAACGGCCGGACGGAAGAGCGCGTGACCGGTGCTGTCGACTCCATCCTGAAGCAACACAAAGGGGCGCAGGTACGCGGTGTGGCCGCCGATCTCGGCAAGGCCGAGGGCGTTGCCAAATTCGTGCGCCAGGTGCCGGAAGCGGATGTCCTTATCAATAATCTCGGAATCTTCGAAGTAAAGCCCTTTGCGGACATCCCAGATTCCGACTGGCTGCGGTTCTTTGAAGTAAACGTGATGAGCGGCGTGCGGTTGACGCGCCACTATCTTCCGGGAATGCAGCGCAAGAACTGGGGGCGGGTCGTTTTCATTTCCAGCGAATCCGCGCAGCAGATTCCCGCGGAAATGATTCACTACGGAATGACGAAAACGGCGCAGGTGTCCATCGCGCGCGGGGTTGCGCAAACCGTTGCCGGCACTGGTGTGACGGTGAATTCGGTCCTTGTCGGGCCGACCGCTTCCGAGGGCGTCGGGACATTTGTGAAAGATTTTGCGCGCCAGCAGGGCATCAGCGAAGCGGAGTTTGAGAAACAGTTTTTCGTGAACGTCCGCCCAAGTTCCTTATTAAAGCGTTTTGAAACTCCCGAGGAAGTTGGAGGCGTCGTGGCCTTCGTCGCCAGTTCGCAGGCGTCCGTCATCAACGGAGCCGCGATCCGCGCGGAAGGCGGCGTGTTGACGAGTATTCTGTGACGTCTGCGGCTCACGCCCGCAGGTAATCTCCTCGCCAGTTCTGCACCATCTGTTTGATGGCTTTGCTCTGCTGAATGTTCTCAGCCAGTACTTTCCGCGCAAGTGCAGGAAGCTCCGTGTCGCCAGCAAAGCGCATGGCAACCAACTGGCGGCAAGTGAACTCCGCAATCTTCGGTTTCAAGTCCGCCGGCAACAATCTATCGAGGCGCATGCGTTCTTCCATGCGGATAACACGGTCCTGCGCTGCCAGCGCGAATAGGCGGGCGTAGAACGCCAGCGCGACCAACGCCGCGGCGGTGAGTATGCTGATAAACGCGTTCAGCGAAAAGCCGGCCACTTTCCAACGATAGATGGACCAGCCGAAGTTCAAACTGAGTGCAGGGATTACGAAGAAGTGATAGCCCGGCACCCATCGAACGTGATTTGCAAAATTCTGTTCCGCCATGTCTGTCGTTCCTCCGTTTCTAATTTGGGTTTCGGCTCCTGACCTTTCGGCCAGTTATTAACTCAGCGCTCCCCGCCGCGCACTTGCGCCGGCCTGTTCTAAAAGATGCACAATTTAAAGACAGCCGCGGAGCTTGCGGCGGGAAGGCATCATGTCAAACCTCAGTTTTGCGCGAATCATGTATAGTGCCGGTCAGGGACAACATTCGCCTGCTTTCGGGCCGGTGTCCAATTTCCCGTCGACGTTTCAGAGTCCACCGGACGCCGCCTCACAAACTTCCGGACTGGAAGCGCATGGTGCCACCGTTGAAAGCATTCTACACAAGGTGTTGATCGCCCTCTCCGAAAAGAAATAGTTCCCGCGATCCCGCCGTTCCACAATTCGAAAAGTCGCGAAATCATTTCGCGGACGCCATGCACGGCGTTCCGTGAAAGTCGTCTTTAAACACCGCGCCATCTTTCATCACAAATTTCACTTTTTCAAGTTCGCCGATATCCTTCAGCGGGTCCGCGCCGACCGCGATCATATCGGCAAAAGCGCCTTCGGCCACCACGCCAATTTCTCCCTTGCTTCCCAGCATCTCGGCCGGGCGAGAGGTAGCAGCTTGAATTGCTGCCGCCGGCGTCATGCCGAGCTTCACCATCCATTTGAATTCCTCGGCGATGGGCTCCTGCCAGGGTATGCCGCCGATGTCCGTCCCGAATACGATTTTCAGGTTGGCCTTCAGCGCTTTCCGGAAACTCGTCTCGTGTAAATTGGCGCGTGCGCGATCGCGCTGTCCCTCCGGCGTATCCGCGGGGGCTCAATCCGTGTAATACACTCCGAGCGTTGGGCAATACCACGTGCCTTGTCTCGCCATCTGGGCGATTTGCGCATCGGTAATATCCAGGCCGTGCTCGATGGAATCGCAGCCGCCATCCAGCCCGCGCTGCAGGCCTTCTCCGTTGTACGCGTGACACGCCACTTTCTTTCTCCAGCCGTGTGCTTCGTCGACAATCGCGCGCAATTCCTCGACGGTCAACGTTGGCTGCGAGATCAGGTGGCCCTGCTTGTCCACCCACGAGCGGTGCGTCATGTAAACCTTGAGCCAGTCCGCGCCGTGCTCGAGCTGCTCGCGCGCTGCCTTGCGGGCCTCCACGGGTCCATCCACGATCTGCACGCCTTTCGGCATCACGAGTTCGGGGGCATAGCCTTCCAGGTTGTAGCCGCCGGTGGTGGAAATTCCTCGCGTCGCTCCGAACACCCGCGGACCGGGAATCGTTCCTTCCTCGATGGCCTGCTTGATTCCGATGTCGCCGTAGCCCGCGCCCTCGGTCTCGACGTCACGCAACGTAGTAAAGCCCTGCTCGAGCGCGCGTTTTGCGGCATAGGTCGCACGCGCGGCCCGCAAGGCGATTCCTGCTTTCAAAATGTTCGCGTCGTAGCCACCCTTGGTGGGATCTTCGCCCCACAGGAAAAGATGGGTGTGAGAGTCGATCAGCCCGGGAAGAACTGTCGCGCTTGAGAGATCAATCATCGCGGCTCGGGCGGGGATTGCCGTCGAACCGTCCGCGATTTTTTCAATGCGTTTCCCGCGGACGAAAATCAGCTGATTCTTTCGCGGCGTCTCGCTTTGCCCGTCGATCAATGTTCCGGCGCGAATCACCGTCAGCGGCGAAGTTTCCGCCTTTTGCGCATGCGAATCCACAACGCACAACACCACGAGCAAGAAGAGCAGTCCAATGGGTTTCATACCCGCTCCATTCCGTTTTCTTAGTTTGTCTTTGGTTCGATCGTCGAAGAGGGCTACGTCCCCAGCAGGTTGCCCCGGATCCGGGTATAGCCGTGCTCCTCGGCCCACAAGCTTAATGGCAGGGCGGTCAGGTCGTCTACCACGGGGATTGCGTTGCCATCCTTAGTCAAGTCGATGGTGCGCAGGAAGTGTTTACAGGTTTCGCAGCTTTCCACGCGGATGTGCGGAAACTGCTCGGCTACGTAGACGGGAAGCTGCTGTTCTTTGTCTTCTCCGCAACTGGCGCAGAGGATCCGCCGGAATTCCCATTCGAGAGAACAAAAGGAACACACCAGAAAGCGCTTGCCGCTGTCTCCTTCCGGGCGCAACACACCGAGCAGAGGCAGGGCATTGCAGCGAGGGCAGCGGCACACCGTCATCACCGGAGCCGGGGGCAGCATAGCGCCGGTAACGAATTCCGCATACGGTTGCAACATGGCCCGCGCAAAAAAATCCTCAAAAGGATCGGCCAACGGGGCCTCCGACGGTCCGGCGACCGGCAGGTGGGTTTCCAGCAATCCCGTTTTCCAGAATTCCTGCAGGATTTCCGCCTGCCGGGCGGAGCCCTTCGATTTCAATTTCCTGGCCTCTTCGACGAGGGCTTGCGGGGCGTGTGCTTCAAGAATTTTCAGAAATTCGGTGAAAGGCTCCAGCAAGACGGGCAGATTCAGGTCCGAGCGTAAATCCCCGTTCGCCGGGACCACGGACCTCTTTCCCCATGACTTGGGAAGGGCTTCATAAAATTCGCGTTGGAATTTTGCGATCGAGCCGTAGAAGGAGAGAATTTCGCGGGCAAACTCATGCCGCCCGGCCAGGAGAGCGGCTCGCTCGATCCGCGCGCGGTAGTTTACTTTCCCGGCCGCCAGAATGGTCATTTCGGGCGTTGGGAATTCGCAACGATCTCTTTATACCAGCCCGGGTGATAGCGCTTGGCGAACGCCAGCGAAACGTCTCCGCGAATGACGCTGCCAAACGCGCCGCGTTCGGCGAATACTCCCATGTAGATGTGGATCATGAAATTTCCGATCAGCAGCAGCGCCGTTCCTGCGTGGACGACGACCGAGATATAGCGCACCCAACGCAAGCTCCACGGGAGCGATTCGGTAAACCACAGCACCACGCCGGAAGCCAGGAGAAGGATCGCCCCGCCGAAGAAGCTCCAGAAGAGCAGCTTCTGCCCGGCGTTGTAGCGGCCCGCGGGTGGCATCTTGTCGTCTTCGTTGCGGATGTAGTGATTGAGCGACTTCCACCATTGGGCGTCCACGGAGTCAAAGTTCATCTGCCTGGACCACAGGGCAAACATGTAGCAAACCGCCACGAAGAACACCAAGCCGATCCACGGATGCAGCATCCGCGAAAGCTCCGCGCCGCCAAGCGCCGAGGCGATCCAGAATAGCCAAGGCGACCAGAACGCGAGACCCGTCAGCATCAGGTAAATAAACGATCCGGCGGCTACCCAATGATTCATCCGCTCGTTGAACTCGTAGCGGAGCACACGGTCGTGAGGAAGCAACTGTTCCTGAGGGCTCACGGTTAATCTCCTTCCTTCGATGCGACGTCCGACTCATCATGAGCCTTCGGCCCGAACCTCAAATAGTGAGCGAACAATCCAATCAGGCCGCCGACCAGCGCCACGTTGCCCAGCCATTTCAGCGGGTGCTTCCAGAACTTCACGGCCAGCGGAATCGTCGGATTGCTCGGCAGGCCGCCATAGAGCTCCGGCTTGGTAGCGTCGTGCAGGACGTAAATCACGCCGGTGCCGCCGACGCCCGGGGGATCGTATACGCCGGCGTTTTCATAACCAAAGTGTTCGCGAAGTTGTTTGGCCCGATTCTCGGCAAGGAACTTCATGTCGTCCTTGGTGCCAAAGTGCAGGCAGCCGGTGGGGCAAGACTTGATGCAAGCCGGTTCAAGCCCCTGGCTGACGCGGTCCGTGCACAACGAACACTTGTACATCCGCTTGGTGACGCTGTTGAACTTGGGGATGTTGAAGGGGCAGCCGGTGACGCAGTAGCCGCAGCCGATGCAGTTCTCCTGCTGGAAATCCACTACGCCGTTGGTGTACTGCACGATGGCGCCATCGGCGGGGCAAGCTTCGAGGCACCCCGGCTCGGCGCAGTGCATGCACTGGTGCTTGCGCATCAGCCACTGCAGCGTGCCATCTTCGCGTTCGTGCTCGTTGAAGAGGATGAGGTTCCAGTAATTCCACCGGGTGTCCGGCATGGTCTGATAGGTGTTGTCGAACGTGGTGGTCGAGAACGGCATGTCGTTCCATTCGACGCAAGCCACTTCGCACGCCTTGCAGCCGATGCAGGTGGTGGTGTCAACCAGTTTGCAGACCGTGAACCCCCGCTGCGTGTCTTCGCCGGGGACCGTGCCTGCGTGGCCGGAGATTTTCTGAATGCGTAGCGTCTCTTGGCTCATATCGGCTCCCCTACGCTTTCTCGACCTTCACCAGGAAGCCCTTGAATTCCGGTGTGTAAGCGTTCGGGTCATAAACCGTCGGCGTAAGAAGGTTCGCCAGCGTCCTCGCGTCCTTGCCTTCATCCTCGGTAATTCCCCGAAAGCCCTGGTGGATCTGGAAGCCGATCTGGTAGACCTTTTTGCCGTCGATCATCATCGGTTTGATGCGTTTGGTGACCATCGCCTTGGCAATGTACTCGCCGCGAATGCTCGAGACTTTTATTTTTTCACCGCCATGCAGCCCCAAGTCGTTGGCCAGTTCGGCGGGAATTTCAATAAAAGGTTCCGGCACCAGCTGTACGTTCATGGGATTGTTTTTCGTCCAATAGTGGTAGTGCTCGGTCATGCGATAGGTCGTGCAGACAATCGTGTAACCGTCTTTGGGCGTGCTGTATTTATCGTCCGGTGTTTTGAAGCGCTTGACCACCGGGTTGTGTGTCTGTTGCGGATGCAGCGGATTATCAATGGGGCTCTCGGTCGGTTCGTAAAATTCCGGGAACGGTCCGTCGTTAAAAGCAGCAAGAGGTCCAAAGATCCGCCCCACACCCTCCGGATTCATGATGAACGGGCCCATGTGATCCTTCGGCTTGGAGTCCGCCTTGAAGTCCGGCACATCGTTGCCAACCCATTTTTGCTGGCCTTCGCTCCACCAGATTTGTTTGCGCGATGGATCCCAGGGTTTGCCGTCCACGTCGCACGACGCGCGATTGTAGAGTACGCGCCGGTTGGCGGGCCACGACCAACCCCATCCCGGGTGCACTCCCATGCCTGAAGGATCCGAGGGATCGCGCCGAGCGGTTTGATTGCCCGCTTCGGTGAAGGCGCCGGAGTAAATCCAGTTGCCGCAGGAAGTGGTCCCGTCGTCTTTCAACCAGGCATAGCCAGGAAGCTGCTGTCCAGCCTTGATTTGCTGCTTGGTCGCTGGATCTTCCAGGTCCGCCAGCGCCTTGCCGTTGACTTCCTTCAATACCTCGGCCAACGGAGGGTTCGAGGGGTTGCTGTAATTCCAAGTGAGGTTCAAGATGGGATCGGGGAACTTGCCACCGTCCTTTTTGTAAAGCTCGCGGATTTTCAGGAAAATCTGCGCCACAATCGCTTGGTCCAGCCGCGCTTCTCCGGGCGACGGGACGGCTGCATTCTTCCATAGCAGCCAGCGCGCGGAATTGGTAAACGAACCGTCTTTCTCGGCAAATCCGGCGCAAGGCAAGTTGTACACAGTTGTTTGGATCTGCTTTATTTCGTCCGTGGAGATCCCGGGTGCCCGCCAAAAGTCGCTGGTCTCGTTCGGATAAATTTCCCCGACGACCAGGAAGTCCGCTTTTTTCAGCGCGTCGATGTTTTTCTTGGAGTTGGGACCGATGGCTACGCCGTTCATTCCAAAGGCAAGCATGCCTTTCAAAGACCCGTTGTACATGTCGTCCCACATCTGCACCCAGGAGTAGTTCCGATCCACCTTCGGCAGATAATCGAACGCCCAGCCGTTTTGTTTCGTGGCCGCGTCGCCGTACACGGCTTTCATATAGCTGACCGCGAATTTCGGCGTATTGCTGTAGTAGTTGTACGAATCCCATGCGGCGGGCTTCGAAGACGTGGGTGTGATGCGCTTTATCCAGTCCTCATAAGAGGTGTCCGCCGGGGTCGGAACCTTCAGGTAACCCGGCAAGCTGTCGAATAGGCCGGCCATGTCCGTGGCGCCCTGGATGTTGGAGTGCCCGCGCAGCGCGTTGACACCGCCGCCCGCGCGCCCAACGTTGCCCATCAAGAGTTGCACAATCGCTGCGGTGCGGATGATTTGAGTGCCGAACGAATGTTGCGTCCAGCCGACGGCGTAAATGATCGTGCCGACCTTCTTCATGTCGCCGTCTTTGCGAATCGACGTATACAGGTCGGCGGCCTTAAGGAATTGGTCCTTGGGGATGCCGGTGATGCGCTCGACCATTTCGGGCGTGTAGCGTGAATAGTGTTTTTTCAAGAGCTGGAAGACGCAGTTGGGGTTCTGCAGCGTCGGGTCAAAGTCCACCCTCTCCGGTAACGGAGGAAGGGCAGGAGGTTGCCCGGGTTTCGCGGCCGCAGGCGCCTTTCCGCCGGAGCCCTGGTAATTCCAACTGGCCCGATTGTAGGTTTGTTTCTGCTCGTCGAATCCAGAGAACAAGCCATCGACATCGGGTAGCTTGAAATCCTTTTCTACGATGAATCCAGCGTTGGTGAAATTGACCAGATAGTCTTTTGCGATGCGATTGTTCTCGATGGCATAACGGATGACGCCGCCGAGGAACGCGATGTCCGACCCCGCGCGAATCTGGCAGAAGAGATCGGCGACCGCGGATGTGCGTGTAAAGCGCGGGTCCACTGAAATTATTTTTGCGTTGCGCGTGCGCTTGGCCTCGACGGGCCATTTGAATCCGCAGGGATGATTCTCGGCAGGATTACCGCCCATGATCAGCATCATGTCGGTATTCTTCATGTCGACCCAGCCATTGGTCATCGCGCCCCGGCCGAACGTTGGTCCCAAACTTGAGACCGTGGGGCCGTGTCAAACCCTGGCCTGGTTTTCCAGATGCACGACCCCCAGGGCGCGCATCGTTTTCACAACCAGATAGTTAAACTCGTTGGTGTCGGTGCAGCCGCCGATGAAGGCGAGCGATTCCAGGCGGTTCACCGTGTGCCCCGCCGCATCCTTCTCGACGAAGGTGTCGTCGCGGGTCTTCTTAATCCGGGCAGCGATCTCGTTGAGGGCATCGTCCCAGGAAATATCCTGCCAATCGGTGCCGCCGGGCCGGCGCACCTGCGGCTTCAGCAACCGCCGGTCGTTCATGATCTCTTGCTGCAGCGAAGAGCCCTTGGGGCAAAGCGTGCCGCGGTTGGTGGGATGATCGGGATCGCCCTCGACGTGGACTACTTGCGCGGTGACATTCTTCGCGCGGTCGCCAATTGTGTAGATGATCGTTCCGCAACCCACCGCGCAGTACGGGCACGTCGATCGCGTCTCAGAAGCCCGGCCAATCTTCAGAGCGCGAAGTTCCGCGTAGGCCGGCTTCAGATCAAAGCCGAAAACCGCTGCGGCTGTTCCACCAACAGTTGCAATTTTCAGGAAGTCACGGCGAGAAGCGTCCATTAGGACCCTCCGTAGGATGTGAGGAGATGCTACGCGGCCCCCTCTTCATATTTCTTCCCGAGGCTTCTGTCAAGCCCTAACCCTCGGCCGCTGGAAGAACCAACGTGGCTTCGATGTTATGGCGCCGTGAAATGTTCCAAAAATCTTTGGAAACAGGACCAGTTAAGTCCGATAGACCTCCCACTGAAGTTCAGCGTCCGGTTTGGTCCAGAAGGCCATGTGTCGGGTGGGGTACTGCTTAACCTTCGCCACACAAAGGCCAAGAATTCCCGCCGGTTTTTGCCGAAACTGTAAAAAAATAGGGAAGACAGTATTCAGCCGGGCCAAGTTACCCATCGCGCAGTAGCTGGCTTTCGGTCTGAGGTACCAGAACCACTCTGCACCGTCGAAATTCGTGTGTCCTTTGACTGATCATGAAAGCCGCCCACAACTCGTCGCTTTCTCCCGCCGAGCAAGTGCGGCGTTCTCGTCGTTTACTGCTTTTCGGATACTCCCTGACGGGATTTGCGGTTCTCCTCACCTTCGTCGCCGCGCTGGTTCTCCCGAAAAGTTTTCAACTTAGTCTGCTCGGGGACCTCATGCAAGCCGGCCTCGTTGGGGCATTCACCTTCCTCACTCTTCAGAATGCGATTCGCAGCCAAGCCCAGGTCCGCGCCTTCTGGTTCTTGCTTTTCATCGGGGCGGCAATGTGGCTGTCCAGCCTGCTAATCTGGTCCACCCACGAATTGTGGTACCACATGGCTGTTCCGGATGTACCTCTTGGCGATACTTTTTTATTCGTGAGCTTGGTCCCCCTGGTCGCAACGACCGCCCTGGAGCCCCACAGAGAGCACGATTCCCGCTTTCGCCCATTTGGTCTGCTCGATCTCGCCATTCTGATCCTCTACTCGCTTTACCTCTTTGCTTTCTTTGTTTACGCCGACCGGTTGCTCCCGGGCGACCTGGGGATCTACAACTTTAGTTTCAACATGGCAGACGCAATTGGAAATCAGTTGCTTGCCGTTGCCACGGGCATTGCGTTTTTCCGGGAACGCGGTGTCTGGCGTCCGGTCTACCGCATCTTCTTTCTCTCTGCTGCGACTTACGCGTTGGCCTCCAACCTGATCAATGTGACGATCGATCTCGGAGGGTACCATACGGGCTCTCTTTACGATGTGCCGCTGATCGCCTCAATGGGTGGCTTTATCTGTCTCAGCCTTGCGGGTCGCCCACTTCTTGAGCCCGCTATCGCAGCGGGAGAGCGTCCAGTAGGACAGCAGAAACCCATCCGGCCATTTGCATTTCTTTCCTCGAATTTGGCCATGATTGTCACACTTTCCACTCCCGCGATTGGATTGTGGCTTCTGACGACCTACGCTCCCCACAACAAGATTTTTACTTTTCGGCTCGACATTACCTTGCTCACGATGTTTATGCTGACGTTGCTGCTTTCGATCAAGCAGGATTTTCTCAGCGCCAATCTTTTTGGCTCCCTTCGGCACCTCTCCACTACGTACTCCAGCATCGACCGCTTCAAGGATCACCTGGTGCAAGGCGACAAACTGGCCTCCCTTGGCGAATTGGTGGCCAGCGTGGCGGACCAGATTCGGATGGCGATGACCACCATCCGGGAGCAGGCCTCTCGCATCACCACGCGCTCTCATCGCGAATCTCGCAGCCGTGAGTTGGCCGGAAAGATTGGCCAGTATGCGGAGCGAACCGACGCCCTCGTGGAGGATATGCAGCGATTCGCTCAAGAGACGCCGCTGCAACTCGCTCCTGTGGAAGTAAAGCCACTGCTCGAGAGCGCGCTCCACCTCAGCCGCATCGATAAACTGCGCAATGTACGCGTTAATCTGGAGGTGGAACCGGCCTGCCCGCCGGTGCTAGCCGATTCCAGCCAGTTACTTCACGTTTTTCTTCAGATCATTTCGAATGCGATGGATGCCCTGGAAGAAGTTGGCGGCGGCGAGCTCTCGATCTCCATACGCCCCTGCGAACCGCAAGTGTGCATCCAGTTTTCGGATACCGGGCCGGGCATCCGGCATCCGGAGCACGCTTTCGAACCCTTTTTCACGACCAAGCCAGTGGGGAAGGGAACTGGTCTCGGACTGAGCACGTGTTACGGCATTATTCGCCAGCATGATGGCGACATCACCTGCGGGAATCGCCTCGAGGGTGGCGCTTACTTCACGATTTTTCTTCCCGCGGCCGCTTTATCATCCGCGGTTCCCGCTATTGCTTCGTCAATTGTTTCGGAGCAGGCAGGATGAATATTCAACCCCGCCACAAAGTTCTTCTTGGTTTTGCCGGTGCGATTTTCTTGTTGCATACAGGCGTTGCGGCGTTCGCCAGGCCCTCGTTCCGGTTGACCATTTTTGGCGATGCGCTTCCTTGCGGTATGCTGATGATTGCAATCCTGGCGGTACGCGAGAATTTTCGCTTCCACCGCGGAATGCTGCCGCTATTCTGGAAATTGATGGCCGCGGGATTGTTTCAGATGCTGCTATCGCAGGCCTACTGGTTCTACTATGATTCGCTGAAAGTCTATTCCTCTCCCAGCCCGGTCATTGGCGACACACTGTTCCTGCTGGCCCACGTTTTCTTTCTTTCCGCGTTTGTTTTGAGGCCGCATTCGGCTGCCGCGGGCCGCGACATGAGCCTCCACCATCTCGATTTCACCCTGCTTACTTTCTGGTGGCTGGCCCTGTACGCCTACTTCGCCCTGCCTTGGCAGCTTGTCATCCAGGATTTCACCAAATACAATCCCACTTACTATTTCCTCGCGTTAATTCAGCACCTGGTGATAATCACCGGGTTGGCTGTCGTCTGGAAACGCACCAGGGGACTCTGGCGCACTTTTTACGGCAGCTTTCTCTGCTTGTTCGTTCTGGCCGCCGTGGCGAATCTGCTGCAGAGCGTGGCCATCGATCACGGTGTTTATTATTCCGGCGGCTTTTACGATACGCCCTTCCTGCTTTCGCTGTTCCTGGTTACCGTCGTTGCCACCTTTGGGCCTTCTCTGCAGCCCGGCGAAGCCAAAGCTCCGAATCATGAAATCAACCAGAGCCTGTGGACCGCGCGCATCGCGATGGTTGCCATCCTTTCTCTGCCGGTCATCGCCCTGCTCGGGTCGTTCGAAAAGAATATCCCCGAAGATGTGGCGGCATTTCGGCTCCGCCTGGTGTTTGGAGCGATGTTGCTCCTCAGCGGCCTGGTTTTCTGGAAGCTGGCCCTCCTCGCCAGGGAGCTTCGCCGGCTGGTGCGTCTCTCCCAGGCCTCGCTTAAGAATCTGAAATCCGTCCAGGCGCGTGTGACCCACTCGCAGAAACTTGCCGCACTTGGACGGCTTGCTGCCGGCGCCACCCACGAGATCAGCAATCCCCTTACCGCCATCCTGGGCTACTCCGAACTGCTGACCGACATCCCTTCGCTTTCTCCGCCCGATCGCGAGAGCGCCCAGATCATCCAGAAGCAAGTGCACTGCGCCCAGGCCGCCGTCAACAGCCTGCGCAATTCACTGCGAAACCCGGATTCACTGCATCCAACCCCTGTGGGCGAACCAGGGGATTCCTGAGCTTGCCACAGGTGTCTGACCCATGATGCGTCCACTTTTTCTAGCCATCGAGTTCGCTGCCATTTATGTAATTGTTCCTCTGCTCATCTATTACCGCCGCATTCCCAACCTGCCTATCCCGTATCTCCTGATCATTGCGCTCATGGCCTTTCTCCTTCTGCGGCGTGACCCGACGTTCGACCTTTCGCAACTCACTCAGTGGGGCAACATCCGGCCATTCCTCAGCAGCATCCTCATTCGAGATGCCGTTTGCGTCGCAGGCCTCGGGATCGCCGTTTACTTCCTGGCGCCGCAACTCCTCTTTTCTCTCATCCGGCGCTCGCCCTTGCTCTGGGCGCTGATCTTTCTTCTCTACCCGCTTCTCTCTGTCTACCCACAGGAATTTCTCTACCGGGCATTTTTCTTCCGTCGTTACCAGCCGCTCTTCGGCCGCGGTTGGGGCATGCTGTTCGCCAGCGCCCTGGCGTTCGGGTTTGTTCACATCATTTTCAGGAATTGGCTGGCCGTTGGCCTGTGCGTGATCGGTGGGTTCCTCTTCTCGCTTACCTATAAAGCATCCGGTTCGTTGCTCCTAGCCTGCCTGGACCACGCCATTTTCGGTAATTTCCTGTTCACAATCGGCCTTGGCCAGTTCTTTTATCACGGCTACCGGACCTGATTCCTGCCTGTTCATTCCTCTCCCCAAACCGGCCTCCACCCGGTAAGATGAATACGAAACAATTCCTGCTTCCTCAGGCTGAAATATATGGGCTATGGGGTGCGTATCCACACTTCAGTTCGACAGCCAACCCAAGGAGATGCCGCCGAATGGCGACGATACCCAAATCGCTGAAGCCCGACCTGGGCTCCCTGCGCATCAGCGATACCAAGCGCAACGCCGCAAAGTCCAGCAGGCGCTGGCTGTGGCTCATTCTGGGGGTTGTGGCGCTGATTCTGCTTGCCGTTGCCGCCTCGGCTTTCCGCGGCCGCAAGGCTGAGGTGGAGGTCGCCACCGTCCGCAAGCCGGTCAATGGCCCCGCCGGGGTGCTGAACGCCAGTGGCTACATCACACCGCGCCGCCGCGCCACGATCGCCGCAAAAATCACCGGCCGCGTCACCACCGTCATGTTCGATGAGGGAACTCGTGTGACCGAAGGACAGCTCCTCGCCACGCTCGATGATTCTGATGCGCGTCGCGCCCTGGATTCGGCCAAAGCCGATCGCGACTCCGCGCAAGCAGCGATTGCAGATTACGAAGTCCAGCTCCGCAACGCAGAAATCGAATTCCGCCGTTCCCAGCAACTTGTGAAGGAAGGTGTGCAGACGCAACAAGCCCTCGACACGGCGACTATGACCGCCGACAGCTTGCGCGCGAAAATCAACCTGGCGAAGCAACAGGTTGCAGGTACCGAGGCGCGCATACGGGAACAGCAGCAGGCCGTGGACAACTGCACCATCCGCGCGCCTTACGCAGGCATCGTTGTTTCGAAGGACGCCCAGGTCGGCGAAATGGTCTCGCCCGTCTCTGCCGGCGGCGGCTTCACGCGCACCGGCATCGCCACCATCGTCGATCTCCATTCCAATGAAATTGAAGTGGACGTCAGTGAATCCTATATTGCAAAAGTACAGCCTAACCAGCCGGTCACGGCGATTCTGGACGCCTATCCGGATTGGAATATCCCGGCGAAGGTGCGAACCGTTATTCCCACCGCCGACCGCCAGAAGGCCACCGTGAAAGTCCGGATCTCTTTCACGGACGACGGCCATGTCCGTCTGATCGATCCCGCCACACAGCCCCGGATCCTTCCTGACATGGGAGTGAAAGTCACGTTTCTCGAAGAAGAAAAGCCCAAAGCGGCGGCGGATAAGTCACCCGCGGCGCCGCCCGCGGTGGCCCTGGTGCCGCAAGTTGCCATTCACCAGGACAATTCATCGAAATTCGTTTTCGTGGTGAAGGGCGATGCCCTCGAACGCCGCGCGGTTTCGCTGGGTTCCAATCGTGGCACGGACGTCGAAATTCTTGCCGGGCTCCAGCCGGACACTGTCGTCGTTGTGAAAGGCCCGGAATCGCTTCGTGATGGTCAGTCGGTCCAGATTAAACAACAATAGGAGCGCTCCCCATGGTGAAAGTTGACGGAAGTGGTGGTAACTCCAGCCTCATTCAGGTCCGCGATCTCGACAAGACGTATCGCCGCGGTGGCGAAGAGATTCACGTCCTCCAGGGGCTGAACCTGGATGTGGAGAAGGGCGAATTCATCGCCTTCATGGGCCCGAGCGGCTCCGGCAAGACCACGCTGCTGAATTTGCTGGGCGGGCTCGACGTGCCGACGCGCGGCAGCATCACCGTGGCCGGCGACGAAATCACCAACATGTCAGCAGGTCGCCTCACGGAATGGCGCGCGCGCCACGTTGGCTTCATCTTCCAGATGTATAACCTGATTCCCGTGCTCACCGCGTTTCAGAACGTGGAGCTTCCGTTGCTGCTCACCAAGCTTTCGAAGGCCGAGCGCCGTGAACACGTGGAGACCGCGCTTTCCGTCGTCGGTCTTGCCGACCGCATGAGTCACTTCCCCCGCCAGCTTTCCGGCGGACAGGAGCAGCGCGTCACCATCGCCCGCGCCGTGGTCTCCGACCCGACATTCCTCCTCTGCGACGAGCCCACCGGCGACCTCGACCGCAAGAGCGCGGACGAAATCATGGCGTTGATCGAAGAGCTGGTCGGCAAGCACTCCAAGACCGTGCTGATGGTTACCCACGACCCGGTTGTCGCTTCCCGCGCCAATACCACGCTGCATCTTGAAAAGGGTGTTCTCGTCGAAGGGCGCAAACAGCCGCAGATGACTACGGCCGGAGGTGTCGCATGAAATTTTCGCGCATCATCCTTGCGAACCTGTTTCGCAAAAAGGTTCGCCTGCTGCTGACGATCGGCTCGTTCGCCGTCGCCCTGTTCCTCTTCGTGTTCCTTGCCGTTGTGAGTGACGCTTTCAACCGCGGCGCCGACGTTGCCGGCGCGGATCGCCTGGTGGTGATCAACCGGACGTCCATCATTAACCTGATGCCTCTCTCCCACCGCGACAAAATCCTGCGCATCCCCGGCGTGAAAGTCATCACGCACAACAACTGGTTCGGCGGGACGTACATCGACGAAAAGAATTTTTTCCCGCAATTCGTGATCGATCCACAAGCCCAGCGCGAAGTGTTTCCAGAAATGATTGTGCCGGATGACCAGTGGGCCAACTTTCTGAAAGACCGCCAGGGCGCCATCGCCGGCGCCAAAACGGCCGAGCGATTCGGCTGGAAAATTGGCGATCGCATTCCCATCAAGACCACACTCTATGGCGGCGGCTCCTGGGAATTCAACCTGGCCGGCATTTACCACGGCAAGCGCCCCCAGGATGACGAAACGCAATTCTGGTTCCAGTGGGATTATTTCGAAGAAAAGGTTCCCGATCGCGTCAAAGGCCAGATCGGTTGGTATGTCCTGCGGGTCGACAATCCCGATGACTCGCCGCGCATTGCGAAAGCCATTGACGCAGAATTCGCCAATTCTCCCTTCGAAACCACGACACAGACCGAGTCCGCCTTCGCCGCCAACTGGGTCAAGCAGTTCGGCAACATCCAGTTCCTGATTGTTTCCATCGGCTCGGTGGTCTTCTTCACCCTTCTTCTCGTCACGGGCAACACGATGGCGATCTCCGTTCGCGAGCGGACCTCGGAACTTGCGGTCTTCAAGGCCATTGGCTTCTCTGACCGCGCGGTTTTGCTTTTTGTTCTCGCGGAAGCGCTTGCAATTGCGCTCTTTGGCGGTTTGCTCGGCATCCTTGGCGCCATGATCCTCGTCCCGGCTTTGGGCAACGCGCTCGCTGGTCTGTTGCCCAGCATTGTTCTCGCTCCCTCGATGCTGCTGTTTGGGCTTGCTCTCGCCATAGTCGTGGGATTCGCAAGCGGAGTGATTCCCGGTGTCAGTGCTATGCGCCTGCGCGTCGTCAACGCCCTCAGGAGGGTCTAGGAATGCTGCCCAAACTTTTCTTCGGGTTTGTGGTCACGCTCGCTGCAGTGTTTGTCTTTTTGGTCGGGCTGACCATCGTCGTCGGGTTGGTCGCTCCGTTTTTTAACACCGTTCCCGTGTCCTACAACTTTCGCAGCATCCGCGCGCGGTGGACTTCCACCATCGTTGCGGTTCTCGGAATCGCGGGCACTGTCGGCGTTTTCGTCGCGATGCTTTCGCTGGCCAAGGGCTTCAAGTCCACGCTGGTTGCTTCAGGCTCGGCCGGAAATGTGCTGGTGATGCGCGCCGGCTCCGCCTCCGAAATGTTGGGCGGCATCACGCTCGATTCGATTCGCATTGTTCAAGATGCCCCGGGAGTTGCGCACGACGCCTCCGGCCCGCTCGTCACCCAGGAAGTTGTCGGCGTGGTGCCGATTCCGCTGATCACCACCGGCACGGACGCCAACGTGCAGGTCCGCGGTGTTTCACCGAATGTCCTGCAGATTCGCACTTTCGTTAAAATGGCCCAGGGCCGGACGTTTCAACCGGGTCTTTCGGAGTTGATCGTCGGCAAGAACGCGACAAATACATATTCAGGCCTTAAACTCGGCGACTCCGTCAACATGGGCGGGGGCCATTGGAAAGTTGTCGGCGTTTTTGATGCCGGCGGCTCTTCGTTCGATTCCGAAGTCTGGTGCGATGCAAAAATCCTGAGCCAGGTACTGCAGCGTCCGCCCAACATTTTTCAGTCGGCGACCGTTCACCTCACTTCGCCCGCGGCTTTCCAGCAGTTCAAGGATTCCGTCACCTCCGACCCGCGGCTAACGGTCGACGCGGTCCGCGAAGTGGACTACTACGCGAAACAGTCCACCGTCATGACGCGCCTGATCACCGTGCTCGGCGGCATCGTCGCGCTCATCATGGCGGTGGGCGCCGTCTTTGGCGCACTGAACACCATGTACTCCGCCGTCGCCGAACGCGGCCGCGAAATCGCCACCATGCGGGCGCTTGGCTTTTCCACCATGAACGTACTTCTTTCGTTTCTCTTCGAAGCCCTGCTGATCTCAATCGCCGGCGGCATCCTCGGCTGCATCGCCGTGCTGCCGCTGAACGGCTTTACCACCAGCACCATGAACTTCCAGACCTTTTCGAACCTGGCCTTCGCCTTCAAAATCACCTTTGACCTTCTGCTAATGGGCATCGTCTTTGCTCTGGTCATGGGCGTGTTGGGCGGCGTGCTCCCAGCCATCCGCGCCTCAATCCGTCCGGTAGCCGTGGCGCTTCGCGAACTTTAGCGTTCTCGTGTAGCGGCCGCCCGGAATTGGAGGCCTTGGTCAGCACGCCAAATCTCTCGCCGTCCATAAACCGGAATACTTCTTGAAGGTTCATTTTTTCCTCCCCGGCCAGGTCTCCGGCATCCCGTGCATGTTACACTCACTTTTTGGAGACGCCATCTTGACCTCAGCCACCGCTCGTTTCATTCGCCGTGTACGGAATTTTTCCGTTTGTTTCTGCGCCGTAGTTTCACTCTTGCTCGGTTCGCGCGCTGTCGCCCAGGAACTCTCCGCGGACCAGATGAAAGGCCTTTCCTGGCGCCTGATCGGACCCTTTCGCGGCGGACGCGTGACCGCCGTCGCAGGAATTGCCGGCGATCCCCAAACCTATTACATGGGCACGCCTGGCGGCGGCGTCTGGAAAACCACCAACGGCGGTGTCACCTGGCTTCCGATTTTCGACGACGCCCACGTTGCATCAATTGGCGACCTGGTCGTCGCTCCGTCGAATCCCAGCGTCATTTATGTTGCCACTGGCGAGCAGTCTCCCGGGAACGGCCTTTGGAAATCCACCGATGCGGGAGCCACGTGGACAAACATCGGTATTCGTGAATCCCGCACGATTCCCAGCATCCTCGTCGATCCCAAGGATGCCAACATTGTCTATGTCGCCGCGGTTGGCGACATCACGCCCAGCGATTACCGCGGCATCTACAAAACCATCGATGGCGGTAAGTCCTGGCGCAAAGTCTTCTATAAGGATGACCGCCACAGTCCCACCGAACTCTGCTTCGATCCCAACGACTCGCGCATCATCTATGCGGTCATTCGGCGAATTCCCAGGCCGCCGTCGGAAAAACCTGCCGAAGAGAAACCGCCCCAGGAACCTGAGGTAGACACCGTCATTATCAAATCTTCCGACGCGGGTGAAAGCTGGACTCCCACCGGTGAAAAGGGGCTGCCACCGGCCCGCCGCGGACGCATCGGGCTCGCGGTTACTCCCGGCCTCGGCGGCAAGCGCGTTTTCTCCCTGATGCGCCAGGGACTTTTCCGCTCCGACGATGCCGGCGAAACGTGGCAGCAAATCACGCAGGACCCCCGCGTGCTCGGCGACGATTATTTTGGCCGCGTCTACTCCGATCCCAAAAATCCTGAAGTCGTCTACGTGATGCAGACCTCCACGTACAAGTCCACCGACGGCGGCCACAACTTCGTCGCATGGAAAGGCACGCCCAGCGGCGAAGACGATCATGTCCTCTGGATCGCACCCGAAGACACCAGCCGCATCTTCATGGGCACCGACCAGGGCGCGGTCATCACACTCGATGGCGGAAAAATCTGGAACACCTGGTACAACCAGCCAACCGGGCAATTTTACAGAGTCTCGACGGATCACTTTTTTCCTTACCGACTCTACGCATCGCAGCAGGATTCCGGTTCCGTTTCGGTCCCCAATCGCACCGACTACGGCCTGATCACCTATCGCGACTGGTTTCCCACGGGGTCGTTCGAAAGCGCCTTCATCGCTCCCGATCCCCTCGACGCCAACTCCGTTTATTCCATCGGCTGGTACGGCGTGGTGCTGCGCTTGAACCGCACCACGGGCCAGGTGGCTACGATCTATCTGCCGCCGGCCGGATATCGCGTCACCTGGGAAACCCCGCTGAACTTTTCTCCGCGCGATCCCCACGCGCTTTATTACGGCACACAATTTCTCCTGAAGACCACGGACGGCGGCACGTCGTGGAAAGCAATCAGCGGAGACCTCACCAGCAAGGCGCCCGAGCCACCCAGCGCTGCCAAACCAATGGAGAATGGGCACACGCTCACCAAAGACGCGAACGAATTTTCGTTGTGGGGAGACGCGGATGGCGATGATGACGATGATGCCCAAAACGCCCCGCGCGGCGCGATCCAGACGATCGCTCCTTCTCCTCTCGACGCTAACCTAATCTGGGTTGGCTCGACCACCGGGCTGATCCACCTCAGCCACGATGGTTCCAGCTGGACCGATGTTACCCCCGCCAATCTTCCCGAAAATCCCTACATCAATTGCGTCGAAGCTTCACAGCACGATCCCAACACCGCCTACGCCGCCGTCTTCGCCAAGCACGGCACATTTTCGCTACTCTACGCGCCGCGGGACGTGCATCCGTATTTCTACCGCACCCGCGACGCCGGGAAAACCTGGGAGAAAATCGTCACCGGCCTGCCCGAAGACGGCATGGCGCGCACCATCCGCGAAGATCCCGGCCGCAAGGGACTCCTTTTCGCCGGCACCACCAACGCGGTCTACGTCTCCTTTGATTCCGGAGACCACTGGCAGCCGCTGCAGCTCAATCTGCCCACCGCCAACGTCACCGATCTCGCAATCCACGGCGCAGATCTCGTCGCCTCCACGTTTGGCCGCGGCCTCTGGATCCTCGACGACATTTCCGCTCTTCGCCAGTGGTCATCGAAACTCGCGGACTCTCCCGCGCAATTTTTCCTGCCCGAGCCCGCAATCCGCGTCCGCTGGGACAACTATCCGGATACGCCGTTGCAAACGGAAACGCCCGCGGCCCGCAATCCCGCGGACGGCGTCGCGGTCCAGTATTTTCAGAAATCTCCGTCGAAGAGCGAACTCACTCTCGATATCTATGACCAGCAGGGAAACCTGGTGCGTCACTATTCGAGTCACGCTGTCCAAGAAACTATCCCGCCGCCGAACGTCCCCGAATATTGGTTCTACCCGCCGGACGCGCTCCCCAATCAGGCGGGCATCAACCGTTTTGTATGGGACCTTCACTATGCGCACCCGACTGCATTGCCTTATGGATATTTTGGCGCCCGCCTGAAATACACTGAATATACGCTGCCCGATCATGCCGTTCCTGGTGAAACGCCGCGCGTTCAGCCGCCCGGGCCGCTGGCGGCGCCAGGCACATACGATCTGGTTTTCAGCAGGGAAGGGAAGTCGTACAAGCAGAAGCTCCAAGTGTTGCCCGACCCGCGCGTTCACATCAACCCCGAGGATTATGCCGCGCAGCTCGCTCTCTCTCGAAGGATATGCGCATTCATGGAAGACACCGCGCGCTCGTTCCAGGCCGTCGTGGTGTTACACGTGGAATTCGACGCCCGCAAGAAAATTTTGCCCGCGAGTCCCCCGAAAGAACTTGCCGATGCTCTTGCCGAGCTTGAAAAGCAATTTCACGCGCTCGAGGACGGCAACCCGGAAGCCCCCGGATTCGGCATCCTGAATCGCGATTTCGGCCATGACCTCGTCATGGTCCAGAGCGCCGACATGAAGCCCGCCGAATCGGCCTACAACAACGTCGCCAGCGGCTGCAACTCCATCGCAAAAAACATTGCGGCGTGGAACAAACTCAACGAGGAGACCTTGCCCGCCCTGAACAAACTCTTGAAGGATCAGAAAGCGGAAGCTCTTCCGGTGGCGCCGGCAGCACCGGCTCCGCCACCCTGCGCGAAGTGAAGTAGTTTCTTGCCTGGAGGGAGTTGCCGCTCAGTGGCTGGCTGCCGCGGATTTGCTGGTGGCAACGCCGGCTTCGGTTATGCCCGTGGCCACGGCGCGGTATCGGACCACTAAAATCGTCAAATCGTCCGCCTGGCGTGCCCCGCGCGCGAAATTTTCCACCGATTCCAGCACAGTTTTCTGAATTTCATCCAGCGGCAAGTCCGTCTTTCCTTGCAGCACGGCGCGCAATCTGGATACGCCGTAAAGTTCCTCTTCCGGATCCATCGCTTCCGTCACGCCGTCGCTGAAAAGCACCAGCGTATCGTCCGGCTCCAACTGCAGACAAGCTGTAGTAAACTCCGCTTCCGGCACCAGGCCAACCGGAAAGGAACCCTCCGTGAACGCTTCCTGCGTCGTCTCCTTGCGCAACAAGATCGGCGAAGGATGTCCGGCATTGATGTATTCGAGCTTACCGCTGTCTTCCAGAATGCCGAAAAACATCGTCGCATACCGCCCCACTTCGGCGTGGTCGCACAGGAAGCGATTGACGTGGTTGAATGTCCGCGCGGGGTCTGTGCCCAGCGTCATGCCGGAAAGGGCCCCCTGCAGCATCGTGGTCAGAAGCGCCGCTCCCAATCCCTTTCCGCTGACATCGGCCAGCAGAAACGCCGTACGCCGTTCATCCAGCGGGAAGACGTCGAAATAATCTCCTCCCACGGACAAGCAGGGAAAATTCACGCCGGAAACCGCCAGGTGAGGATACTCGCGCAAATTTTTCGGCAGCAGCGCCTGCTGGATGTCTCGCGCGATGCCGATCTCCTGCTCCAGGCGTTGCCGCTCGCGCTCGCGTTCCACCAGCCGTGCGTTGTCCAAGATGCTCGCCGCGTCGGCTGCAAGGGCATCCAGAATTTGCCGGTCCAGTTTTGAAAACGCCGTCGGCCGCTTCGAATCCATGTACAGCACGCCGAGAAAATCTCCGCGCCGCACATCCGTGGCGGAGGCGTCGGTGCTCGCGCGCGCGCTCGCGTACAGCGGAATCACCACCACTGCGCGCAATCCCTGCGCCACGATGCTCGCCGCCGCAGCCAGATTCATTTCTGCTTGTGCAAGATCCTCGGTGATCACCGGTGACTGCTGCTTCATTGCCAGCTGGATGGCCGTCTGGCTGGCGGTCATGCTTTCGGGAGGCAGACGTTGCCCGCCGCTGCGCCGAGCCAATCGCACCCGCATATTCTCCACTTTTCCGTCCACTGCCTCTTGCAGCAGTCCGCGGTCCGCATCAGTCACCGCGATCGCATGGTCGATCATCTTCGCCAGCACGGAATCCAGCGGCAATTGCGAGTGCAGCAGCGACGATGCTTCCAGCAGCATATTCAATTTCCGCAGCCCGCCGCCCGTAGACTCGGAACTCGTCATATGGTCAATGCGCGTCAGCAGCTGGGGGATCGCTTCCTCGGCGGTGCCCGTGGCGGAACGGAATATCAGTTGGTAGGAATCTTCCAGTCCGAAGGTGACCGCGTCCCCGTCGTTCAGCATCCGGCTTTCCACTTTTTCGCCATTCACAAACATCCCGCGCCGCTGCCCGCGGTCTTCCAGGTAGTAGCGGTTCGCTTCCATCACGATCGCCGCGCAATTCCGTGAAATGCGCCGGTCGGTCAACTGCAAATGGTTGCCGGTTTCCGCGCCGCGGCCGATCAGGAAAGGCACTTGGGTCACGCGAACATACTTCCGCGCTCCATCAGGTGAAATCACCTCGAGGACCGCTTCGCTTTGCACCAGTGGTTCCGTCATGCCCTTCGTCCTTGCTCCCCCACTCAGCCGCGCATTGTAACACGTGCTCACGCGCTCCGCCTTCGTTCTTGCCTCCGCCTCGAGACCCATCCACAATACCACCGCCGACCGATGAATCACTCAGCGATTCGTGGCTAGTCTTCGCTCCACATAATCCTTCACAAAGGCATCAAACGCGATGTCGAGTCGTTTCGTCACCTCGCCTGTGGTTCCATTCCCGATCTTTCGCCCGGCGATTTCACGGATGCCGATCACGTTCCGGTTCGTGGACGTGATGAACACTTCCTCCGCCGCATACAAATCCTCCACGCGCAGTGTTTGCTCCACCACCGACGTGCCCGCTTCCGCCGCCACTTCCGTCAAAACTCCCCGTGTCACGCCTTCCAGGCAGCCCGAGTTCAGCGGAGGCGTTAAAACTTTATCGCCCTTCACGGCGAATATATTTGCCGCCGTGCATTCGCTAACTTCGCCGCGTTCGTTCAGCAAGACCACTTCATCAAAGCCCTCGCGCTGCGCCTCAGCCACCGCCCATACGCTGTTCAGCCAGGAAGTGGTTTTCACGCCCGCCAGCGGTGAAGCCGCATGCCGGCCATGCTCGCGGACAGCGACGCGCAGTGTGTCCGGATATGGCGGCACATCCGCGCTCGTGATCACCAGGTCCACCTCGGGCAACTTCTCCTCGCTCTTCCAGAAACCCACGGTGTTCCACACCAGATAGATTCGCGCGCATCCGTCCTCCACTTTATTCGCCCGGATCACATCCTGGAGTTGCACCCGCACCTTGGCGCTGGAGTAGCTGAGCGGCAGCCGCGTGAGCGCGGCATCTTTTTCCAGCCGCCGCCAGTGCCGCTCGTAGGCAAAAGCTTCTCCGCGCACTATCCGCACCGTCGTAAATAGGCCCCAGCCACAAATCAATCCGGCCTGCCCCGGCGACCACCGAACTTTATCCACGGGCTTCAACTCTTCGTTATGGAACACAAATCGATGAATCACGCTTCCACCTGTCCGTAGTTCTTCAATTTTTCTACCTGTCGCATTGTACCGGAATACCCGTGCGTCTCAGTAGCAACCGTCGTTCGGTATCTCAAATGCTCATATCTACTTCGGCCATGTATGGCCATTAGAGCGAGTTTTCGTCTCCGCACCTCGCGGCCCCCGAAAGCTCAACAATTCACAGAGGATTCGTGGCTCGACGGAAAATCGATTCTGGCGCGAGTGTTGCTGAGGGCAAGAAAACGGCCCCCAACCTGAAGCACGACTCGAACAAAGTGTTTCAAGATGGAGCAACTCCCGTTTCCAGGAAAGGCTCTTCCCGCACTCCTTTCTCACGGATTTTCCGTGCCCACCGTATTTCGGGTTCGCCCCCGAATCCTTCCACCAGCAATTTTTCTCTCTACTTTAGGCGTCTTGTCTTCGCCGTGGTATGCGTGCTTGTCTATGTGCTGCTGGATCGCACCACTGTCTATCTGCAGATTTGGCCCAGCATCAGCGCCTGGTATCCGCCTGTTGGGCTCTCTGTTGCTCTGATCGTGGGTCTTGGAGTAGGAATCCTTCCCGCACTCATAGTGGCTGGATATCTCGCCGGCGTTATCAATTACCACCAGAGTGTCACCGGTCTTCCTTTTCTTCTGATCAATCCCCTTATTCCCCTCATCTATGGTTCAGCCAGTCTTTATCTCCGCCGCAAGCTGACAAGTAATTATCGGATTCGCTCCATCCGCGACGTCAACAATATTTTGGGAGTCACCCTTCTTGCGTCTCTGGCCTCTGCCACGAGTGGCACGGCGATCCTTGTCTGGAGCGGCGAACTTCCTTCCGCCGATTATGCGCAGGCGGCCTTCAACTGGTGGATCGGCGACGCGGTTGCGCTTTCGAGTCTCACTCCCTTCTTGCTCGAATTCGTTATCCCCTGGTGTCGCCGCTACCTGGGAATCGCCGGCGCGCAGGAGTCAGCGCCCACAGAGAAGAACTGGCCGTCGAGCCGCGCGGAGATCCTCGAATCTTCCGGATTCCTCGCTTCTCTGGTCTTCCTGATCTATTTGGCCTTTGGCAACAGCTTTGCCCGCAGCGCTCATCTTTTTTATCTGTTCTTCCTGCCGCTGATTTGGATTGCCATTCGCCGCGGATTGCGGGGCGTTGTCGTCGCCTTGATCCTCGTCGATTCCAGTCTCGCCATAATGATGCGTTTGGCCCACCAGGGAATGGAAGATCTGGCGGTTCTCCAGTTCCTGATGCTGATTCTCGCCCTGACGGCATTGATCCTGGGTGCCATCATCGGAGAGCGCAATAGAGTGGAACAGCGCCTTGCTGAGGAAGAAGAACGAGTCCGCCTCATCCTAGAGTCCACCGCCGAGGGTATCTACGGCATTGACAATGATGGTGTCTGCACCTTCATCAATCCGGCCGCGTTGCGCATTCTTGGGTTTTCCTCCCGGGATCAGGTTCTCGGGCTGAACTTTCACATGCTTTCCCATCACTCCCATGCCGATGGGAGAGTATTTCCCTTGCAAGACTGCAGAATCGTTCGAGGAGTTCGCTCCATGGAAGGCGTGCATTCCGACGAGGAAGTCTTCTGGCGCCGAGATGGCACCAGCTTCCCCGTCGAATACTGGTCCCATCCTCTTCTCCGCGATGGCCGGTCGATAGGCTCGGTCGTCACCTTTCTGGACATCTCGCAGCGCCGCTCCTACGAACGCGCCATCCGCGAAAGCGAGCAAAAATTCCGCGCCGTCTTTGAAGGCGCTGAATTCGGAATCGCCGTGTCCGAGCTGAAAGGCGACCGAGTGACCGTCAACCCCGCCTACCAGCGCATGCTCGGCTGCACCGCGGACGAGATGCGTTCTCTCAGCATCTTTGACAAACTCACTCATCCGGATGACGTCGAGTCGGATCTGAACTCTTTTAAGCAGCTGGCCGCTGGCGAAGTCGACCATCTCCACCTCGACAAGCGCTATCTCCTGCGGGATGGCCGACTCGTTTGGGCAAACGTCAAACTCTCCCTCGTGCGCGATGCCGCGGGCACTCCTCAGTATATTCTCGGCCTCGCCGCCGACATTACCGAGCGCAAGCGTGCCGAGGAAGAGCTGCGCGGCAGCGAGCGCCATCTCCGCGCCTTCATCGAACACGCCCCAGTCGCGGTGGCGATGTTCGACCGGGAGATACGTTATCTTGCGGCCAGCCGCCGCTGGATCACAGACTACGGTTTTGGCCATTCCAACCTCACCGGAATTTGCCTTTATGATCAAATCCCCAACCTCCCCGAAAAATGGAGGGAATCCCATCGCCGCGGTTTGGTCGGTGAGAAGCAGCATTTGGGCGAAGACGTCTGGATTCGCGCCGATGGTGCTGAGCAGTGGGTGAGCTCCTCCGTTTATCCCTGGAGTGATCCTCAGGGGAACGTTGGCGGAATCATCATCTCCGCCGAGGATATCTCGCAGCGAAAGGTGAACGAGCAACTTTTGCGCGATGCCAAACTTGCCGCTGAAGCCGCCAACGCTGCTAAGAGCACATTCCTGGCTAACATGAGCCACGAAATTCGCACCCCGCTCAATGGCATTCTCGGCATGACCGAACTTATCCTGGACACTCAACTCACGGCGGACCAGCGCGAAAATCTCACCCTAGTTCGTTTCTCCGCCGACTCGCTCCTCTCCATCATCAACGACATCCTGGATTTTTCTAAAATCGAAGCCGGAAAACTCGATATCGAGCTCATTCCGTTCCAACTTCGTGACAGCCTGCAGCAGATCCTGAAAACCTGCGCCATCCGCGCTCAGCAGAGGGGGCTCCAGTTTGCCTTCAACGCCCCTGCCGATGTTCCGGATGCGCTCATCGGCGACCCGGGCCGCCTCCGCCAGGTGCTCCTCAATCTGATCGGCAATGCCATCAAGTTCACCGAGCACGGCCAGATTCTCGTCGCCGTTGCCGCCGCATTTCCCGTAAAGGGACGCGTGCTCCTTCACTTTGGCGTGAAGGATACCGGAATCGGCATACCGCCCGAGATGCAGGAAAAAATATTTGCCGCATTCTCCCAGGCTGATGGCTCCATGGCCCGGAGGTATGGGGGCACCGGCCTCGGCCTCGCCATCTGTGTACGCCTGGTACAGATGATGGGCGGCCGAATTTGGGTTGAAAGCGTTCCCCAGCAGGGAAGCATCTTTCATTTTACTTTGGACCTCGCCGTCTCAGAGGAAAATGTAATTTCGATCGACGGCCAGCGGGCATCCTCGGAAAAAGCGCAGCAAACTCAGCCGGCGCTTTGCGCAAGCCTTGATGCATCCGCTGGCCGCGACTGCCGCGTTTTACTGGTGGAAGACAACGCCGTCAATCGCACCCTGGCGCAACGCCTGCTCGAAAAACGCGGTTTCACCGTCTACATCGCTGTCGACGGCAAACAGGCGATTGCGGCTACGCAGAGTGCGGAGTTCGACCTCATTCTGATGGACATCCAGATGCCAGAGATGGATGGCTTTGAAGCCACCGCCGAAATCCGCAAGCGCGAGAAACTCACCGGCCGGCGCACCCCCATCATCGCCCTCACCGCTCACGCGCTGAAAGAAGATCGTGAACGCTGCCTCTCCGCCGGCATGGACGCCTACGTCACCAAACCGATACGTTCCGCGGAATTGTTCGGCGTTATCCAGAATGTCCTCCAGTCCCCCGCTGCGAAGGACGCGTTGACGCTCAACACGCCAGTCCCCACCTCCCACTAGCATTTTTGTGTGCCCACTGCCCTTGCCGAATTCCGCGCAACGTGCGACAACCATTCTGTTATGCCAACACTTGCTGATGTACCCACCTCAAAATTCCAGGCGCTCACGCGCCTCGTCGGCAACACTCCCCTCGTCACCATTCATTTCTGCTTTGAGGGCAAGCATCGGGTTCTTTACGCCAAGTCCGAATACCTGAATCTCACCGGCAGCATCAAGGACCGCATGGCCATGCGCATTCTTCAGCAGGCTTACGCCGACGGAGAAATTGCGCGGGGCCACACCATCGCCGAAGCCACCAGCGGAAACACTGGAATCTCCTTCGCCGCCATCGGCCGCATGCTCGGCCACCCCGTCAAAATTTTTATGCCGGACTGGATGAGCCAGGAGCGCGTTCACCTGATCCGCAGCTACGGCGCCGAAGTCGTCTCGGTATCCAAGGGCGAAGGCGGTTTCCTCGGCAGCATCCGCCGCTGCGAGGAATTGGCGGCCGCTTCCAAGGACATCTTTTTGCCCCGGCAATTTTCGAATCCCGCCAACACGGACGCCCATTCCGAAACCACCGGCCCGGAAATCTGGTCGCAACTCCTCTCCATCGACACGCGCCCTCAAGCATTCGTTGCGGGCGTCGGCACCGGCGGCACGGTCATGGGAGTCGGCAAATATCTTCGCCAACGTGATCCCTCAATCCGCGTGCATCCTGTCGAGCCCGCGGAATCTCCCACCCTGACCACAGGCTGCAAAGTGGGCAACCACCGCATCCAGGGAATCTCCGACGAGTTCATCCCGGAAATCGTGCGCCTCAAGGAACTCGACGAAGTTCTTTCCATTCCCGATGGCGACGCCATTCTCATGGCTCAAAAACTCGCGTTTTCTTTGGGGCTAGCGGTGGGCATCTCTTCCGGCTGCAATTTCCTCGCGGCCGTCAAAGCTCAGGAAAAGCTCGGGCCGGAAGCCGTCGTCGTGACTGTCTTCTGCGACGACAACAAGAAATATCTCAGCACCGCTCTGATGAATGAAGAGTCGCCTCGCCCAGAGTACCTGACTCCGCGCATCGAACTTCTCGGCATCGGCACGGTCGGCCGCGCATGCGAATTCTGCCACTAAATCAAGTTACTGCTGGACGCGCCGAAACCACAAAACCGCAAGCCAATAGATACCGGAACAGAAAATTAATCGGCTCGGCTGGATGAAGGTTGTCCACATAGACCAATCCGTCCGTAACCTCATATGTCCATTCGCCCGCGCCCAGTTCTGCCAATCTTGCCTTCAGATCACCCTCCGTCATCGGATAGACGCTCAATCTCACATTCTGCGTAAATAGCCTTGCCGTTCCTTCCAGCAACGCACCGTCCAGATTCTTGTAGCGGTCCTGCATCGCATAAATCATTACGGACAGGCCAACGGCAAAGTACACTTGCGATTTCGTATAGCGGCTCACATAGGCACTCATCGTGTACAGCTCTTTCTCGCGGAAAATCAGCGTGCCAAATCCCAGTTTTTGCAGGTCGATTACGTGCCGCATCAAGTGCTCCGCCGTCGGTGCGTGGCTTCCCGGAATCATGGATTGCCCTGGCAGGCAAAACAGCCCCAGGCTTCCCTTGCTCTGTTCAAGCTCTTCTTTCGGAAGTTGCGCCAGCGTGGTCTGGATCAATTGCCCGTGCAAATCCGAGGCAGTTTCGAAAAGCCCCGGCGCCAGCACCAGCGCCTTCTTATAAAGCAGCTCCGTGGGAGGAATCAGCGCACCCTCCGCGGAAAAGGCCACCGCCTGGGCGCAGCCACTCGTTACCAGCGTTGCATGCAGCAGGCGCTTGTCCCACGCTTCGAACGCCGGACCCTTCAGGTCGACCAGGTCAATCTCCAGTCGCTCAAGGCTCAAATCCTCAAACACGCAGGAAAGAAATTCTTCGGGAGAATCCAGATGATGCACCACCGCATAAATCAGGTTCACTCCCAAAATCCCGACCGCCTCCTGCTGCTGCAGATTGGTCGGATCCTGCAGATTGATGTGCAAAGTCGCGTCGCTCGCGGGTCCGCCCGGCGTCTGCTGGAATCGGAGCCCCACCCAGCCGTGGCATTCGTTCGTTCCCGCGAAATTTCGCGCCGACACCGTGTCCACATACGTGAAAAAGCGCGTCGTTGACCCGCGGCTCACCTGCAATTCCGTCAGCAACTGCTTCCACTCGCTTTCCATCATCGCTTCCAGGCGCGGTTTCGAAACGTATCGCGTTCCTCGCCCGTACAAGTCGTCGCTCACTTCCTTGTCGTACGCGGAGATGGTTTTCGCAACGGTCCCAGAAGCGCCGCCTACGGTCAGAAACCACCGCGCCACTTCCTGCCCTGCGCCGATTTCCGCGAAAGACCCGAAAATCGAGGCATTCAGGTTGATCGTCAGTGCTTTCTGGTGAGTCCCTACCTTTTCGTCGGTTGGCATGTGCGTTCCCCCTGGCGCAAAACTGCATCTTCCCACGCCGTGGAAAAATTTGAAAACACGTCATCCCAAACCTTGGGTGTCTTCAAACGGAGTGGGGAGTCCTCTTCTTCTTGGATGAATGAGAAGGGCCGGTCGGCCCTCGCCAAATCAGTGGCCGAGGAATTTTTCGACCTTGGAAATCTCCGCGTCCGCCAAGTCGAAATACTTCTGCGCGTTCGCCATATCTTTCGCCTTCAGCGCCGCGTCTCCCTTTGCCAGATACATCTGCATGCGCTCCTGCGCCGAGGCGATGTCGCCGCGCAAGTTATACCCCGCCGCTTGCTGCTGTTGCCGCAGCGTTTCCACGCTTCGCGAAGCCGTGGCTGCGCGTATGTTCAAACGGTCGGCTTCATCTTCCATCTTCGCAATTTCCTCCGGTGACGGGCCGGCGGGAACGGGCGGAGCGGTAGCCTGCCCGGCAGTGCCGCCCTCACGCAACGGCTTCGGATTTCCATCAGCCTTTGTCTTCGCTCCCGCATGCACCGAAGTTCCCGGTGCGGTCACATTCACGTTTCCATCCGGCGTTGCGCTCACGGAAACTCCCGGCGCCTGCACCGAAACATTTCCCCTGTCGTCCACGTTCACCGAGCCCATCGGCGTCGTGACTGAAACCGGCCCGTCCGTGCCGCTGTTCGGCTTCGCGGTGGAATCCGTGGAGGATTGCGCCGGCATGTTCGACTGTTCGGGGTCCGCATGTGTCTTCATTCGCCGCGGAATATAAACGCCCGCTGCAATCAGCACACCCGCGCCAAGCAGCGAACCGATTGCCAGCCACAACCCGCGGCTGGAAGAACGTGCCGGCGGAGGCGCATACGCGGTGGGCGCGCCTTCGGCCGCCGCCGCCGCAGTCGCGGCCGGCCCCATCGGCACTGTGGGTATCGCAGAAGGCGTTCGCGGCGCTGCCGGCGGCACCGGCACTCTCACCGCCGCCTGCGTGGTGGCTGGAGGGCTTGCCATACGCCCCATCGCTCCGGCTCCCGGCGCCAGCGTTCCCATCAGAGTATCGTCAGCCGACATCGGCGCCGGAGTTCGCGGCGTTGGTGTAAATGTGGTGCCCGGGCTCGGCAGCGCCGATACCGGCACGCTTTTCAGCGCATTGCAAAACGCATCCGCGCTCTGAAATCTTTCCGCCGGCTCCTTAGCCATGGCCATCAGGATGATCTCGTTCAATGCCGGCGGAAGGTCGGCGCGCAAACTGATCGCTGAAGGTGGCTGCTGGTTCAGTTGCGCGGTCATAAGAGAGTATTGCGAATCGCCCTGAAAAGGCAGCTTGCCAGTGAGAAGTTCATACAGCGAAATGCCGAACGAATAAATATCCGAGCGTGCATCCGCCGCCTCGCCGCGCACTTGCTCAGGCGGCATGTAGTTGAGCGAACCCAGCGTCGTGCCCGTGGAAGTCAGCGAGCCATCGGTGCCCGAGCGCGCAATTCCGAAATCCATCAATTTCACCACGCCCTGCGGCGTCAGCATCATGTTTGCGGGCTTGATGTCGCGGTGAATGATGTTGTGCTTGTGCGCGTAGCTGAGCGCCGAAAGGATCTGTTCCGAGTAATTCACGGCCTCTGCCGTCGAAATGGGCGCGCGCGCGATCCGGTTCGCCAGCGTCTCGCCCTCCACGAACTCCATGATCATCACCAACTGGTTTTCGTAGGTCAGCGCCGTCCGCAGCGCCGCGATATTCGGATGATTCAGCGAAGCCAGCAGGCGAATTTCCCGCAGGAATCTGTCCGCCAGGCTCTGGTGCGAATTCAGGTCCGGAAGCAGCACTTTCATCGCTTCCACACGGTCGGAAATGACGTTGCGGACTTTGTACACCTTTCCCATGCCGCCCAGTCCGAGAATGGAGAGAACCTCGTAGTCGCCAACGCTTTGGCCAACGGTGAATTCGGCAGTCATGAGAGCCTCCAGGCGGGACGCCTTAATTGCACTGAGGATACACCAAACAATGGGTCGAAAATAGAACGAGTCCGGGCAAATATAGCGCCCGGACTCGCATATGATTCTAAGACCAACTGCGTCTCAGGGATTGTTCTTGGCCACGTCGCCGACTTTTGCCGCGCCACCTCCGCTAAACGTTGCCGTGCACGAATCGTCGTCCACGTCCGTCACGGTAGCCTGGCCGATCTTGTCGGTCACCGCTTTGATCACTTTTCCCGTCGTAGGATCCTTCACCACGCGTACCTGCCGGCTGATCTCCAGCATGTCGCCAACCTTAACGCCAGCCTTTTTGCCGACGTTCAGGATCAACGTATTGCCGGTCACATCAGCAACCACTCCGTTGATCGCGTGCTTCAGCGCCTCCACCTTCCCTGAAGCCGCGTTCAGTTGCTCTGCCGTGCTGTCCACGGCGCCGCGCACCGCTTCTCCAAGGATGGTATTGGCGAAATTGCTGCTGCCCATGCTGAGGCCGCCGCCTCCTCCGCCTCCACCGCCGCCGCCCGCTCCGATCAGCGAAGTGCCCGACCGTGTGGACTCGCCCTTCCCGGTCACCGCGGCCATAATTTCCGCCGTCGACGTATTAATCACACGCGCGCTGATGGCCACCACGGCTTTCGCTTTGCTGGTGCCCACGCCACCCAGCCCGAACTTTCCCAGGCCGTATCCGCCGCCGCCAACGTTGGTGTGCTGGTCATCACGGCCGAACTGCGTGATCGACCCGATGATGATCGCGTCCACGCCGAGCACCGCTCCGATTTTCGCCGCGGAGTTGGCATCCGCGCGGTCACTGTTCGAAAAATTTTGTTCCTTCAGGATCTTGTCCAGCGCCGAGCGTTCAATCACCGAATACTGGCCGCCATTCACCAACTTTTCCACCAGCATGTCGCTGATGCCCTGGCCGACATCCTGGTCCGTTCCGAAAATCTGCGCCACCGTGGTGCGCACCGTGCCGTAATCGAAATTCATCACCGCCACACGCTTCTTATGGACTGCAGATGTGGCCGGCGCTGCAGCCGCTGGCGCTGCAGCCGTCTGCGCCCGAGAAGGCAGGGCGAACAAGGCTGCCAGTGCGCAGCCGAGCGCCATCCGGGAAATACGTGCATGCGACATAGTGAGGACTCCTTGGGGCGGAGCGCAAATAGGGGGGCCCGGTAAAGACGCGCTCCTGCGAAAATCTGCCCGTATGTTAATGAAGGATGCCGCACTCCGCAACGGGGAAATACGCCGCATTGCGCTCGACGGCACCAGCAAAAGAAAAAGCGGGGTGAAGTTTTTCACCCCGCACGAAAGGCGGTTTGATCTCTAGCCTACGCGGCCCGTTTGCGCCGGAATAGGCCCAGCCCAACCAGCCCAGCCGCAAGCAGTGACATGGAGGCCGGTTCGGGCGTCGCTACCGGTGCCGGTGTAAACGTCTCGGTTAAGGAAAGCAGCGCGGGGCCCGTGGAGATCTCCGAGAATACCCAACTGAAAGGTAGATTCGGGCCCGAGAACGTGTAGCAGATCGTATTCGCGATTGCGCAATTGTTATCGGTAATAAAATTGGCGGGATCAACGAAATTCGGCGCAATCCCGTTGTTGAAGGGGTCCCCAAGCGCGGTACACGGCACGTTAAGGGCTGTATCCGAGGAAGTGTAGATCCCCGGAGAAAGGTCTCCGAGGTTGCCGTACCCGCATGCTACTACTTGAAAGTCGGTCGCCCCGGGGAGTGCTGTAAAAGTAAAATTGACGACGGCTCCGGGTATCACACCGATCTGGTAGAGATTGTAGGTGGAAAAGTTCTGCGAGTCCCCGAACGTAAGCGTACTCGTGCCCCCCCCAACGCAAAATGGAGTTTGCGGACTCGCGCCGCAATCGTCTCCGTCGCCCGAGGGTTTTACATAACCACGAACATAGGTAGTTGCCATGGCGGAACTGGCCCAAAACGCCAACAAAATCAGAAATGCTAAAGCAATCAACCAAGGCTTGCTTGAGCGCACGCGTCACCTCAAATCAGAATGCGAATAGTAGCAACTTCGTGGGGACTCTTCTGGCGTGAGTTTCACAAAACGCGGAACTCGCGTCAAGTAGTTTTTTAGTTAATGTAACGATTTTTATGAGCACAGCTGGCATTTGGCGAAACAACGGAAATCCCTTGCACATTTTCATACCTTCTTTGCTAAGTCTCGTCCATTCATTGCATGTTCCGTTTCAATTCAATACACCTGCAACCGTTTCCTGGGCTTTTCACCCGCCACTTTTAGCGCATCCCGCTTGCCTTGTGGCATAATCTGCGCAACTGAGCGTCCCCTAAATCAATGGATAAGCCTCCGTTCAAGCCGAGCGCGAACGATCGCAGCCAGGACACGCTGGAGACCCGCGCCGGAAACGCCCCTCCAGAAATCAGCTCTCCCGATCATAACCACTCCGCTGCTCTTCCCCCTCCAAGCAGTCAATCAACCTTTGCGCCGGACGACACGGTTGCCAAGCGATTCAGGATTTTGAGATTCATCGCCCAGGGTGGCATGGGCGAAGTCTATGAAGCGCTCGACATCGAACTGAAACAAAAAGTCGCGCTCAAAACGGTGCGTTCCGCATTCCTCGCCGACGCCAACGCGCTCGAACGTTTTCGCCAGGAAATCGTTGTGGCCAGGCGGGTCACCCACCCCAATGTCTGCCGCACCTACGATTTATTTCGCCACGAAGCGACGAAGGACGGCGATTCTGATCTGCTAGTGGTCAGCATGGAATTCCTAGCCGGCCAAAACCTCGATCAACTGCTGAAAGACAAAGGAAAACTCAGCACCACAGAAGCTCTGCCGCTCGTGAAGCAGATGGTGGCGGGACTGGCGGCGGCGCACCAGGCGGGCGTTGTCCACCGCGACTTCAAGACCAACAACGTGATGCTCGTCCCGGCCGGTTCAGGCCCCGGCTCTCTGCGCGTGGTAGTCAGCGATTTTGGCCTCGCCCACTCGCTCGATGCCGGCGAATTCGCGCTAACTCGCACCGGCGAAATGCTCGGCACGCCCGCCTTCATGGCTCCCGAGCAGGTCACTGGAAAACAGATCACTCCCGCCACCGACATCTACTCCCTCGGCGTCGTCATGTTTGAAATGGTCACCGGCCGTCTGCCCTTCGAAGGACGCAACTGGCGCGAAGTCGCCTTCAGTCGCCTCGAAACCCCTCCGCCGGTCCCAAAAACTCTTGAGCCTGATTTAGATGAAAAATGGTCTCGCACAATCCTGAAATGCCTGGAGCGCGAACCTTCGGACCGCTTTCCTTCAGTTCAGGACGTTGAGCCGGCTCTTGCCGGCGAAACCGATACTCTGCTCCACACCGAGTCCATCGCCCGCGAGCGCCGCAAGCGCGCACTGCTCTTGGCTCTTGGATTGGCCGGTGTCGCGGTAATCGGAATCATTCTGGGCGTGGCGTTCCCCAATTTATTTCCCTGGCGCCGCTCACCCTCCGTCACGGTTCTTGGTTTTAAGAATGTCAACGGAGACAAAAATCTCGATCCCTGGGGCGACCAGTTCCGCAACACTCTCCAATCCAGGCTCGACATCAAACCCGTCACCTACAAAACGCTCGCCAGCATGGCGAATCCCTGGACTCCGCCTCCTCCGAGCCAGATGCCCGACGAACCTTCACCTGACCTACTCACCAGGGTCCACAGGTTCGGCTGCAGATACGTCATCTACGGCACCTATGCGGTGGAGGGAAATCCCGGTGCGCGGACCATCGTCTGGGACATCCACATGTTCGACGTTGAAAAAGGCCAAAGCGGCGGCAGCCTCCACAAACGCCTTATCGAGTCCGACCGCGAAACCGTCGCCGTCTCCACCGGTGGCGAGCTACTCGATATTCTGGGTGTGTCGGAAGTCGCGGGGAATCTCCAGGTGAAGTCCAACCAGGTTTCCGAATCCTTCGGAACCGGAATGCGCAAAATGGAAAACTTTGATTTCGAAGGCGCACGCCAGGATTTCCAGAAAGCCCTCGACGCCGATCCCGCCAACGCCGAAATTCGTAGTGCTCTGGCAGAGGCCTTCTGGAAGCTCGGCTATGAAGAAAAGGCTAGGGAAGAATCCACCGTGGCGCTGGAGCAAGCGAAAAATCTCTCGGGCGACCAGAAAATTCGCATCGGCCTCCGTCAAAAAGAGTACGCCAGGCAGTGGGACTACGCCGCGGACACCTATCGCGCCCTCTGGAAAACGCAACCCGACAATTACTTCTACGGCCTCGAACTTGCCAGAAACCAGATGGAAGGCAACCACTTGAAAGAGTCACTCGCGACTCTCGAACAGCTCAAGGCAAAAGACGTGCCGGTCGGAGTTCAGGCGCAGGCTGATCTCAGCCTCGCCGTTCTGCAGAGCAGGCTGGGCGACAACCAGCAAAGGCTCAAAGCCGCCGAACAAGCCGTACAGGAAGCCCAGGCGATCGGTTCCCAATTTCTCCTTGTGAACGCAGGCATCGAGCGCTGCCTGGCTTTGCAAGATCTCGGGCGTGTCAAGGAAGCCGATCCCGGCTGTGCCGAAACTGTTCTGCAAAGCCAGAAACTTGGAATCCCCTCCGTGATCGCCCACGCAAAAACGGCTCAGGCCAATATTTTTTACTCTCGAGGGCAATATCCGGAAGCGGACCGCTTGTATGAAGAAGCGCGCGCCGCAACCCACGCGGTCGGCGACCTGCGCAATGAGGCGGGTGCTCTGCTGAATCTCGGCCTGGTCCAATACCAGGAAAACCATTTGCCCGAGGCCCGCAAATTGTGGGAGAGCAGCCTCCACGTCTCCCGCGAGCGTGGCGGCGTGAACCGCGATTTGATGCGGGCACAAGAAGCCATCGCCAACGTCGACGGGGCCATGGGCAATCCGAAAAGCCAGATCAACGTTTTGCAGGAAGTGGCGAAGGAAGCCGAGTCCGTTGGCGACAAGGATCGCCTCGCCAATGCCCTCGGAAACATCTGCAGCACCCAGATTTCTAGTGGCGAACTTTCCGCGGCCAAGCCAAACTGCGAGCAGGCACTCCAGCTTCGTAAGGAAATGCACGATCAGTCCGCCCTCGCGCGTTCCCTCACCGATATGGGCGATTATTTTTCCGCTTCCGATATGCTTCCCGAAGCCGAAGAGAAATACCGCGCAGCGCTCGCCATCCAAACGAACATCGGCGAAAAAGCCACCATGCTTACCAGCCGCCGGGGAATTGGCCAGATCGAGATGGAGCGCGGAAATTTTCCCCAGGCCGAATCCGAATTGAAAGTCCTTCTGCCTGAATTTGCACAAGCCAATGATGCCGATGACGAAGCAGCCACGCGCGGAATTCTTGCCGATCTTTATCTGCGGTTGGGGAAAATGAAAGAAGCCGGGGAAGAAATTACCAAAGGGTTGGACCTTGCCGCAAAATCCGCCGACCCTACCATCGCGGCGGCGCTGACCATTCTAAGAGAGAAGTTGGAAGGCAAAACGCAGCGATCCACTTCCGTGATAAATGCCTTAAGCAAAGTGGAGAATCAAATGAGATCTGCGGGCTACTTCGAATTGGCGCTCGATGCCCGTCTGGCACGCGCGGAAGCCATGTCAGGGGCTGCCCGAAAGGCGGAGCTTAAGGCAATTGCCGAGGAAGCGAAACAGCACGGATATCTCCTTCTCGCTCGGAAAGCGGCCGCAACGCCTGGAGCCTGACTCAACGCGGGAGTTTCGCTTTCAGCACCCGAAAGGCCGCCCAGGTTCCTTCGTGCTTCGTAGGCACGTCGCGCGATTCCACTTCCACATCGCGCCACACGTGCTTCAGAAATTCGGAGCTCACGATAATCTCGTTGGCTCCCGCCGCTGCGCAGAAGCGTGAAGCGCGGTTCACCGCATCTCCCACCACCGTAAATTCCAACCGTTCTTGGGTTCCCACAAATCCGTGCAGCACGTCGCCCGAGTGAACGCCTATCCCGATCTCGCACGTGGGCTGGTTGCGCTCCTTGCGCGCGGAATTCAGCTTCTGCACCGCCTCCTGCATCGCCAGCGCCGCGTGCAACGCCTGCCGGTGATGCTCCGGATCGGGATCCGGACTCCCAAACACTGCCAGGATCGCGTCCCCGATAAATTTGTCCACCGTGCCTTCGCACCGAAAGATGGCTTCCACCAGCGCCGCGAAGTAGGCATTCAACATGTCCACCACGTCGTCCGGCTCCATCGTCGCGCTCATCCGTGTGAATCCGCGGATATCCGAAAACAGGATGCTCACTTCCGATCGTTCGCCGCCCAGCGTCAGCCGGCCGCGCCCGGCGCGCTCCAGCAACCTCTGCCGTACTTTCGGTGAAAAATGGGTCAGCAAGCGCTGCAGCAACTGGTTCTGCGCCTGCAGGTCGCGCGTCAGCCGCTGCGAATAAATCGAAAGCGCAACGTGATGAGAGATGGCGATAAACAGCCGCAGGTCGTCTTGAGTGAACGTGGTTCCAGCCCGCCTCGTGTCCACGCAGAGCGTGCCGAGCCGTTCGTTCTGCCACGAAAGCGGCGCGTACATCGCGCAGGTGGTTTGCATCCCGATCAGGCTGCGCGCGCCGATGTCGTTCTCCGCCGCCGCTGCCGGATTCCAGATCACCGCGGAATTCTGCTGCAGCACATGCTCGGCCAGTTCCATGCTCGCCGATGGCTCTCCCGCGGGTACATGTGCCTGCAAAAGCAGGCAGTTCGAACCGCGATCCCGCAGGAGCATCACGGCATGGCTGGCGGCGGGAAAAAATTTCAGCAGGGAACTCACCGCGCAATCGAGCATCGCCTGATAATTCGGCTGCGACGCCATCTGCAATGGCAAATCGTAAAAGAGCGCTTCCCGCGGCGTCGTCTTCAAATGTTCCAGCGGCTCCTGCACCGAGGTCCGCGTGGCATCGAGCAAGAGCGTCACTCCCGAAACCGGAGGCGGCGCCATCAACGTTTGCAGTTTTTTCAGCGGCGCCTCGAAGTGAGCAGGAATTACAGGATCTCTCTCGACTACCGCCGGCAGCAGGCATCCCAGCAGATCGAACAAGCTCACCAGCGCGTGCCCCAGCGTCGCCGCGCGCTGTTCCGCCTGATCGAAAATCACACGCGTCGAGTCGGAGCGTTTTGCCACATGATTCGCGGGCAGCGCCATGGAATTTTGCGGGAGGCGCGCGCGAACCTCTCGCCGAAGATGGATCGCATCAAGTCCTGCCATCGCGGCCGCCGAAATGACTTCGTTCCACTCTTCCCGCACGGTACCCAACCGGCTGGGAGAAACCGCGTAACGTTCCCAAGCCTCTTCGCGGATCACGCGATCCACGCCAAATATACCCAGCAGCAGATGAGGCGGCTCAATCTGCGGGCGCCCCGCGTGCACCGCTTCCTCGGCTGCCAAACGCCACGCAAGTTTTACGGTTTCCGAAAACGGCGGCAAGGACTGCTGGGCCATGAACGCTCCCGGTTCACTTCTTAAAGTAAGTATAGGTGGGAATCCCCAAGTTACCGCGAGCATACCAAAGGAGATGTGCACAATCCACGCCCCCGCAGCACTCCCAATATCCACAACGCGGTCTGCGGATAAGTTCTGCGAGGACCAATTCCGCAACTCGGCCACAGCACCACCATGATGCTGAGCGCCAGAACGGTGATCAGCAATTGAGCCCACTTAGGATAGCTGCCGAATCGCGCCACCAGTTTTATGCGCACCTCGTAAACCGTCAGGCAGGCGCCGCAAGGAGGTCTCTTATCGCCCAGGGGAAATGGAAAGCAAAGCAGGACTGGGGGCGCGAAGCGGTGCCAGCCGCCTGTGCTCCAGGTCATCCCTGTAGAACAGATTGTATGTGTCGAAGGGAATCAGGCGCCCGTCGGGGTGGACAATGTGGATGCAGGTTTTCTTGACGGAACGCACGTCGAAGGCGTGGGCGTCCAGAAACTGCACGATCAGCACGCGAAAGATATTTTTGTAGGACAGACCGCTCGGGGCCGCGATTTTCGGCAGGCAGCAAAGGAGTTCGCGCAGTGATTCCGCTCCCGATTGCGGGGAATGGTTGGTGGCGAAGAGTTTGAAGAGGCAATCACGTACACCGGGCTCTTCTTCGTAGACTATCGTGTTGGGCGCGGCATTCAGGAGCACGTCGGGCTCGATGAAGCGGGTGAGCGGAAGAACATTTCCATCGATCTTCAGGGCATAGGCCATCGCCAGGGAGTCCGGATGGCAAGGCACGGGAATCAGGTCCTCCGCGCGAAAGACCCTGGATTGTTCGAGAATCTTGCGGCGGACTTCGGTGAGGGTGAGCCGGTCGGTTGCGGGGTCGAAGCGTTCCAGGCGTCCGGCATCCTGAATAGGTTGCAGAGTTACGCCGCGGACACTTGGTTGCTGCAGCGCGTAGTCGATGATCTTTCCGATTTCGCCATCGTTCAGACCTTTTCGAAGGGTCACAACCAGCGTCGTTGATATTTCATATTTGTTCAGCCGCTCGATGGCGAGCTCGCGAATGCGCCGCAGATCGCCGCCGCGCAAGTCGAGCAGCGCTTCCCGTTCGAAAGAATCGAATTGCAGGTAAACCTCGAAGTCCTCGATTTCGGCGAGGCGCTTTACGAAATCCTCATCCTGGGCGATTTTCAGGCCATTGGTGTTTACCATCAGATGGCGTATCGGCCGCGCCTTCGCCATTTTGACGATGGTGAAAAAATCGGGATGCAGCGTGGGCTCGCCGCCAGAAAGTTGCACCACGTCGGGATGCCCCTCGTTCCGCACCACCGCGTCCAGCATCTTTTCGATCAGGGCGAGCGAGCGATGCTCGGTGCGCTCTGGGCCGCTGCCCGCGTAGCACACCGGGCATCGCAAATTGCAAGAGTCGGTCAGTTCCACCAGCGACAGGCAGGAATGCTGCTCGTGGTCGGTGCATAAACCGCAGTCATAGGGGCAGCCCCACTTTACCGGGGTGTTGTATACCAGCGGCATTTCCGGCTTCTTGATGAACACCTCGCGACAGCGCCGGTAATAATCAACGTCATCGGCGATCAGCACGCGCTCTCCACCATGCTCCGGACAGCGCTTGAGGAGGAAAACCTTGTCGTCTTGGAAAACGATCTTGCCTTCCAGCTTGCGAAAGCACTTCGAACAGATGGTGAGCGCCACATCGTAAAAAAGATATGGTCGCACTCGGGCCGTCATTCGTCCTCCTTCGCGCCAAAGCTCAGCTCAAGCATGTACGCGACCACTGCCCAAATAACCGTCCCCGCAAAACCCGCAGCACATACAAAAAATGACCAAAAAAAGAAAGTGTTCAGCCGCGATGATTTCTCCATGTTGAAAGTTCGTGAGCAACCGTAAAACGAACCTACAGTCAAGAGGAAGGTCGCAACGGACGCGACGAGAATCGGAAAAGCACGCGGCCGCACGCGTTCGGTCATTTTGCCCTCGCGCTTCCCCTGATTACGTCGGTGAGCACTTTGATTACCAGCCAGAGTAGCGAGCCGAGAAATGTCAGCACGCAAAATGCGAACCCTGCCGCGTATACCGTGCTCACCGGCGAGTTCCGGTTGACATTAAAGGTGTTGAGGAAGCCGAAGCATGTGCCGCCGGCCAGCAGGAAGGAAAATAGCAGGCTCAACAAGATGGGCTTGTAACTCGATTTCGCCGGCGGCGGAGGTGAAGGCAAATTGTTATTCATCAGATTCCTCCACCAGTTTGATCCGCGGCGACGGAGTGGCTTGAGGCATGGCTGGGCGCAGCGGGCAGTGAACGGTCGCGCGGACTCAGCCAGCGCAGCAAATCCTCGGAGTAGTAAATGAGCATCGCCACACAAGCCAACTGAATCGAGGACAGGCCAAGGAACACGCGCACGTCGGGCTTCAGGAAATCACACGCAAGCCGGAACGCGAAGTATGCCACCATGAAACTCTTGAAGATGTCGCCCGGGACACTCGGCAACTGGATTCGCCGCCAGAGATACCCTCCAAGTGCCAGCGCAAACAGCGCTTCGTAAAGCTGCGTAGGGTGCCGGGGAGTTCCGTCGCCAAAGTTTATCCCCCACGGCAGTGAGGTGGCTATTCCCGCGGTGTGATCTTCCAAGCCCGTCAAAAAGCACCCGATGCGGCCAATCGCGATACCCAGGCAGAGCGGAACCGCAAAGAGATCTCCGGTGCGCCGCTTGATACCAAGGACCTGCTTTGCCAGCTCCACAGCAAATAAGCCGCCAATCAGCGCGCCGACAATCGTTTTCCCGCTCATCAGATAGGCAGGCTCTCGCCAGTAGGCCAGCGTCAAGGCAGGATCTTCACACCAGTAGAGCAACTTACTGCCGACCATCGCGCCCATTGTCGCGGACGCGATGATCCACCAGCGGTTTCCATCGTCTAGCGCATCGCCTGCGCGTTTTCGCATGACAAGGTAAATGCGAAAAGCAATCGCGTAGGCCGCGGTTTCAAAAATCAGATGTGGATGGATTTTCAGTGAACCGATTGGAATAGATACGGGGAAGGTCATAGGAGTAGTGGCGACTTGCCAACGCTACGCCGGAAACCGTACTTGGTCAATCCACGCCGCGGGGGGGGGGGGCCTCCCAACACCTACAACTTTCATGGTTTAGCCGCGTTCCCCACGCTTCCGCACAAACTGTTTCGTTGACAAACCTGCACTCACCCCCTAAACTTAGATTTTGTCTTTACAGGGAAAGGTGTGACTGTTGCGATGAGGACGTACGTAGCCAAGGGAGAAGAAGCTGAAGCCCTGAAAGTGGGCGCTCAGTGGTTTGTTGTGGACGCGAAAGATCAGGTGCTTGGGCGCCTGGCCACCAAAGTGGCGCGCTTGTTGATCGGCAAAGACAAGCCCAGCTTTACGCCGTATCTCGATTCCGGTGACCACGTCGTGGTCATCAACGCCGACCAGATCAAAATGACCGGAAACAAGATCGAGCAGAAGGTGTACTACTCGCATAGCGGCTACCCCGGCGGTCTGAAAGAAGTTCCGGCGAAGCGTGTTCGGCAGGCCAAGCCGGAATGGGTGGTTCGCGAAGCAGTTCTCGGCATGTTGCCCAAGAACAAGCTGCGGGCGCGGCGCGCGAAGAAGCTTCGCGTCTATCGCGATGCAGCCGGGTTGGCGAGGCACGCCGGGCAAAAGCCCCAGGCTGTCGCGGTCTAAGATTTGGGGTAGCACAGGCTTCAGCCTGTGCTACTTGGTTCCGCACGTGGGTGTTCCTTTCTAAGTTTTGCCTTAGCAGGGATCCAGCCGAGCGTGAATTTCGATGAGACGAGCAGGACCCGTCTCGTCAAAAAGGGTTTGAGGAGGAGCATTGAGTACTGTTGATTCGCCCGCAGCGGGCAGCAAAACCTGGTTTTACGGCACGGGACGCCGCAAGGAATCCATCGCGCGCGTTTTCATCCGGCCGGGCTCGGGAAAGTTTACGGTCAACGGCCGTACCGCCGAGCAATATTTCCCGAATCACGCGTGGCTCCATGACGCCACGGAGCCGCTGAAGTTCACGAGCCTTGCCGAGCAGATCGATGTCGTGGCCACGGCCAAGGGCGGCGGCGTCGGCGGACAGTCGGGAGCGGTTCGCATGGGATTGTCCCGCGCGATCAGCCGCTTTAATCCCGAGCTTCGTCCGGCTCTTCGCAAGAACGGATTTTTGACGCGCGACTCCCGTATGAAGGAACGCAAGAAGTACGGGCAGAAGGGCGCACGCAAGCGCTTCCAGTTCACGAAGCGTTAAAGAATTGGGCGGGGAACTCCCCGCCGCACGAGCTCTGGCGGCGCCGCGCAAGCGGCGCCGCCAAGATCATGGCCGGCAAGCTGCCGGCAAGAGGCTGCTGCGTATCTCCTCTTCATGTAGCGCTGGCTTTCATGCCAGCGCTCTTATGAGCAGAACGAAAAGCAGCTATCTACTTAGGAGGAAAAGTGGCAGTAGAAATCACCATGAAGGAGCTGCTGGAGGCCGGTGTTCATTTCGGTCACCAGACGCGCCGTTGGAACCCCAAGATGAAGGAATACATCTTCGGGGAACGCAATGGCATCCACATCATCGACCTGCAGAAAACCCTGAAGATGTTCCGCGAAGCCAGCCGCTTTGTCGGCGACATTTCCGGGCAGGGAAGAACCGTTCTTTTTGTCGGTACCAAGCGGCAAGCTCAGGAAGCGGTCGCCGAAGAGGCAAAACGCTGCGGTGCGTTCTTCGTGAATCATCGCTGGCTGGGCGGCACGCTGACCAATTGGGCCACGCTCCAGAAATCCATCAAGCGCCTGAAACTCTTGAAGGCGATGACCGAAGACGGCCGCATGCTGGAACTCTCCAAGAAAGAGCGCGCGCGTCTCGACCGCGAGATGAAGCACCTCTTTCAGAACCTCGAAGGCATTGAGAACATGACCCAGTTGCCGGACACCATGTTCGTCATCGACTCGAACGCGGAAGAGATCGCCGTCAAGGAAGCCCGCCGCATGGGCATCCCCGTGGTCTCCGTTGTGGACACCAACTGCGATCCCGACATGGTCGACTGGATCATTCCCGGCAACGATGATGCCCTGCGCGCCATCCGCCTGTTCACCACCAAGATCGCCGATTCCGTCGCCGAAGGCCACGCGCAATTCGAACAGTCCCAGGTTGCCGACCAGAAAGCTGCCGCCGATCAGGCCGCTCTCGAAGCCGGACCGGATTACGTGGACACCAGCGCCTACGAGCAGTACGAGAAGCAGGAAGGCGACTTCGTCGAAGGCACAGAAGCCTTCATCGAAGCGGCCGGAACCACTGTTCCTCCCGACGAGGAACCCCGCTAACAACGGCGCAAGGCTAAATCATTTTGTTGGCCCGGTGCTGAAAGCGAAATCCACACCGGGCCATTTTTGTAAAAATTTGTAATCCCGAATCCACGAAAGAGAAAAAGAGAAAAGGATGAGTACTTCAAAACCAGTTATGGAAATTCCAGCCAAGCTAGTTAAGGAATTGCGAGAGCTCACGAACGCTGGCTTCAGTGATTGCCGCGCCGCGCTTGTCGAAACCGCCGGCGACGTCCAGAAGGCCATTGACGTTCTTCGCAAGAAGGGCCAGGCCGCCGCGGCCAAGAAGGCCACGCGCGAAGCCACCGAAGGCCTGATCGGCCACTACATTCATGCCGGCGGAAAAATCGGCGTGATCGTCGAAATCAATTGCGAAAGCGATTTCGTGGCCCGCACCGATGCCTTCCAGCAGCTTTGCCACGACGTGGCCATGCACATCGCCGCGGTTGACCCGCGCTACGTGCGCCGCGAAGACGTGACGCCCGAGATGCTCGAGCGCGAGCGTGAAATTTACGCCGCCCAGGCGCGCGCCACCGGCAAGCCGGATCCCGTCATCCAGAAAATCGTCACCGGCAAGATGGAGAAGTTCTATGAGGAGACCTGCCTCTACGAACAGCACTTCATCAAGGACGAGACTATGACCATCGGCGAAAAGGTCAACCAGGCCATCGCCAATCTCGGCGAGAACATCTCCATCCGCCGCTTCGCCCGCTTCAAAGTCGGCGAAGTCCCTAACCAGCAAGCCGCGCCCGCTCCCGAGGCGGCCTAAGCTCTGGTTCAACTCCGTTAATCTCGCGGCACTTCGTTGCCGCCTAAAACGCCCCGGCCTCCGGGGCGTTTTGCTTTATTTTGAGTTCGGAAGCTCAGCTTCCGCTTTACGGTTTCCACCCAACCATCCAAATTATCCCGAACCTCTCGATGTTTGTTACAATCGGCAGGGTTCACTTTCATCTAACGGAGACACATGGCATCGCAATCGAAAGCGGTGAAGAAAAACGGCAAAAAACGCCCGGCCTACCACCGGATTCTTCTGAAACTTTCCGGCGAATCGTTCCAGGGCCCGCACGGATTCGGCATTGATGGCGAAACCATTTATGCCATCGCGAAGGAATTGCGCGAAGTCGACAAACTCGGCACGCAAATCGCCATCATGGTCGGCGGCGGAAATATTTTTCGTGGCGCCCGCCAAAAGGGTTTTGAAATCGACCGCGCCACCGGCGACTACATGGGTATGCTCGCCACCGTCCTCAACGCCCTTGCCTTGCAGGATGCCCTCGAAAAGCTCGGCGTGCACACCCGCGTGCAGAGTGCCATTGAGATGCATCAGGTCTGCGAGCCCTTCATTCGCCGTCGCGCCGTCCGCCATCTTGAAAAGGGCCGCGTGGTCATCTTCGCCGCCGGCACCGGTAATCCATACTTTTCCACCGATACAGCGGCCGCTCTGCGCGCCATGGAAATCAAAGCCGATGTGATCCTCAAAGCCACCCGCGTGGACGGCGTTTACGATGCTGACCCGGAAAAAGTCACCGGCGCAAAATTTTTCGCGGAAATCACCTATCGCGAGGTCCTGCACCAGAATCTGAAGGTCATGGACTCCACCGCCATTTCGCTGTGCATGGACAACGGCATGCCCATCGTGGTCTTTAATATGAATCAGCCCGGCAATATCCGCCGCGCCGTCCTGGGAGAGCGCGTCGGCTCAACGGTCACCCCGGCTTAATTTGATTTCTGTATCAGTTCTTCGTACGAATGGAATCCTCGTGCTTGTTGGGGCGAGTCGCTGCAACGCGAAACATTACCTTACGTAGAGGATGGAACGATGAGCAATCTGGATAGTACAAAGGCCGCCATCGCCGCGGCAAAAACCCGCATGGAGAAAGCTGTCGACGATTTTCGCAAGGAACTTACCAGCGTCCGGACCGGCCGCGCCAACGCCGCAATCCTGGAAAACGTTCGCGTGGATTATCACGGCACGCCGATGCCCGTGAACCAGCTCGGCAACCTGACCGTGCCCGATGCGTCCATGCTGATGATCACGCCGTGGGATCCCAGCGTCGTGCCGCTGATCGACAAGGCGATTCGCAGTTCCGACCTCGGCTTGAATCCCACGAACGACGGCAAGGTCGTGCGCATTCCGATCCCCTCTCCCACCGGTGAACGCCGCAAGGAACTCGTTAAGCAGATTCACAGAGCGCTTGAAAATCACCGCACCGCCGTCCGCAACATCCGCCGGGACATCAAGGAAGCCATCGACAAACTGGAGAAGGACAAGAAAATCAGCCAGGACGAACAGAAGCGCTCACTCGACGAACTCGAAAAACTCTCCCACGCCGAAACCAAGAAAATCGAAGACCTCTCCACCACCAAGGAACGCGAAGTCATGGAGTTGTAGCGCGAAGCGCTAGCCGTGTACGGGCGGCTTTACGCCGCCCTCTTGCTTTTATCTGACCTTCCCCTCCGCTTCTGCGCTCTCTGTGCCTCTGTGGTGAGATCCCTTTCTTTTCCTGCTTCTAATTTTTCGTTCCTGCTTCCGGCCGCGACAACACAATTACTTGCGCTTGATCGTTTTGTACCGCGCGCAAAAACGCATTGTAATCCGCGGCGCGTTCGGACGGGATCTCCCTTTTCAGAAAATCGATGTGCCGCGAAACCGTAACCGTATTCAGGTGCCCGTCGTACTTCGACGCAAACGTCGCATAATCCCGCGCCACGGACGTCGCCGCCGGAGTCTGCACGGTAGTTCCCTCTGGAAGTTGCAGCTTCAAACTCGTCTGCACATCCAGCGGCGTCCCCAACTCAATCTTTCCCGCCGTCTTCCCCGGCAAATCCGGCAGCGCGATCTGAGGCAGCAGCGCTGGAATCCGCACGGGCTTCTTCGACCAGTCCACAAACTTCGCCTGCGCAATCTCATACTCCACCGTGAACGGTTCCTTCGTAGCCATCGGGTCCGAAGCCGTTACATTCGTAATCGCCCCCCGAAACCCATCCGACAGAGCCAGCAACCCCGCCACCTCCTTCCATCGCTCCTTCGGCGTCTGATGAAAGGCCACACGCAGCAGTAACTCGTTGTCTCCCCGCATGGTGTATTTCACTTTGGCGGTCAGTAGTCCCTGCGGCGAAAGAACCGCATCGACTGTGACTCTTTGGAAGCCGCTAACCGGCGGTTCTTTGGGAACTTTGCGCCAAAGTTCGTTCCCCGGCTCAACCAGAAGCGCTGGATTGCCGCGGAATTGCGAAGGGATCATGCCAAAGGGCGCGACCTCCAGGTTCAAATCCATCCAAAAGCCAATTTGAGATTGACCCACCATGGTTAGTATGTGATCAAAAAGCCCCGGCCTCGGAAGCCCTCCCGCCGGCATTGGCTCGGCAGTTGGAACCAGGCCGGACTGTACTCCACAACAGTTCCTCACCATGGCGGCGAATAGCACGAACTTATCTTCTGGCGTTGCATATCCGGAGGCGAGTATTTCCGCGGGCGGCCGGGTCCCGAAGCCTGTTGTGCCCAAAGGAAGATCAACCGTCTTAATTTGTTGGGATACAAAATTATAAAGTGGCTCGATCCATTTGTCCGACGGTGCGGTTCCTCCAGCAATTTCCTTCGACTTCGTAACCACCTCATTCGCCATCTCCCGGGTCGGCAAGAGCCGCTCTCCGAGTCGAACCGCGAATTGTTCCCAAGTGGGATACGTTGTCAAAACTAGATCGGGCTCGGGCAGCTCGGCTTTCGATCCAACTGGTGTCGAAGCGCTCGCGGAAAGAACCCACTCGTAGAGCATGTGGCCGGAACCACCCGGAAGCACCTGACTTTTTTTCGACGGTGGCGTCGAAGGTGAGGTATAGAGTTGCACCTCTCGGGCCGCTGGCAGCTCCAAGTCATAATGTTCTTCCAGTACCTGGCCCGACCGGTCAAATGTGTGTTCCAGCCAGAAATCCGGTGCGAGCGGATGTTTCGTGGTCGTCGTTATAACCCGATACTCAATCGTGTCGCCATCCTGCAACCCCAGAATGCGCACGGATTTCACGCGCACATCGTGATAGGCGGGGTACTCCTGCACCAAAGGATTCGGCGCATCGGCGATTGCGCTCGGCAAAATCTCGCTGGTCCCACCATTCGCGTGGCTGATTTTCACCAGCGGAATCTCCACTTGCTGAAACGCGCGGTTGTAATCAAATCCCAGCCGCGAAAATTGCCGCGCGCCCGCCAGATTGTTGATCTTGACGATTGTGTGCACTTCCTTGCGCGAATCACCGTTCGCTTCAAATCGAATGTGCGTCTCCAGCAGCTGAATCTGAAATGGAAGCGCCGCCTTCTCCTCGCTCCTGGGCGCGGCCGTCTGCTTAGTCGGCGGAACCGCGTCGGGAGGCTTTGCCGCAGGCTCTTGCGCCAAGGTGGCAGCGCACAGCGAGACGTACACAAAGGAAAATTTGGATAAAAATTGAACCAGGGAACTCACGTTGAAAGTTTAAGAGGCCCCTAGACGAGCGTAAAGTGGCGTCTCTTTCCGCGTTTCGAGGCAAGCACTGTCGGCAAAACGCCGCAGTTGTAGCGGCCCCGACCCGGTCGGGGGCGCCTTTGTCTTGCCGGACGTAGTGGCCGATCTTAAGATCGGCCACTACAAAATCCTCAAAACCAAGGCGTCGCGGCGTTCTATCCCGCGTCTAAGAGCATGTTAGAGTGGACGATTGTGCCGTAAACAAAAATCCCCGGAGAGCGCACGAATGAAGAATCGATTGCTGGCTTTGACAGTGGTTCTGGTCGTGGCGAATATTACCTTCGCCCGGGAGCTATCCCCGCCAAAAAGCGCCGAGGCCGACACCACCAAACCCGGCCTAGTCAAAATCGCCGGCAACGCCACCATGGACTCCCGCGCCTTCGAATTCCTCACCGAACTCAGCGACGAAGTCGGCGCCCGCGTCACCGGCAGCCCCGAAGCCAGGAAAGCCGTCGAGTGGAGCGCCGCGAAAATGAAGTCCATCGGCCTCGAAAACGTCCACACAGAAAAATGGAACCTGTGGAAGGGCTGGACCCGGGGCACTGCCGAAGTCGAAATGTTAGCTCCCCTCCATCGCCCGCTTGCAGTTTCCGCCATGGGCTGGACCGGTTCCACACCCGCCACTGGCGTCGACGCCGACATCGCCGCCGCAAATCTCTTCGACCTCGAAGCCGAAGCGAGAAACGCCTCTAAATTCCGCGGCAAAATTGTTTACGTTGTCGCGCAAGGCAAACCCAAGCAAAATTTCTGGACCGTCTTCGGCAATTACGCCAGTTTCCTCCGTCAGCTGCATGCCGCCGGAGCCGTTGCCGTCATCGGCGGCGATTTCGGCTTCAAGCCCGAAGGCCTGCACCTCACCCATACGGGAATCCTCGGCTTCTCCGTCGATGAAGAAATCCCCGTCGTCTCCATGACCAAAGAAGATGAGAGCCAGATCGAGCGCTTTCTCGCCGAAGGCAAAAGCATCCGCCTGCACGTCAATATTCAGAACAAATTCACCAATGGCCCGGTCGAAAGCGCCAACGTCGTCGGAGAAATCGTTGGCCGCGAGCATCCCGAGCAAGTCGTTGTCATCGGCGCGCACCTCGATTCCTGGGATCTCAGCGAAGGCACTACAGATAACGGTGTCGGCGTCGCGTCCGTTCTCGCTGCCGCCGATGCGGTGGTGAAAAGCGGCGTTCGCCCGCGCCGCACCATGCGCTTCGTCCTCTGGACCGGCGAGGAGCAGGGTTTCGGCGGCTCCCTCGCCTACATGAAGCAGCACGCCTCCGAAATCAAAGATCACGTTGCCGCCGTCGTTCTCGACAATGGCCAGGGACCCATCAAGGAATTTCAACTCGGCGGCCGCGACGATCTCCTCTCTTCCTTCGATCCCTTCGCCGATTCGCTCGGGAACATTCGCGACATCAAAGTCACCGCGGAAATGGAACTCGAATCCGACACCGCTCCCTTCATCCTTGCTGGCTTGCCGGGGATCAATCTCGCCCAGGATCCCGCGGAATATAAATTCACGCACCACTCCGAAGCCGATGCACTCGAAGCCGTTAAAGCCGATGTGCTCACGCAAGACGCCACCATCATGGCCCTCACCGCCTACTGGCTGGCCGACCGCCCGGACCGCTTTGCCACCCCATGGCCTGCGGAAAAAACCGCCCGAATGCTCCGCGAAACCGGCCAGTTTGAAAAGCTCAACGCCTTTGGCCTCTGGACCTTCGGCAATCTCGGTCAAAACCCTCAATAGTGCAGTAAGATGTCTATTTACAGTCACTTGCAGGATTTCCGGTGGGCAATTACCTTTGTATAACCATCTCGCATCTAACCTGTTGGTCATGTGGGCTTTGGCGAGTACTAGGCTCTCCCAAGGGCAAGACCCGTGCCATTCACCACTTTTCCACAATGATTTCCACTGCCTTGTGGCTAAAGTGGTTTGACAGAAGGTTCATGCTTCTCTATACTTTATGTTTGTTCAGGGGTATTTTCCCCGAGCAGTAACAGCCACCCGCCCAGTAAGTTCAGGATGGCTGGTTTGATGGGAATTCTTCGGTCCCGGAACAAGATCGATGGAATGGGACAGAAGAGCGGCCGGAATGGGGCGCCAGCCCCGAAAAGCCGAGTGAGCCTCTCCGATTCGAAACCAGGAGCGTAGTTCTCCCTCTTGGAGTGCGTGCGGAGTTTCTTGCTGGTCTCTCCGGATTCGCAGTACACCTTTGAGCCTGTTTGTGTGCTCTCGCGTTTTTCGTGGCGCGCAAAACGAGAGCGCTTGCAATTTGTCTGCGCGTTGCAGTGCTTAGTCATGAGTCGGAAGTAACGGCAGTTTGCACCAACGACTTAGAACTTATGACTTACGACTTCTGAAACGAGGAACGACTGTGCCGACGTTTTCGCAACTTGTCCGGATGGGAAGAGAAGGAATCGTCACGAAGACCAAGTCGCCCGCGTTGATGGGCTGCCCGGAAAAGCGCGGCGTGTGCATTCGCGTTTACACGCAGACGCCGAAGAAACCGAACTCCGCCCTGCGCAAGGTGGCTCGCGTCCGCCTGACCAATGCCATTGAAGTCACCACGTACATCCCAGGTGTCGGCCACAACCTGCAGGAGCACTCGATCGTGCTCGTGCGCGGCGGCCGTGTGAAGGATCTCCCGGGTGTTCGGTACCACATTGTGCGCGGCACGCTCGACGCCGCCGGCGTCGAAAACCGCAAGCAGGGCCGCTCGAAGTACGGCGCAAAGCGCCCCAAGGCCGGCGGCGCCGCCGCGAAGTGACGACCCGATAAGGGTCGTCATCCTGAGGAGTCCGCGACGATGGATCTCAGGGCGATGTAGTGCGCGACTTTAGTTGTCGACCAAAGATTTTGAAGGAGCGATGAAACGAAATGCCTCGTAAAGGAATAATCAGCCGGCGGGCTCAAGCGTTGGATCCGGTCTACGGAAGCGACATCGTTGAGAAGTTCATCTGCTCGATGATGTGGGAAGGCAAGAAGAGCACCGCCCAGCGCGTGTTCTACGGCGCGATGGACCAGATCGCCAAGAAGACCAATGACGATGCCCTCAAGATTTTCAAGAAGGCCATCGAGAATCTCAAGCCGCTCGTCGAGGTCAAGACCCGGCGCGTCGGCGGCGCCAACTATCAGGTGCCCGTGGAAGTGAATCCCTTCCGCCGGCAATCGCTGGCCATTCGTTGGCTTCTGCAATATTCGCGCGAGCGCGCCGGCAAGACCATGGTGGAAAAGCTCGCCGATGAACTGATCGACGCGGCGAATTCCCGCGGCGGCGCGATCAAGAAGAAGGAAGACGTACACCGTATGGCTGAAGCCAACAAGGCTTTCGCCCACTATCGCTGGTAAGAAGACTTAAAGAAAGATTTGGTGGTTGCCGTGAGTGAAGCTGTCGCAACAAGAACAGGGGAGAAAAGAGCCGTTCAAGGGACTATGACTCGCGCATTCAAACTCGAAGACACCCGCAACATCGGGATTATGGCGCACATCGACGCCGGAAAGACCACGTCGACCGAGCGCATCCTGTTCTATACCGGTGTCACCTACAAGATTGGTTCGGTGGACGAAGGCACGGCCACCATGGACTGGATGGAGCAGGAGCGCGAGCGCGGCATCACCATCACCAGCGCCGCCACCACCGCCAGTTGGACCCGCAACGAAAAGAAATACCGCGTCAATATTATTGATACTCCTGGCCACGTTGATTTCACCGTGGAAGTCGAGCGTTCCTTGCGTGTCCTCGACGGCGCCGTCTGCGTGTTCGACTCCGTTGCCGGCGTGCAGCCGCAATCGGAAACCGTCTGGCGCCAGGCCGACAAGTACCGCGTTCCCCGCATCTGCTTCGTCAACAAGATGGACCGCATGGGTGCGGACTTTGACCACGTCATCCGCACCATCCGCAAGCGCCTCGGCGCGCATCCTGTGCCTCTGCAATTCCCCCTCGGCCGCGAAGACAATTTCATCGGCGTCATCGATTTTATCGAGCAAAAGGTGATTGTGTGGCTCGAGGAAACCCTCGGCGCGAAATTCGAAATCTTCGAAGTCGATAAGCTATGGGACAAAACCTTCGTGGATTCGCGTCCGGACATCGCCGCCGCTCTCAAGGCTTCCGCCATCGACAAAGCTTTCTACGACGAGCATCGCGGCAAAATGGTGGAGTACATCGCCGAGCACGATGACACCCTGCTCGATAAATATTTGAATGGCGTCGCGCTCACGGTTGACGAAATGCGCCATTCCGTCCGCAAGTCCACCCTGGCGTTGAAAATCGTGCCGGTTCTCGCGGGTTCCGCCTTCAAGAATAAAGGCATTCAGCCGTTACTCGATGCGGTCATTGATTACCTGCCATCCCCAATCGACGTTCCTCCCGTCGAGGGCATTAATCCTGAAAACGACGAACCCATTCTCCGCCGCGCAGCTGATGATCAGCCCTTCGCCGCGCTGGCCTTCAAAATCATGTCCGACCCGTTCGTCGGCCACGTCACCTACATCCGCGTCTACTCCGGCGTTCTCAAGTCCGGCAGCTACGTGATGAATGCCGCCAAGGGTACACGCGAACGCATCAGCCGCCTCCTCCAGATGCATGCCAACAAGCGCGAAGAAATTGACGAAATCTACGCCGGCGACATCTGCGCCTGCGTCGGACTGAAGAGCGTCAACACAGGCGACACCCTTTGCGACGAAAACAAGCAGATCATCCTCGAGTCCATCGATTTTCCGACTCCCGTGATCTCCGTTGCCATCGAGCCGAAAACCAAAGCGGACCAGGACAAGTTGGGCGTCGCTCTGCAGCGCCTTGCGCAGGAAGATCCCACTTTCCGCGTTTCCACCGAGCCCGATACCGGCCAGACCTTGATCTCCGGCATGGGCGAACTCCACCTTGAAATCATCGTCGACCGCATGCTGCGCGAATACAACGTGCAAGCCAACGTCGGCCGCCCGCAGGTCGCCTATCGCGAAACGATTCGCAAGAAGGCGCTCGCCGAGGGCCGCTACATCAAGCAGACCGGCGGCAAGGGTCAGTACGGCCACTGCAAAATCGAATTGCACCCGATGCCCAGCTCCAGCCACGAAAACATGAAGGAGCTTTCCACCGACGATATCGACGAACTCGCGAAGTCCATCACCGGCGGCACGCCCGGCAAGTGGAAGTTCGACAAGGAACACCGCTTCCTCTTCATCGACAAAATCATCGGCGGCTCGATTCCCCGTGAATTCATTCCTCCGATCGAAGCCGGCATCCGCGAAGCGCTCGATAACGGTATTCTCGCGGGCTTCACCATGGTGGATGTCGCTGTGGTTCTGGTCGACGGCAGCTATCACGATGTCGACTCTAACGAAATGGCCTTTAAAATCGCGGGCTCCATGGCTTTCAAGGAAGCTTGCGCGCGGGCGAAAGCCGTCCTCCTCGAACCGATCATGAAAGTCGAAGTCGTGGTTCCCGAGGAATACATGCCTCCGGTTTTCGGCGACTTGAATGCGCGGCGTTCCGCCATCCAGGGCACCGAGAGCCGCGCGGGCAGCAACGTCATCCGCGTCGAGGTTCCCCTCGCGCAGATGTTCGGCTACGCCACCGATCTTCGCAGCCGCACCCAGGGCCGCGCCACGTTCACCATGCACTTCTCGCATTACGCGGAATTGCCGGCGGCGCTCGCGGAAGAGGTCATCAAGAAGCACCGCGGAGAGAAGTAAACGAATTTAGTTTCAGAAAGATTTCGATTATTGAGGAGCAGAGGGAGCAATGGCGAAAGAGAAATTTGAGCGCACCAAGCCGCACGTGAACATCGGGACGATCGGACACATCGATCATGGCAAGACGACGTTGACGGCGGCGATCACCAAGGTGTTGAGCAAGCACAACCCGAAAGTATCGTTCCGCGCGTTCGACACGATCGACAACGCGCCGGAAGAGCGCGAGCGCGGCATCACGATTGCGGTTTCGCACGTGGAGTACGAAACCCCGAACCGCCACTACGCGCACATGGATTGCCCGGGCCACGCCGACTACATCAAGAACATGATCACCGGCGCGGCGCAGATGGACGGCGCGATTTTGGTCGTCGCCGCGACCGACGGTCCAATGCCGCAGACCCGCGAGCACATTCTTCTGGCTCGCCAGGTCGGCGTGCCGGCGATCGTGGTGTTCCTGAACAAGTGCGACATGGTGGAAGACGCGGAGTTGCTGGAACTCGTGGAACTGGAAGTTCGCGAACTCTTGAAGAGCTATCAGTTCCCCGGCGACACGATTGCCGTGGTGCGCGGTTCGGCGCTGCAAGCGCTGAATGGCGATGCCGCATGGGAAAAGAAAATCGATGAACTGATGGCTGCGGTGGACGCCAATATTCCTCTCCCGGTGCGCGATGTGGACAAGCCGTTCGCGATGC